>ERZ795054.30-NODE-30-length-319965-cov-13.821000_pt1 | contig 319965 bp, 228 predicted proteins | sample MGYA00375138_ERZ795054 | MGnify/ENA primary metagenome ERZ795054 (study PRJEB30183, sample SAMN05720215) | anaerobic digester metagenome | isolation source: active sludge of municipal wastewater-treating anaerobic digesters | place: USA | collected 2014-12-23 ... | reverse complement strand
TAGTTACTTGTAGGACCCGTTTTTTGCGGTTGACCTTAAGGGCTTAATGGTGGTTGACCTTAAGGGCTTAATGGTTGTTGGGCCGACGGGTTTGAAATTGCTGGCGTTGACGAGAGCGGAATACTGGAATTCCAAGGGGCAGCGGTCAGCAACTACTACTCGTTGGAATTTGCAACCACCCTTGACGGGCCTTGGACTAACTGGGGGGCTGTATCTGACCAGCCGATAACAGGGGCAGTAATGAATCTGCCGACTCCGTTTTTCTACCGGATAGTGGAGCGGGAACCGGCAAGGGTGGCGATAGTGCGGGATATCCTTGGAGACTGGCTTGGCGGTCTAAACAGGACCGAAGGATCGAACTCATTTCTTTTGGCCCAGCTCGAAGGAAAGGGCATGAATTACCCATGGGACAGGCGAATTTGCATGCCTTATTCTGGTTCAATTGTTGCCATGACGGTCACACTTTCAGCAGGAGCGGCAACTAATGGCTCGGCAACGATAAGCGCCGCAGTCAATGGCGTCCTTAATACAAACCTCTTTGCCACTATCAATAATACATGGCCTACAAATGGTGCTTATACCGCGATTCCTCCAGGCACGCTTACATTCTCGGCGGGCGATTGCCTCGGAATTATTGGAAGCTCGACAGACTTCGACGTGGTCCCCACAGACCGCAAAATGATCGTCCGGCTCTACGTCACCTACAATCCATAACTCTTCCCCGGTGAGCGTCGGCCAAGAACGACTCCCGCGAATACAGAAGGCGGCCCCGCAAGCAGCGCGCAACCTGCGGGAGTTAACGGATTAGTTTTCCGTGAGGAATCGTCAAATATAGGTCAACTAATATATTGCGGCATGAGAGCGGGGAGCGGACTCACGGAAAAACGGGGGGGGGCGGCGGCTTTCTATAGGGTAAAGATTTTTACAACTGGACCGGCCCAGAAACAGACACCAGTGGTAAAGATTATTGCCCTATACCAGCGGCCGAGCCTTCGCCTTGGGCTTGCCTGCTTCTATGCCTTCAGGGTCTCTCCTGCTGCCGCTTTCAGCACGTCCACGGGGACGGAACAGAATTGCGTCGTGTAAAGAGGCTTCCCCCCCCACCCTCCCGTGCTGGTTGTCTTCAGCCCGTAGGTTCTAATCCAGTCGGCCTTATTCATACGCCAAGCCCTTTGAAGTTGAAGGAAGGGGAACAGGTATAGGGTTTGGGTTGGTTCTATGCCGTAGGCCAGATAATCCATTGCAAGGTCTTTCTCTATCCAGCCGGGCTTGCCCCTCTCGACATTACTGACGACTTCCAGAAGAACGTCGGGATAGGCGCTGCTTCGCAGTTTCACGTCAATGGAAAGGGTCTTGGAAGAACGAAGCGTTATCAATGCGTCAATCCCGGCGGCCTGTGCCCATTCAGAGTTGCGCCGGTGTTCAATGACGGTCATTCCGGCATAATCAGGGAAGAAGGATTTCAGCTTGTCCACAAGCCACGGCAGGTGTGACCAGTTTTCGCCCCTAGCCAAGCTGGTCTGAAACGTTGGCCGGGGCTGTCGGATCAATGAGTTTTGAAGAATCTGATTCATGGCTTGTGCTCGTGGGGGGTTGTCTTGACGCGCAGGGGCAAGCCCGCGTCGTCGGCGGCCTTCTCCATGATCGCGGCGGGGTTGAAGTCGGAATCTTTCGGCACGGCAACAAAAAGGGCGTCATGCGCCTGAAAGAAGAATCGGCAACGGCCTTCCCTCTCGGCTTCGAGAATGGCCGGGATTGTAGACAGCAAAACGTCGGCAACAGTTCCTTGCGCCCGCCATGCAATCGGTTTGCCCCGGTGCATTCTGGTTTTCCGGTCGTGTTCGATTCGTCGGCCCGTCAGCGTGACAACGTGGCGGGGGGCGTCGGGAGTGTCCCTTCCATGCTTCCACAAGTGTTCTCGATACCGTTCAAGGGCCGGAATCAGGTCGCGCAAGAAATGGTCGGGCGGCAAATCCCATTCTTGGGGAATCACAAGGCGGCGGCAGGGTGAATAGGCAATTGCGTTGAACAACTGCTTTGCACCATCCCGGTTTGCAGAAATGAACCGGGTTTTTTGTCGGCGGGCATACGGGTTAAACAACATTTTTGCCCCGCCCCGGTTTACGCTGGCGGCCTTTAGAATCGCTTCATAAATGTTGGCCGGGTCCACGGGGCGGGTCAGCAAGCCAAGCCTTTGAAGGTCGTGACATAGAATTGAGGGTTCAGCGGCAGAATAATCGGAGTTCAACAATACTTCGCCCGGTTTCAGACTGGCTACAAATGCGCGGTTGCGTTCCTGCCGCGTGTTGTGGCCTTCCGTTCTGTAGATAGCTTCTTTCGACTCAATGCGCCCGGTGTTCGTCGTGAACCAATGCGGGGAAATGGTTTCACCGTGCCACGGCACGCCACGCCGGTTCAGAACGTCCGCAAGTCGTTCGGCGTCAGGGGGGGCAAACCGTTCCAGGATTTCACGCGGACAAAGTGAACGGATTTCTTCAATGGAACACCGGCGAACCTTTGAAGCAAGTCGTTTGCCCGTTACCAGGCCGTTGTCGCCGGGGGTCAGGTGAATCAGGCCGCAAGCGGCCAGAGTTCGCAAGCCCTTGGCCGTCGCGGGGCGCGAAAAATGACAGGCTTGCGCCCATGAATCTTGACTGGCCAGGACGGGCTTGCCGTAGCCGTCTTGTTGCCTTTCAAGCGTGGGCAGGGCCAGCATATACAAGCAATACGCTGTTGAGTCCATGTCTCTTAAATGCCGCCGGACAAAGGCTTCAACTTCGTCGCGGGGCTCAAGCGTGGACAGTTTCAACGGCTTCACCCTGGGCCCGGTTGGGCGTTAGTGACTGGAGGTCAAGTTTCGAGAGATACGGCTTTGCGTTTGGCAATCGTCGGCACGTCCGGCAACTCGCGCACACGTTCGCCGGGCCGCCGCGTAGTGGCAGGATCATGCCGGGCGTTTCCGTTCCGCACCTGTGGCAGAAGGCCGGGCGGGGTCGGTAGTGTTCATACGACGTGCCCATGAACACGCCGGGCGGCAGGGGCGGGCGGGCGCTCACGATTCGCCACCGGTCGAGTGCTTTTCAAGAAACGCCCATAGCGAAGGCAAGTAGACTGTGCGCACTCCGCGAAGACAGCCGGGCCGCTTCAGGCAGGCACTTTTTATTAAACCACGCCTGATCAGCCCGTAAATAAACGCCCTTGAAAGGCCCGTATTCGGCTCCTGTCCACGAGCAGGAATCCGAATCCAACGCTGCAAACCGCCCCCAATCGTCTCCATGTTTCCCTTCCCGTCGTGGTGGTTAGATACACCACAACTATCTAACTACAATCGTACTGTCGGGAACCGTTGGGGCCTATTGCCCTAAGTCACTTCTTTTGAGACTTAGGGCTTAGGGTAGTGTCTTCGGGCGGGTATTCGGGACAATCCTCGGGCTTCAGATAGCCCAGAGCAAGCAGTTGCTCTTTCGAATAGAGCGTAAAACAGGGGCGCTTCACTACGTCCCGAATAAGTTTTGTAGCGTTTTCTTTTCCGGGAAGGCCAAGGCAAGAAAACAAGGCCTGAACAAGTGAAACAAACGGGGACGCGGGGCCGGTCGGCGGCGGTTTCTGCCACCCAAGATTATTTTTCCAGACATTCGCCGCCATATCCACGATTATCTTCCGTTGAAAGCTTCGGTGCCGTGTGCGCCCAAGCTTAGCCAATTTCCCAAGTTCGCAGGCACATGCGGCACGCATGGCTTTAATACTCGATTTTGAAAATGCTCCCCCGAAACACGGAAATGGCTTTACACCAGCGGTGAGGGCAAGACTCAAAAGAGTTGATTCAGTCACGCAGCCTTGCTCCAAAATGGAAAGCGCACTGTCTATTTTCGTCAAACAATCCTTGGCTTGAGAAAGCGTTTCCAGCGGGTCAACTATATGCCCCAAGCCTTTCTTGACGTTTTTCACGTAGTGGTAAACTCTCGCCATATCACTTGAAAAAGAACGTTTCTCGGCTTCTGACAAATTAAGCCTCTTCGTAGCATTATGAATTTCGATTGCAAGTTGCTCGGGAATTTCAAGGGCAGTCATTAGCGCCCGGCGTTTGCGTTTCGCGCGCTGGGGTAGGCCGCTGGTCTCTGGATCAGGATTGCTCATGTTGGTGTGCTTTCGAGTTTATTAGCGGGTCACGTCCGGCAGCTTGTTGACGGCTTCGCGCAATACGCTTGTTTCAATATGGGTGTAACGCTGTGAAACCGCCGCGCTGTTATGCCCGACAATTTCCATTGCAACGGCTTCCCCGACACCGGCGTTTTTCAACAGGCTGGTTGCTGTATGCCGCAGGCAGTGAAAACTTAACCCGCCATTATCGCGCTTGGAATCCCGCCCCTTGCCCGTCCCGTCATGGCTTGCGCTGTACTCGGCAAGGCCAGCAGAACCCAAGACGCTTCTGAAGCCCTTTGAAAGCGTGCTGGAAGGTTGCTTGACCAAGTTCGGGAAAAGCGGGGCGTCGGGTTCGTCGGGGGCGGCCAGCCCTTCAAAATAACGCATAAGCGGGGCAGCAATCGGAATGTTCATGGCTCGGCCTGTCTTGCCCGTGGTAAAATATATCTCTCCGTTCACCGTGTCCGTGTTGGCCCATGTCAGCCGGGCCAAGTCTCCAATGCGTTGCCCGGTGTAGAGGCCAAGCAACACCATGCCCCGCCATTCCTGATTACAGACTTCCAGAATCCGCTTCAGTTCGGCCAGCGTGAACGGGCGACGCTTGCCCTTGCTAGCCCGGACGGTCGGGGTTAACGCAAAGGGGTTGTCCAAGGTCAGGCCGTCCCGTTGAGCCGAACCCCAAAGCACGCGGGCGATCTTCAGATACTTGTTGGTCGTGGAGCCGGATACCCTGCTCGTCAGAGAATCCCGAAAGCGGGCCGCGTCTTGCCGGGAGATCGTATCCATTGGCCGTTCAAACCGCTTGCCCAGGCTTGCGGCCAAATGGTCAACCGTCTTCTTGTATTCCCGCAGGCTTGAATCGGCCAGTTCCGATTCCTTGCGCTTCAGCCATGCTTCGGCATAGGCGCGAACCGTATCGGATTGCAGGGGTTCGAGGTTGGCCAACTCATAGCATTCCTTGATAAACTTACGGGCCGTCGCTTCAGTCAAGCGCCGGGCACGGGCCTGCCGGGCTGCTTCGTCGTATTTGTCGGCCAGCTTTCGGGCCAACTTCCGGTCAGCCGTGTGGGTTGCCCTGAACGTCCGCTTCCCGTCCGCGTTGGTGAGTTGAACAAACCAGTTCTTACAATTCGGCAGCTTGTGAATCGAAGCCATGACGCTTTTTTCCTTTCCGTTGGGTGTCCACATACACCTTTATGCCATTCTCTTTATATCATACCTTATATCGTTCAGGGCTGTCAATAGCGGTTGTGGACGTATTATTATCTAATGATTTCCAGCATATCAGGGATTGACGGGTGTTGCGGGTTCGAGTCCCGTCGTCCCCGCCAAATCTTTATTCAGCACCCCCAGAGATGGGGGTGCTTTATTTTCGCCCTGATTTGACGGGCATTCGCTACAGCCTGTCGAATTTCCAGCAAAAGGGTGCCGGAAATCTGTCAAAACGGGCTTGCGGCAGGAGGGGCCTATTCCACTGGCCTATTCGGGGATGGGACTGACAGGGACTTCAGCAACGGCGACCCTTCCCGGTATCTGCGTCAATCCTCTGCCTGTATCTCGGGAGCAGCCTGTGCCAGGTCGAGTTTGATCCAGGGCGGGAGGCACAAGGGGCGAAAGCTTTTTACCAGCCCTGATCAACGCCACACAGCAGCAACTACACTGCACACTTTATTCCTGCAGGCTGATTCGCGATACTATCATATGGAGCGCTAAATGCTCGCGAATGACATCAGGCTGCGGTGGGCGATTCTTCTGGCTGTCGGGATCCTCTGTGGTGCAGCCGGCCTGTTGACGAGAACCTCCTTGAAAGACACGGGATGCGTTCCCAGTCGTGAAAAAGTCGTTTCGTCGAATACTCGCCATGACCGACTTGATTTCAATGTGGTTAAAGGGCTGAAGGTTAGTGATGCGGACAAGGGTTGGGGCATTCGAGTCGGATCCGTGGATATTCGCCGCAAGCCGATAGGATTTATCCGGCTCGGAGCTTTCAATGAAGCCCGGATCACGGACCTGCGGGTCACCATGTCGGCACAACAGGATCCGTCCAGTTTTGCAACTCTTCTGCACCGACTCAGCTCGTCACCGGACACGCTAGAGACCGTGTTGCGACGAGGCGAACGCGACCGGGCAAGGCTCGCTTACCTCCTCGACCAGTTTGGCACCAGATCGCCCTATCGCAACACCAGGATTTCCAGCGTCCACATAGAGGGCTTGTCGCTGCAGGTATCGCCAAGTAATGCGGAGTCGGACATCATGCTGCTGGAAGCCGACTCGGTTGACTTCCACGGGAGGCGCTGTCGGCTGAACGGTGCCGTTTCTTTCGGCAGCCTTGACGGACAACGCGTCAGGTGCCGGGAAGCGGAGCTGACCCTGGGCACCGATCCAGTGATATCAACCCATCCGGCCATTCTGCAGGCAGCCGGAGCCACGCAGGAAGTCGAGACCTTGTCTTTTCCCCTCGCTGCCCTGCTGACCGGCGAGGACCTGCGGCCTTACATGAATCAATCGCCAACACGGACCCGGTAGTATTTGCGCTTCGTGTCCTCTACCCTATTCGTGTAGAAATTCGTGTAGGGCGTGGCCGGCAGGATCGCTTCCTCCGTCCAGCTGCCGTACGGGATGTTGGTGGCCCACTCCACCACATAGCGTTGGTAGGGACGACTGCGCCATCGCAACTGGACGCACGCGGGATCCCCGGCCTGAAAAGCCCCTCGGGTCAGCATGAAGCATGACGCAGCGTTGCCCGGGTCGGTGCGCGCATGGAATTCATCGTACAAGGTCATGCCGGAAGCGGCGACCGTCGCCGGATTATGCCCCAGTGTTCCGAAGTAGTGAAGCTGCCACAGGTCGGGCAGGCCCAGTCCGTCTGAATCCACCAATCCCAGATCCAGCGCATCAGCTACATGCCACTGCGACATCTCCGGGAACAAGCCATTGAATGTTGGATCCGGGAACGTGCCTGATACGGGCCTGTTGGTGGCGTCGAATTCCGGCAGATGGGCTCGCGTCACATAGTTCGTCGTAAAGACACGGCCCAGGTGCATTGTTTCGTAGAACTCATGAGCCCCCTGATGGTCGACATAATCCACCAGGACCGGACCGGACAGGCTGTTGGACAGGCTCTGCACCAGCGTCCGGAAGGAGTCCTCCTCGTGGCCAAACCGCCGTATCTCTGCCAGCCATAGCCGGTTACTCTGGATGACGAACAGGTCGTCGGCCTGGTCATCCGCTTCCGATCTTATGAAGGCCGATGCGACCTGGTAACCGGCCAGAGCGGCGCTCAAGGCATTCGAGGCCGCGGCCAGAGCCGCTGTGTTCGTAATGCCCAGGAACCGAGTGTGCGCGGCCGGAATGTCCCCCACCAGGAGCGGGTTTCGCTCGTACTCCGTGACCAGGTTGACGTCATCCATGTCATACGCTTGCGCGACAAGAATAAGCGCCCGGCAGAGCTGGAGACACGCCCGGATCAGAGCGATATCCCCATAGTCCACCTCCACGTTTCGCTTTACCGGCGAGTGGTCCGGGGAAAGCGTCTCGCTGAACGATTCAGTCAGCGTCGCCATGTTCGCCAGACCTCGGTCGACCTGGAACAGGATGTTGGAGGCCATGATCTGCTGGGCCCCCAACCCGGTAGCCAGCACGCGTGGGCTGATGGGGTTGGTAAACATATACTTAAGGGTCAACTCCTGGGAGAGTTCAAACCGGAACGGCGAAGCGTTCGTCCCGCTCAATGAGTCCCTAATCTGTTCGAGCGCATGCCGGAAGACGGCCTCTTCGTTCAGTTGGTCCGGATCAAAGATCAGGAGATCATCATCCTGTCCGTCCGTTTCTGCCCGGATCAGAGAAGACCCGGTCTGATAATAATCGATGGCCTGGATGAACAGGGCGGCGGCGCGGGCAAACCGCGGAACATTGGTGAGCGTCCCCAGCATCGGGTACGTTTCCAGATGGTCACCCAGCGTGAGGTCGTCGTTGAGCAGGTCGGCGAAGGACATATGCCAATCGTGCGACTGGATCATCCAAAGCAGGCCCCGCCCGCAGGACAGGATCCCTTGGACTACCTGGGCATCGCCTGCGTCCACCTGGACCTCGTTATCAATGGGCAGGTATTCGGGGCTTAAGAGGATGTTCCCTGTCCAGTTCGTGGGGATACGCGCCAAGTTGAGCAGGCCTTCCTCGATAATATTCACCATCCTGTTGTCGAGCACGCCGACCGCGTATCCGACATCCGGGGAATCCGGCGGCAGGGGATCGGGCAGTTCAGCCGTCCAATTCAAGAGGTCCCGCCCCGCCTCCGGCATGCCCAGGTCCGTCAGCAACTGGGCCACCTCGCTGTCATAGGGCAGCGCGGCCACCCGAGTGATCAGTCGATACCATACCGCCGCATAGTGGTTCGGATTCTGCGCCAGCGCCTGTCCGAACTTGTCGTTAGCGGTCAGCAAATCGCTGGTCAGGCCCGAGTCGCCCAGGTAGTTCGTCAGCGCCTGAAGGCCCTCCAGGAACAGCGCCTCCGCCGCGTTGGTGCTCCGTCCGCTACCGTACAAGGGCACCTTGCGCTGCGGCGTATCCGGGTCGTCGCTCGGGATAACCAGGTGGACCGCCTTGCCCCAGACGTTGGTGGGCCGGAAGATCACCGACACCCGGCAGGTCTCCGTGCTAAGCGGGTCCACGGACTGACCCGAACAATGATCGTTGGTAAGTTTGAAGTGCACCAAGTCGAGGCCGTCGGTGAGGCTGACCGTTCCGATCGCCAGCGGCACGCGGCCGGTGTTGACCACGTCGAACACCTGGGTGACGGCTACGCCGACCAGGACGTAGCCGAACTGGCGCGAAGCAGGCTGGACACTGATATACGGGCGCGGAGCCCGGGAAAGAAAGGCATCCAATCGGGATATGAAGCCGTCTTCGCCTCCGCCCCAGGCGGCATCGCAGGCGTTCGTCACGGGGAAATCGGGCGACCGCGTCGAGCCGGCGACATACACGCTGTCGTCCGGGGCCAGCGCCAGCGCAAAAGCATGATTCTCGTTAGTACCGCCCAGCAGCGTGGAAGCGAGCAGGGTCGTCAAGTCACCCGACAGCCTGGAGGCAAAGACATCGGGGAAGCCGTTCCAACTTTCATCATAGGCATCCCACGACGTGGGCATATACCCGCTGACATCGCCGGCGACAAAGACAGAACCGTCACGGGCGACGGCCAGCGCTTCGATGGTCGCGCCTTCTCCCAGGAGCGTCGAGGCCTGCGCGTTGGTCAGGTTTTGATCCAGCCGTGTGATGAATCCAGGCTCGCTATAGTCTCCTCTGTCGTAGGCATTTTCGCTGGTCGGATAATCCGAAGATAAGGTCCAGCCTCCCGCGTACACCGTCCCGTTGCTCCCAACCGCTACGCTCGTGGCCGCGTCTTGTCCCGCCCCCCCCAGGAAGGTACTGCCCAGCAGGGTCGAAAGTGCGCCGTCCAGCGTGACGACAAAACCGTCACAGCGGCCTTCCGTGTCGTATAAAAACCAGGGCGTATCGGCACGCGCCCAGACATTCGTCCCGCCCGGGATTCCCCGCAACACGTGATTGCCGCCGTCATCCAGGACCGCCCAACCTTCCGACGCGGTCCATGCCGCAATGTCGCCGCTTTCGAAGTCGTCGGTGTAGATCGCGCCAGCCGCGTTCGTGATCGCGAGGTCGTCAAAAGAGACGGCGGCGACGGAACCGGAACCCACTCCAAGCGAAACGCCACCCAGCACCAGCGGATCGCGATCCGAGACCGTCAAGACCAGGGCCCCGTCCACCCGGACAACGAGTCCGCTCGAGGTCGAGGCCGCAAGAACCTGGTGCCAGGTTCCCGTGGCCAGGGTCGGATTCGCCTGACCCAGCAGGCGCAACATGCCCTTGGGGCGCTCCTTGGCGACCTCGACGTGATCCTGCCGGAACAGGATGCGGTATCGCCCCGCTCGCGCGTCCTCCCCCTCCGAGTGGCGCACATTCAACTCCGCGGCGCCGGAATCCAGCTTGAAACGGAGCGAGACCCCGTAGTTCATCCAATCGCCGTCAAACGTGCGGTCGAAGGCATTGGTGCTCGTTGGGAAATCCGGGGAATAGGTCGTGCCCGCCACATGGACGCGCCCACCGGAACCGAGGGCCAAGTCCTCGATGTAATTGGCTTCTTCTCCACCTAGAAACGTCGCGGCCTTCAGCTCGGTAAGTTCAGGATTCAACCGGGCTACAAAGCCTGCATACTCGGAGCCCGGCTCCTTGGGGGAAGCCTCGGCATAACCCCAATCGCCATTCGTCAACGTCGTCAAGCCATGCAGGCAGAACTGGCCCTCGAACTCGGTCCGAATCCACTCGGCAGGGCCTACATCGGAAACGGGGAGCGGAAAGGCCCAGAGGTTATCCAGGTTATCCTGCTCAAAGTCGTCAAACCAGACAACCCCTTGCTGGTTGGAAACCAGCACGTTATCCACGTAGGCCTCGGAGGTCGTTCCGCGTCCCCAGGTATCTACATAGGACTTAAGCCAAATATCGCCGCCGGTGAGGATGTGAGGGGTGGTGTCTTGTACGTTCAGGATGGGTGTTCCATTCAGGCTCACGCGAAGCAGCCCGTTGCTGGCGCTGATACTAACGTCCTGCCACACCCCCGTAACCAGTCCAACAGCCTGCGTCGCGGCTAATTCGGTCACAAGCCATTCGATATGATCCACCTTGGAAACGTCCAATTCATCGCCGGGACCGAACGCGAATTCGTAGTAACCCAGGTCGCTTTCACACAGGCGAAAACTCGTGAGCCCCTGCATTCTCTTGAGGCGGACGGACAGCGTGTACTGGCTCCACGATCCCCATCCGGGATACGTCAGCGCGAAGGCGTTTGTGGTGGTAGGGAAGGACGCCGAGTGCGTCACTCCAGCCACGTAAACATATCCATTTGTGGCGATCCGGATGGCACGGCCGTCATCATCAAAGTTTCCCCCAAGGTACGTAGCCGCCATCAGGTTGGTCAGCGCCGGATCGAATCGGGCAATGAAGGCTGAATCAGCAAACAAGGTATCCTGAAAGGCATTCGTGGCCGCGGGGAAATCATCCGAAGACGTATAGCCCGTGACATACACGGTGCCATCCGTGCCCAGGGCCACGGCGCGCGCGTGGTCAATCCCGGCGCCGCCCAGGAACGTCGAGGCGAGCAGGTTGCTCAAGCCCGATGAAAACTTGCTGATGAACACATCCTCGTCGCCCGGCCCCGCCGTCTCGAAGGCGCCCGGGGTCGAGGGGAAATCCGGCGAAACGGTCGTGCCGACGGCAAAGACGCTCCCGTTCGTATGAATCACAAGCCCCGCCATGCTGTCGTCGCCGCTTCCACCGAGAAACGTGGAGGCCAGCAGGGGATCAATGACCAGGGGCCTGGAGGAGTCATAGGCGCCCACGGCAAAGCCGTACTCAAGGCCGCGCACAACGTAGGCGACTTCTACTGCGGTCCGGGCGCCGCCGGTTTCCTGGTACGCTACCGGCCGGGTGAATTCCACGACGCCGCCCTCGGTTTCGGCCGCCAGCCGACCGGCACCGGTCACGGACAGGCGCTTCGCCCCTTCCAGTTTGCACAGGATATCCGCCGGCTTCGCGTCCGGCCCGACGACAAACAGCTTCTCGACGTTACGGCCGAACGCCCTCAATGTCAGCGTGACGCCGGGCGCGACCGCCCCCAGGTCGACAGCCGCATAGGCGGGCGCGTCGTGAATCCGCCGCGAGAGATCTTTTCCCTTCCAGTACGATACCGGGGCCGCGATACGCCCCATACCGCGCACCGGTGCGGCCGCCCGCGAGGGAAAGGACTCCCGCAAAACGCACCCCTCCCGTTGCCCGTCAGCATCCGCGCGCCCGATCAGGGCGAGACTGACCCAACCCTGCTCGCTGACCAGGATCGTTCCGCCAAAGATGTTCGCGATGTATCGGACCTCGGGCCGGCGGACCTGGCCGACATTTTCGACAAAGGGAAGGCAAACCCCGTTCCATTCCAGCATTGTTTCGGCGTCAGGGCCTGAACGAACAGGCCCGGGAGGGGTGGCGCATCGCACATCGGTTGCAAGGGCCGCAAACAGCACAAGACCCATCATGGCACGCTTCTTCACAATGACCTCCTGGCCGGAAGAAATTCAATGCACGGACCACGCCCATAAGCCGGCACGCCCACTGTGTTCAATCAACCCCCTGCATGCTAACGCCAAAAACGCCCGGGGCAAATATTTATTAATCTTTTAGTGCCAGCGAATAACAAATCAAGAGAATTATGAATGAACAGGACTGGTAAAGCCGCGAGGCCATTGAGGGGGGGCGGGTGCTGACAACAATGACGGCTGCCGCTCGAAACAATATCGCCTGCGCCAAATCGGTCGCCGCGCAAGTCCGCGGGATTCTGGCAGACGAAGAACGGGCCCTATCACGGGCGACCCGGCTCTTCCGGCGTCAGGCGCCGTTTTAAGAAAATAGATGGCGTGATATTTTTAAGTCAGTACACTGCTGTCCAAGGTATCCGGCATAAAGGCAACTCTGGCCAAGCAAAGGAGATCGGACCATGGCGAGAATACCGTTCGTGCTAGTTGTTTCTGCATTGCTCTGCTGCAGCGGACTGGACGCGCAGGCCATCAACATCCTTGGTTGGAGCAGCGAAGGAACATGCGGCACATCCGAATCCAACGGAGTAGTGACGGCATCGCCATTCAGCAGTCAGTATGGGTGGGTCTCCACCGCCTCCGGAGTGCCCGACATGGGATTGCCGGGCATCGGAGGTTCAGGCGGCCCTTCAAGCGGTTCGCGCATTCGCTCCCCCGTTTTTCGCGGCAAGGCAGGCCAGGCCTTGACCTTCTTTTTTAACTACGTTACCTCCGATGGATCCGGCTATTCGGATTACGCATGGGCGAGGCTGTTGGACACTAATCTGAACGAAGTGGCACTTCTATTCACGGCTCGAACCACGCAGGGCGGAGATACCATCCCCGGCTTCAGCATGCCATCGCCGGCGGCCACCCTCATACCCGCCAGCACTCCGATCATTGCCGGCGGACCCCTATGGAGCCCCCTGGGCGAAAGTTCGGGCGCCTGCTTCGGCAACGGGTGCGGACATACCGGCTGGATACAGGCGCTTTATACACTTCCCGCCGGCGGGCGCTATATCCTGGAGATCGGTGTCGTGAATTGGAATGACTCGTCCTACCAGAGCGGCATCGCCTTCGACGGCGTGCTGTTGGACGGGCAGGATATCCAGGAACCGACGCCTGTCACGCTGACCGCCGTGACGGCGCAGCGGGTGGAAGGCGGCGTGCGCGTCTCGTGGGAAACGGCCATGGAATTCGAGAACCTGGGCTTCCACGTCTATCGCTCGGCCTCGCCCGATGGCGAGCGCACCCGGGTGAACGCGGAGTTGATCGCGGGCACGGGCACATCCGACGGGGCTGCGTATTCCATCGTGGACACGGAAGCCCCGGAAAGCGGGACGGTCTTCTACTGGCTGGAGGACGTGAGCACGTCCTTCGCAACAGAAATGCACGAGGAGGTCGCGCTATTCGATGATATCAGCGACAAGGCCGATGAGGAGCCGCCGGCACTGGCGAAGTTCGAACTTGGGCCGGAAAGCAGCGTGTGCCGCATCGGATATGCCGCGTTGAAGGCCGCCGGCGCGCCGGTTGATACAACCGATCCGGCGACCCTCCAGGTGTTCATCGACGGCGAGGAAACCGCCCTGTTTGTCTCGGCGTGGCGCGGCCCCATGGAAGATGGAGATTATCTTCTTTTCTATGTGCCGGAAGGCACGGAGACAAGGAGTTGCGAGATCCGCGCGGGCGCAAACGCCCTGCGCATGGAGGAGGTCTTCGCGGGGCCCAATGATAATGGCGACGCCGTGTGGTACGGCCTGGCTGACGAGACCGGCGCGTTGGCTTTCGAGGCAACCATGGAAGTGTCCCGATACCTCCTGGTGGGGTTTGCCGACACGTTCCTGTGCGTGCTCGATGTCACCGATGCCCTTCACCCCAAGATACTGTATGGCTATGCCTGGTTCTTTCATGAAGGGAGCGAGGGGCTGTACTTGAGCTACCTCACAGAGGCGCCGGCGCAGATGATGGCCGCCGGCGGAGGGGCCATACGGGAGATCGAATCCCTGAGTCAGCCCTAGGCCTAAGCACCGGTACGGGAGTCGCCGCGGCTACTTCATCTCCCGCCAATCCTGGTTGGAGTGCAGGTTGGGATTAAAGTTGGGGTCGTCGGTCACCATCCGGTCGCCGAGGGCGTTCGACCAGGCATTGGTGCCGGACGCGGGAATCTCGACGGTGTGCCCGTCGTGCGAATCCACGGCGTCTTCCGTCCCGCGCATGGCTTGGCCAAACCGGTAGGCCCCGCCGCCCCCGCCACCGCCATCCATCCGCGGGGTTGCGGCTCGCCGGGCATTCATCTGCGCAATCATGGCATTGTTCTGGGCGCTAATGGAGCGGCTCAACTGGCCCGCCGCCTCAATGTTTGCCATCTGCCCCTGGATCAGCGAACTCTGGACCTGATTCACCGCGGCGTGCCAACCGGGATTGCCCTGGATGGACGCGATCATGCCGCGGAGCATCGGGCATAGGGCTGGGAACATATCCGTGCGAGCCCGGATTCCAATGATAGCCGCGCAGGCCCAGAGGCTCCCTCCGTTGGTCTGGGAGTAGGCCGTAATGCACGCTATTTCCTCGATGAACTGGTCGTACTGGATGCGCACGCGGCCGCCTCGCATCTGTGGCGGCAGGTCCTGCGCACCCGATCCGGTCACTATGGCTTGCAAGTAGTCCGGTGCTGGTTCGGGAGGCGAGACGATCCCGGGCTGCCGGTTGCCCCGGTAACGAGGAATGACGATCTCTGTCAGCACCTGCGGCGCATCCATGGGCATTCGCATTTCCCGCCCGTACTGCACCCCGAACCCGCCCATCAAGCCCCCTTGTGCCCAGATAAACCCCAGCGCAGGCATTTGCTCAAGCGCTGTCTGGCCGTCCGGAGAAACGACCCGGTAGATCAGTTGCGCGGGAAATGCGATGTTCCTCTGATCCCACACCAACCCACCCTCGAAGGTCCATCCCTCCGGAATGACCATCTGGAACGCCGGCGAGCGAAGAGTTTGGTCCATGCAGACAACGCCTCTGAATCGCATGCCCTGCGGCGGGGCCGCCGGGTTCGGCATCGGCGGCGCGACGGGGCTTTCTGGCGGATTCGGCGCCCGGCCGAGCGGTGCGCCGCAATGCGGACAAAACGCGGCCCCGATGGGAGGAATCATTTGGCCACACTGCGAGCACGTTACGCTCATGTTCTGCGCCTCCCGCGCCATTCGTTCCATGACGCCCCCGACGGCAGATATCATAACCTGACGATGCCTCTCGTGAAGCTTTTTAATGCTCGGGACTGATCACGCCGCCATCGCTCACGATCGCAACACAAGTCGGGCAGGATTGGACGGCGGGCCGTTTCGACCGGTTCATTGGGGGATTGCCAGACGGTGACGTGGATGATGGATTTGTGCATGGGGACATCCGGTCAGGCGCCGCCTTCCGGACCCGCGAGCGGGATTTCCTTGTGCCCCCGCCCTGCACGCTTCATCCTGCGCGCAGGATAGCCGATAGAACACCGCATGGCGCAGCACCCACAGGACATCCCCGCAGGCGGGCCCCGATGGCGAGGGCCGGGACGGGCTCCACGCCTGCTTCTCTGCGGCGTTTTTGGACCGTACGGCATTGACGACCTGTACGGGCGCCGGGAAAACACCATGGAGCTGTACCACAACCAGGTAACCCGCCTCCAGGGCCCGGCCTCCCTGCGCCTCCATCACCGCTCGTTCGGCCTCTACTTCATCGCCGCCAACGTCGACGCGGACGTGACGGTCCTCGACTTCCCTTCGCGCCGGCGCTTCATTCGCGAGATCCGGAAGGGCTACGACATCGTCGGCCTCTCGTTCATCACCCCCAATTACGCCAAGGCCAAGGAGATGGCGCGCCTGGTCCGGCTCCACGCCCCCGGCTCCGTCATCGTCCTCGGCGGGCACGGCGCCGCGATCGAGGGCGTCGAGGACCTGATCGACTGCGACCACGTGGCCCGCGGCGAGGGCATCCGCTGGATGCGGACGTTCCTCGGCCAGGAACCCGCGGCGCCGATCGTCCACCCGGTCCTGCCGTGCAGCGAATACGAGAGCATCTTCGGCGTCCCCATCCCGGGCCCGACGCCCAGCGTCCTCGTCCCCGGCCTGGGCTGCGTCAACGCGTGCAACTTCTGCTGCACCAGCCATTTTTTCGAGAAGGCCTACGTCCCGTTCCTCCGCACGGGACGGGAGGTGTTCGAGCAGTGCTGCCGGATCGCCGGGGCGCGGCGCACCCCCGTGTTCTCCGTGATGGACGAGAACTTCCTGAAGGACCATGCCCGCGCGCTGGACCTGCTCGCCGAGATGGAGAAAAACAGGCGATGGTTCAGCTTCTACATTTCCTCGTCCGCCGAGGCCATCGCCGCGTTCGGCATCGAGAACATGGTCCGGCTCGGCGTGACCATGGTATGGATCGGTTTCGAGTCGCAGAGCGCCGACGAATTCGCCAAGAACGCCGGCCTCGACGCGGCCCGGCTCGTCCGGGACCTGCGCCGGCACGGCGTGTCCGTGCTCGGCTCGGCGATGCTCTGCATGGAGCACCACACGCCCGAGAACATCGGCGCCGACATCGATTTCGTGGTCGGCCTGAACGCCGACATGATCCAGTTCATGCTCTACACCGGCATGCCGGTGACGCGGCTGTACGAGGATCACAAGAGGCGCGGCCTGCTGAAGGACGACCTGCCGTACGAGGAATGGCACGGGCAGAACCAGCTGAACTGGCGCCACCCGGGATTCCCCGGCGGCGAGCCCAAACGCTGGCTCGACGCGGCGTTCCGGAGGGATTTCGAGGTCAACTCGAGTTCGATCTACCGGATGACCGAGACCGCCGTTCGCGGATACCGCACGCTGGCCGCGATGACGTCGAGGGACGCCTGCCTGGAGGCCCGGATGCAGCAACTGCGCCGCCGCGCGCGGCTGTACTCGCACCTGTTGCCCGTGATCGAGCGGCGCGCCGTCAACGAGAAGGAACGGCGCCGGGCGATCGCGCTCGACGCGGAGCAGCGGGAGATCCTCGGTCCGATCCGGATCACGGAACGGCTGACGCGCCTCGGCGCGCGACTGCTCGCCGCGCGGTGGGATGTCCGCTTGCGCCTGCTCGGCGACCGCCTCCAGCCCGCCACCATCGTGACGCGCTATCGCGGCGGCCGGGTGCGCTGAAAAACAGGCAGGGCGCCCCGCGCGGGAGACGCCCTGCTGAATCCATCAACCAGCCGGCCTCAACGCCATTCGCGACGACCGCCGCCGCCGAACCCGCCGCCGCGCGGACGTTCCTCGCGGGGCTTGGCCTCGTTCACCGTCAGGGCGCGTCCGTCCATGTCCTTGCCATTGAAGTCGGCAATGGCCTTGTTCGCCTCTTCCTGGGAGGACATTTCCACGAATCCGAACCCGCGGGATTTGTTCGTGAACTTGTCCATGATGATCGTGCAACTGACGACGCGACCGGCCTGCTCGAACAGGCGCTGAAGATCGCCTTCCGTGGTGTTGAACGACAGGTTGCCTACATACAGTTTCGTGGCCATGCGTTTTCTTGCTTTCTGCTGCGGGGGAGATTTCGGTGATTGTTCCCGACCTGTTCGGGTTTCAGATCGTCCCCCGCCGAAACGGTATCGGGCGGCTGGACCATCCACCATCTCACTGTCGAAGCTCTCTCTACAAGCAGGCCGCAGTGTACCGAGTGCCGGGAGGAATACAACCGGTTTTTTCGGGCACCCGGGTAACGCACAGCCCTCCGCCGCGCCGCTTCCGACCGGGTCATTCCGCGGCGGGCGGGCGTTCGTGGAGGGTGAAGCGCACCCCGGAAAGACCGCATGGATGGTTCCCGCCCCCTACGGTTGCGTGCGCACGCGGTACAGGTAGGGGCCCGCGGCCGTGGCCGTGGCGTCGGTGACCGACGTGTAATCCGCCTGGCCCGGGACATTCGCGAACACGTTCGTAAAGGCGGAGGACGAAAGCAGGTTCGTGGCGCGATCCACGTGGTAGGTCCGGTCCTTCACGCTGCGCCACCGCACGACGAGGCCGGTCGGGCCGCCGGCCAGCGGCGGGAGGGCCATCCCCAGGTACGACTCGGCATTCGTCGGGTCCGTGCGCGCGCCGTATTCGTCCCGGTTGAGCACGCGGTCGCCGTCCCCGTCCGCCGTGGCGCTCATGCCGGTGAAGCTGTGCGAGTAGTCCCATTCCCACCAGTCCGGCAGGCCGTTGGTGTTGGAGTCCCAGGACGGGGGCACCAGCTCGCAGGCGCCCATGTCCACGCGGGCGTTGAGCATCCTGGGTTTGCCCTCGACGTCCAGGGCCCCGGTCATCCAGGCTTGGTTCGTGCCCTTGTCGACGCACGGCGAATGGGTGGCCAGCCGCCAGTCGCCCGCGGCCGCGTCGCGCAGCGCCGGATCGGCGGCGATGTTGCCCGGCCCCGGCGGCAGCGGAACGGCGCAGGTGTAGGCGATGTTCGTCGTTTCCCACTCATCGACGTACCAATTGGTGCCCTCGGGCGCGCTGTTGAACCAGGCGATGCAATTCGACAGGACGCAGTTGGCCGCGCCGCCGCCGCTCTGCGAGGCCGCATTGCCGATCAGCGTGCAATTGACGAGCAGCGACCGCTCGGCGGCGCCGCCCCACACCGCCGCGTTGCTCTGCATGACGCAACTGAACGCCGCGCCGCCTTCCACGCCGCCCCCGCTGTTGGCCGTATTCGACTCCAGGACGCACCCGTACAGGACGGACTGCGCGGCCCCGCCGCCGCCGGATGCCGCCTGGTTTCCGCTCACCCGGCAGCCGTGCATGCGCGCATTGTACGCGCCGCCGCCCCAGTTCCAGGTCGAGTTGCCCGCCAGCACGCAGTTGGACAGCACGACCGCCCCGCCGCTGACCATGTCGCCCGCCACGCCGCCCCCGCTGGCGGCCCGGTTGGACTCGATCCGACAGCTTTGCAGCGTGCCCCCCATCACGCCCCCGCCGTCCTGGTAGGCGACGTTGTTCATGACCCAGCAGTTGGACACCACGGACTGGGTCGAGACGCAGTAGAGGCCGCCCCCGTACTCCATGGCCGTGAACGGAGAATCCTCCTGATGATCCGTGCGGCCGCCCGAAACCGTGAACCCGGCCAGGACGGCCCGGTTGGTCAGGTAGGCCCCGCGCACGGCCGCCGGACCATATTCCCCGTCCGGATTAAAAGGATCCGCCTGCCCGACGATGACCGTGTGCTCCGGCCCGTTCACGCTGCGCACGATGACGAACTTGTCCAGGCTGACTCGATTCGTCAGGGTCTGGCCGCCGCACGGGCGCCCGCCCGTGTCGTAGACCCCGTTGGAAACCCACACCGTGTAGCCCGTGCTCACGGCATCCACCCCGGCCTGGATCGTTCGCTTCGCCGTGGCCCAGCGGAACCCGTCGTTCGCATCGTTCCCCGTCACCGCCACGTAGGCGTTCGACGCCACGGCGATGTGCACGATGCCGGTGCCCACGGCCCCGCTAAGGAGATTCGAGACCAGCACGGTCACGACTTTCGTGCCCGGCGTCGAGTACCGGTACACCGCCTGGGCCGTGCCCTGACCGGAGGTCGGCGCCGGCGACCAGGAATAGTACAGGGGCGGCGTCGCGCCCGGCGGGACGACGGAAACCGTGTTGGTGACGAACCGGTTCGTCAGCGTGACGGCCGGGCCGGCCACTGTCGCCGCCGTCACCGGCAAGGTCAAGGGCCCGCTGTACTCGTAGGCCCCCAGGTCCACCACGGCGTGGGCGATGCGATTGGACCCGTCCAGGTCCCTTGCCGAAGCCATCCAGTTCTGGTAGAGCCCCGTATTCACGCAAGGGGAATTGCTCGCCAGGCGATAATTGCCGCCGGCCGCATCGACAAACCCCGGCGCATCGGTGAAATTCCCGATCTTGGGTGGGAGGGGCGTCGTGCAGGAAAAGTAGATGGAGGTGGCAAAGCCATAACTCTCGACATACCAGTTGGGCCCTTCCGGCGCCTGGTTGTAGTACACAATGCAATTGTACAGGGTGCAGGACAAAACCCCGCCGCCGTCATCGGACACGATATTCCCGGCCACGGTGCAGTTGTTGAGCGTGCTCCGGTACGCGCCGCCGCCGTAGCCCGCGGAATTGCTGATCATCAGGCAGTTCGCGAGCGTGCAGCTGAAGGCCGCGCCCCCGTAGTGGCCGTAATTCTCGTTCACCACGCAGTTCGACAAGGTCGAGTACATCGCCCCGCCGCCGCCGGAGCTCGCGAAGTTGCTGACGACCTCGCAGCCTGTCAGCTCGGCGTTATAGGCCCCGCCGCCCCAGTTGTAGGTCGAGTTTCGGAACAGCGCGCACCGCAAGAGCTTGGCGGGCGGGCCATACGAATAAGATACGCCGCCGCCCTGGCCCGCCTCGTTGCCCACGATCCGGCAATCCTCCAGCCGCCCCGCGTACGCGCCGCCCCCTTCCCAGGCCGTGCACCCGGTGATGACGCAATTCGACACCACCGCGTTGCTGTACGCGCCCCAGACCCCGCCGCCGCAACCGTCGGAGCCGCTGACCGAACCGGTGGTGTGACCGTTCGTCAGCGTGAATCCGCCCAGGAACGCCCCGTTCGTCAGGGAGACGCACCGGACGGCGTCGATTCCTTCCCCCCCCAGCCCGGACGCCGGCCGGCCCACGATGAACGTCGCCGCGGGCCCGTTCACGCTGCGCACCGTCAGCGGCTTGTAGATCGCCACGCGGTTGGTCAGCACCGAGTCGATGATCCGGTTCGTGGTCCCGCCGGCGTCGTACACGCCGTTCGTCACCCACACGACATCGCCGGGATTCGCCGCGTCCACCGCCGCCTGGATCGTCGCCTTCGCCGTGGCCCAGTTCGTCCCGGCGGCCCCGTCGCTGCCGTTGGTCTTGACGTACCAGTCCGCCGCGCAGGCGGATACAGAGAGCACACACCACGCACAGACCGCCACCTTCCGCCATTTGCCCAAACGCATACGATTCACCTCGATGTATTCGTCGGCCGGGAAAAACGTGTTTCCGCGGCGGCGGCTTGGGCCAAGCCGCCCCGCCCGGGAGGCGTTCCTGCCCTTGCGTCGCTGAACGGGATCACGCGCGATATTTCTTTGCCGGTTTCTCGCGGACGAGGCTTGGTGCCGCCAGGTCCGCCCTGCGTGGTCCGGCGAACCGGACGCGCCGGGAGAGCTGAAGAACTTCCACACCGACTACCCGGGCCCGGCGGTCCAGGTCCACAATCACACCGGGCGCGATCCGCTCGGACTCGATCACCGGAGCGCCATCAAGCCGCAGGTACAGGGCGTCCTCCGCCCGGTCTATCTTCACCTTCATAACTTCCCCTTCATGGCTCGATCAAAATATACCGTGACCACCTTCTCGGGTCGAACCGATTTGTTCACGACCACGCGCAAAACGCGATGGCCGTGTTCCGGGATGCAGGCCAGACGATGCTCCAGCGCGCGGTCTTCTTCATCAGGCTCCACCTTTTGCGGTTCACGCAAGACACGCTCCAACCACTCCTCCGCAATGCCTCTCTCGTGCAGGACATGCGCCGCGTGCCGGGAAAGCCGATACCTCATGCCCCGCCCTCCACCAGCGCGATCTCTTCCCCGGTCAGCCCGTAGAGTTCATACACCAGCCGGTCGATCTGCCGGTCCGTCGCGTCCACCGCGTTCTGTAACGTCTTCCGCTTGGACTCGCTCGCCTCCGCCCGCAACTTCGGAACCAACACCAGCATCTTGTCCACTAACTCGACCAGCTTGTCGTGACGGGCGCGGTCAGTCGGCGAAGAATGCCGTATGCCAGCAACAGGAAATCTTTCGACAAACTGAGATCTGAATTCGAAGTAACACGCGCCCGGACCCTCCAAACGCGCGCACACCGAAGTAAAGAAGAAGTTTCCAAGTTTTGAGTTTAGAAGTCCCAACAGAAAGCGCGAATCGGTTGGCAGAACGAACAGCTTGTCATTTACCAAGTAGCCCTTGTCATCTAAGGCAAAGCGAGATTCAGGAGCAATTATGGGATAGACGATTTTGGGTTTCGCCAAGAGCGGCAACAATGCGACCGCAGGCTGCTGCAGCTCATACCATTCCTGGTGAGCGGCGCGTTGATTTAGCGCCGACTTGAAACGCTCCAAATGCGTCTTGACTGCCGGGAACTCCTTGGGATGCCCGCCGTTGTGAAAATAGATAACGTGACGACCAGAATCATCGATCGCGTACCGCTTCACGTCTTTTCCGAATAAAAATGGTTTGATCACTTCGTGATTTTTTCTGTCAGTCTTGAGCAGATGTTGTCTGGCGTCCGCATCCAATACAAACGCCTCGTTAAGGCCCGTTTTGATTCCGAAGAGTGGCTTCCATCCAAACGCCTCAACAAGATCGGGAAATCTTTCAGAAAGCTTCGCAAGGAGGTCAGCCCGTCCGGCTGGAATCAGTGCCCAGGGGCGTTCGGTAAGTTGGCCGGGCGATAAGAATTGTTCGGCATCATTTGCGTATTGCGCAACCGATAACCGACCCGACTCTATTGATTCAAAGCTAGCAGCACTTGGAACGGGAATGTATCGCGTCCGACTAGAGGGTGATTTTTCATTCCGCCCCATCACCAAGACAATCGTACGCACCGTTGCGCCTTTGAAAACACGCGCGCCCGCGAAGTCAGCAATTTCATAAACGCAGCCCATGTTCTTGATGGTTGACCGCAATGGTTGCCCATATTTTGCCACCGTAAATTTATTCGACACAATCATGGCGATTAGGCCGGTATTTCCTATTAGGCTTAACGTCTTCTCTAAGAAGTAGATGTAGACATCTGCGCGCTCTTCATGAGCTTTGTAGTGCGAACGCAGATATTTTCTAATGGGAGCGAATTCTTCCATGCGAACATACGGCGGATTCCCGATCACCGCGTCGAATCCCCCACCCTTCATGATTTCGGCGAACTGGATGTCCCAGTCGAAGGCGTGGACACGCATCAAGTCTTCGGGGACGAGGGAGAAGTCCGAGGCGATCAGGGAGTTCCCGTGCTTGATGTTATTTTCCAGCGGCGGCAGGAGGGCGGTGTCGTCGCGAAAGAGTTCGCGCTGCTGCTTGATGGTCTGGCGGTCTTCGCCTTCGAGCATCTTGAGGTAGAGGGAGAGCTGGGTCACCTCGACGGCCTGGGCATCGAGGTCGACGCCGAAAATATTGTTCCGCAGGATCTGCCGCTTGAGGTCGACGGCGAGGTGGACGTCGCCCGTGGCGGGATCGGTCCAGCACCGGTCGGGCTTGCGGTCTTCCGGGTGCTCCGTGAACCGGCGCTGGTAATGCTCGCCGACGCGCTCGAAGGCGCGGAGGAGGAAGCTGCCGGACCCGCAGGCGGGATCGAGGATTTTCAGGGCGCGGGTTTTTTTGTCGAAGACGGCGTAGGTAGGGCTTTCGGGTAGGGCGGCTTGGCCCAAGCCGCCGTCCCTGCGGCGCGTTGAGCCAACGCGCCCTACCCCGGCAATTTCGTCGAGCTGCTTCCCGACGGTCTGCTCGACGATGTAGTCCACGATGTAGCGCGGGGTATAGTAGACGCCGCCGGCCTTGCGGACCTCGGGCTTCTCGTCCGCCGCCACGCCGCGGCCCCTGGGCTGAATGACCTTGCCGAGGAACCGCTCGTAGACGCTGCCGAGGATTTCGACGGGGATGACGTTGAAGAGGTAGGGCGATTCGTCGTCGCTCAAGTCCTCGATGAAGTCGCAGAGCCATTGGTCGCCGACGCGCAGGTCCTCGCTGAAGTGGGGCTTGAACAGGTTGCCGTTGAAATGCGGCATATTGCCCGGCGGGCGGCGGTCCAGGGCCTGGAGATGGCCGACCACGGCGGCCCAGAGCGATTCCGCCGGGGGCGCGGCGCGGTACGCGGCGCTCGCCTCGCGGAAGAAATGCCCCTGCTTCGGGCGGCGGCGGTCCTCGTGGCCGTAGGCGCGGCGCCAGGTCTCGACGATCTTCGCCAGCCGCAGGCCGGTGTCGATGTCGCGATCCTCGCAGATGCGCAGGAAGAGGAGCCGGTCGAGGATGTGTTGGACGGCCTCGTTCAGCCGGCCTTCGGCCAGCATATCCTCGCGGGTGTTGTTGGCCAGGATGTCACGGGCCAGGGAGAGGCGCTGCTCGTCGAGGTATTCGAGGAAGTCCTGGTCCAGGGCCTTGGTGCGTTCCGGACGGATCAGCCACGGCTGGCGCGCCTTCCCCTTGACGGGCCGGGCCTTGGGCAGGCTGTCGAGCAGCGCCTCGATGCTGCCGGCGGCGACGCGCTCGCGGGAGAGCAGGTCCCATATTTCGCGGGCGCACAGGGAAAACTGCCGGAAGTTCCAGGTCTTCCAGAGCCCGTCGTCGGGGCGGTCGGGGCGGGGCCGGCCGCCGACAATGTAGACCTTGAGGTCCTCGAAGTCCGTCAGGATGGCGAGCGGCAGGCCCTTGTTCCAGGCGTAGCGCTTGGCCTGGAAGGCGTAACGCTCGCCGAGGGTTTCGCGCGGTTTCTTGGCCTCGCAGACGAAGCGCTCGCGGCCGTCGGCGCGGAAGAGGTAGTCCGCCCGCTTGGCGCGCCCGGCAACATCGGTGCGGCTTTCGATCTCCACCTCGCGCTGGCTCTGGACCAGGCCGCGCCGGTTCGCGAGGTCCCAGCCGAGGGCGCGGAAGAGCGGGTTGAGGAAATCCTCGCGGACGCGGGCCTCGGAGTAGTCCGGCGCGGTGAAGGCCTGGAAGCCCTGCTCGAACGCGGCGACCAGCCGGTTCAGTTCGTCCTGGAAGCTTTCGAATGCGGCTTTCATATCCCCCTTAACCGGTCGGAAATGAACCGATTATGTAACCGCTCGGCCCCGCGAAGTCGAGCCGGCTTTACCGGCGCAGGGTCCTTCGCAGAGTTCGAGGGGCGCGGCCGTTCGTACGAGGGCGCGGCGCGCGGCCGCGCCGCAGGCGGGACAGTGGCCGGAAGGCGGCCCGTAGACGCCGATGAGTTCGGCGCCGCGCAACAGGGCCGCGCCGTCGCGGCCCAGGAAAGCCGAGAGCCGAAGGCCGGCCGCGAGGAACGAAGGCTCGGAGCCGCCGTTCAGGAGGTACAGCAGCCCGCTCCGATGACGGCGGGAGGCCGGGACCACGGACCATAACCCGCGCTCGTTCCGGAAATCCTGGAACGGCACGCCGCGCCGCCTCATCCACGCCGCGAAGGCGCGGGCGTCGCCTGCGAATCGGACCGCGAACACGCACTCATCCGGGTCCGGCGCCGCGCCGCCGGGGAGCGGACCGGCCAGGAGTTGGCGCCGCGCCGCCCCGTCGGCGTCCCGGATCTCCGCCGGGCCGGGCGTCCAACCTTCGAAAAAGGACGCGCGCACAAACGCGAGGCCATGCCCGGGAAACGGGCGGATCAGCTCGGGCGAGCCGGCGTACCATCGGACCGCGTCGGGCCGGGCGGCGAAGAAATCGCGCAGCAGGGCGCGCGCCAGCGTGACGCCCGGCCGGGCGGCGTCCGGCGGCGGCAGCCAGGCGAGGAAAACAACCGGCCTGGCGCTCTTCCGGCTTCGCGGGGATGGGCGCGGTCCGGCGCCGGACACCGGCACAGCCCGCTCCTCCGTCGGCTCGTTCGACGCCCGGAGGAATTGCCGCCAGAGCCGCTCGCGCGGAGTGCCGCCTTCGAAATCATCCCAGGGCAAAATGTCCTCCTCGCGGCACTCGGCCATCCGCCCCGCGACATCCCGCCCGCTGTCGCGCAGCCAGGCCAGGGTCTCCTGCAGCGCCGCCGGGGGCAGGTGCTCGTCGTAGCGCAGCCCGGAATCGAGCGACAGCTTCACGAGCAGCGGGGTCGCCGCCCGGCCCAGGCGGCACAGGAGATTCGTCCATTGAATCTCGTCCGGCCACGCGCTCCAGCGGAACTCCGCGCCGCCCGCGCGGGCCGCCGCCTCGGCCTCCCGGATCATCGGCCCGGAAAGCGGGATGATCTCCGCGAATTGCAGCGGCGTAAACGGCGCGTGGAACAGCGGGGTGAAACTGGCGGTGAGCGCGGCCCCCGGCGCGGCGGCCCGAACGGCGCCGAGGAGCCGGGTCAGCTCCGCCCAGTCCGCCGATTCCTCGCGACCCGTGGCGATGAAGAAGAGCTTGATCCGGCGGAGCCCGGCGGGCGCCAGTTCGCGGACGACGGCCTCGAGTTCTGCGTCGGACACGGGCTTGCCCAGCCAGGCGCGCAGCCGCGCGCTGACCCCTTCGACCCCGAAGGTGAACTCGCGCTTGTCCAGCCCCTGCACCAGCGCGCGCAGGTCACCCCGGTGCGCGAGGCTGAAGAGGGAGAGGCTCTTGACCGAAAGCCGCGGGAAGATCTCCTGCAGCGGCGGGATCAAGGCCGCCAGGCGCCCGATGCTGCACGCGTCCGAGGCCAGCAGGTTGAGGTCCGACGCGGCCATCGCCGCACGCAGCCGCCGGGCGGCCCCGAGGAACCCGGCCGGGTCGGCGACATCCAGCGAGCCGCGCATCCAGCCGGTCTGGCAGAACCGGCAGCGGTACGCGCAACCGGCCGCCAGCGGCAGCGTCTCCTCGGTATCTTCGTCCGAGAACGGGATAAAGGCGCCGTCGTAGCCGTTCATCCACGTTTCGGCCGGGTCCTTGCGGTAGGTCACACGCGCCGGCGGCTCGTCGCGGAGCGGACGGATGGCGGCCCGCCGCTCGCCGGAATACTCGTGCCGGTAGAAGGCGGGCACGTAGGTTCCGGGCAGGTCTCGGGCCAGGCGCGCGAGAAACTCGGGCCTGTCCATGCCGGTTGCCCGGGCCTCCGCCCACGCGGAGAGGACCCGGGGCAGCCAGGTCAGCCCGTCGCCGAAGCAGACCGCGTCGACCAGTCCGCCCGAGTCCTTCCCCTCCGCGTCGCCGTGCAGAAACGGCGCGGCGCCCGCGGCGTTGCCGCCGAGCAAAACGAGCGGATGCCTGGCATCAGCCGCCCGCGCGGCCCAGGACAGCTTCAGGCCCGACCGGCGCATCGCGGCGGGGAGATTCAGGGCCTCCTGCTGAACCGACAGGCTGATCGCGACCACGTCGAACCGGGCCGGCGGCTGCCTGGACGCGGTTCCGAACCACCACGGGACGCCGTCCCTGGCCATAAGCGCGGCATCGCGCGGAGGCGGCCAGAAGGCCAGATCGACGAAGGCGCCGTCCGCGTTCCGGGCCGCCCAGTACAGCATCCGGTGCGTGATGGAATGCAGCACGTCGCGGTAGGAGGAGAGCCGTGCGATCAGCACGCGGACGCGGGCGGCATCGAACAGGCCGGGCTCCATGCGGCCCGGTTCGCCGCCGTCGAGTCCTATCCCGCCGCCGGCCAGCTCGCCGCGGCGCGCCGCGATCCAGCGTTCCAGTTCCTCTCTTGTGCCCAGCATCACGGGCTCACCATACCTGTCTCTTCGGAAATAACCCAGCCCCTCATGGGGTCCTCGAATACTCGCTTGTGAACAGGAGGCAACGGAGAAAGAAGCGGCAGGAGCGACGCCCTGCTTGCAACGGTCGAGGACCTGCCCCATGATGACCGCAAGAGGAAGATCAACCCCGAGATACCCATGAAAATCCTGATCGTCGATAAATTCCCCGACCGCTACATCGCCGCCATCCGCACACTCGGCCACGACGTCGCGTACGAGCCGGGCACCCGGGCCACGGACATCGCCGCGAAGAGCGGCGACGCGGACATCATCGTGGTGCGCTCCACGGAGGTGACGGCGGAAACCATTCAGGCCTCGAAGAACCTGTCCCTGATCATCCGGGCGGGCGCCGGGACGAATAACATCGACCGGAAAGCGGCCAGCGCCGCGGGGGTGTACGTGTCCAACTGCCCCGGCACCAATTCCGTGGCCGTGGCGGAGCTGGCCATGGGCTTGATCTGCGCCCTGGACCGCCGGCTCGTGGAGAACGTCAGCGACCTGCGCGCGGGCCGGTGGAACAAGGCCGAGTACTCCAAGGCCGCCGGACTGCTCGGCAAGACCCTGGGCGTGATCGGCGTCGGCATGATCGGCAAGGAGCTGATCGCGCGGGCGCGGGCGTTCGGCCTGAAGGTCAAGGCCTGGAGCCGCTCGCTGACGCCCGAGAAGGCCGAGGCCCTGGGCGTGGAATACGCGGCCTCGATTGCCGCGCTGGTGCCGACCTGCGACATCATTTCCGTCCACCTGGCCCAGGCGGCGGAAACGAAGGGGATCATCTCGCGCGAGGTCATCGCGACCATGAAGCCCGGGGCCCTGTTCATCAACACGGCCCGCGCGGGCGTCGTGGACCAGGCGGCCCTCGTCGAGGCGGTGAAGGCGAAGAGGATCCGCGTCGGCACGGACGTGTTCGAGGGCGAGCCGGAAGGCAAGGACGGGCCGTTCGCCGACGAACTGGGCATGCTGCCCGGCGTGTACGGCACCCACCACATCGGCGCCTCGACCGAGCAGGCCCAGGACGCCGTGGCCACGGAAACCGTGCGCATCATCAAGGTGTACGGGGAGACCGGCCGGGTCGAGAACTGGGTCAACAAGATGAAGAAGACCCCGGCCCGCTTCCAGCTGGTCGTCCGCCACTACGACAAGCCCGGCGTCCTCGCCGACGTGCTCGCGGCCATCCGCGAGGCGAACGTCAACGCCGAGGAGATCTCGAACGTGATCTTCGACGGCGCGCAGGCGGCCTGCTGCACCATTCAACTGGATTCCGCCCTCGACGCCGGCCGGCTGGCCAAGATCAACGCGCTCTCCGGGCGCGTGATCCACGCCGCGCAGGTCGCCCTGGCGTAGCCTGGTCCGCCTGTCCAGGGGGGGCCGCGGAGGCCCCCTTTTTCCATCCCGCCGTAATCGTCCCGCTCATTCGATGGATGCCGACTGGATATATTTATATATAGCCATATGGCTATATATGAATACAGCGTATTGTAAAACGACGCAAGGGCGTGAGGTCGAAGAGCAGCCGGCCGGAGGGGCCGCGTAAAAAAAGCGCCCGCCCGTGGGATCGCGGGCGGGCGTTAAGGGGTTCCGTTCGGCCTCGGGTCACGCACCGCTCCTCGGTCAGGTGGCGGTTCATGTGGTCGCCCAGGAGCGTGACCACGCGGAGCTTCCGGCCCTTGGCCTTCTTGATCTCCTCGAGGGCGAAGTGGACGTTGGCGCCGGACGACACGCCGCAGCACAGCCGCTCCTCCTTCGCGGGAAGGTATAAATTTTGAAAACACGGCGAAAGAGGCCGGGAAAGCCAACCGTGGACCAGCCCGGCATCAATCCAGCCGCTTGCGGAAGTTGAGGACGGCCAGGCCCAGGATCGCGGCGCCGGAGCCCAGCAGCGCGAGGGCGTCCGGCCACAGCCTGCGAAGCCCGACCCCCTTGAGGAAGAGCCCGCGCACGATGCGGAGATAGAACTTCAGCGGGATGCACTCGGCGACGGCCCGGATTGGCGCCGGCATGTTCTCGACCGGGAAGGTGAACCCCGAGAGCAGCACGAACGGCAGCATGATGAAGAACGTCGCCACCAGCATCGCCTGCTGCTGCGTCTTCACCAGCGTGGACACCAGCAGGCCCAGGCCCAACGTGTTGAGCAGGAACAGCCCGGACCCGGCGTACAGCAGGACCAGGCTTCCCTTCAGGGGCATGCGGAACAGGAACACGATCACGGCGACGGCCAGCGTGACCTCGGCGAACCCGATGCCGACGAACGGCAGCAGCTTGCCCGCGATCAGCTCGCTCGGCCGCAGCGGGGTGACGATGACCTGCTCCATCGTCCCCTCCTCCCGCTCCTTCACAAGGGCCATGCTCGTGATCACCATGGTCGCGACCATCAGCAACAGGCCCATCACGGCCGGCACCATGTAGCGGCGGGAGTCCAAGCTTGGATTGTACCAGGCGCGCGACTCGGCGGTGATCCCCGGCGCGGAGGCCCGGCCCCGCCGCGCGGCGTCCGCCGCGTCCGCGCGGACCAGTCCGCCCGAGTACTGGCGCAGCGCCTTCTGGAGATAGTTCAGGCCCAGGACGCCGAAGTTGCTGTCGGAGCCGTCCACCAGCGCCTGGACCCGCGCGGGCCGGCCGCGCAACAGCTGCCGGCTGAAGTCCGCGGGAATGACCAGGACGAGGCCGGCGTCGCCGTGGACCAGGCGATCCGCGTCGCGGACCTCGGGCCCGTCCAGCATCGTCGTCAGGAAATAGCCCGAGGAGGACAGCGCGCGTACGGCCTCGCGGCTGTGGTACGAGCGGTCGTTGTCGCGCACGGCCAGCCGGATCTCCCGGACGTCCGTCGTCACCGCGGACCCGAGCACGAGGAGCTGGAGGACGGGCGCGACGATCAGCAGCCCGAGGATCCGCGGATCACGCCGGATCTGGATCACCTCCTTGGCCAGGACGCTCCGGATGCGGTTCATGACCAGAGGGCCTTCCGGGTTTTGTGCGCCGCCAGCAGGTTGAACGCCACGCCCAGCAGCAGCATCGCCAGCAGGTCCATCCACACCGCCTGGAACGGCGCGCCCTTGAGGATGATCTTGCGCAGCGCGGACACAAAGTAGCGCGGCGCGAGGATCAGCGTGACGCCCTGGATCGGCAGGGGCATGTTGCGGATCGGGAAAATGAAGCCGGAGAGAATGATCGAGGGCAGCAGCGAGGCGATGACGGCGACCTGGAAAGCGACCTGCTGGGAGCGGGTGACGGCGGAGATCAGCACGCCCATGCCCAGCGCCGCGAAAAGGAACAGCAGCGTCGCCAGGCCGAGCAGCAGGAACGAGCCCCGGATGGCCACGCCGAAGAGCACGTAGCCCAGCAGCAGCACCATCGCCATGGTCGCCAGGCAGATCAGCACGTACGGAAGCGTCTTGCCCAGGACCAGTTCCTCCGGCCGCAGCGGCGAGACCATCATCTGCTCCATCGTCTCCCTCTCCCGCTCGCGCACGATGGAGAGCGACGTGGCCACCACGGCGGAGAGCATCAGCAGCAGCGCGATCAGGCCCGGGACGAGGAACTTCGCGCTCTCGAGCTCCGGGTTGAACCAGACCCGCGGAACGGCGATCACGGCCGGCCGCGCGGCGGGCGTCGCCCGCAAGTCCGCCTGCGCCTCGAGCGCGGCGCGCTCGGCGAGGGCGTCGAGGTAGCCGATCGTCGTGGCGGCCGTGGTCGCGTCCGCGCCGTCCACCAGCGCCTGCACGTCCGCCGCCCCGCCGCGCGCGAGGTCGGCGGCGTAACCCCGCGGGATGACCAGGACCGCCCGCGCGCGGCCCCGGTCGAGCACGGCGTCGGCTTCCGTCGAGGAGCCCAGCGCGCCGGCGCGGTCGAAGTAGGGATTCTCGAAAAGGCCATCGAGGAAGTCCCGGCTCTCCGGCGTGCGGTCATAATCCGCCGCCGCGACCCGGATGTGCTTGACGTCGAAGGACAGCGCGTAGCCGTAGAGAACCAACAGCAGCGCCGGGATGAAGATCAGCAGGCCGAGCGACAGCGGGTCGCGCCCGATCTGCCGGAACTCCTTCTTGAAGATGGCCCAGAAGCGTTTCACGCGGCGGCCTCCCGGCCGGTCGCCGCCAGCCGGATGAACGCATCCTCCAGCGATACCGGCACCCGCTCCACCGAGTTCACGGTCATCCCGCCCTCCGCCAGAGCGCGGCCCAGGCCCTCGGCCGTCAGTTCGCCCGGCCGGCCGAACACGTGCAGGTGCCGCCCGAAGTACGACGTGGCCACGACGCCCGGCACCGCCTCGACCCGCTCGCGCGCGCGCTGCATGTCCGCCAGCGAGACCTCGTAGAGGTCCTCGCGGACGGCGTCGCGCTTGATGGCCGCGGGTGTGTCGAGCGCCACGAGCCGGCCGCCGCTGATGAACCCGATGCGCCCGCAGAACTCGGCCTCGTCCATGAAATGCGTGGTGACCAGGATCGTCACCCCGCGGCCGGCGAGGTCCTGGATCAGGTCCCAGAAATGGCGGCGCGAGATCGGGTCCACCCCGCTCGTCGGCTCGTCGAGGAACAGGATGGGCGGCTCGTGCAGGATCGCGCAGCCGAGCGCCAGCCGCTGCTGGTGCGCGCCGGAGAGCGTCCCCGCGAGGCGGTCCTCCAGGCCGTCCAGCCCGGCGAGCCGGACGACCGCGCCCGCGCGCTCGCGGAGCCGCGGCCGCGCCAGGCCGTAGACGCCGCCGAAGAACGCGATGTTCTCCGCGACCGTAAGGTCCTTGTAGAGGCTGAACTTCTGGGACATGTAGCCGATGTTCTGCCGGACGGCCTCCGGGTCGCGGTTGATATCGTACCCCCCGACCGTCGCCGTGCCCGCGGTCGAAGAGAGCAGGCCGCAGAGCATGCGGATCGTCGTGGACTTGCCCGCGCCGTTCGGCCCGAGGAACCCGAAGATCTCCCCGCGCTCCACGTTAAAGCGAAGGCGGTCCACGGCCGTGAACCGGCCGAAGACCTTCGTCAGGCCGTCCACGGCGATCACCGGTTCTTTGCCTTCGCGGTTCACGGGGATCCGGGGCTAGGGTTTCGGGGCGGCCAGGATACCGACGGCATGATCCAGCGCGGCGCGCGCGACGACCGCGTCCGCGCGGGCGGACACGAGCGCGAACTCGGCGTCCGTCAGCTGCGCATGGGCGTCCAGCACGTCCGCGTGCCGGGCCAGGCCGTTCTGCCAGAGATCGGTGGCGGACTGCAGGTTGAGCGCGGCGCTGTCCCGGGCGCGCCCCGCCACCACCGCCCGTTCGCCCGCGTTCGCCAGGGCGACCCGCGCCTGTCGGACCTCGAGCGCGACCCGGTCCTCGGCCTGCCGGCGGCGCAGGTCCGCCTGCTCGGCGCGCGCCCGGGCCTCGAGCACCCGGCCGCGGGTCAGGCCCGAATCGAAGAGGGCCCAGGACGCCACGACGCCCACGAAGGCATCGTCCTGCCACTCGTCCTCGGGCGGGAAGATGAGAGTGTTCGGGCGCGCCTGTTCATAGCGGGCGGACAGCGCGAGTTCGGGCCCGTAGCCGGCGCGCGCCGCGCGGACCGCCTTCGCCGCCGATCGGGCCTCGAGCGCCGCGGCCCGGACCTCGGGCCGGTTCGTGGCGGCCATCTCCAGCAACACGGACTCCGGCGCGGGATCCGCCGCCGGCGACGCGGCCGCCTCGTCCGCAGCCGCGTTCGACGGCAAGCTCGCGCCGGTCAGGAAATCCAGCTTCGCGCGGGCCAGGGCCTCGTTCCGCTCCGCCTCGGTCCGCTGCAGCCGCGTCCGTTCGAGCAGGACCTCCGTCGAGAGTCGGTCGTTATCCGTCGCCAGGCCCGCCTCGTTCATGTTTTTCATGTCCCGCGCATGGGCTTCCATGCGGTCGACGGACGCCCGCAGCGCGCGCAGGGCGAAGAAGGCCCGGGACCACGACCAGTACGAGGACAGGGCCTCGAGGACCACGTCGGACTCCGTGCCGGCCAGCGCCTGCCGGGCCGCGTCGCTCTGCAGCGCTGCGGCCTGCTTCAGGCTGGAGACGCGCCCGCCGGTGTAGAGCGGCTGCGAGACGCCGATCACGGCGCCGTAGCGGTCGGGGATCTCGGGGATGATCATGGTCGGGCTCAAGGCCGTTTCCTTCAGGCCCTCATAGTGCGCCGCGCGCGCCTCGGCGCTGACGGTCGGCAGGCCCTGCGCCCCCGCCTGCGCGAGCGACGCGGCGGCGGCCCGTACGTCCTGCTCCGCCGACTTCAGGCGCAGGCTGTACGCCAGCGCCTGCGCGACGATCGCGTCCGCGCACACGGGCTCGGGCGGCTCCGTGGCGGCGAATCCCGCCGGGCCGAGGGCCAGGAATAACAACGCGCATTTCGCTCTCATGTCGAACTCCCTTCTCCGAGAAGGCCGACGAAGGCGTCCTCCAGCGAGGGCGCCGCCTCGCTCGCCCGGACGGGGCCGCATCCCTCCGTTTCCAGAAGCCCTTTCGCCTCGGCGAGGGCGGACGCCCCCTCGCGAAACGAAAGCCGCAACCGGTCGGCGTACAGCACGACATTCGCCGACGACCACCGGCGGCGTAAAACGCGGTAGGCCGAGGCGGGGGCCGGGCAGGCGACCTCGTAGACGCGGCCGGGCATTGCCGCGCGGATTTCGGCCGGCGTGCCGGTCATGAACAGCCGGCCGCCGTGCATCAGGCCGATCCGGCCGCAGCGCTCCGCCTCATCGAGGTACGGCGTGGTCATGAGGATGGTCACGCCCTGCGCGAGGATGCCGCTCAAAATGTTCCAGAACTCGCCGCGCGAGACCGGGTCCACGCCCGTCGAAGGCTCGTCCAGCAAGATGAGCTCGGGCCGGTGGATCAGGGTGCAGGCCAAGGCGAGCTTCTTCTTCATGCCGCCCGACAGGGCCTGGGCCAGGCGCCGGCGGAAGGGCGTCAGGCGCGTGAAGTCGAGCAGTTCGTCCCTCCGCGCCCGGAACCCGCGCACGCCGTGGAGGTCGGCGAAGAATTCGATGTTCTCGTCGATGGTCAGGTCGCCGTACAGGGTGAAGTTCTGCGAGAGGTACCCGATGCGGCTCTTGATCGGCCCGGCCTCGCGCAGGAGGTCGAACCCCAGCACGCGCGCCTCGCCGGCGTCGGGTTTCAGGATGCCGCACAGCAGGCGGATGGCCGTGCTCTTGCCCGCCCCGTCCGGGCCGACGAGGCCGAACATCTCGCCCCGGCGCACGAGCACGTCGAGCCCTGCCACGGCGCGCGTCTCGCCGAACGAGCGCGCGAGCCCGTGCGTCTCGATCGCGTCGGCTGAATTTCCCGTTTCCATTTTTATTTTTCCAGGTAACCGTCCGCCGGCATGCCGGGCTTGAAGACACCGTCCGGGTTCGGCAGCGTGATCTTCACGCGGTAGACCAGCTTGGCGCGCTCGTCGGGCGTCTGGACGTTCTTCGGGGTGAACTCGGCCTCGGGGGAAACGAAGGTAACCTTTCCCTCGAACACGCGCGCGTCGCCGTCGATGCGGACGCGGGCCGGCTGGCCGAGCTTCACTCGGCCGAGGCGGGTCTCGGGGATATAGACGGAGAGCCATACCTCGTCCAGGCGCGACAGGGTCAGGAGCGCGGCGCCGGGCCCGACGTACTCGCCGGCCTCGCGGACCTTCGTGGTGATGACGCCGGCGATCGGCGCGATGATCACGCAGTCGGCGACGGCCTTTTCGGCCTGGGCCAGCCGGGCCCTGGCCAGATCGGCGGCGGCCTGCGCGGCGCGGATTTCCTCCTGCCGGTTGCCGCGGACGAGTTTGTCCAGGTTCTGCTGCGCGGCCGCCAGCGCGGCGGCCGTGCGGTCGGCGGCGGCCTGGGCGTCGTCCATCTGCTTCTGCGTGGCGCTTTTCTTATCGAACACCTGGCGGATGCGCACGCGGTCCGCCTCGGCGGCCTTCGCGGCGGCCCCGGCCTCGCGGACCTGCTCGCGGGCGCGCTGGATATCCTCGTCGCGGGCGCCGGCCAACATCAGGTCCAGTTGGGCCTGGGCCTGGGCCAGCGCCGCGCGGGCCTCGTCGCGCTTGAGCTCGTAATCGACGGGATCGAGCTTCGCCACGAGGGCGCCCTGGGCCACCGCGTCACCCTCCTGCCCCGGCAGCTCGACGATCCGGCCCGCGACCTGCGGGGACACTTGGACCTGGGTGCACTCGATCGTCCCGGACCCATCCGGTTGGCCGTCACGCATCCCGCACCCGGCCAGCACCGCGATCCCCGCCGCCACCATCGTCACGCGCGCCCGAATTCGTTTCATGCTCCCCGATTCCTTCCCGCGGGCGAACGGCCCCCGCGCTTTTCCACCACGCCGTGCAACAGCAACCCGAGAATCTGTTCCTTGCGCTCCGCCGGGCCCGCGGACGGCCGCCGGATCGGAACGGGCCCCATGTGCCGGACCACGGTCTGCACCTTCAGCGAGAACAGGCACATGGCCAGGATGCTCCACCAGGCTTCGACGGGGTGCATGCGCCGGAGTTCGCCGCGCCGCATGCCCTCCGCCAGCACCTCCAAGGGCACGAGTTCATGGCCGGCGACGAGCCGGCGGAGGGCGCGGCCGAATTCCTCCGGGTGCCGGCTGACCGCCAGCCACATGAGGTCCATCCGCTCCGGGTGCCGCGTGTAGTAGTCGAAGATGCCGTCCACGAGGTACCGCAGCCGCTCCGCCGCGCCGCGGAAGGTCCGGCGCCGTTCCTTCAAGTGGGCCAGGAAGCGCTCGAGAACCCGCGACACGGCCTCGACGAACAGGGCGTTCTTGTCGGCGAAGTAGTAGTACAACAGCGCGCTGTTCACGCCCGCCGCGCGGCCGACCCCGCGGATCGTCGCGCCCTTCAGACCCCGCTCCGCGAAAACGCGGATCGCCGCCTCCAGGATCCTCGCCCCATGTGGTGAATCGCGCCGCGCCATTGTTGCCTCGCGCGATTTAATCAATTGATTAAATCATACCTCGAGCATACCCCCGCACGGTCAGGGATCAAGAGGGAAAGCGGATCTGGCATCAGCCTGCCAGAGGATTGGGACCAGGAAAGCGACGAATCCCCAAAAGAGCTTCCCCTCTTGCTTCTTCGAGAACAAACCGAATAGTGTTGCAGTGTCCGGCCGAGCCGGGGGATCAGACTACAGATAGTCTAGGCGATGGCGAATAGCAGCCCAAGTATCCTTGTCTTCCTTAGACTGTGACAGTGATCTTTCGTAGCCGCGTTCAATGAAATACGTGGTCATCAGAGTAGTCAGAAGAGACACAGGTTTCTCGTTTCTCTTGGGCTGATTACTGGCCCATGCTAGCGCGGCGACATAGTCCGTCTGCTTCGCATAGACTTGAATGAAGCTGGACACCCAAGGAATCACCGCTGCGAAGAACGACAAGTTACTTTGCCCACTTGGAGGCCCAGCGTCACGATGAGAGTCAGCGATAGCGCTCAAGTATGCGACCTCTTTCTCCGCGATGATGGAGGACAATCGCAGCTTCTTCTCCACGGCGGTCTTGGCGAGAGCTGCCATCTCCTCGCGTTTCAGTCGGCTTTTCGGTCTTGCGGTCATTTTCTACCTCCAGCTAAACCACAACCTCCACTAGGAGGAAGCTCCGTCCTTAATCTCCGAATCAGTGTCCCATCAGAATCCGTGGTTGTTCCATACGTGAATAGATGGGCAACATCCAGACTCTTGGTTTTGCCCGCGATCCATGAGTACGTCTTGAAGCGCGTCTTCTGTGAAATGCCCGGGGTAGGGTAATTCGGAACTGGATTCTCGAAACTTTGTAATCCGGTGTTGCAGGCGAATCCATATGCGAAGCGCAGCGCAAATGGGGAATCGTGGAGCCACTGACAAGTGAACCATCCTTCCTCAAGGCTGTCTTTGTTGGGCTTCTTCTGAGGCGCGAGGCCAAAATCCATGCACGCGAGAAACTGGGCTTGAAACTCGATCGCATCGACAACACCGCTTGGAGTGTCCATTACCACGTCCATATGTTCAAGCACGTAGTTTGCCATGTTCTTCCAAGTCAGCGTACGGCGCAAACGGCACCGAGACAATCCGTTAATACCGAGCAAGTTTCCATCAAGAGGACAATCAATAAAAACCACCTGATCGCTGTTACTAGGCGGCTCAGGCTTCTCATCCCTGCGAATGTACTCAAGATTGAAAACGTCCACATCGACGGGCGTATCGGTACCGAGCCGGGAGTCAAACAGAGTCAGGCGCTGAATTTGCATGCAGCGCTTTTCAGGCTCATGACCGTCTGGATTGAATCGGGTCATGTGGTGGTTAAAAAGATCAAGCATTTCGAGTCGGTGTTCGTAGAAATGGTACCGTACGCTGTTGGCGGCTCCCGCAAAAGTCCATTTGCTGCGGTCTTTCTCGGCGGGGCCGGGCGCGGCACCCAAGCTGAACGACACCGTTAGCCTGCCGTTGTCAACTTCGACTCTCTGACCTTGTACCTGGGGCGTTTCCATTGTCGAGCAATCTCAGACTGATTGCGTTGGTGGTGCAGGATTTCATGCCTGTGTGTGCACAGTCAAGGAGAAATCGCGATAGGAGAAATCGTCTCACGAGTTGGCTCCCTTGTCTTTAGGACATGTTGCCACAACTGACTGATTTCTTTCCCCTCGGCATCCGTTGTAGCTCCATAACCGAATCGATGGGCGACTATCTGGTGGTCGCAACGGTTGGTGCTCCATGAATATGTCTTCCACGCAAATCTCTCTCCGCCCAATGCTGCCCTAGCGCAATGGTTGGATGTCTCCATATCCTTTGCCAATGGAGCGCTGGATGCAAAGCCATAGCTAAAACGAGGCGCGAAGGTGTTGTCATTTACGTTGGCGATGGTGAACCACCCATCCATATCCGTTCTTTTCGCTGGACTCCTGCTCATGTCAATGTAGCCAAAGAAGTCTAGATAAAACGTAAGCCTCTTCGCGCCTTCCACTGACGGGCTCCGGTCGGTCAGCGAAATGTCCTCCTGAAAATGGTAATCCCCCTGCTTCACTGTGAATCGCCTATTCAGGAACAAGACGCGCCGGGCATGGGGGCGGCGCGTACCAGTCGCTTGAAATCGACATTGAATAACAATACTCCTCTCAGGCCCCACATCCTTTCTGCCAATCAAGACGTGCTTTTGGCCGAACAAGTCAACGGGACGGAAACCTAGAGGTCTGATTCGGCGAATCTGCATAATTCTCGTTCGAAGATCCGGGGGGGCATAACTGCCGCTCAAAACAACAAGTTGGTGGAAAATGTCCAGCATGTTGTGGTCGTCGAGCTTCACGCTCGTTGCAGCACCTGCGAAATAGCTGCCGAATCGTGCTGCCTCGGTGTGATCCAGTTGAGGGTTCAGGTTGAATTTGGCGGTCAGCCGACCATTTCCGATCTCGACACTAGCCGTCGGTTGAACACTGGGGTTGGCACGCGCCCTCACCTTGGCTTTGCTGATATCTTCATTGGCTGATCCGATGTCAGCACTTCTTCTGCCCACCTCGCGGCGCGGACCAGCATTCGGCTCCGGTCGAGTACTTCTTCGAACGGGGCGGCTTATCCTCACGGCATTCGAAAGGCCACCAGCGCTTGTCGGGAGGACGGGCGGGAGTCGGACTTCTCCTGCTTCCAATCGGTGTAGAAAGTCCAAAGCCATTGCCGCACCTGTCAGAGCAACGCGACACTTTCCCACGAACTGCTGAACACTGGGGAAGGCCAAGGCGCGTCCATGAAGGAAATAGAGGGCATGCATGTAATCGCCGAGCACGTACTCATCCTGATCCGCGCCCAGAATCTTTAGGGCTTCACGGCGGATGGCGTTCACAAACAGCACGGCATTCCGCACGAGCGGAGTTAGTGACTTGATGTCCCCCTCCCCGAAATCCAGCATGCCTCGCGCCGTAACCAGATCCTCCGCCATTTTGCCTTCAGTAAGCAGTGTCGGCAGGATTTCATGCCAGAATTCGGTTTCCAGCCTCGCAAAGTCAATCGCCGTCGGGGCGGCAGGTCGGCAGTTCGCAAGATCAATAATAAACGCATTCGCCGGCGCGTGGTTCGGTGTGAGTCCAATCAAGAGATTGCCCAAGTTAAGGTCACCATGAATACGGGATACACGCGTGCGTCCCTGCGGCATAGCCGCACGACCCCAGTATCCGGCAAGTGGATTCAGCAGGTTCCTAGTGCCGGAGAGAGAGAGATCTGGATTCCTCCACAAGGCCGGGGAGTGCTTGCCTCGCCCCCTTGAGCATTGCCGTTCTGCATGCAGCCTTTTTTGGCAGCCAATCCTTCCAACACAGATGCCGCCCTCCGGCAATGAAACGTAGGGCACCGGGCTCGCTAAGATAGAACGGTCGTAGCGCGTCAAAGCACAGATCCAAGGCTTTGAGACAGTTGTTCACGTTGGTCGCTAACTGGCATTGAAGAAGCTCCTGAAGAGTGCTCACTTCGCCTGAAGGCGTCGGGATGTTTGCGTTCTGGTACACCACGACGCCGTGTTGCTTGCGGTTCTTGGCAACGGGAAGCAGCGCTTGGGGCGGCGTATTCAACCCTCGCAGTTCCTCGATTCGCTGCCATTCCTTCTTGGCACGATCCGGTTCATCGAATTTGGCAACTATCTGCAGCTCCGCACCATTCGGACGCGGAATCACGAGAAACCAAACTGCGGAACGCTCCAGCACACCGCTCCTGCGGGAATACGGATTCGGCAGTACGGCGCTTCTCCCCAGGAGTTTCATGTCCACCAAGGCCGCATGAAGGATCTCGCGCCGTGAGCTGTCTAATTCTTTAGTCATTAATTTGGAGTTGTTTTTACGAACTAACGTGTCGGCATTCAATCTTTATTAGGGCTATGCACTTGACTCATCGCATCCAATGGGTTGTAGCATCTCCCCATGTCCGAGAACTACCCGACACCCTTGTTGGACTTGGAGGAACGATTTGCTTCGGAAACCGCGTGCCGCGAGTACTTGGAGCGGCTGCGATGGCCGAACGGATTCATCTGCCCCCAGTGCGGGGTGGCGCGGGCGGGGCGGATGCAGCGCGGACTATGGCATTGTCGGGGTTGCCATCGGCAGACCTCGGTCTTGGCGGGCACGGTCCTTCAGGATTCCCATCTTCCCGTGCGGATCTGGTTCCGATCCATGTGGCATATCACTAGCCAGAAGAACGGGGTCAGCGCGCTGGGCCTGCAGCGGGCCTTGGGCTTGGGGAGTTACCGAACGGCCTGGTTGATCCTCCACAAGTTGCGGCGGGCCATGGTGCGGCCTGGCCGCGAGCGTCTGCACGGCGTGGTCGAGGTCGACGAGGCCTACTGGGGCGCTGGAGAAGAAGGCGTGATCGGACGGCAGACCGAAACCAAGGCGCTGGTGGGCGTGGCCGTCGAAGTGAAAGGGACGGGCATGGGGCGGATTCGGCTGGCCACTTTGCCGGACCTGCTGGGCACCACCCTACAGCGCTTTCTCGACCACGCCGTGGAGCCTGGCAGTACCGTTCGGACCGATGGACTGCCCGCGTATGGGGGCATGAAGGGCTACCGCCATGAACGCCAAATCCAGAACCGGCAACCGGCGGGCGATCATCTCTTGCCCCACGCGCATCGCGTCATCTCCTTGCTCAAGCGCTGGCTGGTCGGTACCCATCAAGGGGCGGTCTCCCACGAGCATCTCGACGACTATCTCGCCGAGTTCACCTTCCGCTTCAATCGACGCATGTCCGCATCTCGCGGCAAACTTTTTTATCGATTGGTTCAACAAGTGGCTCAGGTCTCCCCACAGCCTTACGAGATGGTGACGAACCCACAGCCGATTGTGCCTGATGAGTCAAGTGTATAGCCCTATTACCGATTGGCCCGGCCACGCGTGCGTGCCGAGATGCTTGCCGGTCGCCCCCTCGCCGATGACGCGGGTCAGCTCGGTGTAGGCGCGCACGTCGTGCCGCCCGATCAGTTCGCGGATCTCGCCCTGCCGCGCCTCGGGAGAGATGATCATCAACAGTTTCATCGTCTTCTCCTTCCTCGGGAGGGCGGGCTTCCACGCCCGCCTCCCGGCGCGGGTGGAACCGCGCCCTCCCCTCACACGCCCTTCTTTCCGTAAATCATCGCGTACACCACGGGGATCACGACCAGCGTGAACGCGGTGGACACGAACAGCCCGAAGATGATGGACCACGCCAGGCCGCTGAAGATCGGATCGAACGTGATCGGCCAGGCGCCGAGCATCGTCGTGCCCGCGGTCAGGAAGATCGGGCGGAACCGCACGGCGCCGGCCTCGATGATCGCTTCCTTCAAATCCTGTCCCCGCTCCGTCGCGCTGCGGATGAAGTCGATCAGGATGATCGCGTTGCGTTGCACGATGCCGCCGAGCGCGATCATGCCGATCATCGCCGTCGCGGTGAAGAATACCGGATCGGCGTACCCGCCGATCGTCCGGCCTGTCAGCACGTTGAGCAGCCAGAAGCCCGGCATGATGCCGATCAGCGTCAGCGGGATGGACAGCATGATCACGACCGGCAGCAGGTACGAACCGGTCTCGTAGACCAGCAGCACGTAGATCGCCAGGAGCGCCGCCGAGAACGCGAGGCCCAGGTCACGGAACACGTCCAGCGTGATCTTCCACTCCCCCTCGCCCGTCCAGCTCGCCTCGATTCCCGACGGCAGCGGGTTCTTCTTGAGCCAGGCCTGCATCGCCAGCACGGCGTAGGCGGGGCCGCGCCCGGCCATCTCGGCGGTGACGTAGACCACGCGCCGCATGTTCTTGTGGAAGATCGTCTTGTCGTAGACGTTCTCCTCGGACCGGCCGATCTCGCCGAGCTGGACGCTGTTCCCCATCCGCCCCTTGACGGGCAGGGTCAGCAGGCGCGCCGGATCGGACCGCTTTTCGCGGGGCAACCGCAGGACGATCGGCAGTTCGTTCTGCTCCGTCGGCACGTGCACCGTGCCCACCGGGAACCCGCTCATCGCCAGGCGCAGGCTGTTGACGACGTCCTCGGTCGAGATGCCGTTCAGCCCGGCCTTCTCACGGTCCACGCGGAAGAACAGCTTCTGCTGGTCCGCCTCGACCGTGTCGTCCACGTCCACCACGCCCTGCTCCTCGCGGAGCCGGGCGCCGACGGTCTTGCCCGCGGCGATCAGTTCGTCGTAGTCGTGGTGCGGGCCGCCGTAGATCTCGGCCACGACGGTGGAAAGCACGGGCGGGCCGGGCGGCGCCTCGACGATTTTCACGAGCGCCCCGTGCCGCGCCGCGAGCGCCTCGACGTCCTTCCGGATCCGCAGCGCAATGCCATGACTGGCCATCTCGCGCTTCTGGCGGGGCAGCAGGTTGATCCGCACGTCGGCGACATTCGGCCCCTGGCGCAGGTAGTAATGCCGCACGAGGCCGTTGAAGTCCATCGGCGAACCCTCGCCCCCCGTCGCGGTGAAGTCCACGACCTCCGGCACGGTCCGGAGGTAGTCCTCCAGGTCGCGCACCACGGCGTCCGTGGCCTCCAGCGTCGCGCCCTCGGGCAGATCCACGACCAGCTGCAGCTCGTTCTTGTTGTCGAACGGCAGCATCTTCAGCGGCACCAGGCCGGTCGCGGCCAGCACGATGGAGAACACAAACAGGCCGCCCATCACGAGCAGCAGCAGGTTTCCCTTGCCGCGCGAATCGAGGAACGGACGCACGAGCCGGTCGTAGACGCGGAAGGTCGCCGTCGCCTTGACGTCGAAGGCAGCCGTGTCGGCGGACGGCTCCTTGAGCAGCTTGTTGGAGACCCACGGCGTGATGGCCAGGGCGACGAAGAGCGAGCTGATCATCGTCAACGGCACGTTCAACGCCATGGGGGCCATGTAGGGGCCCATCATGCCGGTGATGAAGAACATCGGAACGAACGACGCGATGATGGACAGCGTCGCCAGCACGATCGGCGGCATGACCTCTTCCATCGCCAGGGCGACCGCCTGCAGGCGCGGGAAGCGCCGGAGGGCGAGGTGGCGCGAGATGTTCTCCACGCCAACGATCGGGTTGTCCACCAGCAGGCCGAGCGCCAGGATCAGGGCGAACAGGGTCACCCGGTTGATCGTGTAGCCCAGCAGGTAGTTGAAGAGCAGCGTCAGCGAGTACGTGATCGGGATCGCCAGCCCGACGATCACGCCCTCGCGCCAGCTCATGGCCAGCGCGATCATGCCGACGACGGTGATCAAGCCCATGACCAGGTTCATGACCAGGTCGTTGACCTTCTCGTTGGCCGTCTCACCGTAGTTGCGCGTGATACGGACCTGGACCTCGTCGGGGATGACGCTGCCGCGCAGGCCGGCCAGCGCCTTCTCCACCTCGCGGGCCACCATCACCGCGTTGCTGCCCTTCTTCTTGGCCACGGCAATCGTCACCGCGGGCCGGGATTCCGAGTCGGTTGGGCCCGAGCCGGGCCCGAACCCGATCCGGCTGTAGCTCGCGACCTCGTCCGCGCCGTCCACGACCTCGGCCACGTCGCGCAGGTAGACCGGCCGGTCGTGGTGCAGGCCGACCATCAGGTTGCGGACCTCGTCCACGTTCTGGAGAAACGGTCCGACCTCGACGGCGATCTCGCGGTCGGCCTTGGCGAACGAGCCGCTCTCTATCTGCGTGTTGGAGATCTTCAGCGCGCCGGCGATCTCCATGGGCGAGAGGCCGTAAGCGGTCAGCCGCTCGGTATCGAGGTACACGTGGACCACGCGCTTGCGGCCGCCGTGGATCGTGATGCGCGCGCTGTCCGGGATGCGCTGGAGCTTGCCGGAGACCTCCTCCGCGACACGGTGGAGCGCGCCGGCATCGAGCCCCGGCCCGTAGAGCGCGGCGGTGACGATCGGCACGTCGTCGATCTCGATGGGTTTGATCACCCAGCCCGCGATACCCGGCGTGGTCTTGTCAATATTCTGGAAGACCTTGTTGTAGATCTTGATCAGGCTTTCCTCGCGGTCCTCGCCGACGAAGAAGCGCACCGTCACCACGGCCATGCCCGGCCGGGACATGGAGTAGACGTATTCCACGCCGTCGATCTGATAGAGCAGCTTCTCCAGGCGCGAGGCGACCAGTTGTTCGACCTCCTCCGCGCTGCCGCCGGGATACATCACCATCACGTCGGCCAGCGGCACGACGATCTGGGGCTCCTCCTCGCGGGGCGTGACCAGCAGGGCCACGGCGCCGGCGGCGAGGCTGATCAGGATCAGCAGGACCGCCAGGTTGCCCTTGAGAAAGGCCTGGATGACCGATGAAAAGAATCCCTGCCGCTGTTCCATGGCTCACTCCTCCCGCCGGGGCTCGGCCAGGACCGACTCGCCCGGCTTCAGCCCGGATAGAATCTCCACGTCGTCTCCATACTCGGGCCCGGTCTTCACCAGCCGCCGGATCGCCCGGCCGTCGCGGACGACCTGCGCGAATTCCAACTGGCCCGAGCGGTACACCGCGCTCTTCGGGATCCGGATCGCCTCGCGCGCCTCCTCTTCGACCCAGAGCCGCCCAAACGTGCCGGGCAGCACCTCGCCCGCCACACCCTCGAGCCGGACCTTGACCTTCTGCGTCCGGCTGGACGGGTCCACCTCGCTGACGATCTCCGCGACCCGGCCCTTGACCGTGCGCGCGGGGCGCTCAAGCGCGACGTCCACCTCCTGGCCGAGCGCCAGCCGGTCGATCAGCCGGACGGGCACCGGCGCCTCGAGGCGCATCCGCGCGGGGTCGTAGACGGCGAGCAACGGCATGCCGGGGTTGGCCAGGTCGCCGGCCTCAATCCGGCGATCGGTCACGATGCCGTGGATAGGGGCGGTAATCTGCGCGTAGGTCAGCATGACTTTCACCTGGTCCACTTGGGCGCGGGCGGACTGGAACATGGATTCCGCCGCGGTCAGCGCCTGCTGGGTCGTCGCGTTTTTCTCGAACAGTCCGCGGGCGCGCTCGTATTCCGACTCGGCGCGCCGCAACTGGGCCTCCGCGGCCGCGAGCTGCTCGCGGATCTCGCGGTCGTCGAGCGTCACGAGCACCTGCCCGTTCGTCACCACATCGCCAGCGCGGGCGAAGACGGCCTTGACGTAGGCCGGGATGCGCGCGCTCAAATTGATTTTCTCATCGGACGCCGTCGTGCCGACCACGTGGATCCGGGTCGCCAACGGCTCCGCCTTCACCTCGACCGTCGCCGCGCCTTCGGGGACGGCGATTCCCGCCGGGGCCTCGACGACGCCGGGCGGAACCTTCTCCGCGCAGGAACCGGCGGACCACACGATCACGACGGCCAGCCCGACCACGCCCGCAACGGGGCGCCAGGCGCTTTTAATCAGCGAAGCGAGCTTGCTCATGTTCAGTTCTCCTTTGGTCCATTGAAATACCGCCCCACCAGCTTCCCCATCGCCCGGTCGAGGTTCGACCGCGCGGTGACGTAATCGTATTCCGCCGCCACCGCGCGGGTGCGCATGGCCGTGACGCCGACCTGGGCCTGGAGCAGGAGCGCGACGTCCGCCGCGCCCTGCTCGTACTGCTCCCGCGTGATGCGCAGCGCCTCGCGCGCGCTCTCCAGGCTCTTGCGCGTGACCTCCATGCGCTCGTGCGCCTCCTTCGCGCCCAGGTAGGCCTGGGTCAGGTCGAGCCGCAGGTTCCGCTCCGCCTTCGCCTCCTCGGCCCGCGCCGCGTCGAGCTCGGCCCGCGCGGCGGCGACCGCCCCGCGCGAACGGAAGCCGTCAAAGACGTTCAGCTCTGCCATCACGCCGACGGTGTAGCTCTGCTCAAAATCGCTGGAGGCGTCGCTGTCCCAGTCCGACGAAGCGAAGGCGTTGAGCGCGGGCCCGTACTCGCGCCGCGCCTTGCTCAAGGCCTGCTCCCTGACGCGGACCATCCGGCGCGCGGCGGCCAGCTCGGGCCGGTTCTCCACGGCGGACGGGTCCGGAGCGGCGCATTTCTCCTCCGGCGGTTCGGCCCCCTCTTCGAGATTATCCTCCGTCACCAGGTCTCGGCCGATGGCCGTGTTGAGCGCGGCGACGGCCAGGAGCAAGCCGTTGCGCGCGCGGATCAGGTCCTCGCGGGCCTGGGCCAGTTGGGTTTCCAGGTTCAGCACGTCGGTCTTCACCGCGCTGCCGGCCTCGAAGCGCGCGTTCGCCGCGCGCAGGCTGGCCTCGATGCTGGCGACGGCCTCCTCCTGGACCGCGGCGAACGCGCGCGCCTGGAGCGCGCCGTGGCAGCCGCGGGTCACCTCGTGGATCAGTTGGTTGCGGGCGGCGGAGAGCATTTCCCCGGCCGCCTCGGCGCCGAGCCCCGCCATACGGTTGTCCGCCCCGCGCCGTCCGCTGTCGTAGAGGCGCCACTTGAGCGCGACGCTGCCGCGCAGGTTCTCGGTGTCGTCCGGCTGATTGGGATTGAAGGCGGGGTCCTGCATGTTCAGCTGGCGCTGGTTCAGGGTCATCATGAAGGCCTGCGGGGGATTGTCGCTGATCCCGTACTGGGTCGAAACATCAACCCAGGGATAGTAGGCCGACCGCGCCTGCCGCTGCATGGCCCGGGCCGCGTCCACGCGGGCCTCAACCGCCTGGAGGTCCGGGCTGGCGTCCAGCGCCGCGCGGATCGCCTCGTCCACTGTCACCGCCGCGGCCGCCGCGGCCGAGTTCAGGACCAGCAGCCCCGCCGCCACCCATCCCCTGCTCCGCTTTTGCTTCACGCTCATCGCCCGCTCCTTTGTTCATCCCGTGTCGCCAATATATTAGAATATCATGATATGTCAATATGTATGTTGCGGTTTTTTTTGCTCCCGCGGGAGGGGGTGGCGGCGCGGCCGGGCTACAGCCGGTCGACGCTCAGGGCTTCCTCGGTGAGCGCGCCGGTGGCCTTCTCGATGGCCTTGAGGAACCGGCCGCCCTGCTCGCCGTCGATGATCCGGTGGTCGAAGCTGAAGCTCAAATAGAGCTGGTCCCGGACGACGACCTGCCCGTCCAGCACGACGGGCGCCTTGAAGACCGCGCCCATCCCCAGGATCGCGACCTGCGGCTGGTGGATGATCGGCGTGCCGATGAGGCTGCCGAAGGAGCCGAAATTGGAGATGGTGAACGTCGCGCCCTCGACGTCCGCCCGCTTCAGGGCCTTGGCGCGGGCGACGCCGATCAGCCGGCTCAATTCCTTCGCCACCTCCGGGAAGCTCATGCGGTCGGCCTGCCGCACAACGGGCACCACGAGCGTCTCGTCCGCCAGCGCCACGGCGCAGCCGATGTTGATCTCCTTGCGGAGGATGATGTTGGTCCCGTAGATGGACGCGTTGATCTTCGGGAAATCGCGGAGCACCCGCGAGGTGACGAACAGCATGACCGCGGTATAGGTCAGCTTGGCGTTGTGCTTGTTAAAGAAGTCGTCCTTGATCCGGTTGCGCAGCTCGACGATGTGCGTGACGTCCACGGCGTGAACCATCATCACGTGCGCGCTGGTGTGGATGGACTGGACCATGTGGTCGGCGATGGTCCGCCGCAGCGAAGTCATGGGCACGATCTCCCCGAGCTCGGCGAGGTCGTCGGCCTTGACTTCGGGCGTGCCCGCGAGGGCGGACACGGACATCGCCCCGACGGGCCGCCGCGCGAGGTGACGCAGGAGGTCCGTCCTCGTGATCCGGCCGTGGCGGCCGGTGCCGCGGATCGTCTGCAATTCGGCGATCGACACGTTGTTCTGCATCGCGAGGCGCAGGACGTAGGGCGAGTAGTAGTCCCGGCTGATCTCGGGCAGCTCGGCATGGCCGTTGAACACGGAGGGCGGGGCGGACGACCCGGGCGCGGAGGCGCCCTTCTCGACCGACGGCGGGACGGCGGGCGCGAGCGCCAGGGCGTCGGCGGCCGCCTCGGACTCGATGAGGCCGATGATCTCGCCGGCGGCGGCGATCTCGCCCTCGCGCTTGAGGCAGGCGGCCAGCCGGCCCGCGGCCGGGCTTTCGACCTCGACGGTGGTCTTGTCGGTCTCGACCTCGAGCAGCTTCTCGTCCACGGCGATGGTCTCGCCGACCTGCTTGAGCCACTTGATGATGGTGCCCTCGGCCACGCTCTGGCCCATCTGCGGCATGAGAATCGGCACTTGTTTCATGGTCCGGCCCTCAATAGTCCATCAGTTCCACGAGCGCCTCGCAGAGCCGGTCGGCATCCGGCCGGTAGGCGCTCTCCAGTTCGGGGGCAAAGGGGACCGGGCAATCGGGGGCGGCCACGCGGAGGACGGGGGCGTCGAGCAGGTGGAAGGCGCGCTCCGCGACCAGCGCGGCGAGCTCGGCGCCGAACCCGCCGGTGCGCCAGCCCTCGTGGAGGATCAGCACGCGGCTGGTGGCCGCGACGGCGGCGACGATGGTGTCGGCGTCGCAGGGCTTGAGCGTGCGAAGGTCGAGCACCATGACGTCGTGCCCCTCCTCCGTCGCGAGGCGCTCGGCCGCGCGCAGGGCCTCGTGGACCATGGCGCCGTAGGTCAGGATCACCGCGTCGCGGCCGGGCCGGCACACGCGCGCCACGCCGAGGGGCACGGGCTCGAAGGCCTCGGGCAGCATCTCCTTCACGTGGCGGTACAGGAACTTGTTCTCCAAGTAGATCACGGGGTTGGGATCCATCGCGGCGGAGACGAGCAGCCCGCGCGCGTCGGACGGGGTGGACGGGTAGACCACCTTGAGGCCGGGCATGTGGCAGAAGAAGGCCTCGAGCTCCTCCGAATGGAAGGGCCCGCCGCCGAACCCGCCGCCGCAGGGGGCGCGGACGGTCAGGGGGACGGCCGTGCCAGTCCGGTAGTGCGTGGTCGCGGCGTTGTTCATCAGCTGATGCAGCGCGGTCATGCCGAAGTCGACGAACTGGAGCTCGACGATCGGCCGCAGGCCCTGGGTCGCCATGCCGATCGCGGAGCCGAAGATCGCGGACTCGCTGATCGGCGTGTCGAAGACGCGGTCCGCGCCGAACTCCGCCTGCAGGCCGAGCGTGACCTTGAAGGCCCCGCCGAACGCGCCGACGTCCTCGCCGTAGACCACGACCTCGGGGCGCTCGCGGAGCAGGCGGCGGAGCCCCTGCCGGATGGCCTCGAGGTAGGTCATCTCACGCGTCGGCATAAACCCCCCGGGTCAGCGTGGCCGGGTCCGGCGCGGGCTCGGCGAGGGCCTGCTGGTAGCCGGCGTCCACCTCGGCCTGGCAATCCTTTTCGATCCGGTCGAACGCGGCGGCGTCCAGCGCGCCCTCCGCGGCCAGGCCCTCGCGGGCGAGGCGCAGCGGGTCGCGGGCGGCGTATCGCTCGGCCAGCTCCTTCGGGACGTAGGAGCAGTCGTCGTGCTCGCCGTGCCCGCGCATGCGCATGGTATCGCACTCCAGCAGGACGGGCCGCGGCTTCTCCCGCATCCGCGCGAGCAGCTCGCGGGCGAGCCGGTGCAGGCCGACCGCGTCGTTGCCGTCGGCGACCAGCCCTTCCATGCCGTAGCCGGCCGCGCGGTCGACGAGGCGCGCGCAGCGGTACTGGCTGGAGCTGGGCGTGGAATAGGCGAACTTGTTGTTCTCGATGACGAAGAGGACGGGGGCGTCGAAGACGGAGGCGAAGTTGAGCGCCTCGTGGAAATCGCCCGTGCTGGTCGCGCCGTCGCCGATGTAGGCGACGCCGACGGCCGGCCGGCCGAGCCGGCGCCGGGCCATCACGCCGCCGGTAACGACGGAGAGCATGGCGCCGAGGTGGGAGATCATCGCGTACACGCCGTTCGCGAGGTTGCCGTAGTGGACGTTGCCGTCGCGGCCGCGGGTCGGGCCGGTCGCGCGGCCGAGGTACTGCCGGAAGATGTCCAGCACGCTCATGCCGCGGGCCAGGTGGACGGTCATGTTGCGGATGCACGGCGCGAAGAGGTCGTCCGGCCCGCCGGCGCAGGCCGTCGCGGCGCCGATCGCCTCCTGGCCGATGCCGGTGTAGACGCCGCCGAAGATGCGGCCCTGGTGGTAGAGGCGCACCAGGCGCTCCTCGGTCAGCCGGGCGCGCCACATGCAGCGGGCGACGGCCTCCCACGACTCCCGTGGAATACCGCCCGCGCTGTTCTGGGACTCGGATTTCACTGAAAACGCGGGGTAAACTGTAGCCCCTCCCGTCCGGCGTTGCCAAGGCAAAACGGGGCCGCCCGCGGGGCGAGGCGGCGGGCGTTTTCCAGACATTGGAAAAATCGGGGCGTTTTTTTCCAATGTTTGGAAAAAATTCCCGTGTTTTTTCCAAACATTGGAAAATTCCGCCGGCTTTTTTCCAATCCTTGGAAAACCGCGGGCGGAGACGGCGCGGGGCGGCGGCCGGACCTCGACATGGACGCAGGCCCCGCCTATAGTCGGGAAGAGGAAGGCCGGCTCGGCCGGCGGCCGGTCCTCGGAGGATATCGCGTGCGCTTGGCGATGATGCAGTCGTATTTTTTTCCGTACATCGGATATTTCCAGCTGCTCGCCTCCGTCGACAGGATGATCCTGTACGAAAACCTGAACCACATTCGGCACGGATGGGTGCACCGCAACCGGATACGCCTCAAGGGGCGCGACGCGGTGTACTGCTCGGTTCCCCTGCTCCACGCCAGTTCGTTCGTGAAAATCCGGGACCTGCTCGTGGACCGGTCGCAGCGATGGCCGGGCAAGTTCCTGGACCTGCTGACCTTCAATTACAGGAAGGCGCGCTTTTTCGAAGAGGTCTACCCGGTGATCGAGGAGGCCGTGAGCCGCGAGGCGGCGCGCCTGGCGGAGGTCAACTGGAACGCGTTCACCGCGGTGGCCTCCTTCCTCGGCATCGCGGCCGAGATCCGCCGCGACACGCCGCCCTGCGACGAGTTCGAGGCGGCGGTGGCGCGGAAGGATGCCGGGTGGTTCCGCGCCCTGGGCCAGAGCCTGGGCACGGACGACGTGCGGCAACAGCGCGTGCTGTACGTGTGCCGCGCCGAGGGGGCGGACGCGTTCCACAATCCCATCGGGGGCCTGGAGCTGTATTCCCGGGACCTGTTCGGGCGCAACGGGATCCGCCTCCGGTTCCTGCGGCCGAGGCTGACGCCTTACGAGCAGAGCGAAAGCGCGTTCATCCCGGGGCTCTCCATTCTCGACGTGCTGATGCACTGCGGGCGGGAGGGGACCCGGCAACAACTGGCGGATTATGACATCGTCTAGACGGTGCCCGGCAGGGCGGCGGCGCACGGGAGGCCGGGCATGAGTCCGGCTTTCGCGAGCCTCGGGCTGATGGCCTTCGGCAGCGCGTTTGTCGTCGCGTACCTGCTCACGCCGCTGGCGGAGCGGCTGGCGCCGCGGTTGGGGCTGATGGACGTGCCCGGCGCCCGGCATGCGCACGGGCGCCCCACCCCCCGCGCCGGCGGGCTCGCGGTGTTCCTGGGTTTTCATGCGGGCTGCGCGCTCCTGTACTTCCTTTCCGCGCCCGGCCTCGAGGGGGACCTGACGCGGGGCTGGTGGCTCCGGTTCCTGGCCGTGTCCTCGGTCCTGCTGGCCGTGGGCCTGGCGGATGACGCGTGGCGCCTGCGGCCGCTGCTGAAACTGGCCGGGCAGACGGTCGCGGCGCTCCTCGCCTATGCCCTCGGCATCCGGTTCCACGTCCCCGTGCCGGTCCCGGCCCCCGAGTTGGTGGACCTGGCGCTGACGCTGGCGTGGTTCCTCGCGATCATCAACGCGTTCAACCTGATCGACGGCATCGACGGCCTGGCCACGGGGCTGGCGCTGATCGCCTCGCTGGGCCTGATGGTTTCGCTGGTGCTGCGGTGGCGGCCCGGGGACGTCGGGGTCGTTCTCGCGCTGGCCGGGACGTGCCTCGCGTTCCTCCGCTACAATTTTCATCCGGCGCGGATCTTCCTGGGCGACGGCGGGAGCCAGTTCCTCGGGCTGGCGCTGGCGGCGGTGTCCTTGAGCACGGCCTCGAAGAGCGCGGTGATCTCGTCGCTGCTGGTGCCGCTCCTGGCCGTCGGGGTGCCGCTGTTCGACACCCTGCTGGCGATCTGGCGGCGCGGCGTCCGGCATCGCGGCCGCGTGGGCGCGATCCTCGAGGGGGACGCCGACCACCTGCACCACCGCCTGGCCCGCGCGGGCCTGTCCCAGCGGCAGGTGGCCATGCTGCTCTACCTGATCAGCGGCGCGCTGATCCTGGTCGGGCTGCTGCTCATGACGCTCCGCTCGTACGTGATCGGGATCTCCCTGACCGCGTTCGTCGGGGGCGTGTACGTGGTGGTCCGGCACCTGGCGCGCGTCGAGCTCTGGGACACCGGCGCCGCGATTCTGCGCGGCCTGCGCCGGCCCCCGCGCCAGGCGGTGTGCGTGCTGCTGTACCCGCTGATGGATGTGCTGATCATGGCGGGGGCGCTGGCGATCAACATCCGGCTTTTCGCGGAGACGCCGGCCGGGGCCTTCGCGGGGCGCCTCCTGAAGTACAGCGTGATCTGGGTCGCCGTGCCGTTTCTCATCCTGATCGTGGCGGGGACCTACCGCCGGGTCTGGAGCCGGGCGGGCGCCGCGGAGTACGCGACGCTCGCGGCCGCGCTGGGCGGGGGCCTGCTGCTGGCCGCCGGCCTGGCGAACGTCCTCCTGGGCTTCGCGGCCCGCGAAGTGCTGGAGTACCTGCCGGTCTACGGGGGCATGACGCTGCTCATCCTGATCGGCCTGCGCGGCTTCCGGCCGGTCGTGATGGACTGCCTGGCCTTCCGGTCTCCGCGGCGCGCCGGCGACCAGCCCTTGCGGCGCCTGCTGCTCTACGGGGCCGAGGACCGGGCCATGCTGTTCCTGCGCGAGCACAGGTATGCCGCCCTGGAGAACCCGCCGCGGGAGCAGATCGTGGGCCTGCTCGACGACGACTCCAACCTGCACGGCCGCCTCATCCACGGATACCGCGTGCTGGGCGGGCTGGATTTCTTCCAGAAGCAGGCCGCGTCGCTGGGCGTGGACGAGCTGGTCCTCGTCAAGGACCTGGACCCGGAAACCACCGCCCGGCTGCTGGAGACCGCCGGCCGCCACGGCATCGCGGTCAGCGAGTGGCGGACCGAGCGGCGACGGTTGGACGGCGGGGGAGGCCAGGGATGAGCGGGTTGTCGCCACGCGGCCAGGCGCTCTTCGACGGGTTTCAAAAAGTCGCCCCCGGGGCCGCCGACTACTTCCGGCCGTGGACCTTCGACGTCCCGCTGGCGATCCGGAAGGAAACGAGCGACCGCCTGCGCCGCGTCCAGCAGCTCTACCTGAAGTGCATCCGGCGCTTCGCGGAGCATTACGACCGCTACCGCGACCTGATGCCGGTGCCCGACCGGGTCGCCGAGATCCTGGCGCTCTGCCGGCGCAAGCCGTACCGCCCCGGCACCTACCGCACCGACTTCGTCATCGACGAATCCAACCGGGCGCGGCTGATCGAGACCACGTGCCGGTTCGCCATGAACGGCTACTTCACCTCCGGGTTCTTCGTTCACAACCTCGCGGACCGCTGGCTGGCCGGACGGCCGGCGATCCGGAAAATCGACGAGTACACGGCGTTTTACGAACGCTACATGGACTCTTTCGGCCCGTTCGACCACGTCTGCCTGCTCAAGGGCGCCGACGAGCGGAACGACACCAAGTTCGTCATCCCGGTCTTCGAGGCCGCCGGCTTCCCGGTGCGGATCATCCGCACCGCCGAGGTCCCGGCCCGCGCGGGCGAATTCGCGGGCGCGGCCGTGCTGGGAGAGCTGTCGCACGAGGAGCTGTGCGGCCTGCCAACGGAGACCATCAAGGCCATCATCGACGCGGACTCCATGAACGACCTGCGCACCGTGTTCCTGTTCCACGACAAGCGCTTCTTCGCCCTGCTCTACCATGATGCGTTCGCCCGGGAAGCGCTCACGGCCGCGGAGCTCGACGAACTCCGGGCCTGCGTCGTCCCCACGTACACCAAGCGGCTGAATCCCGAGCTCTGGCCGCGGGCGCGGGACGACAAGGACCGCTGGATCATCAAGCCCCACAACATGGGCAAGAGCATCGACGTGCATGCCGGCTGCGTGACGGACCCCGCCGAGTGGCGGGCCCTGTTCGACTCCGGCCGGGCGGACCGGATGGTCCTGCAGGAGTATGTGCCCCAGCGCCGGTTCCGCGGCACGATCGGGGACAAGGCCTGCCACGATTACGTGGTGGGCACCCTCCTCTTTTTCGAGGACGGCTATTTCGGGCCGGGCCTGTGCCGGGCGTCGTCTTTCCCGGTGACCAACAAGGTGGACGACCGGAAGGTCGCGCCGCTGGTGACCGACGACCTCTCCGCCTTCGAAGCGGACAACGTCATCTGACCGACATGTCGCTAAGACAACAAACGGTGTCCGGCCTGCTGTGGAGCTTTCTGGACGACCTGGCCCGGGGAGGCCTCCTGTTTTTGAGCGGCCTGGTTCTCGCGCGCCTCCTGACCCCGCGCGAGTTCGGGCTGATCGGGATGACCACGCTCTTCATCGCGATCTCGCAGTCCATCGTCAACAGCGGGTTCAACCAGGCCCTGATCCGGAAACAGGACTGCACGCAGGCGGATTATTCCACGGTCTTCTACTTCAACCTCCTGGTCAGTTTCGCGCTGTACCTGCTGCTGTTTTTCGCGGCCGGCTGGATCGCGCGCTTCTTCCGCGAGCCGCCGCTCGAAGGAATCATCCGGGCGCTCGGCCTGGGCCTTCTGATCGGCGCGCTGGGCATGGTGCAGCAAACGCAGGTCGTCAAGGAAATCGATTTCAAGCTGCTGACCCGGATTTCGCTCGTATCGTCCGCGATCGGCGGGGCGCTCGGCATCGCCCTGGCGTATGCCGGCTACGGCGTCTGGAGCCTGGTCGTCATGACGCTTTCCCGCGCCGCGGTCGAATTGGCCCTGCTGTGGCGGTGGAGGTCGTGGCGGCCGTCGCTGGAATTCCGCTGGGCCTCCTTCCGGGCCATGTTCTCCTTCGGATCCCGTCTGCTGGCCAGCAGCCTGATCACCACGTTGTACACCCAGCTCTTCAACGTCGTCATCGGGCGGTTCTTTTCCGCGGCGGAACTGGGGCAGTTCACCCAGGCGCAGACCTTCCGGAACCTGCCGTCGCAGCGGCTCACCGCGGTCGTTCAGCGGGTGAGCTATCCCGCGCTCGCCACTCTGCAGGAAGAGGCGCCCCGCCTGAAGGCCGCGTACCGCCGGATGCTGCAATGCACGATGCTGGCCACCTTCGCGCTGATGCTGGGGATGGCGGCCTGCGCCGAGCCCCTGCTGATCACCCTCGTGGGCGAACAGTGGCGGCCCGCCATCGTCTACCTGCAACTCCTGTGCTTCGTGGGAATGTTCTATCCCCTGCACGCCATCAACCTGAACATGTTCCAGGTGCGGGGCCGCAGCGATTTGTACCTGAAGCTCGAGGTGATCAAGACGGTCCTGGCGGCGCCGGCGATGGCCGTCGGCGTCTTCTGGGGCATTCAGCCCATGATCGTCACCCTGTTCTTCATCAGCCTCGCCGCCTACGTCCTGACCGCGGCCTGCTCGGGCCGGCTCATCGGCTACAGCGCCGCCGAACAGATCCGGGACATCCTGCCCTCGTTTATCCTGGCGGCGGTGATGGCGGCGGCGGTGTACGTCCTGGGACGGTGGCTGCCCCTCCCCGACCTGCCCAGGCTGGTCGTGCAAGTCGGAGCAGGCGCGACGTTGACCGTCGGCCTGGCGGAGCTCACCCGCCTGGACAGTTACCTTTACCTGAAGAGGTTGGCGCTGGACAAACTCATGGGAGGTCCGAAGCCCTCCCCCGGAAAGGCCGGGGCATGAAACTGGCGCGCGCGGCGTTACCTCCTCCGCCAAAAGAAGTTGTGCGCGCAGCGACCGGTTGACAAGAATGCGGCAATTTGAAAGTGTACACTCCCGTGGTGAGGCAGCACCGACGAAAACGATGATGTCACAGGAGATGGAATTTTGACAGCGGGAAATAGGCCCAAGCCGGCCGATAGCCGGAGCGCGCCGCTGGTCAGCGTTAAAGTGCCCGCCTATAACCACGAACGGTATATCGAGGCGTGCCTGGCCGGCATCCTGGCCCAGAAAACGGCCTTCCCCTTCGAGGTGGTCATCGGCGAGGATAGCAGCACGGACGGCACGCGGGGGATCGTTGAGGCGTATGCGAAGGCGCAGCCGGAGGTCATCCGGGTCGTCACGTCCGAAAGCAACGTCGGGCCGGCGCGCAACCTCGCGCGCATCCGGGCGGCCTGCTGCGGCGAGTACGAGGCCATGTGCGAGGGCGACGATCTCTGGATCCACCCGCGCAAGCTCCAGCGCCAGGTCGAGTTTCTCGAGGCGCATCCCGACTACGTGTTCTGCTTTCACGACACGCTGTTCTACCGCGAGGACAAGCGCGCGCGGCCCCGGTATTACGCGCCCCCGGACCTGCCGGAATCGCCCACGGTGACCGACGTGCTGCAGCGTCCGCCCTTCATCGCCACGTCCAGCATCCTGGCGCGGCGGTCGTTCCTGGATGCGCTGCCTGCCTGGCGGACCCAGGTCCTGTGCGGCGACCTGGTCGTCCGCCTCTGGGGCCCGCACGCGGGGCGGATCGGCTATCTGAACGCGATCATGGCTCTCCGGCGCCGGCACACGGGCGGCCTGTCCGTGCAAACCGGCCACCGGCGGATGGCCGAGGAGGCCGTCAAGGCCTACCGGCTGTTCGACGAGGCCACGGGCGGCCGCTATGCCCGCCTGGTCCGGGACCGCATCGCCTTCGAGCGGCAGTATGCCCGGCTTGGAACACTCTGCTACCTGTGGAGGCCGTCGCGGGCGCGGGACCGGTTCCGCGCCGTACGCTCGGGCGCGGGACTCTAACACGCGGGAAACCGATGCAACGACAAGCCAAACCGGTCAAGCCGTCCTCGGACTATGACGCCTTTGCCTCGGTTTATGACCGGCACTGGGGACAGCACAGCCTGAAGAAGTTCGCGCCGATCCTCGCGGACCGGCTGCGGCCCCTGCTCCCGGCCGGGGCCCGGGTGCTGGACGTCTGCTGCGGCACGGGGCAGATCGCGCGGTGGTTCTCGGGCCAGGGATTCCGGGTGACCGCCCTCGATCGCTCCCAGGCCATGCTGGACCATGCGCGGGCCCGGGCGCCGGCCGCCGAGTTCGTGCTCGCCGACGCGCGGGACTTCTCGCTGCCGCCCGTCCACTCGGCGGCCGTCTCCATGTTCGACAGTCTCAACCATATCCTCTCGCCCGATGAACTGGGCGCGGCCTTCCGATGCATCCATGCGGCCCTGGCGCCGGGGGGCGTGTTCTTCTGCGACTTCAACATGCGGAACAAGTTCGCCGGCGGGTGGAAAGGCGATTTCAACATCGTCGAGGACGACCTCGCCTGCATCGTGCGGACGCAATACGACGATGCCTCGCGCCTGGCCCGCTGGGACGTGACCGTCTTTCGCCGGCGCCACACCTGGAAGCGCACCGACCTGGTCTTCACCCAGCGCGCGTACGAGGAGCAGGAGGTCCAGCAGGCCCTGGCGGACGCCGGGTTCAGCAGCATCCGGGCATGGGACGCCCTCCACCCTCCCGATGGCGGCACGCCCCTGCCCCCGGGCAAGACCTATTTCATTGCTGTCAAGACCGATGAAATCGGAAGGCCCGCATGAAGATTTTCGTCGATGCCCTGTCGCGCATCCCGACCGTGAGCATCGGGACGCAGGCCCTGATCATCGGCGGCCTGCACATCCTGCGCCGCCGCTTCCCGGACGTGACCTTCGTCATGCTGACCAGCCACCCGGCCCAGGAGCGCCACTACCTCGACGCCACGGGCTATCCCATCGAGTACGTGGAGCGGGCGCCCTCGCAGTGGGGCACGCTCCGGCAGTTCCACGCCATCGTGCGGGGCGTGGACGCCGTGGCCTGCGCGTGGGGCGACGGGTACGTCGGCAAGCCGGCATGGCGGCTCCTGCAGAAGACCCTTTCCCTCAAGCGGACAGGCGTGCCGCTGATCCTCGTCACCGCCTCGCTCGGCCCCTTCCGCGCGGGGCTCGATGCCTGGTTCGCGCGCCGGGCGCTCTCGCTCTTCGACCGGCTCACGGTCCGCGACCTGAATTCCCAACGGCACATCCGGAACCTGGACCTCGAGGACGTCCGCTGCCTGCCGGATACGGCCTTCGTCCTGGAACCGGCGCCGGAGGCCGCCGTGGACAACATCCTGCGGCGCGAGGGGGTGCCCGGCGGCGAGGCGCCCGTCGGCGTGAACCCCAGCATCCTCCTTCACCACCGCTACACCGCCGTCAACGGGCGGCCCTACCCGCCCGTTGTGGCGAGGCTGATCGATCACATCCGCCGGACAACCCGGCGCCCGGTCCTGCTCATTCCCCACCAGGCGTACCCGGCGGGCTTTCCCGGCCTGACCCCGGAGACCCGGCTCTCGTGGGACGGCGACGACCGCGCAGCCGCGGAGCTGGTCCTGGACGCGATGTCCGACCGGACCGGCGTGTACGCGCTTGCGGGCGACTACTCGCCGGCGGAGTACAAGGGCCTCCTGAAGCGATGCGAGCTGTTCGTCGGCGGCCGGATGCACGCCGTCATCAGCGCCGTATCCGCCGGCACGCCCTCGGTCATCATGCAATACAGCCACAAGGCCTCCGGCGTGATGGAGGGACTGGGCCTGCAGGAATGGGTGTGGGACATCCGCGCGCCGGAAGCCGACCTCGCCGGGCTGGTCGAAAAGGCCTGGGCCGGGCGGGCCGCCCTGCGCGCGCGCCTGGCGGAACGGAGCGGCCGGGACGCGGAGGAGGCCTGCCGGCTCGGGGACGTGTTCGCGGAAGCCCTTCAGGCCCGGTCGTGCGCATGAATGAAAAGCCGGCCAGCATCCGCGACGTCGTGGGGGCGCGTCTCTGCACGGGATGCGGCATCTGTGAAAACGTCTGCCCCGGCGGCGCGATTTCGATGACCCGGCGCGGCGGCCTTTACGAAGCCGCCGTCGAGCCGGACCGCTGCACGGGATGCGGGCTGTGCCGGCAAGTATGTCCAGGCCCCGGCGTGGACCGGAGCCGGCTCGGCGCCGCTCTGTTTCCGGAGGACGCGGAGGTCCCGGGGCTCGGCCGCTGCGCGGGCTGTTACGTCGGGCACTGCGCCGACGACGCGACGCGGCGTCTCGGCTCGTCCGGCGGGCTCGTGACCGGCTTGCTGGCCTGGCTACTGAAAACACGCCGGGTAGACGGCGCGGTCACGATCCGATCCGTCCCCGGCCGGCCCCTCGAGCCGGAGGCGGCCGTGATCCGCGACCCCGGGGACCTTCCAGCCGCCAGCGGATCGCGGTACTGCCCCACTCACTTTGCCGGGGTCTTGCGGGAGATCGAGCCCGGGCCCGGCCGCTACGTGTTCGTCGGGCTGCCCTGCCACCTGCACGCCCTGCGCAAGCTGCAGGAAGCCCGGCCCCGGTTCCGAGAGCGGATCCCCTGGGCGTTCGGCCTGTGTTGCAGCGGGACGCGGACCTTCGACGCGACCGAGTACGTGCTCGACCGAATGGGGATCGCCCCGGCCTCCGTTGTCTCGCTGGACTACCGCCGCGGGGACGGCCTTGGCGCCATGAGGATCACGTGCGCGGACGGCCGGACTCGAACCCGCGAGTACGTCGAGTACTATCCCGCCCTCCGGTCCTTCTTCATCCCCCACCGGTGCGCGTTGTGCCCGGACCATTTCGCGGAGTTGGCGGACCTCGCCTTCGGCGAGATGCGCGTCCCGGAATTCCCGGACCACCGGGCGGGCACCGGCGCCGTCGTCGCCCGCGGCCGCCGGGGCCGGGGCCTGCTGGAAGAAGCCGCCGCCGGGGGCGCGATCCGGCTGCTGCCGATCGACCGCGCGCGGGTGCTGAAGGCCCAGGCGAGTCATCTGCGGCGCAAGAAAAGGGACGTGCCCGCAAGGCGAAAGCTATTCCGTCGGTTGGGGGTGCCCGTACCGCGCGATGACGAGCCGGCGGCGCGGCCCTGCGTTCGGGATACACTGGCCGCGTGGCGGGCCACCTTGATACTCTACACCGAGCGCGCGATCGGCCGCCGGCGCGCGCTGTGGTGGATGATTGACCGCCTGCATGGAGGGAAACGGGCTTCATGAAGAAGAGGATTCTCCCGGCCCTTCTGACCCTTCTCATCGCCCTGGTCGCGGCCGGCGCGATCGGCGAGTTTGCCGTCCGCCGGCTCGGGCTGGCCCCGCCATTGCCGGAGCAGTTCAAGAATTACGCCTCCACGCCCGCCATGCCGTACGGCCCGAAGCCGCACAGCCGCGCGAGCGGCCGGTCGTTCAAGGGCGAATTCGAGTATGACTACCGGCACAACGCGTTCGGGCTTCGCGACGGCGAACACGAGCTTTCGAAGCCCCCCGGCGTGTTCCGGATTCTCGGGCTGGGCGATAGCTTCACGTACGGGGTGGGCGCGGCGTTCGAGGAGACCTACCTGCACCGCCTGGAGCAAATGCTCAACACCCGGCCGGGGGATCACCCGCGCGTCGAGATCATCAAGGCCGGCATCCCGCGGTACTTCCCGGAACCGGAGCGCATCCTGCTGGAAAAGCTCGGCCTGCAGTTCCAGCCGGACCTGGTGATCGTCGGCTTCGTGCCCAACGACGTGATCGACACCTTCTACGGGCTGGATGCCGTCACGGTGGACCCGTCGGGCTACCTCCTTACGCGGCAGGCCGCGTCGCCGGGCGCGGTCGGCCGCTTTCTATACAAGCGATCCCACCTGTGCCGGCTCGTCCTGGCGAGATTCATGGCCTGGCGGAACGACCGCGTGGAAAACTGGGCCGCGGTGTACGAGGCCGGCGGCGCGCACGAGGCTGACTGGCGGCGGATCGAGGACGAGTTCGCCCGGATGGCGGCCCTGGCCGGATCGATCGGCGCCCGGCTGGTGATCGCGCACGTCCCCCGCAAGGGGCCGTGGACGGATGCGCACGATTACCCGGCGCGCCGGCTGGCGGCGTGGGCGGAGGCGAACGGCGCGGGCTTCGTGGACACGCGGCCGGCCATGCGGGCGGCTCCATCCGCGCCGCCGCTTTATTATCCGAAGGATGGCCACTGCACGCCCACGGGGTATGCGATGGTGGCGGGGGCCATCGCCCGAGGCCTGGAAGAGGGCGGATGGGTTCCGTAAAACGCGGAAAATGCTTGATTACAATCCGTCCGGCGGGTTCAATCGCAATGGATGGGTGTGCGGACGGCGTGGATAGTCACAACGCCAGACGGGGCAATACGTTCAGAGCAAACCGGATGCTGCAAGCAGGGAAAGAATGGCGGACGCGCTCGCTTGTGCTGGCCCTGGCCGGCGGCGTGCTGCTCGCCATGGCCACCGGCTGCGCATCGCGCAGGGCGGCCAAGGCCGCGCGCGCCGTCAAGCCGCCTCCGGCCGCTCCGGCCCCGGCTCATTCGACGGCCCTCCCGAAGCCCAACGGCGCGGAGCAGGCGACGTTGCGTCCCGGCTTGATGGTCAACGTCACCGTCATCGTGGCCGGGAAGAAGCAGATCGAGGAGGCCGGGCGGCGGGTTTCCGAGACGAGCACCCTGACGCTGCCGCTCCTGGGTTCGCTCGCCGTGGGCGGCGAGACCCTGGACTCCCTGACGGCCCGGCTGACCGCCGAATACCGGGAATACTATGTCGACCCGCAGGTCATGGTGGAATTTGTCCGGGACGACCAGCCGGAGAGCATTTCGCCCTGGGGTTCGATCACGGTGCTGGGGCGGGTCAAGCGCCCGGGCCGGGTCAGCATCCCCCCCACCCGCGACCTGACCGTGAGCGTGGCGATCCAGCAGGCGGGCGGATTCGACACCAGCGCCAAGGACACGGCCATCCTGGTCACGCGGCGCGCGCCGGACGGCCACACCACCACGCGCCATATCAACCTCCGCGAGGTCGGCGTGCGCGGGCGCGTCGAAAACGATATCGTATTGCTCCCGGACGATGTGGTATACGTGCCTGAATTGGTATTCTAACAAGGGGGTGCCGATGAAGACGAAATGGATGGGCTTGGTCCTGGCGATCGGCCTGCTGGCCGCCACGGGTTGGGGACAGGTGCAGCCGGGGTTCCACGCGGGACCGCTGACGCTTTCCCCGTTTGCCGGCGTCGCCGGCTCGTATGATTCCAACACCGGCCGCACGTCGTCCGACGAGCAGGACGATATCTTCGTCGAGTCGGACGTGGGGCTGCGGCTGGACTGCCAGGTCCGTGAGGTCCAGATCAGCGGCCTGGGCTTCGTGGTCCAGCGCTCGTACGCCGACGAGGACGGCCTGGATTTCTGGGCCGGCGGCGAGGCCCTGACGCTGCGCATAGGCAACCCGGAAAAGATCACCCTCGAGGCCCAGGAGTCCTGGCGGAGGGTCGAGGACCTGGACACCTACGGGTCGGCCGCGGACATCGGGGGCATGTCGCCCGACGCCTTCCTCGACGCCGACGTGCGCAGCCGGCGGGAAGTCCTGGAGGCCGGGACCGTCCTCACCGCCCAGCTGACCGACAAGTCCGACGTGAGCGCGGGCTATCGCTACAACCAGACCGACTACCGCAGCGACGATCTCTTCGACCTGTCCGGCCACGGCGGGCAGATGGAGGCCGCCCACCGGGTCACGGACAAGACCGCGGGCCTGCTCACGCTCGTCGGCGGCCTGCAGGAGAGCGACGACGTGGACGGCGAAGCGGAATACTTCGCCGCGCGGCTGGGCGTGCGGACCCGCGGGACCGACCGCATGTCCCTCAAGGCCGGCGCGGGCTTCCAGCAACTCGATCGCCCGGAAGACGCGGGCACCGAGGACGGGCTCAATTTCGACGCCGTGGCCACCTGGGCGGCGACGGACAAGACCTCCGTGGAGCTCGAGGGCCGCAACGGGATTCAGATGTCGTCCATCCACCTGGCCAACATCGTGGACTTCTCCGTGTTCCGGCTGGGCGTCGCCTACCGCATGACCCCGTCCATCGGGCTGTCGGCCAGCGGCGTCTACCGCATCGACGACTACGCCGACCCGGTCATGGACGAGGGCGAACTGGTGGACCGCGAGGACGAAGGCGTCACGGTCAAGCTCCGCGCGGATTACCTGATCCCGGCGAAGTACCTCCGGTTCTTCGGCGAACTGATGTACGAAACGGTCGACTCGACGATACGCGACTACGACGTGGGCCGGGTCAACCTGGGCGTGGATATCGGGTACTGACGGCAGGAAAGGAGAAACAGATCATGAAGACGAGGACAGCAATCGGGCTTGCGGCCCTGGCTCTCGGGGTCGCGACGCTGGCCGCCTCCGCGGCCTTCACTCCGCCGACGGACGAGCAGCTGAACGCAGCCGCCGCGGCGCCGGGCTCCAAGCTCGCGGCGCTGCTGGAAGAGGCCAGCCCGGACCAGGTGGTGGACGTGGTGAAGAGCGTGGCCGAGAAGATCATCGGCCTCAACCTGGCCCCGGAGGAGCAGGCGGCCCGGCTGGCCGACGTGATCCGCATCGCGTTCAAGGCCCTGCCTTCGGAGGAATTCGACGTGTTTGCCGCGGGGCTCGGCAAGGCCGTGGCGAACAGCGCCGTCATCTCGGGCTCGGCCGGCGCGGTGACCGCCATGCGGGACGCTCTCGGCAGCGAGGGCGGCGGCATGGTTTCGTCCTTCGACCAGCTGTTCCTCGCCAGCGGAGGAGCGCTGCCCCCCGTGCCGCATCCTCAACCCCCCGAGCCGGAACCGGTGATCGAGGAGCCGGCGGCGACAACGCCCGCCGCCACCACGACCACCCGGACACGCACCCGGACGCGCACCCGGACCACGCCGACGACCACCACGACGCAGGAGGAAGAGGAAGAAGAGGAACCGCCCCCGCCGGCGCCCGGCTATGAGGGCCAGAACCTTCCCTGACGGCATAGAGTGAGTACGAGGACAGTCCCCGCGCCGACGCCGCCCGGTTGCACGGAAACCCGGGACGGCCGTGAAAAGTGCCTGGCGTGGGGACTTCTTCTTTTCCTCTCCGTCGCCGCGTGGCGCTGGGCCGGGTTGCGCGCCGCGGACGGTCCGTTCTTCGCCGCGGCGGCGGCCCTGCTGCTCGCGGCGGCCCTCGTTGCCCGGCCGCGCAGCTGGTGGAGCCGGGATCCCTTCTTCTGGTTCGGCCTCGTGTTCCTGGCCTACCTGGCGTGCCAGCGGTGGAACGCCGGGCGGGAACTGCGGTTCGACGACGCGATCCGGCGCTGGGCGTACACGGATCCGCCGCATCCCCGCTGGCCCTGGGCGTTCAGCCGGCCCGAGGCCGCGCAGATGCTGCACTGGTTCTTCCCCGCGTGGGCCGCGGGCCTGTGCGTCCGATGCCCCGCCCTCTCCCGGCGCGGGCTGCGCCCGGTCCTGCACGGGCTCGCGTATAACGCGGCGGCACTGGCCCTGTTCGGGACCGTCCGGGAGTTGGCCGGCGCGCAAAGCCTTTTCGGATACCGGCCGGCATACGCCGATTTCTTCGCCACGTTCACCTACACCAACCATGCGGCCGCCTATTTCCTGCTCATGGCGGCCCTGGCCGCCGGCCTGCTGTTCCGGCAGGTGTTCCGCCGCGACCGGCCGGGCCGGCGGATCGAAAAGGCCGCGCTGGCCGCCAGCCTCCTCCTCTGCCTCGTCGGCGCCAACCTCTCGTTGAGCCGCGCCGGGATCATCCTGTCGTGGGCGCTGGCGCTCTTTATCGCCGGCTACGGCCTGGCGCGCGGCTGGCGGTTGTGGCGCCCGGCCGCCCGGCTCCGGATGGCCGTGCTCACGGCCGCGGCGGCCGTCGTGTTCGTCCTGACCGTCGCCGGGGCGGGCGGCGAGGCCATCCGAAGGGAGTTCACGCTCCGGCGCCGTCCGGCGCACCAGGCCGTGCCGGGACTGGAACAGGTCAACCTGGACCTCTCGGACCGCCCGCGGCTCTGGGGCGCCGCCTGGGCCATCTTTCGGGACCACCCCTGGTACGGGACGGGCGGCTGGGGATTCCGGTACCTGGCCGCCTTCTACCTGCCGCGCGACCACTGGTCCTCCCTGAAAAGCAATCCCGGCCGGGCGAACGCGCACTGCGACCCCCTGCAGTTCCTGGTCGAATTCGGGATCGCGGGCGCGGGTGGACTGGCGCTGGCGTGGGGCGCGCTGGCGGCGGGCCTGTTCCGGCGGGATCTGGCCCGCGGCGCCCTCTTCACCCTGTCATGCGCCGGCTTGACCTTGGTCGCGGCGTTCAGTCTAATCGACTTGCCGTTCCGTTGTCCATCCGTCCTGTGGACCTGGACGGTTGTGTTGGCCGCACTTCCGAAATGCACGGCGCGGGAGCCCCGGGAGGTCGGCGCGGCGGCGGTCAAACATTGAAATGCGGCAACAACCATGAGCACAGAACCATCCCCCGAGCAGAAACCGGCGTCGCTGTATGGGGCGTCGCTCTACTATGACCATCTCTACGGCGCCGCCCCGGCCGGACTGGCCCTGCTGGACCCCCGGCGCCTGCTGCGCAAGTGGCGCACCCTGACGCTGACGCTGGCCTTTGCCGTGGTCGCGGCGCTCGGCTACCTGTGGGCCGCCGAGAAGATCTACCGGGCGAACAGCCTTATCGAGTTGAGCGTGCGGCGCCCCCGCATCCTCACGCAGCAGCCCGCGGTGATCGAGGACCAGGCCGGCGCCCAGCAGTCCACGGAGGTCTTCAACACGCGCCTCGAGAAGTTCAAGGGGCGCACCATGCTCGAGGCCGCCCTCCAGCGACTGGACGCCGTCCTTCCCGGCGCCTTCGCGCCGGCCTCGCCCGCCTCCTCGGACAGCCCGGAACTCCGGCACGACAAGCGGCTCAAGCGCTTTGAGAAAGCCCTGACGCTCACGCTGGTCCGCCGCTCCCGCCTGATCCGCGTGGAGTTCGAGCATCCCGACCCGAAGGTCGCGACGGCCGCCTGCAACGCCTTCGCCGACGCCGCGGAAGCCAGCGCCTACGAGGAAAACCGCACGACCTCCGACGCCGCCGTCGCCTGGCTGGAAGCCCAGGCGGAACTGCAGCGCAAGGATTTGCTCAAGGCGGAGGACGCGCTGCTGGCCTTCCGGCAGGAACACAAGATCGACGCGCTGGAAAGCGAGCGCAAGACGGTGGACGACGCCCTGCAGGGATTCAACAAGTCCCTCGTCGACGTGGAAAGCCGCGAGGCCCAGGAAAGCGCCCTGCTGGCCAAGCTGGAACAGCTCACCCTCGATCCTGAACGGGCCGGCGAATTCCCGGCGGATATTCCCCGGGCCGAGGAAATCCGGTCGGCCCTGGAGCAGTGGCGCGTCGCCGTCGTGGAGCGCAACAGCCTCCTGGCCGCGTTCACGCCCAAGCACCCCGAGGTGCAGGCGAAAGACAACGTGGTGGCGCTCTACCGCGAGGAGGCCTTGAAGGCCCTGGAGCGGGCCAAGACCACGGCGCGCTCGAACAACAATCTCCTCCGGGAGCAGGCGGAGACGCTGCGCCGGAAGAAGGACGAGCAGATCCAGCTGGCGGCCAAGCTGGAGATGCAGGTGGTGGAGCGCAAGACGCGGCTCGCCGCGCTGGAACGCTCCCGGGACGCGGCCGACCAGTCCTTCCGGGGCATCCTCGCCCGCATCCAGGACGCGCGCATGGCGGCCGACGAAAACACGGCGACGGTCAAGATCATCGACCGGGCTACCGTCCCCCTCAAGCCCGTGCATCCCAACCCGCTCCACACGCTGGCGCTGGCCCTGCTGCTGGGCTTCGTGGGCGGCCTGGGCTTGATCGTCGCCCTCGATTTCCTGGAGGACCGGGTGACCGGCCCGGAGGACATGGAGGGCCGCGGGATTCCGATCCTGGCCGTCGTGCCGCACGTCCGGAACGCCGACCGGGCGTCCATCGCGACCGCGACGATCCGGCAGCATTTCAGCGAGGTCGTCGAGGCCTTCGCGGGGCTGGGCACCATGCTGGATTCGCCCCAGCACAAGGAGCGGTCGCAGGTGATCCTGATCGCCAGTTCCATCCCCGGCGAGGGCAAGACCGTGGCCAGCTGCAACCTGGCGGCGATCCTGGCGAAGAAGGGACGGCGCGTCCTGCTCGTGGACTTCGACCTGCGCCGCCCCCGGCTGGCCGGCATCTTTCCCATCCCGCCCGGACGGCCCGACCTGCTCACCGTGCAGCCCGAGGCGAACCCCCGCATGGCGGGCTTGCCCTACCCCGTGGCCGACTGCCCGAACCTGGAGGTCATCGCCAGCCGGCCGATGAGCCAGAGTAACCCGGCGGTGGCGCTGGGCGCGCTGGCAGGCGCCCTGATTTCGTGGGCGCGGACGAAGTACGACCACGTGGTGCTCGACGCCCCGCCGCTCGGGCTCGTGAGCGATACCCTGGCCCTGGCGCCGCTGGCCGATTTCACGCTGGTGATGGTGCGGCCGGAAGTCAGCCGGAAGCGGCTGACCTGGCACACGATTCACCGCATGCGGGAGTCCGGCATTCACTCGCTGGGGCTCGTCGTGAACGACCTCGATGTCTCCAAGATGCTCTACAACACCTACAGCCCTTACTACCATTACCAGCAGCATTACAAGGCCTACGCGCCCGCCGAGGAAAACGGGGGCGGCTGACCGCATGCCTCCGGGAACGCCCCAGGCCCTCCCCGTCCCCGCGCGCCCGCCGGGAAGCGGGTCCCCTTGGCGCATTCTCATGGCGAGCTATTGTCTCTACGTGTTGTTCACGTTTCTGAACGAAGCGACCGGCGGCGAGAGGCAGATGGTGGGCGCCGTTCTCTTCCTTTCCGTCGTTGCGGCCTGCTCCGCCCGGCGGCTTCTGCCCGTGCCCCTGACCGGCTTGACCGTGGCCCTGTTGTTCTCGGCCCTGCTGCCCATGGTCGCCCTGCTCTCCGGCCTGACCGCCGGAAATGAAGGCGCCCCCGCCTACACCATCAAGTACTTCTCCCTGCTGTTCGTCCTCCTGGCGGCCTCGTCGCTTCGACTCCCCCCCCTCTACCGGACGCCAGAGCGCTGGTGGGGGCTCGTGGCCATCCTGTCCATCCTGTTGATCGGCCTCGCGCGGGGCTCGGGAGAGGACCGCGTGGAGGGCTCGTTCGCGAATCCCAACAACTACGCACTGGTCGCGTTGAGCCTCCTGTTCTTCGTCGATCGCGTGCGGGACGCACGGTGGTTCATCATCGGCCTCTATGCGCTCGTGCTCGCCCTGGTCATTCTCTCCGGCACCACGGGCGCCCTGATGGGCTACATGGCCGGCCTGGCCGTCGCGCTGCTGTGCACGCGTTTCGCCAGGCTCACCTGTGCCGCGCTGGCCGGGGCCGCCCTGCTGGGCGCGCTCCTGCTGGCCACCTTGCACACCATCGACCCGGCGGCTCTCGCCGAGATGCGGATCGTCGGGCCCCTCTGGTCGAAGGTGTACATCGCGCAGCAGCACTACGCCGACATCGCGGCAGGCAGCGACCTCAACTTCTGGGAACTGGGCACGGAGTACGGCAACGTGGAATACACCTCCTCGATCTGGCGCCTGGCGCATTGGCACGATCTCCTGTGGAAGTTCCGCCGGTCCGGCGTTCTCTCCCGGCTCCTCGGCCACGGGATCGGTTCCAGCCCGGTCTTCCTGGGGAAACTGCCTCACAACGACTACCTCCGCCTGCTGTTTGAGGTGGGCGTGCTCGGCCTGCTGGCCAACCTGGCCGCGTGGCTTATCCTTTTCCGGCGCGCCGAGCCCTCCGCCCGCGGGCCGGCCGCGATGATGGCCGCCTACGCCATCACCGAGAACAACCTCGACAACTTCCTCGTGATGAGCCTGTTTGCCCTGTTCCTGGTCAGCGCGCGGCGCGCAATCGTTCCGCCGCCGATCCCCGCCCCGCCGGGGAGGGTCTTCTCATGAAGATCTGCTACCTCAACAACCACCTCTATCTCCGCAGCGGCGCGGAGCGCGTCATGTTCACCGAGGCCGCCCTGATGCGGCAGGCCGGGCACGAGGTCAGCTTCTTCGGCTGCCGCGGACCGGACGACCTCGCGCGCGAACACGCCGCGTTCTACCCGCCGCGCGTCGTCATCGAGCGGCTCCAAGGACTCGGCAAGTGGCGGCACGCGTTCCGCGTGGTGTACAATCCCGCGGTCGGGCGCGCCTTCCGGCGGTTCCTGGACGCCGTGCGGCCCGAGATCCTCCATGCCCACAATATTTACGGCGGGCTGACCACCGCCGTGCTCGACGCGGCCCGGGACGCGGGCCTGCCCGTGGTCCTGACCGCGCACGACTACAAGCTCGTCTGCCCGTCCTACCTCGCCCTGGATCACGGGCGCGTGTGCACGGCCTGCAAGGGCGGCCGTTTCTACCGCTGCCTGCTGAAACGATGCCACAAGTCCAGCCTCGCGGCCTCGGCGCTGTACACCGCGGAGGCCTACCTCGCCGCCTGGGGCCGGAAATACGCCGTCGTTCGGCGCTTCATTTGTCCGAGCCGCTTCCTGCGCCAGACGTTCCTGGACAACGGTCGTGCTCCCGAACGAGTGGCGTATGTGCCGAACCATGTCGCCACCGACTCGATCCGCCCTTCCTTTGGAGAGGGATCATATGCGTTGTTCGTCGGCCGCCTGTCGCTGGAGAAGGGACTGACCACGCTTCTGCGCGCGACGGAGGGCCTGGGTATTCCCCTGCGCATCGTCGGCGAAGGCCCCCTGCGCGGCGGCCTGGAGGACCAGGCCGTCCGAAACGGGCGGCGCGGTCAGGTGGTCTTCGCCGGATACCGGGCGGGCGGCGACTTGGCCCGCGAATACCGGGACGCCGCGTTCCTGGTGATCCCGTCGGAATGGTACGAAAACGCCCCCATGGTCGTGCTGGAGGCGTTCGCCCACGGCAAGCCGGTCATCGGCGCCGCCATGGGCGGCATCCCCGAGTTGGTCGAGCCGGGCAAGACCGGCCTCCTGTTCCCGCCCGGCGACGTCGAGGCGCTGCGCCAGGCGCTGGCCAGCCTCTGGCAAAACCGCGCCTCGTGGGGCGCCCTGGGCGCGGCCGCCCGCCGGCGCGCCGAGGAGGAGTTCACGCCCGATCGTCACAGGAAACAACTACTGGCGATATATGAGGATTGCCTTCGCTGTGGTTAAACACGTCGCCCGGGGCGGCGGAATCGAGCGCTACACCGAAGAACTCGGCTCGCGCCTGGCGCGTCGCGGGCACGCCGTCCGCGTCTACTCGACGCGCCATTACGGCGCGCTCGTTCCTGAATATAAGGGCATGCGGATCGTGGGCGTGCCCTCCCTTCCGCTCACCGCGTGCGAGAAGTTGAGCGCCGGCCTGGCCTCGGTGCTCCACGCCTCACTGTCCCCCTGGGCCGACATCCTCCACCTGCAATCCATTGGGCCCGGCGCCATGGGTTGGCTGCCGCGCCTCCGCCGGATACCCGCCGTGGTGCAGTTCCACGGCATCGAATGGCGGCGCGCGCGGTGGTCGCGATTCGGCTCGGCCGTCCTCAAGGGCCTGGAGCGGTCGACCGTGCGCTGCAACCGCCTCTTCACGGCCGCCTCGCAGACCCAGTGCGCCTACTTCCGGGACGCGTACGGCATCGAGGTGCGCTGGATCCCGGGCGGCGCGGAAGTGAAAACCGCGCCGGAGCCCCGCGAGATCCTCGCGCTCGGCCTCGAGCCCCGCCGCTACGTACTGTTCGCCTCCCGGCTGGTGCCGGACAAGGGCGCGCACTACCTCGTCGAGGCGTTTCGCCGCCTGGACACGGCGGACCGGCTGGTGATCGCGGGCGATGTCCGCGGCGCCGAAGCCTACCGCGAGGAACTGCGGCGCCGGGCCGGCAACGATCCCCGGATCGTCTGGCCGGGCTTCGTGCAGGGCCGCCTCCTCGAGGAACTCGTCGGCCATGCCCGCGTCTTCGTTCTGCCCTCCGACCTCGAGGGCATGTCACAAGCCTTGCTGGAGGCCATGGGCTACGGCACATGCTGTCTGGTCAGCGATATCCCGGAGAACATGGAGGCGCTGGGCGACGCCGGCGCGGCGTTTCGCCGGGGCGACGCCGGAGACCTGGCCGACCGGCTGCGGGCGTTGCTCACCGATCCCTCCGCGGCCGAAGAGTACGGCGCGCGGGCCGCGGCCCGCGTCCGCGAGCAGTTCTCCTGGGATCAGATCACGGACCAGTTCGAGCGCTGGTACGAGGACATCCTGCGCGCCGCCGGCCGCCGGAAACGGCGCCGCGCGTAACCGCAACATGTTGCTTCACATCCGTGAAGCGTTTCGTTACGCACAGGGCGGTTTCTTCTTGAGGGCCGGCCTCTCTTCCGGCTTGATAGCCCCGTGCGCGAGATCCCGTACAACTATACCTCGGCGGACGACGGGCAGGTGATCCGATTCCTGTTCGGGGCGGAAACGTGGGCCCGGTGGGAGGGCCTGCGCGCCAAGCGCGTCACCGGCCGGTCCGCCCGGCTGCTCCTGCGCGTCATCGGCGACCTCTTCGTCCTGAAGCGCAATCCTTTCATGGTCCAGGACTTGCTCGATCACCCCCGGCGCCAGGCCGCCTACTTCGACGAGATGCGGAGCGAACTGAAAACCGTCCGCGCGGGCGCCGGCCCTAACGAGGATGTGCTGCGGATCGTGGACCAGTGCGAGCGGGTGGCGGACGAACTGGCCACCGCGCTCGCCGCCGCGCCCGCCCGCCGCGCGCAAATACGCCGCAGGCTCGGCGCGATCATCGGCGAGGAAAACGTCCTGTTCGACCCCCTCGCCCTCGTGTGCCACGCGACCGACGCCACGGACTGGCGGCTCTGCCTGCCCGCCGCGGTCGCGCGGCCGGGCCGGGAGGAAGAGGTCGCCCCGCTGCTCGCGGCCATCCGCGGCCTCGGCCTGCACGCGATCCCGCGCGGCGCGGGCACCGGCCTGACCGGCGGGGCCGTGCCCCTCCGCGAGGGCTGTGTGATGATCAACACGGAGAAGCTCAACCGCATCCGCGGCATCGCCGGGAATGCGCTCGCCGTCGAGGCGGGCGTGATCACCGACGACGCGATCGAGTACGCCCGGCGGCGCGGCAAGGTCTTCGCCACGGATCCGACCAGTTCCTGGGCGTCCACGATCGGCGGCAATCTCGCCGAAAACGCCGGCGGCAAGACCGCCGTACTCTGGGGCACGGCCATCGACAACGTGCTCCGCTACCGTATGGCCTTGCCGGACGCGACGAACCTGGAGGTCCGGCGGCGGGATCATCCCGGCCGGAAGATCCGGCCCGACGACACCGTGGAATTCGACGTCGCCGGAGCGGACGGCCGGATCCTGCGGACCATCGCGCTGCGGGGCTCGGACATCCGCAAGCCGGGCTTGTGGAAAGACGTGACGAACAAGGCGCTGGGCGGCCTGCCCGGCCTGCAGAAGGAAGGCACCGACGGCCTCATCACGTCGGCCGAGTTTATCCTCCACGAGCCGTACCCGCAGCGGCGGACCTTCTGCCTCGAGTTTTACGGCGACGACATGGACGAAGCCAGCCGCGTGATCGTGGACATCTCGCGCGCGTTCGAGGCGGCGGGCGGCGAGGCGCTGATGGCGCTGGAGCATTTCGACGACCAGTACGTGCGCGCGATCGGCTACAAGAACAAGGCCCCGCGCGCGCATCCGCCGAAGGCGGTCCTGCTCGTCGACCTCGTCGGCCATACGCCGGAGCAACTGGCGGACGGGACGCGGAAATTGGAGGCGTTGCTCCGGCCCTACCCCAACACGTGCCTGTTCGCGGCGCGCGACGACGCGGAGGCCGCCCGGTTCTGGCAGGACCGCAAGAAGCTGGGCGCCATCGCCGCCCATACGAACGCGTTCAAACTCAACGAAGACATCGTCCTACCCCTTGAAGCGCTGGCCCGGTTCGCGCGCTACGTGGACGAGCGCAACAACGACGAGAACCGGCGCAACCAGCAGTGGCTGACGGCCGAGTTCGGGCGGCGCGTCGAGTCCGCCGCCGTCGCCGAGGACGCAGAAAGGTATTCGGGCAAGATCCCGCGGGCGCGGCAGTTGTGCGCGGAGGCGGCGGAGCAGCTCGCGCGGGCCCCGGCCGAGGACCTGCGGAGCGAACGGATCATCCGGGAGCTGCGGGCCGGGCTCGGGCAGTTGGTTTCCGGCTACCGACAGATCGAGGCGGACTTGGACGCGGCCGAGCGCCACGTGCGCTCCCGGCGCATCGTCCTCGCCACCCACATGCACGCCGGGGACGGCAACGTCCACGTGAACATCCCGGTCTTCTCGAACGACCGCGACATGATGGAGCGGGCCGCGCGCGAGGCGGACGGGGCGATGCGGACGGCGGTGGCGATGGGCGGCGCGGTCAGCGGCGAGCACGGCATCGGCATCACCAAGCTCAAGCACCTCGAGCCCGAGCGCATCCGCGAGTTGGACGAACACCGCCGACGCCTGGACCCGGACGGCCTCCTGAACCCCGGCAAGCTGCAGGATGCCGGCGCGCTCGATGCGGTGTTCACCCCGTCGTTCAACCTCCTGGAACTCGAGGCGCGGATCCTCCAGCACGGCTCGCTGGAGGAGCTGGCGCAGAAGATCGCGAAGTGCGTGCGGTGCGGGAAATGCAAGGCGGACTGCTGCGTGTTTTATCCCGCCCGGAACCTGTTCTATCACCCGCGCAACAAGAACCTGGCCATCGGCGCGCTGATCGAGGCGCTGCTCTACGACGCGCAACGCTCGCGCTCGACCCGGTTCGAAAGCCTGCGCTTCCTGGAGGACATCGCGGACCACTGCACGGCCTGCCACAAGTGCCTCAAGCCGTGCCCCGTGGACATCGACACCGGCGAGGTCTCCATCCTGGAGCGGAACATTCTCAAGACGCGGCATTTCAAGCATACCCCGGCGCCGACGCGCCTGACGCTGGCCTACCTCGAGAGCCGCCGCCCGCTGTTCAACCGCCTGTTCCGGGCCGGCGTGCTGCGCGCGGGCGGGGCCTGCCAGCGGCTCGCTCACCGCGTGGCGTCCGGCCTGCCGAAATCCCTGATCCAACGTGTGCCCGGCCACGCGCTGCTGGATTCGCCCATGCCGCCGGCGCCGCCGGGGACCCTGCGCGACCGGCTCCCGCCCTGCCGCGACAACCAGACGCTCTGCTTCCGGCCGGAGGGCGCGGCGCGAGCCTCCGTCTTCTACTTCCCGGGCTGCGGCTCGGAACGCCTGTTCTCCGATGTCTCCCTGGCGGCGCTCTACCTGCTGGTCAAAACCGGGGTCCAGGTCGTCCTCCCGCCGCCGTTCCTGTGCTGCGGGTTCCCGGCGCACGCGAACGCCGACGGCGAGCGGCATAACCGGATCGTGCTGCACGACACGATCGTGTTCAGCCAGATCCGCGACATGTTCGGCTACCTCCGTTTCGACGCTTGTGTCGCGACCTGCGGCACGTGCATGGAGGCCCTGCGCGCGATGGGGCTGGAGGCCGTGGTCGGCTGTCCGCTGCGCGACGTGTCGGAATTCGTCCTCGCCGGCGGAGCGGAAATCCCCGGCGGCGGCGCGCCGGCGCTTTACCACGCCCCCTGCCACGACTCGCTCGCGGGCAGCGGCCCGGCGCTGCTGGCGCGCGGCGGCGCGGGGCCGGTCGAACCCGTTCCCCACTGCTGCTCCGAGGCCGGCACGCTGGCCTTGAGCCGGCCGGATATTTCCAGCTCCATGCTCCAGCGGAAGGCGGACGCGCTCCAGGCCGCGTCGGAAAAGGCCGGCACCAAACTGGTCCTCACCAACTGCCCCTCCTGTCTGCAGGGCCTCGGCCGGAACCGGCCGCGGGGCATCGAGCCCCGGCACCTCGCCGTCGAGTTCGCGCGGCGGCTGGGCGGGCCGGAGTGGGAGGCTGAATTGGAGCCGTTCATCCGATCGGCGGAAGTCACGACGTTCTGACGGATAGCGAACCGGCGCAGGATCTGACGATATGCCGAGCACGTTGGTTCATCTGGGCGCGCAGGGGATCGTGTCGAAGGCGGTCTTCCGGAAGGCCGACCTGAAGTGGGTCTTCCTGGGCCTGGTCATCCCCGACGTGCCGTGGATTCTCCAGCGGGCGATCCGGGTTCTGCCCTTCACCCCGAATCCGTACGATCTGAAGCTCTACGGCGTAGTCCAGTCGTCGCTGGCGTTCTGCCTTCTGCTCGGCGCGGCGCTGGCCCTCCTTTCCTCCTCGTTCTGGAAAACCTGGGCCGCGCTGGCGTTCAACTCCCTGTTGCACCTGCTACTCGACGCGGCGGAGCAGAAGGGCGGCAACGGCGTGTTCCTGTTCGCGCCCGCGAGCTGGCGGATGACGGACTGGGACCTGCTGCCGGCGGAGGGCTGGGCGGTCACGCTGCTGACGGCGCTCGGCGTGGCCGTCGGGTTGTGGGGCCTCTATCAGCAGGTTCGCGCGCCGGCCGGCCCGATCCCGCCCCTCCGCAGCCGCCTCCTCCTCGCGGCGGCCGCGGGGCTCGCCGCGTACGGACTGCTGCCGCTGGCGTTCATCGAGGGACCACTGGAGGCCGACGCGTTCTCGATCCGCACCCTGAAGGATGTCGAGCGCCGGCCGGGCCGGGCGGCGGCGTTCGACCGCGCCGTGTTCCTGCCGGAGGACGGGGGCCGCCTGCGCCTGTTCTCGGGGGAGGTCCTGCGCGTGGAGGGCATTTCGCTGGACCGGCAGGCCCTGGTCACCGCGGGCGGCGTGTTCCTGGCTCCGGACCGGTTCCGGGCCGACCGATGGGTGGCCCATACCCCGCGCTACCGGGACGCGGCCACGGGGCTGGGGCTTGCGTTCGGCGCGGCAATGTGGCTTCATGCCGGTATCCGCCGGATGCGCCGATCATGGAAACCATAATCAGCATGGGCTCGAACCTGGGCGACCGGCTGGCGGCCCTCACGATGGCCCGCCGCCGGATCGCGGAGTGGCCGGACGTCCACATCGCGGCCCAGTCGCCGGTCTATGAAACCGAGCCGGTCGGCGTGCTGGAAAAGTACAGCCACCTTCCCTTCCTCAACGCCGTGCTGGTCCTGGAGAGCCCCTGGGACGGGCATGCGTGGTACCAGCGCCTGCACGCGCTCGAGGCCAAGCTGGGACGTAAGCGCGGGCTCGACCGCTTTGCGCCGCGGACGATCGACCTGGACATCATCTGCGTCGGGAGCACCAGCCTGCAGAGCGGCGGCCTGGCGATCCCCCATCCGCACTGGAAGGAGCGCCGCTTCGTCGTGCAGCCCCTGGCGGAGATCCGGCCGGACCTGGTCATTCCCGGCGAAACCCGGCCCGTCCGGCAGGTGCTCGCCGAACTGCCGGCCGAGCCCAGGGTCGCGCTTTTCGCCAAGGAGTGGTAGGATAGCCTCGTGAATACATCCCCCTGGACCGCGCCGAAGATCAAGGCCCTGAAAGGGAAAGAAAAGATCGTTTGCCTCACGGCCTACGACTACGCCATGGCCCGGCTCGTGGACGCCGCCGGGATCCACCTGGTCCTGGTCGGCGACTCGCTGGGCATGACGATGCTGGGCTACGAGAACACGCTGCCGGTGACGATGGACGACATGATCCACCACACGGCGGCCGTCGCGCGCGGCGTGAAGACGGCGCTGGTCGTCGGCGACATGCCGTTCCTCTCCTACCACGCCTCCATCGAGCAGGCCATTCTCAACGCCGGGCGGTTCATCCAGGAAGGCGGCGCCAACGCGGTGAAGATCGAGGGCGGCGCGTTCCGCGAGCCGCTGATCCACGCGCTCGTGCAGAACGGGATCCCCGTGCTGGGGCACATCGGGCTCACCCCGCAGAGCATCGAGGTCATGGGCGGCTACAAGGTCCAGGGCCGCAACCACGAGGGCGCGAAGCAACTGCTCGAAGACGCCCGCGCGGTCGAGGAGGCCGGCGCGTTCGCGCTCGTGCTCGAGGCCATGCCCAGCGACCTCGCGGCCGAGATCACCGCCACCGTGAAGATCCCGACGATCGGCATCGGCGCGGGACCGGCCTGCGACGGGCAGGTGCTCGTGCTGCACGACGTGCTCGGCCTGTACGGCGACTTCAAGCCGAAGTTCGTCAAGCGCTACGCGGACCTCGGCGCGCAGGTCGCGCAGGCCCTCGCGCAGTACAGGCAGGAAGTCCAGTCCGGCGCCTTCCCGGGGCCGGAGCAGTCGTACGAATGAAGCAAGTGGCAACGTTCGTTCTTCTGGCCGCGTGGCTCGCCGCCCGCGCGCAGGGCGATTGCCTGCCCCCGGACTGCATCGCGGCCTCCACGAACCCGCCGGGCGGACTGGCGCCCCTGAACACGCCCCAGATGATCCTGCTGTCGTGGGACGACTCGGTCACGACGGACTCCTATGCGCTGGTGCAGAGCGTCCTGACCAACCACGTCAATCCCAACGGCCAGCCGATCAAGGCCACGTTCTTCGTGTCGCTGGACTCCCGGATCGATTACTCGCTCGCGCAGCGGCTGTTCGCCGACGGGCACGAGATCGCCGTCCACACCATGACGCATACCACCGGGACCAACACGCTGCCGGACACCTGGCGGCGGGAGATCGTCGGCTGCCGGTCGACGCTCTCCGCGCTGGGCGGTATCCCCGAGGCGGCCATCGTCGGCTTCCGCGCCCCCTATCTCTTCAGCAACGACGGCAGTTTCCGCATCCTGGCGGAGCGCAGCTTCCTCTACGAATCCTCGCTCTTTGAGGACCTGGCTGGCATGAGCCCCTCGCCCGCCGCCATGACCTGGGCCTACACCCTCGACGACGGCGCCGTCGAAAACGTCCCGGCCGTCCGCCAACCAGCGCAGCCGTATCCAGGCCTGTTCGAGCTCCACTTGTACGACCTGTTCTCGACCAACCTTTCACCCGTCACGATCATGGATCCGCCCGAGGGCTACGACTCGAACGCCGTGATGAACCTGTGGAAGACGAATTTCCTGTGGCACTACGACGGGAACCGCGCGCCCTTGACGCTCGCCCTGCATGCCACGACCACGAACCAGTGGATGTCGAACCCGGCGCACTCGGCCTGGCGGATCGCGGCGCTCAATGACTTCGTGGAATGGACGCTCGCGTACCCCCATGTTTATTTCGTCGCCTACCGGGACCTCGCGGCCTACATGCGCGATCCCGTCGACGTGAGCGCCGCGCCGACGGCGGCGGTGTTCCAGACCGCGCGCGTGTCGCCGCAGACCAATCTTTCGGCCTGCGCGTACCCCGGGTACCGCACGTTGCGAGTGATCGGGGGCTGCCCGCCGGCCTATCCGGCCCCCACCAATCTGTACTGGCAATTCGCGCCGACCAGCGGCGGCACGGTGGCCTTCAACGTGATCTCCCAGGATGCGACGCACACCTACGCGTACTTCGTCGTCACCAACGACACCGCGGGGACGATCTACCACTGGAACACGGCGGTGGACATCAGCGCGGGCCAGGTCTCGTGGCTGTGGGACGGGTTCTGGACCCAGACCCTGGCGCACCTCGATGTCCACGCGAAGCAATACAACCGCATCCTCGCCCCCGGCGGGTCCGCGACGGTCACGTTCCGGCTCGACACGACCAACCCGGTGCTGTTCACGGGCGCCAGCGTCGCCCTCGACGCCCTCGCGCCCGCGACGCCGACCCTCGCCACGATCCGGCCCGACGCCGGGTCCAGCCGCGTCGCGCTGGCCTGGGATCGGACCGCGCTGGAATACGAACTGCACGCCGCCACCCAGTTGGTCGGCGAGGGCTGGGGCCTGTCCGCCACCGGCGTTTTCACCGAGGCCTGGACGGGCGAGGTCGCCGCGCCGGGCCCGGTATTCCTCCGGGTCGGCGGGCGGCATTGAGCGGCGGGCGGAAAGGCGCTAGAGTGTGCGATATGCAAATCGTGCGATCGCCGGCAGACATGCAGGCCCGGTCGCTCGCCCTCCGCCGCGAGGGCCGGCGCATCGGCTTCGTGCCCACGATGGGCTATCTCCACGACGGGCACATGGCCCTCGTCCGCCTCGCCCGCGCGCGCAGCGATATCGTGGTCGTGAGCATCTTCGTCAACCCGACCCAGTTCGGGCCGCAGGAGGACCTGGCCAAGTACCCCCGCGACTTCGAGCGCGACGAGGCCCTGTGCCGGGAGGCCGGGACGGACATCGTGTTCTACCCGGAGGCGAAGGACATCTACCTGACCGGCCACAGCGTCTACGTGGTCGAGGAGTCGCTGTCCCGCGGGCTCTGCGGTGCGACGCGGCCCGGCCACTTCCGCGGCGTGGCTACCGTGGTGGCCAAGCTGTTCAACATCGTGCTCCCCGACGTCGCCGTGTTCGGCGAGAAGGACGGCCAGCAGCTCCGCGTGATCCGGCGCATGGTCCGCGACCTGAACTTCCCCGTCGAGATCGTCGCCGGGCCGACCGTCCGCGAGCCGGACGGCCTGGCCATGAGCTCGCGCAACAAGTACCTCGGACCCGAGGAGCGCCGCCAGGCCCTGTGCCTGCGCCGCGCGCTGGACCGGGCGGAAGCATTGACGCGCGATGGTGTGCGGGAGACCGGGTCAATCCGCGCGGCCATGCAGCAAGTCATCGCGGAGGCCCCGCTCGCGCGGGTGGATTACATCGAGATCGTGGACGACGCCACGCTGGAGCCGGTCAAGACCGTTGCGCGCCCGGCGATGGCCGCCCTGGCGGTGTTCGTCGGTAAGACGCGACTGATCGACAACACGGTACTGCGCCCATGAACCTGGATGTTTTTCTGGCCACGCTGCTGGTGCTCGACTCCAATCCACCCACGTTCGACGCCAGCCCGGCCCGGCGCGATGCCTTCCTGAAAATCGGCGAATTCATCGAAAACAACACCCGCGCCGGCGCGCCGTTCGACCTGAAAACAAGCCCCAATCCCTTCTGGCAGGCGATCGAGACCCGGCTGCTCCAGGCGCTCGACGGAATCGAGGCCGAGCCCGCCGACGCCCCGCCGACAGCGTGGCAACTCTACAACGACGGGGTCGTCCTGACCGCGGACGGCCTGGCTATCGGGATGGATGTCTTTCCCTTCCCCCGCCGGTTCGGCTGGACGGATTCCGCCGACCTCACCGGGCGCCTGGCCGACCTGCTGGACGTGCTGTTCATCACGCACCGGCACCCCGACCACTACGACAAGGCCCTCGTCCGCGCCTGCCTTGAGCGCGGCAAGCCCGTCGTCCTGCCCGCCCCCCTCGCCGCGGACTGGCCCGGGGTTAAGACCGTCATCGCGGCGGATGACGGCCTGGCATTCAAAGTCGCCGGACTCGATGTCACCGCGCGGCGCGGCTTCCACGTCTGGCGGGCGACGATGGAGGACTTGCCTCTTGTCTATTACGAGATCGTCTGCCCGGGCGACTTCACGTTCCTGTTCATCGGCGACCTGGACGTCAGCAAGAAACTTGAAAAGACGGCCGGTCGCGATATCGACCTGTTCTTCGTCCCGTGGCGGCATCCGAACGAAACGTACGAGCCCGGCCACGCGGCGCAGACCGGCCGCACGTACGACGCCGTCCAGGCCGCGCTCGACAAGGTCCGGCCCCGCGCGCTGCTGTTTGAACACCTGGCGGAGTTGGAGCATGTGTACGACGGCTTCCCGGCCTCGTACGACATCGCCATCGACCTCAAGGCGCGCGTCCGCGTTCCTTCCGAACTGCTGTTCTGGGGCGAACGCATCGCGTGGCCTTCCCACCCCAGGTAGGGCGCGTTGGCTCAACGCGCCGGAGAACGGCGGCTTCGGCGAAGCCGCCCTACCAACGGCTTGATCTGCGGCCGAGCAAAGTCTATGCGTTAGCCTTGTCATGCAACCCGGCATTGAGACTCTACTGATTCATCACCTGGACCGACTCCGCGGCCGGCGAGTCGGGCTCGTCGCCCACCCGGCCAGCGTGGATTCCAACGGCGCGCATTCGCTGCAGCGGATGCTGGACGCCGGGGTGAACCTTGTCGCCCTGTTCGGCCCCGAGCATGGCTTCACCGGGCGCGGCGGCGCGGGGGAAGTCATCGCCGACGGGCGCGAACCGGTCTCCGGCCTGCCGATCCGTTCGCTCTACGGCGACACCCGCAAGCCGACCCCGGAGATGCTGTGCGATCTCGACGCCGTCGTCTTCGACCTGCACGACCTCGGCGCGCGGCCCTACACCTACGTCTCGACGCTGCGCTACGTGATGGAGGCCGCCACGGACAACGGGAAGGCGGTCATCGTGGCCGACCGGCCGATCCCCCTGCCCCGCGTCGTGGACGGGCCGATGCTCGATCCGGCCTTCGAGAGCTTCGTGGGATTCGTTCGAACGCCCGTCTCGTACGGCATGACGCCGGGCGAGACGGCGCGATTCCTGCGCGAGGACCTATGCCTCGATCTCGACCTGTTCGTCGCGCCGATGCGCGGTTTCTCACGCAACGCGCCGAGCCCGACGGGCCGCTGGATTCCCCCCTCGCCGGCGATCCGATCGTGGGCCTGCGCCGCGGGTTTCCCGGCCACCGTGTTCTTCGAGGCCCTGCCCTCGCTCGACCACGGCCGCGGCACCGACCAGGCTTTCCAGGTCGTCGGCGCCCCGTGGTTGGACGCCCTGGCGCTCGCCGACGGACTCGCCAGGCACCCCCTGCCGGGCGTCCGCTTCGAACCCTGTTCCTACCGGGCCGAGGGCGCGGCGCTCAAAGGGCTCGAGGTCCGCGGTATCCGGCTGGACATCACCGATCCGGCCGCGTTCCGGCCGGTCCAATCCGGCGTCACCCTGATCGCCATCCTGCAGGAGCTGTACGGCCCGGAGGCGCTCTGGGACGCCCCCGGCGCGCGCCCGGAATTCTTCGACAAGCTCATGGGGACCGACGCCGTCCGGCGCGCGCTGCTCGACGGCGCCGCGCCGGAAGCGATCGCCGCGGGCTGGCCGAAACGGCAGATCGCCTTTCTGGAAACGCGGCAGGCGTCGCTGCGTTACACCTGATCCGCCCTGTCGCGCCGCACGGTACGTAGCGCGCGGCCATCCATTGACTCTGGCCGTTTCCGGCGGACGTTTAGGCCATGAAGTACACGGCCCAGCTCGAATCGTCGGACGGAGAATTCGTGGCCTCCTGCCCCGAACTGGATATCAGCGCCCACGGCTTGAGCGCGGACAATGCCCTCGACGCCCTCCGCCGCAACATCCGCTTCCACGTCGAACTCTGCCCCTGCTCCACGGTGGAAGAGGATTCCATCGAGCTGGATGTGCGATGGTAAACGAAAGGGCCCGCCGCGACGCGGCGGGCCCTCTGCTCATCCGAAATGGCGTCGATTACTTCGCCGGTTCGGCCGGGGCGGGGGTTTCCCCTTCCGCCGCCGGGACGACCATCGGCTGCGTCGTGGACACCGCCGGGACGTTGCCGGACGGACGGATGTAGATTTCCGTGCGCCGGTTCTTCTGCATGTTCTCCTCGGTGTCGTTCGGGGCCACGGGGCGGGTGAAGCCGTAGCCCTTGTAGACGAGGCGCGTCCGGTCGATGCCGCCCGTGTTCACCAGGTAGTCCACGACGGCCTTGGCGCGGCGCTCGGACAGCTTCATGTTGTACTCGTGCTGCGAGGTCTTGCGCTTGTCCGCGTGCCCCTCGACGCGGGCGGTGGCGCCGGGGTCGCGCTGCAGAACCTTGACGATCACGTCGAGCTTCTCGAAGTACTGGGGCTTGAGGATCGACTTGTCGTAGTCGAACTCGATGTAGAGCGTGAAGAGCTGCAGGTCGTCGTTCGGGTTGAGCGGGTCGGTCCCGTCCTCGATCACCTCGTGCCCGTCGCGCACGCCGCCGTCGTCCGTGTCGGCGTCGAGCGGATTGGTGGTGTAGACGTTCACCTCGGCGCCGTCGGTCAGGCCGTCCGAGTCGGAATCCGGGTTGAGCGGATCAGTCTGGGTCTCGCGGACCTCCTGGTAATCGGTCAGGCCGTCCTTGTCCGTGTCCGGGTCGAAGGGGTCGGTGCCGATCTGCTGCTCCTCGGTGTCCAGCAGGCCGTCGCCGTCGCTGTCCAGCGCGCCGCCGCTGACCTGCAGGGCGGGCGGGACGCGGGCGCCCCAGCGCCACATGACGCCGACGGAGGCCAGCGCCTGGAACTCCCAGTTCAGCGTCGTCGTGTGCGCGCGCAGGTCGCCGCGCAGCGCCCACTCGTCGTTGAAGTGGTAGAACATGCCGCCGCCGGCGTCCAGCGCAGGCTGGACCTGGCCGCCGCTCGGGTCATCGCCGAAGATCATCAGGCCGGCGCCGGCCGCGAGGTAGGGGTCCCAGCGGAGGTCCTCGATCGTGCGCAGGTGCAGGAGCCCGTCCGCGCCGAGGCGCAGGGCCCACGTGTCGTCGTCCAGCTGGTAGGGCCGCTCGGTCGTGAATTCGCGGTTGGGGAGCGACGGGAACAGGTCGGCCGCCAGATCCACTGACCAGCGGGGGGAGAAGGCGTAGTTGAACTTCAGGAACAGGCCGGCGCTGTCCTCGACCGCTTGGTCGCCCTCGAAATGCATGAAATCGAGCCCGACGCCGCCGGACCAGGGCGCCTGCTCGAACAGGTCCACCTCGGCCGCCAGAGCCGAACCCGCCGCCAGCAGCAACCCCATGAAAACGATCATCCACTTGTTCATCGGAACACTCCCTCCGCTATGCCTTGAACCAGCCGTGCAGACTATCACGTGCCCGCCGCCGCGCAAGCGAAAAGCTCCCCCCTGCCCATCGGCCAGGCACGGCTATCGTCCCGCCCATCCGGGCCGCCCCCTGGAGTGCACCGGCGCGCCCCAGTCGCCACGCACCGGGCGCGATGACGTTCGGCAAGCAGCGCAGCGACCCGCCGCACGCAAAACGAATGGAAAAGGCTTGCATCAGCAAGCAACCGGCGCATGATTCTGCTCGTGGAGGCCGCCATAATCCGTGTTCCTCCGAGGAAGCGGATTGACAAACAAATGCGCGGAAAAACTCATGCAACATCCATCATCAAGGCGGATGCTTCTCTCGCTTTCCTTTCTTGTGGCCCCGATGTTCGGGGCCATCAACTCCACGATATGGCCTTCCGCGTATGCCCAACAACCAGAGCACGATGCGTGGCCAAACGCCCAGGACGCGACGGCCCATGACGATCGCGCACAGGATCCCTTATCCTTCCAGGAAATCGAAGGATTGCTTCTGAAACGGGTCGCCGTCTTCAAGTCCGCCTGTGTCGCGTCACCGGCACAGGCCTTCGAGGATATCATGGGCAATGAGGCCCGCGCGGATCTGACACGCATTAATTCCAATACCTTCGACAAGAGTGATAGCGATAAACTTTGGTCCTACTTTTTCAACACCTCTGTGTTCAGCTTGGGCCCTTCTGAAGGAGCCAGCATGAAGGTGCTTTTCTTCCATCCCTGGAGCGATACCGCTCTTTTAACGCTCTGGACCTTTCGCGAAGACCGCACGGAAATATCAAGACTGCAATTCGTGCCCGCGGAGTACTTAAGGAAAGGCGGGAAATTGCCCATTAGCATGAGCCCCCTTTGGCGCCAGTTGGCCGCGCATATAACCCCTGTACTGGCTGTGCAATGGGGCGCCGTTCAAACCATCGAAGCGTTTGAAGGGCTTCCATCCACGGTCTGGGTTCCCTCCCCGACGGGGGCGGAAGCAACCTCCGAACAGGTCGAGGAGACCTTGTCCGCCGCGGCGGGCATACAGCTTGGGCAGTCCTACGGCGCCGTGGCCAAGCTCCTGAACGCTCCGGAGTACGAAGCCTTGCGGAAGGAAATCGACCGCTGCGCCGAGGACATAGACCACGGGCTCGCCACCTGCACTTCACCCTGGCGTCAATCCCTTGATTCGCGCACCCTCGACTACCTCGAGCCGCTTCAAGGCAAGATCGATTCGTTCTCTCCAGCCGGATTCCTCACCGATGGGACCGAGAGCATCGTATTCATGACCTGCGACAGCCAGCCCAGTCTCGGCCTGTCCCTGTCTTTTCAAAAAACGGACGCAGGGTTTCAATTCCAGCGAGTCGGGTATCTCGATGTACCCACTGTTTTTACCCAGCGGAAAGAAATACAAGCGCAACTTCCTTCGGCTGTCCTGGAGGAGGAGCAACCATGAACGCGGGCCTATCTGCTCGAAAAACAATTCTCATCTTGGGGCTCTTTTTTCCGCTTTCCGAAAGCTTCGCCAGCAGTTCGGACAAGTTGGATGCAATTTTAGATCCAATTGCGGACAAGTTGGATCCAGTAAATAGGGATTTAAAAAGCAACGTAGGCTGGACCACCAGGAAGCTGATCAACGAAACGGCCAAAAAGTTTCCTGGCGACAGCGGCTGCAAGATCATTGCCAAAAGCAGCAAAATAATCAGCCTGACCGATAGCGGTTCGACAATGGCGGGGGAATTGTATGAAGGCAAATGGGGGCAAGCGTGTCTCACAGCGATTGATGGAGTGGGCAAGTTTTTCTCCACCGCGGCCGGCACCGTCTTGGGAGGCTCCGTGGGTTCTTCGGGCGGACCGGTCGGCACCGTGGCAGGCGGAACGACAGGTGGCTTTATCGGCAAGAAACTCTGGGAATACACGGGGGGCCAGATCGTGTCCATTCTCAAGAACGATCTTTACAACCAACAGGCAAAGACAAGATATGCAGGCTCAAAAAACGTAGTAAATAAGCCCGGCAATGATCCCGTGGCATGGCAGAAGGCACATGCAGGATCGAAATCCTCCAACCAAAATCAGAAGGGGAGCAACCAGGGGACGCCGAAGGGGCCGGCCATCACGTCCACAACACGGCCCGGTTCTACGACTGCCACCGGCAACAACACGGGCGGAACCGCTATTCCTGGCGGCAATGCAGGAAACAACCAGGGCCATAGCCAAGGCGGCACCGCTCCCCCCGGCGGCAACACCGGGAACAACAGGAGCGGTGGCTCTGTTCCGGGAGGTAATAACGGCGGCGGAAACAGCTCGGGGGGCACGCCTGTCCCGGTCGGAAATAACGGAAGCGCCAACAACCAGGGCAATAACCAAGGGGGGAACAACAACTGGAATACGGGCGGGAATAACGCCGGCGGGGACAACCAGGGCGAGAACCAGCCCGGCGACAACAACGGCACGGGAAACAACCAGGGCGACAATAATCCCGGTGGGAATAATCGAGGCGGCACCAAGGACGGCACCAAAGGGGGCAACAACCAACCCGACGGGAACAATCCGGGCCAGAACCAAGGGAATCCGCCCGGGGGGGACAATGAAGGCGGCGTCAATGTTTGGGCCGGCAACCAGGGCGGCGACAATAATGGGAACCAAGGAGGAATACACGCCGGCGAGCAGAACGAGCCTCAGTCCCCGGTTGGGGGGACGACCATCGTGAAGGGCTGGGCTAAAAACAGTACAGGCACCACCAAGGTGACCGAGACGACAGATTCCAACGGCAACGTCGTCAGCGTCACCCACACCGACTACGACTCCAACGGAAATGTCATCAGTACTACAACCTATCCCGCCAGCACGGGCGAGGGCCAGACCGATACAAATCAAGACGGCAACAATCGGGGAAACAACGGCCAGGTTGGCGGAAATCAAACGGGCAACCAGATGCCGGCGATTGCCACATCGTCATTCCTGACTTGCGCGATTTGCGGGAAAAGATTCGAACAGGGGACGGATGGAGTCACGTCATCAAAAATGACTCCCTTGCCCTTCAACTCCAAATTGTCGGCATGTGAAAATTGCGCAAAAGCCGACTATTTAACCGCCCCGTCGGGATGCGACGCAAAAGAGCCGGGGAAGTTTTGCCTTCACTGTGGCAGCAAATTCAAGGAGGCGGTTACGAGGGTAAAGGATGACGACTCATCACGCGCGGGCTACACCACTGAAATCGTCTGCCCCAACTGTGGCACCGTCCTGGACATTCAACACCAGACGACTGTTAACGCCATCAACACACCGGATAAATGGAGCAATCTGGAAACCTCCATGGCCAGCGCCAGCCATGCCTGTCCAAAATGCGGCCAAGCAATGACGTCGGTCCTCGAAGAGCATCCGGAATATTTGTCTTGTTCCCCCCCAGAGCCGTCGAAGGTCAATCAATGGCGGGATGTTTGCCCGAACTGCGGATTCCGAACCATGATCCTGTCAGAAGCCGAAATTCGGGATCTCGGCAACGGCAAGATAAAGGCGGAAACATTGGCTGAAGACGAAACCGATCAGTCCCTCTCGGTTGCGGATATGCGTAAATCCGAAGCCGAGTCCTTGAAGGATACCGAGGCGATCAGTATCAGCAGGCCCGAGGTGTTGTCCGGCATGATCGGGCAGCAGAACGAGAGGATGGCGAAGAAATACGACACGGGCCTGGAGGTGATGGGCAACAACACGGCGATCGACAAGGCCTCGAACAGCGGCAACGAGACGCTCAAGAACGCGAAGATAACGCTGAACGCGGGCGGCGAGGAGGCCGTGAAGATCGGGACCGAAAATCAGCACAACCTCCGAATCGCACAGAACAACACCAAGAACATACTCCTGAACGGCGTCGTCAATGGGGTGAACACCGGAGTCAAGACCGCGGCGGGTCACCTGGGCGAGAACCTCGGCGGCAAGGCCGGGGACTCGATCTTCGGCGGCAACAATAAGGGCACCAACACCGGCAACACGGGGCGCACCAATACCGGGACGGACCACCCGCCCGTCGGACCGCAAACGGTCAATTCAAGCAGCAATACGAATATCACAAGTTACAACGGCCACAACTACGAGCCGGATGTGGGCGGCGAGACAAATACCGAGACCACGACGTCGTCCAGTACCGTCGACAGCGGCCCCGTCTGCGTGATCTGCGGCGGGCCGGCGTACATGGAGTTCGATGGCGTCGGCTGGCTGTGCCACGACTGCGAGAAGAAAGGATACGATTATCCCGGCGGCCCATCCGGCAACACCGGGACTTCCGACGGCACATCATCCGACACCACGGATACCACCGACGGCTCGGAGACGGACACCACGGTCGAAGGAGGAGACAATCCCGGGGGCATCGATTCGCAGACCACGCCCACAAGCGTTCCGGATGACTCGCCGGACCTCTACCCGCCGCCCGTCCCGTAGCACGCGACGGCGCTCGAAAGCGGCGTGGCCCCCGTCGCGTCGTCGTGGGTCCTGTCGCACGCCAAAAGAGGCTGAAAATACTTGTTTTCGGCGGCCGATCGGTTCATTATAATTCGTACCAGAGAGGCCGCCGTGTGGCGTGTTCAATGGAGGTTGCCATGAAGACGTGGAAACTGTCCGCCTTGGCCCTGATCCTTGTCCTTGCTTCGAACGCCGCGCCGGCGGGGCCGATCGCGCACCGTCAGCTGGTCGAGAAGCTCATGGACCTCTTCAGCGTGGAGACCATGTGCCAGTCGGCGATAGATGCCCTGGTCAAGCAGGCGGTCGCCACGGAGCCCGGCCTCGCGGGCTCGGAAACAGCCATTCGCTCCTTCCTGTCCAAGCAAATCGGCTGGGAGGTGCTGAAGCCGGCCGTGATCGAGTTGTACATGGGTGAGCTCACGGAGAAAGAGCTGGCGGAGATCGTCCGGTTTTACGAGAGCCGGACGGGCCGGAAGTTCGCGGCGCTCTCCCCGGCGATCTCGGCGCGCGTGATGGAAATGGTGCAGGAGCGGATGAAGCAGGCCGAACCCGAGTGGGAGACGCTGGTCGGTTCGCTGTTGCAGGGGGCGCCGCAGTAAAGCCGCGGGAGGGTGAAGCATGAACATGCGAAAACCGATCCTGCTGATGGCCCTGATGCTCCTGGCGTCGTGGGCGGCCCCCGGCGCGCAGGACGCGAAGGACAAGGATAACCATAGTAATTGGACCCTCCTGCCCCAACCGCCTCCCCCGCCCCCCACGGATATCGACGGCTTGCGCAACGAGTACGACGCCAAGGTCAAGAACCTGCAGGACGCGACGGACGCGGCGGCCAAGAAATACCAGAAGTCGGACGGCACGGTGGACACCGAGAACCCGGGCTACAAGAAGCTCCAGCAGGACTACGTCAACCAGAAAACCGCGCTGCGCAACGAGTACAATGCCAAGCATCCCGCCGCGAAGGCCTGGGAGTCGCTCCAGAACACGCCCGAAGGCGGCAAGCTGAAGAGCAGCGGCAGCAACCCGTCGAGCCCGCATTCGGACATGGACATCACGGCGGATACCCCCGAAGCCGCCAAGGCCGCCGCCGACCACCTCAAGGGACAGGGGCACAAGGTCACGTACGATCCCGAGACGGGGATGTACCAGGACCATACCGCCGACACGAAAATCTGGGAGCCCGAGACGCCGAAGTCTGCGGCGGGGCGCGCGAAGAACCCCGAGGGCTACACGCGGTCCGGCGCCCTCGAGCACGAGGGGATCAAGTCGCCCAACGCGCAGTACGATCCGGAGGGCTACGTCGAGGACCTGAACCGGAAGTACGAGGCGGCCAAGGCCAAGGGCGATGTCCGGACGATGAACAAGATCGCGGCCAAGATGCAGGAGGCCACGGGCAAGCCGGTGGATCCCGTGTCGGGAAAGATGAAGGTGGACGCCGATCCCTACGAGTCGGGCGAGCAGAATTTCGGCGAGTCGGAAGAGGTCAAGAACGCCAAGGCCCAGAACCGCATCAAGCAGTTGGACGAGACGGTCAAGAACGCGCGGGACACGGCGAAGGCCCAGTCGGAGTCGAACAAGCGGATGAGGGACGACCTGGCCAAGAAGGAGACCGAGCTGGGCAACAAGAAGTCCGCGAAGGAATACACGGACGCCAACAAGAAGATCGAGAACACGACGCCCAAATCCGAACCGCCGAAGACCGAGCCGGCGAAAACAGGTGGCTCATCCACGGAGCCCGCCAAGCCGCCCTCGCCCCCCCCCGAACCCGGGAAGGGAGCGGGCGCGGGAACCGGCGGCGACAAGCCGCCCGCGACGACGCACGAACCCGCGAAGCCTCCTTCTTCCACACCGGAACCCGGCAAGACGGGAACCGCACCGCCGGAAACCGTAAAGCCGCCGACCACAGCTCCCGAACCGGTCAAACCGCCCGCGACCACGGAACCCGTCAAACCCCCATCGACGCCGGAGCCCGTGAAGCCGCCAACCACTACGGAACCCGTCAAACCGCCCTCGACACCTCCGGAGCCGGTCAAGCCGCCCGGCACCACGGAGTCGGTAAAGCCGCCTTCCACACCACCGGAACCCGTGAAGCCACCCACGACTCCAGAACCGGTCAAGCCCCCGTCCACGGAGCCCGTGAAACCTCCGACATCAGCCCCGGAAACTCCGCCGGCCACAACCGAACCTGTGAAACCTCCTTCCACAACGCCGGAGCCGATCAAGCCGCCCGCGACAACTCCAGAGCCCGTAAAGGGTCCCGGAACCACGGCAGAACCGCCGACGCCCCCGGCGACCACCGAACCCGTTAAAGGCCCCGGCACCCCAGCCGAACCGACAACCACGGAACCAGTTAAAGCCCCTTCGACGCCCGAACCGGCAAAGCCGCCGGCCACGACCCCGGAAGGTGTGAAAGCCCCGGGCGCGCCATCCACAGGCACGGGACCAACACCGCCGGGCGAGACATGGCAGAATCCGCTCACTGGCAAGAGCCTTCCCGTTGGCACATCCGGCAGTAAAATTATCGATGGGACCGCGAAGGTGCTGGAGAGCAAGGGAGCCCAGGGGACCTTAAATGTCGTCGGAACCGTCATGGTCGCCAAGGACGGCATTCAAACCATCAACAAGGTCAACGAGGCCGCGGCCAAGGGCGATCTGAAGACCGCTAACGTCGAGGGCTCGAAAGGCATCGGCCGGCTCGGCGGCGGCTGGCTCGGTAGCATCGGCGGCGCCAAGGCAGGCGCGGGCATTGGCACGGCTCTGGGCGACGGACCCGGGGCGGTGGTCGGCGGCCTGATCGGGGCTATCGGCGGCGGCATCCTGGGCGCGTGGGCCGGCGAAAAAACCGGCGAAACGGTCGGCCCCGCCGTGATCGACACCGTCCGCGACGGCGGCGAAAAGATCATGGACAAGTACTACGGCACCGACACCGGCGGCACGGGCGGAGGCAAGGGCGGAACGACCCCGGGCGGATGGGACACCTCCGGCAAACCCGGCGACTTCGATCGGATCGAGAGAGTGACGGGAGGCGCCAACAAGGACAAGGGGCCTTCCGGCCCGACCACGTCGGGATTCACTCCTCCATCTGTCCATGTCAGTTCGTCCGGCGGCAGCACGCTCACGCCGGTCCCCAGCGGAAGCGGCAGCACGTACAAACCGCCCACGACGTCGTCCGGCGGAATCGACATCTCCGTCCCCGGCCAGGATATAGATGACATCGATTTCGGCACGCCGCCTCCTTCGGGCGGGGGCAAGGGTGGAAAGACGCCGACGACTACCAAGCCGCCCGTCAGAACAACCCCTCCGCCGCCGCCCAAGAAGGAGCCCGTCAAGAAGCCCGAACCCCCGAAGCCACCTCCCGTCGTCAAACCCCAACCGCCCCTTCCGCCGCCGGAAGTCACGCAACCGCCGGGGATTCAGGTCGTCGATAAGGGATGGGTCAAGGACGGCAACGGGGTCATCAAGGTGACGGAGACGAAGGACGCCAACGGCAAGGTCATCAAGGTCACGCACACCGAGTACGGCCCGGACGGGAAAGTGATCAAGACGACGGACTACCCGGGGGGCACGGGCCAAGGCGTCACGACGCCCGGCGGGCAGCCACCCGTCAACGGACCTGACTCGACCGGGGTGACGGAGCCCCCGGGGGCAACTACGGGCGGACAGGATACCGCGACCCCGCCCGCCGAAGGCACAACGGACCAGCCGCCCCCGCCATCCGGCGGCGACATCACGCTCGGTGGAGGCGGGCTCGGCAAGCCGCCGGACGCCGCCAATCACAGCGAGGCCTACAACAAACTCTATGAACTCGGCTGGGAAACCGAACGGATCATGGAACTGGAGAAGATCATCTGCCCCAAGAATTCCGCGCCGGGCTTTCACGTGGTGGACAAGGCCGAGGAGGCCGCCTGGGAGCCTTACAGGAAGCGGCTGGAGGAGCTCGGAAAGCAGCGCGACGCGCTCCTCAACGATCCGAATGTCTCCTACGGCGACAAGTCCGCCTTTGGCTCGGGGCGATGGGACTGCGCCAAGGCCATCGCCGACGGCCGCGTGAAGAAAGAGCCCTTCCTGACGGCCGGCACGACTGTCTCAAACGTGACGGGCAGTCCGGCCATTGACGACAATTTGCAACCAGCCATTGATCGAATGACGGGGAGAGATTTGCGCACATCGGAGGCCGCCGCTCTCCCGCAAGAATCCGTGGAAACGAGCTTCGACAGGGACCTCCCTCTGGAGACGGTGATCCAGGAGCGGAACACGCAGATGGAGGAGAAGAGCGAAAACGGCGTGGCCATCATGGGCGCCCACACCGACGTGAAGAACGCGTCGAACGCCGGGCACGATATGATCCGGGACGCGAAATATACCCGGGATGCCGGCGGACAGGACGCCCAAAAGATCGCCTCCGACAACCAGCAGAAGATCAGGATCGAGCAGGACAAGAACAAGAACCCCATCCTGAACGGCGTACTGAACGGGATCGGCAATGGGACCAAGACGGCGGCCGGGCATCTGGGCACCGGGCTCGGCAAGGGCATCGGCGACAAGATATTCGACTCCGGGAAGAAGACCGAGACCGCCAGCACGGGCGGCACCAGCGGGTCCACGCCGGGCTCCTCCGGCGGCACGTCGGGCCCCCGCGTCTCGGGCGGCACGTCCGGCGGCGGCCCGGACGGCGAGAGTTACGGCGGAACCAGCGGAGGGACGACATCCGGCGGGCAGACGGCCCCAGGCGGCGGGCCGGTATGCGTGAAGTGCGGGGCTCCCGGCTACATGGAGTTCCCGGGCGTCGGCTGGCTGTGCCACGACTGCGAGGCGGCGGGATATGGATACCCCCCCGACGGGACGACGGGAACCGAAACGAGCGGGTCGCAACCGGTCATCATGGCCGATGCCCTTTGCCCGGTCTGCGGCCAGATGTACAACCCCGCCTATGGCCACAACTGCCCGGGCGCGTCGGCGCCTACCCCGCCGCCCGAGCCGCCCCCGGCGGAAATGGACAGCATCACCTGCAATGAGTGCGGGTACGTGCACCAATTTCCAAAGGGCACGACTCCGCCCCGGGCCTGCCCGAGGTGCGGCTGCGGGCCGGACAGCGACAAGGTCACCTGCACGGCGTGCGGGCATTCCTGGGCCGTGCCGGCCGGGCAACGCCCTTCCAGCTGCCCCAGCTGCGGCGTGAGTTTCTAGCCGGGAACTGGAATGCCGGCCTGGCGAAGAGGCGCGTCCGCCGGCGGCGGGCGAAGTTTATCGAGCGCCGCCATACCCCCATTGCCCGATAGACATTTGCGACATGCGGGCGCTCGTTACCGCCTCATTATTAACAGGTTCCGCTCTTTTTCGCTTGACTATCCCCCCTCAATTCCTAGCATTACGCGAAACGAGTCGCCCTTTATGAACACCAAGGGGATCGCCTCTCTCGTTCTGCTGGCCGCAATCCTGCGTGCCTTCGGGCAGGAGGTCCTGCCCGAAGACGCCAATCCCTTTCCTGGCGAGGCGACCGCCGTCGAGGCCTTCAACCGAAACCCCGCCGAGGAAACCCTGGCCGCCCTGACGGAAGTTCGGCTGCAGAACGCGGCCCGGCACATGCGGGACCATGTCGGAACAGAGTCTGTCGACGCGCTGATCCTCGCGGAATCCATCGCCCTCGCGGCCGTGCAGGACGACCCGGACCACCTGCAGGCCCGGCTCCTTCTCGGAACCATTTACCTGCTCGCCGACGGGACCTACCTGCCGGCGGAGGAGTTGATCGAAGAGCATTTCGAGTCGGCGCTGATCATCGATCCGGACAATCTCTTCGCCCTGGACACCCTGGCCAAGTGGCATTTCCTGCGCGGCGAGTATGACCGCGCCATCGAGAAGTTGGAAAGAATCCTCATGCTGGGCAACCCGTACATCCACCCGGCCCGCGTGGACATGCTGTGCGCCGCGTACCGGCAGGATGAACAAAGCGAGCGCGGCGCGCGCTTCCTGGCCGGGCGGCTGGCCAGGGCCCTCGGCAACGACACGCTCCAACTGGGACTGGCCTTGATGCTGCTGGAGGAAAACAAGGCCGGTCGCGCAACGGAGATGCTCGAACGCATCGCGGCGAACGACCGCGCCCTGGAGGAGAACCGGCAACTGGCGCGGGCCACGCTGGAGGAACTGCGAACCAAGGGGCGACGACCGTGAAGCATGCATCCGCAGGGCGTCGGATTCTGTTCATGGCGGGCCTGATCCCGGCCGTATTTTGCATCACCAACGCGTCGGCCGCTGACCCCGCAACGCCTCCCCCCGACCCCGCACAGCAAGCCGTGGACGAATTGTCCAAAAAGTCCGGCGTGAAAATCCAGCAGGACGGGATCGGGAATCCCGGCGGGCGCGATATCGACACCAAGAAGCTCACAGCGGATGAATATCGGAGGGTTCGCGCGGCCGCCAAAGAACTCGGCTACAATGTATCCGAACGGGGCGATTCAATGACCATCACCGGCAAGGATGGCAAACCGATCAAGGAGATCACCGCCCACGCATCAGATAACAACGCGGACCCCGTCGGCAGCAGTGCGCGCGATGCCCGCAATATTTCCGGAGATGATGAGAGTTTCCGCGGGAGGATTGACCCCAAAACGGGCAAGCCTGCCGTAGACCCCAAGACCGGCCTGCCCAAACCGACGGTCAATGACATCCTGGGCAAGAAACTGGCGGACGGCGGGCACGCCCTGACGAAGCCCCCGGCGCAGATGACCCAAGACGATCTGCAGAACCTGGGCAAGACCGCCAAGAAGGTGATGGATATCGGCGAAGTGAAGGATCCCGTTTTCCGGAAGCAGGCGGAGATCCTCCACAAAACCGGCGACCCCGCCCAAGCTGGCATCAAGGATATCAACGAGTGGCAGCAGCAGGCGAAACAGAAAGCCGTGGAGGCGGTGCGAAACGAGGAAGCCCAGATCCGGCAGGAAAAGAGCCAAATTAAAAGAGACGTCGACCAGGCGAAAGAAAACCTGAAAAAGGCGCAGGCCAGTAAGGATTCCGGTAAAATCCAGGCGGCCAAAAACAAGCTTCTGGACGCCAGGACCCGGGCGATCGAATACAACAGCCATCTTAACGGAACGACGCAAAAGGCCATCAACCACGGCGCCGGGGAGGTCATTGCCGAGGCCAACGGCTACCAGAAGACCACCACGCCTGAAGGCAAGACCCGTTATGTCAATCCCCAAACGGGGGAGCGCCTGACCCAAAGCCAGTTCGACGAGCGCATGACGAAGGGGAAGCAGATCAAACTGACCTCCTCGCCGCTGCCAACCGGCAAGACCCCCGCGCCAACAGCCCCCAAACCACCCAGCACGACCACCAAGATCGGGGGCACCATCCTTCTGCTGTACGGCGCCTATCACGCCGTGCAGGAGGCGGCGGAGATCGCGGTGGGCGAGGAAAAAACGGGCGACTCGCCCCTGAAGACCTGGGCCAAGACCGTGGCGATGGGCGTGACCAGCCTCACGGGCATTCAAGGCGCGGTGGACATCGGGGACGACCAGGCGAACGCCACCGTCCAGGAGTGGAAGCAAGCCGTGCAAAAAGGCGAGATATCCGGCACGGGCCCGGCCGGGTATGCCTGGGCATTGTGGTACGGCACCAAGGCGGGGATCCTGGCCGCCGGCAAACAAGCGCTCGCGCTCGGGGAGGGTATGGTGGTGACCCCCGTCGTGGAGGGCGCCACGGCCGTCAAGGAAGGCTTGGGCCTTGGTTCGGACCAGCGGATGGAATGGCAGAGCCGCCGCGAAGCCATGGAACAGAACCAGAAAGTGGAGGAGAAAAAGGCCGAGGCCCCGGATTGGCGGGAGCGTCACCAGGCAGAACTGGAAGGCAACAAAGCCCAGTTGCCCCCGCGGAGCACCGGATCCGAAAAGTACTATCCTCCCCGCGTCGCCTCAACGGAATCGACCAAACCGGAAATCACGCTCGGCCCCGGCGGCGTCGATATCCGGCCGACGGATTGGGAGGAGGAGAAGGAGAAAGAGAAGGAGGAGGAGAAAGAAGGCAAGGCATCCGCACCGGGCAGCAGCCGAAGGGAGTTGTATCGCAAAGGCGACAAGAAGCCGGTGGAGAAGCAGCAGAAGCCACCGCAGGAAAAGCAGGAGCCGGCCCGGATCGAGCCGAAACCCCTGCCCCCCCGGGAGGAACCACCGGAGAGCGAGCAGGGCCCCAAGACGGTTTACCAGGGATATGTGGCCAACGAAAAAGGCACGCTGCATCTCGAGAACATCGTGGACGAACAAGGCAATGTCATCGGACAAGTCCACACCGAAGTGGACCCCGAAGGCAACGTGATCAACGTTTCGCGCATGGGGGCTGACGTCCAGGGCGCGGGAGGCCCGCCCCCTCCGGAGGAGGCGGGTCAAGGCACGGACGAAACACGCTTTTCGATCGGCACCGGCAGCGACGGCGCGACAGAACAAACGGAACAGCCAGCCGAGGTCGACGCTTCCCCTACCGCCAAAAAGACGCTCTACGTGAACAAAGAATTGAGCGTGCCCCAACCCGCCGCCCAAACGGATCTGTTTGGCTCTGCGTTTGAACAGGTGGGAGCCATCGCCCTTGGGCTCGCTCGGAATTGCGGATGCGACGCCGATCCAAGAGCCGTATGTCCAACGCACGGGAGAACTTGTATAGGAGGAAACACGGAGGGGGGGTAAACTATCCTTCAATTGTTTGAAGTGCGGATGGAAAAAAGACTATCCCGCAGAGTCATATAAACGCACCGTGAGAATGCTGGAATGCGTAAAGTGTAATATGATTTGGAGCCCGTTCTATGGGGATTCCTGTCCGAATTGTGGGGGAGCAGGAAAGGAGGCCTTGTTTTCTTCGACGGAAGAACTGGCCCAATACTGCGACTTGCCAACCGCTGAAGACTTGGCATCCCATGAACAGCAGTCCCTGAAGGACGCCGAAGTGGCGGCGCCGTCCCGGACGACCCCCTACACCAGCGTCGAAACGGAAACATTAAGCCAAATGATCGGCCAGCGCAGCGAGATCACGGAGCGGAGGACGGCGAACGGCCTGGCGGGGATGGGCGCGTACTCGGAACTACAACGCGCATCGAACGTCGGGAACGAGACGATGAAAGCCGCGAAGCAGACCCGGGACCAGGGCGGGCAGGAGGCGGTCGCCATCGCCGCCGCCGGCCAGCAGGCCGTCCGGATCGAGCAGGACAAGAACAAGAACCAACTCCTGAACGCCGTCATCAACGGCGTGGGCACGGGGGTCAAGACCACGGCCGGCCATTTCGGCACAAAAATGGGCGAGGGCGTCGGCAACAAGATCTTCGATTCCGGCAAGAAGGATCCGCCGCAGACCGCGAGCACGGGCGGCACCGGCGGTTCTTCGGGCGGGGGCGGAGGAGGAAGCGGCGGCGGGGGCGGATACGGTGGAGGATCCCCCGGCGGCAGCCAGGTCGCTCACACTCCAACGAGCCATACGTCGGGTGGCGGCGAGTCCGGGGGTTCATCCGGTGGAGATGGCTATGGGGTTTCCGTGGACCCGGGCAGCGAGAGCGGGTACGGGGTATCCGTGGACCCCGGCCCCGGGAGCGAGTACCCGTCCGGCGACGATTATGGCGTCTCCGTGGATCCCGGAGAGTACGAGAATGAGCCCGAACCGCCCACGCGGGTGCCCTATGACGAGCCGCCGGAGCCGCCGTCCACGCCTGTGAAGACCGACATCCCCACCAAGCCGGAGATCATCTGCCCGCACTGCGGGCGGCCGGCCACGAAGTTAAGCAGCGAAAGCTGGGGATTTGGGTACAACGACAACCAAGGGAATTATATGAACCGACACGGGAGCATCCAGAACGCCTGCGATGCCTGCATCGCGGCGGCCAAGAAGAGAACTGAATATGGTCAATGAACTTAACAGGACGGATTGCCGGCAGAGAATCTGCTCCCTTCTTGCCGCGGCTTTGCTTGGAACCCTGTTTACCGTCGGGCTCGCTCCCGCACAGGAAGGCTCACGGGCGACAGAAAACATCTGGGCCTCAACGCCCGAGGCGACCCCTGCCGCCACGCCGGCCCCGGCGGCGCCGGACTTCAGCACGCAGATCGCGAAGTTGGAGAAAGCGGTGGAGGATCTGGAAAAACTGCTCGGCAGCCCCCGAGGGTTGCGCGCCCGGCAACCGTTCGAGCGGCGGTTGACCGACTTGGAGGCGCGTCTGGATAAAATTGACAAACGGCTGAACGATCTGGAAACTCGGCTCCGAAAGTTGGAGACTCGACGCCCGTAATAGCAAAGCGGTTCGCAGGCTGAATCGAGGAACGCACCGACCGGAGGGAAAACGTATGATACTACGCAATTCCATCATGCTCGGCCTGGCGATCGTGGCGCTGGCCGGATGCCAGAAACCGCCCAAGCCGACCCGCCCTATCACTTCGGCCGGCATGGCGCCGGAAGAGCGATCCACCATGCAGACCCGCATCTTCTCCGCCCCGGAAGATGCCGTCTTCGCGGCGACGGTGGCCGTCCTCCAGGATTTGGGCTGGAAGCTCGACACGGTGGACCGGGCCAGCGGCATGATCCGGGCCTCCACCGAGAAGCGACTCGAGCCGCTCGGGCCCAAGGAGGAGAACATCACCAGCTTCGAGTGGCGTCGCACCGCCATCCAGAAACGCACGTCCGAGAAGGACCAGTGGATGCGCTGGGATGAAATGGTCGCCCATATCGAGAAATGGCCCAAGGACCAGACCAGCCAGCGCATCGTCCTCTCCCGGCGCGGCTCTCTGCCGGCGATGTCCTACCCCGCCCGCATAGACCGGCGGGATGTGATCATCAACGCCCCGGCCAAGGAGGAATCCGTGGAGATCCAACTTGGCGACGTCTACGACACCCTGTTCCAACGCATCGAGAAGGCCATCCGGGAACGCACGCAAGCCCCTTGAGGAAAACACCCATGAAGAACTTCGTACGCAACATGCTGTTCGGCGTCCTGGCGGCCCTTTTCGCGACGGGCTGCGCCTCGCCCAAGGACAAGTACTTCGCCTCCACCGTCAGCAAGGCGAACATCTACGTGATGCCGAAGCAGTACTCGGTGCACAAGGTCGCCATCATGCCGTTCAAGGCCCCGACCGAGCTGATCGGCAACTCCGTGTCGGACATGATGGTCACCGAGATGCTCCGCTCGGAGCGCTACGAGCTGGTCGAGCGCAGCCAGATGGCCCAGGTGCTCAACGAATCCGAGCTGTCCCTCGCGGGCCTCTCCGCGGCCAAGGCCGTCGAGATCGGCACCATGCTCGGCGCCGACGGCGTGATCATCGGCACCGTGGACGAGTACGGGACCGTCGCCATCGGCGCGCGGGCCTACCCCGTCGTCGGCATCTCCACGCGGCTGATCGCCTGCGACACGGGCAAGGTGGTCTGGAGCGTGGACCTGGCCGAGCGGGCCGAACGGAGGGACGTGACGCTCCCCGAACACGCCCGGTACATGGTCCATTGCATGGTCGCGGCGCTGTACAACGAGTGGCGGAAAAGCCATTAATCGGGAGGCCCCATGAAGCGTTGGATCCTTCTGCGGTGGTTGTGCGCGGCGACGGCCGCCCTGCTGTGCTCGTGCGCGACACCCCCCCAGGCCACCCCGGAGGAAGAGGAGGAGGCCGAGATCGCCGAGGCCGTACGCCAGGCCAAGCTGACCTCCCAGCTGCCGCGCGTCATGCTGCTGGTGGACGAGCAGAGCCTCGGCACGATCCCCACCGCCGAGGTCGAGGCCATGGCCATCGACATGCTGCTGGAGGAGAACGTCCAGGTCGTGGACCAGGACATGGTCCAATCCAATCTCGGCAAGGGCCAGGAAGTGATGAAGATGGCCGGCGACAACCGGGGCGCCGCCGCGCTGGGCCTGCAGTTCGGCGCGGATCTCGTTGTGATCGGCGAGGTGGTCGCCAAGCCCTCCGCCCGCCGCATCAGCGACACCAACCTCCGCTCCTACCAGGCCGCGGCCACCCTCCGCGCCGTCCGCACCGACAATTCCGCGACGATCGCCTCCGCCTCCGAGGACGCGACGGTCATCGGCCTCGACGATGTCAGCGGCAGCGCCAAGGCGATCAAGACGGCCGGGAAAAAGAGCCTCGACCGGCTCGTCCCCGAGATGCTGGACGCCTGGACCCGGACCGGCGGGCGCCAGCAGGGGAAGCTTAACCACGTGACGGTGACCGTGGGCGGCGTGGACCAGATGTGGAAGCTCAAGGCCATCCGCGAGCAGTTGATCGACCTCAAGAAGCAGACGGCCAACGTGGTCCAGCGCAACTACACCGCCGGCGTGGCCGTCTTCGAGCTGGACTCCCTCGTGCCCATCGAGGAGCTGTCGGAAACCATCGTCCTGAAGCCGCCGGAAGACATCAAGTTCCAGGTGCTGGAAGTCGGGTCGGGTCAGATCAACCTGAAAGTCGCGGAATAACGCCCGCGCCCCGCCGCGGGCAGGAGGGCGCATGAACCGAGCAACCTGTCTGTTCCTGGCCGGATGCCTGGCCCTGTCGGCGGGCCTGTTCACGGCCCGCGCCGCCATACCGGAAACCCCGTCCGGCGCGCTGATGGCCAACTACCTGCGCTACCTCCTGCTCGACCAGGTGGAGACCCAGGGCGCGGACGTCATCGCCCAGGCCCCGGCGGCCGACCAGGCGGGCCTGCGGGCGGCCCTCGACCGCTGGACCGGCGCCCTGCAGCAGACAATCCGCGGCGACCTCGAGGCGCGCCTGGGCGACAACGCCCGGCAGCAGTTCGAGGATTTCATCGACGCCTTCAGCCGCGCCGAGCAGGCGCAGGACATGGCCTACCTGGAGAACCTGGGACGCGAGACCGGCTGGCCGGGCCCCGTGTCCGCCTACGAGGACTTCCGCCGCTGGGGCGTGGAGAGCTGGCTGGCATCCGACATGCAGGGCGGCGTGGACCTGTTGAGCGAGATGACCGCCCGCGCGCAGCCGGCCGCGGCGCCGCCGCCCCGGAAATCCAATCCCTTGCGCGACGCGGAGGCCGCGCCGGCCGCCGTGGAATACGAGGAGCCGGAGAGCGGGGCGCCGTTGCAGAGCTTTTCCTCGCTGCGGGAAGAGCGCCGCCAGAAGGCCCTCGAGCAGGCGCAGGCCGGCATGCAACAGGTGGCGAGCGAGCGCGAGGCCTGGGAGCAGGAGTACGCCAGCGACGTCGCCGCCAAGGCGCAGGCCGAGGCCGAGGCGATGAAGAAACAGGCCGAACGGCTCGCCGCCACGGACCAGGAAGTCCTGGAACAGGACAAGAACAGCCTGAAGACCAAGCTCATCGGCGTCCTCGCCGGCGGCGTCGAGGCCGGCGTCGGCGGGTTCACGGGAGCAGTCGGTTCACGCCTGGCCGACGAGGCGGTCAACGAGATCTTCAAGTAAGCCCTGGAGGCGGGGCCCCCTCGCCCCGTTTCTTCAGATTTCCAGAAGGCCCATGAACAGGGCCACCAGCAGGAACAACAGCACCACGAACAGCCCGATGGTGTAGATCGGCTGCGGGCTGCCGTCTTTCTTGCGCCGCTCCATCTTCGAGAAGTAGGCCATTACCGACAGCGCCATCGAAAACAGCAGCACGGCCAGGAACGTCAGGAAGTTCAGCCGGGCATGGGAAACCGCCCCCGCCCCCGGCGAGCCCGAGCCCCGCATCGCCGCCGGCCCGACCAGCGGGAGGAGCATGCACAGGAACAGAAACGACAGCCCCGCGGCGATGGACAACAGGTTGCCGATGACCGTCCGGGAGAAAAACGGCTCCGGCTCCGCGAGAACCGGCGCCCGGGTCTCCTTGCGCTGCTTGGCCTGCGGTTGTTTCATGCTGCGTTGGACAGTACCGGCGCCACGCCGTTGAATCAAGCGGGAAGCTGCAGCCGGGACCGGCGGTCCCGGCTACAGACCGGTGATCTGGTCAGTCGTTCACGACCTCGTCCAGCGTGAACCGGACGGCGACGCCCTCCCGGCCCGCCCGCACTCGCGCCTCGGCAAACCGGGTCGGGGTCTGCACCGTCCCGGCCAGGCACGTCGCGGCCGTCCGGCAGCGCGTCTTCCTCCACTCGCCCCGGCCGACGCGGATTTCCGCCTGCTTCACGCGCGCGCCCTCCGGCAGGGCCGCGCGCAGCACGAACTCGCGGACCGCCGGCATCCCCGCGTATTTCCCGCGCGGCGCCGAGACGGCCATTTCGATCACGGCGCCCCGGCACCGACCCTTGACCGTGGTCCGGGCCCATTCGCCTTTTTCGCATTTCCGGGTCGCGCCGTCGTCCTCGTACAGCTCGTACGCGGACTCCGCGAGCGGATCGGGATAGTAGTCGAAGTGGATCTCGCGCGGCATGGCCGTGCCCAGCGCGGCCGGCGGCGGCTGGCACGGGATGATCGCGCCCCGGCGCGCGTACGTCGGGATGCGCTCGATCGGTATCTCCACGTGCCCGTCCCGCATGCCCTTCACGGCCTCGCCCGTCTCGATCTCCGTCCAGACGCCCGGCGGGAAGTAGGCCCGCTTGCGGTACAGGCCGCTGGCCCGGTCCGCGGGGCCGTCCGCCGGGATCACCAGCAGGTCGCGGCCGATCAGGTACTGGTGCCTCCGCCAGAGCGCGCCGCCGTCGTTGTCGTTGTACTCGAGGTACAGCGGGCGGATCAGCGGCAGCCCCGTGTCGTGGGCCTCGCGGGCGAGGGTGTAGAAATACGGCGCCAGGGCGTACCGGATGCGCGCCTGCTTGCGGAAGATGTCGCGGGCGCGCGGGCTGAACGCCCACGGCTCGCGGACGCCGTGGTCGCTGTGCGTGCGGAACACGGGGCTCATCGCGCCGAACTGCGACCAGCGGATGAACAGCTCCTCGTCGATCTCGCGCCCGAAGAACCCGCCGATGTCGTGCGACCAGTAGACCGCCCCCAGGTTGCCGCTGCGCGCGGTGAACTCGACCTGGTGCTGCAGGACGCCCCACTCCGACGGCGTGTCGCCGGAGAACTGGACCGGGTACCGGTGCGAGCCCACCCCGCCCCAGCGCGCGAGGATCATGCCCCGCCTGCCCGTGCGCTCCTCGGCCAGCTCGTAGTACATGCGGTTGGCCCAGAGCTGGCTGTCCGTCCCGCCGAACGGCGGCTTGATCCAGCCGTCCACCCACCAGAAATCCATGCCCTCGTCGTGCCGCGGGCCCAGCAGGACGTCCTTCCACGCCTGCACGGCGTCCTTCCGCGACCAGTCGCAGGACCACTGGCCCTGGTGCGGCAGCGCGCCGAGCCGTTTCGCGATGGCGGGCAGGTGGCTGTCGTCGGCGGGCAGGCTGTCGTAGTTGTCGTAGCCCGGGTGGTCGTTCAGCGAGGTCTGCACACCCAGCTTGTGCAGCGCGGCCAAGGCCTTCCGCGGGTTCGGGAAGAACTTCGGGTTCCAGTCGTACCCGCCCCACCCGTGCCGCCAGTCGGTGTCGATGATCATGACGTCGATCGGGATGCCTTCCTGGCGGTAGCGCTTCACGAGGCCGATGAACTCCTTGTCCGTGAACGCGTACCAGCGCGAGTACCAGAAGCCGAACGTCCAGCGCGGCACCATCGGGATCTTCCCGAACACGGTCGTGAAATCCTTGAGCGCGCCCTTGTAGTCGTTGCCGTAGGCGAAGAAGTAGCCGTCGTACTGCACCGCGTGGCCGAGGCATTCCGGCCAGTCGTGCTTCGGGCTCCAGTAGACGCGAGGCTCGTCCTGCACGAAATGCCCGCCGTCCGTGCTCAAGATGCCCTCGACCGGGAAATGCGCCGGCCCGCCGCACCACTTCCACTGGTCCAGGCAGCGGGTCACCGCGCCCAGGTTGCCGCCGTCCCGCTTGCCCGGCGTCCAGATCATCGGATGCCCGGTGTGGTTGCGGTGATGGATCTTCAGGTTCGCCGCGGAGAAGCACTGGCCGTCGTCGGTGTAGACCAGCTCGAGCTTCGGCGTCCGGATCGTCAGCGTCTTGCCCTTCAGCGCCGTCTCGGCGGCCGCGGGCTTCGCCGGCTTGCGCCCGACCAGCAGCGACGGTCCCTCGGCGAACCGCGCGCCATGGCTGTACTCCAAGCGGACGCAGCCCTCCGCATAGACCGTGAACCGAGCATTCCCTACGACCAACGGGGTTTGTTGCTTCTTCATCGCCATGTCCGCCTTTCGCAGTTAAAGCGTTTTACTATTAGGAAATATTGGCGATTATGCGCGGCTGGCTCGTGAATGCAAGCGCTATTTTTTGGAGGCGAAACCTCCACGACGTTCTACCGATTCGGCCTCGTCCGCCAGACCTGGCCCTCGTCCGCCGACCGCGACCGCTCGATCCATCGCGCCTGGATCGGCTCGATGGCGACGATCGTCCACGCCTCGCCTTCCGGGAACGCCTGCTCTGGGGATATCCCTTCCTTTTCCAGGAAGGCCCGGATGGCGGCGGCCTGCGTGCCGGGCGCGGTCCGGAAAATCCGCTCGACGCGATCCCGCTCGGCCCCGCGAAGCACGCGCGCCCGGCCGCTGACCTGTAGCGAGCGCACCTGCTCGAACTTCGCCGCGGGCTCCCAGACGGTATAGGCCACCGAGGGATTCTGCTCGATGTTCCGTATCTTGTTCGTGTCGGGCTTCGCCCGCACGTAGATCGTCGTCCCCTCGCTGAAGTAGACGACCGGGCTCGCGTGCGGCTCGCCGCGCCGGTCGGCCGTGGCCAGCGTCAGCATCCAGTGCCCCGCGAGCCAGTTCGTGATCTTCTGCGTCAACTCCTCGTCGGACAGCGGAGGCAGCGACGGCTCGGTCCAGGACGCCCCCGACACTCCGTCCACGGGTTCTTCGGCGGCGACGGGAAGGGCCAGCAAGGCAACGGCCAGCAGGGCAATCAATGCTTTCATCGTTGTCTCCGGTTCGGTGGAGGAACGATGAAAGATACCCCGCGCCCGCGGGGTTTCAACTCGCGCCGGCGAGCTGGCCGAAAAACTGCAAAGCCCACGCCCCCGCGCGGGGGGCGACGTGTAGTTCTATGGCTATCCACAAGGCGGCGAGTTTCAATCCACGCCCCCGCGCGGGGGGCGACCGGCCGGATCGTTCGTCTGGGGCGACAGCACGACGTTTCAATCCACGCCCCCGCGCGGGGGGCGACCTACCATACCTATGGGGTCGTCGTCGGAGGTGAGTTTCAATCCACGCCCCCGCGCGGGGGGCGACCAGCGGCGCGCGACAGGGATCCCGCGCCAGAAATGTTTCAATCCACGCCCCCGCGCGGGGGGCGACACCCGGACGTCGGCAGCGACAGAACGTTCAACAGTTTCAATCCACGCCCCCGCGCGGGGGGCGACTGGCCGGGCCGCCGTTGGAGCTGACGTTTTCGACCAGTTTCAATCCACGCCCCCGCGCGGGGGGCGACAACCCGTGCCGGTTGCGCGTCCCGACCTCGCGGTTGTTTCAATCCACGCCCCCGCGCGGGGGGCGACTCTGGGTGATGGCGATAAATGGGGATGCCCTTGTTTCAATCCACGCCCCCGCGCGGGGGGCGACCACACGGGCAACCTCCTTGAATTGTTTTTAAGGGTTTCAATCCACGCCCCCGCGCGGGGGGCGACATCGCATCCGTGGTTAACGGAAACACCTGAAATGTTTCAATCCACGCCCCCGCGCGGGGGGCGACTTGCGCCACTCCGCCATTGACTGTGTACCAGTGCATGTTTCAATCCACGCCCCCGCGCGGGGGGCGACATGGCCCCGCGCTTCTCTGCGATCTGAAGCGCCGTTTCAATCCACGCCCCCGCGCGGGGGGCGACATTCGTTCCAGAGCAATCTGGTCCGGTTGATCGCCGTTTCAATCCACGCCCCCGCGCGGGGGGCGACAGACGCAAGGGGTCACGTTCTTGTACGTCTAATGTTTCAATCCACGCCCCCGCGCGGGGGGCGACCGTCCACATTCTAGACGCGCGAATCGCAGGGTCAATATGATCCCCTACCGCGAAGATCCTTCGATTTGGTTGTCAAAGAACCCATCTGCCGGAAGGCATCTGCCCGTATCCGTCTCGCTACAAAGCAATTACGCCGCCCCGCGAATCCCCCTGCCATTTGATGGGTGCTTGATCTTCGCGGAGCCGTCAGACGACAAGCAATCCTTCCTCCAGATCGGCAATTTTTTTATTCCCATAATGCTCTACACGGCGGCGCCAGTTGGACCCGAGATAGTAGAAACGCAGGCTATCCTCGTCTTCCTTGCATATATCCAGCAGGCGGTTATTCAGTATTGCCCATTGGGCCGGGTCCACATTGCACTCGAAAACGGAATTCTGCACGCGTTGGCCATAATCAAGACACGCCTTCGCCATCCTTCGCAGCCGAGCCTTGCCCCGATTGTCCACCGTCGAAACATCATAGCTGACCAGCACGAGCATCGCTACCTCCAGAGGAAAGGCGGATACGCATCCAGGTCGCCGCGAAGATGCCGGGCCATCAGAAGCGCCTGCACGTGGAAGAGCAGTCCGACCGGTACATCTTCCTCAATGAACGGATGGTATATCTCCTCCTGTTTGCGCTTCTGATACGCGAGCAAAAGCGCCTTGCGTGTTTCGTCGTCCATGACCACGGCTCCCGATTCGCTTTTCACGAAGCCGCCGGCCTGCACCTGCCGCAGATTCACGAGGGACAGCGCCAGCCGGTCCGCGAGAAACGGGCGAAATTCCTCTATCATGTCGAGGGCCAGAGCGGGCCTGCCCGGGCGTAGGGCGTGGAGATAGCCGACTTGCGGGTCGAGTCCCACGGTTTCGAGCGCGGCGGAGGCGTCGTGAACAAGCAGGGTGTAGAGAAAAGACAATAGCGCGTTGATGTTGTCCAACGGCGGGCGACGGCTGCGCGCGACGAACTTGAAATCCTCCTTCTGGGCCGTGATCAGATGATCGAACACCCCGAAATACAGGTTGGCGGCCTCCCCTTCCCGCCCGCGAAGGTTATCCAGCGGAATGTCGTTCTCCAGTTCCTTGAGCAGGGAGCCCAGCCGCGCCACTACTCTCTCGATATCGTCCATGCCGCCCTTGCCCTCATGGTCCCGGGCGGCACGCTGTAGCACGGTTCTCGAATTGGCGATCTTCCCGATGACGATGGAGCTCGCCAGAGCGGACGCGGCTTCCGGCTGATCGGCCCGACGATACTGCTCTCGGCGCAGGAGCACGTTGCCGGAGACCGGCCCTTCCACCCGCGCGTGAAAGCGGCCGCGCTCCGAAAGGTGCGTGATCCTAACGCCGCGTTCTCCGCACAAGCCCATCAGCGGCGCGCTGCAGGACACCAGGCCGAAACAGACAATCCCGCCGATCGTGTGGATAGGGACTCGAAGCCGGACCTCGTTTTCGACGCGCACCAGCACCGATTCGCCCTCATGGCACAGATAGGCGCCCTGCGTCGTCACGAAAAGCGTATTAAGCAGTTTCTTCATGGAGCATCTGTCCCAGGTAACGCTTGGCGGACTTGCCGCGCCCAGCCACCTCCGGCAGGCAGGACAATTTCAACGAGCAATTGTCGCATTTCTTCTCGTAGACAGCGCGCGGCGTGAGGCCGGAATCGAGAAGATCATGAAGCCGGGCCGCCGACGCTTCCGTTTGGTGACGCAGTTCAGCGGAAAAGACTGCGCCATGCCGCCGACGGGGCTGGCCGTAGAAGATCGCACCTTCGGGAATCTGCGCGCCGAGCATCTCCTCCAGGCAAAAGGCCTGGGCGCAAAGCTGGACTTCATCGCAGGTGTCGGGCTTGGGCCGCCCACGCTTGTACTCTACAGGAAACGGCTGCCACGAACCGTCGGCCTGCCGATGGAACTCGACGACATCGGCCTGGCCGGTTATGCCCAGTCGAAGCGAACGCAGGCGGAGCCCGCGCGCGATTCGGACGTCGCCCCGGGTTTCGTCCCCGCCCTCGTGCACCTTTTCATGTAAAATCCGGCCTTCCGCTGTCAGCCGATTCTCATCCCAGACGCCTTCCAAGTGAATGAGGGCGCACTGGCGCTCGCAGAACATGAGGTGCTGGAGCGCAGAGAGCGGCAGCAAATCGTCTTCCGAATACACTTATTTCCTCCCGTAGTGCGCTCTTTTTTCTCTCACACTGAAACCGATCTGTTTGCGGGTTGGTTCCGGCGGTGACATCAATTGACGGATTGCTTCAAATAGCGTCTGAATCCCTTCTTCATTGCTTGCGACCCGACGCTCCAATTCGGTCAGTTTCGCAGCGAGTTCATGGTGGGCCGCCAGAAGCCCGCGCAGACGGACAAAGGCTCGCATGATCGCCACGTTCACGTGCACTGCGCGCTCGCTTCGAAGCACGCCCGAAAGCATCGCAACTCCCTCTTCGGTGAAGGCGTAAGGGCGATACCGCCTGCCTCCACGGCCTTCGTTTGAGGTTCCAATCTGGAACCTCAAACGCGCAACTTCCTCTCGCGCAAGAGGAAACACAAAGTCGGCCGGAAACCGATCGCGATTCCGACTGACCGCCTTGTTCAACTCCTTTGTCTTCACACCGTACAGCGTGGCGAGATCGCTATCCAGCATCACCCGCTGGCCGCGGAGGAGGTAGATCATCCCCTCCACCCGCGAAGCGGGGAGTCGCTCTCTAGCCATGATCCGCCCTCCTACAGCATCTCGATCAGCTCGACGCCGGCAGGAACTCCAGCCTTGTTGACCCTGACCTTGTAGTCGGAGTAGGCCCGCGCAGGCTTGGAGACATCACCCGACCTCTCGACGCCAACCAAATCAAACAGCGCTTGCGCGGGGGCCTTCCCAAGCTTGTCGGCGTGCTTGAAGACAATCAGCTTTCTCGCCGCCATCTTGCCGCGAGCGGCGGAGTGGTCGTGCTCGAACATATTCTGGAGAGCCTGCCAGAGCAGTTCCAGATCGTCCTCGGAGAAGCCTGTCTGGGCCGCCAAGGGGGCTGAGATGAAGCCTTCGCTCCGGTAGAGCGCGTACGGCACCGCATGTTTGCGCCCCATCGTGCGGTTGTCTCCAGCTTGATCTTTCGCCTCCTGCTCCGTCTCCACCGCCATACGCGTGATACTCAATTCCAAGCCGGCAATCGGTTCGACGCTCCGACCAAAGCTGAACTGTACCGGTCCTCGAACCTGCCCGCAGTTGTTGACCTTAGTTGACATCACCGCGCCAAACGTACGGACGTCATAGAAGTGCTCGCACATCCAGGCGCGTGCCGCCGCAATACGTTTCTCCTCGTCCCCCTCCACCTCGGTCGCCTTGTAGGCTGGGGCTCGCGAGGTCGAGAGCACGGCCTTCTCCTTCACATAGATCATGAAGGGCGCCTCATCGTCTTTGGCCAACTGTACGTAGTTGCGCACCTTGCGTTTCAGGCATACATCGGTGACAATCCCGTGCCCCGTTTCCGGATCGATGCGCGGCATGTTCCCGGCGTCCGGGTCTCCGTTGGGGTTTCCATTTTCAACATCGAACAGGTAGACAAACTCGAATCGGTTCTTGATGGCTTCAGTCATGGGTTATTTCTCCTCCTTGGTTCCCTGCTTCTTGGCCAGGCGTTGATGGTAGTAACCGAGCGCGAACATGCCCTGCTGCTCAAGGTTCAATCGCGGCGGAAAACGCTCCGGCAATCCTCCCACGATGTCAGCGTTCAGGTTCTCCATCGTCACGGCCAATCCCTTCTTGTCGCCAGAGAGCTTGGATAAGTGGTGCTGGTTCAGTCGAACAAGTACTGGGAATACCGCAGCCGGCGTCGCGGATGCGGACCCGTAGTAACGATCACGGATGGTCGCATTGATCCCCGGATTCGCGTATTCCTGCGTCCTTTCCAGCACCGCAAACAACCGACCGAGCAGATAACCGGGCTCCCGACAGTCGGGATTGAGACTCATACTCACCTCCATGTTGTAGTTTCTAACCAGCACCGCTTTGATCAAAGCAGCTCGAAAGTAGCTCACATTCGCTTCCGGCTTTCCCCTCTTGGTCTTCGCCGCCTGTTCCGCGTGTGCGCGAGCCAGCAAGGTCGGGAGAAGGGACGCGGGATAGCGACCGCCGGAAAGCACGGACCGCATCATCGCGTCTGCCAGGGTCTCGGGGATATTCTTGGCTTCATGCAGTACGGCGGTTTCCGGCAGAAGCCGATCAAGCGCGGGATACTCGGGCTCATTCTCAAACCGACGCTTGATCGCCAGATCCTCGAAGTGCCGTTTCAGCCTCTCCCCCATCTCGCCCACCGTCCCGGCGTACCAGAAGCGCACGCTCAACCGCGCCTTGGCCGGAGCGGCCAAGCCGAGCATGTAAAACGGAACGGACGGGTCGAGGTCCTTCGGGAAACGACCGGAGCGAACGGCCTCCAGCCATTCGCGCAATCGGGCCAATTCTGCAGTATCATCCGAGGTCTCGAACACCATCCCCATGAACGATTCAGCCTTGGATGCTTGTGCCGTCCAGTAGAGCGCGGTGGCATCCGCCAATTGAATCCGCTGATGGCCCTGTTTGAGCAGGTGGTTCAACGCTGTCGTGTATTCGAACGCCGCCGACTCACTCACCGGAGCGTTGAAGCTCTGCTCCTTGCCGTAGGAGCAGACAGCATCGAAGTTGAACGACACCAGCGCGGCGCCTGTGGTCTGAGCGTTCCGGACGCCTTTGATAGAAGGATGCAAGCGTGCAATGGGACTTGGGTTGCCCGTAACGAGGCAGACGCCGCCAGTTGAGTCCTTTGTCTGAGGCATGTGTTCCCAAGCTCGCTTCAGTCGCTCTCTGTTGTGCAGATAACCTTCGTCCGCGTACTCGAAGACCACGGTTGTGCCAACCCATTCCATCCATCGATCGAGTGCGGCTGCCTTCTCGGCTTCCCACGTATCGAGGAATCGCAACATCGCTTCCGCAGCCGGATCATCCACGCCTGCAAGAAGGTCGCGGTGGAGCTTTCGAAAACTGTCGAACTTCTCAGCCGCACGTTCCGCCTTGCCCTTGCCATCATCTCCGAGCGCGTACCCCGTTTCGTCTCCCAGAAACCCCGGCTTGATGGACGCGCCCGTTCTGCCCGTTGGTCGCGCCGGGATGACCAGAAGTGCCGGCCTCGGCTTGCCCTTACCGGTGATTCTGATGTCGCGCACTTGCAGAATCTGGCCGTCATGACCGAGCACAAGGGATGTCGTCACCCCCTGCGCACAGTAGCCCGGCGGCGCAATGCCCGATGAGGAATCGGAAGCCAACCGACCATAGTACCGTGCAAGCGCCTGTAGAATCATGGCTTCACCTCCGCTGGTGTGAATGGTGGAACATCCAGCACACCGTCCACCAGCTTGGCATCGAAGAAGTGCGGCCTCCGGTCGTTGGCGTGGTCGATATCGTGGAGCATGAATCCCAGATCGCGCTCCCCTTTGACAGGCGAGGCGGGGATCTCCGCAACCGGCTCGAACAACGCCGGGAACTCACGGCAACCGAGATACGGCCGGTGATAGCACGCCCCGTCTTTCACGCGACGGTTGAACTGGTCGAGGTGTTTGCCTTCGTTGCGCTCGCCGGACACGATCTCGAAATGGGCCTCAATCACGTACTCTACGTCGCGCAGGATCATCGCGGCACGCTGCTGCCTCTTGTCTTCGACGAAGAGCGCCAAACTCCCCTGTCCACGTCGCATCGCGGTCAGCATGTTGTCGACGGAAGCTTTGTCCGACACCTCGTTCCGCCGGACGCTCGTGAAGCGAATCGGCTTCAGCACGTGAATTTTGTCCACCGCCCAACGGATTTCCGGCTTCCAGTAGATCGCCTCCAAGACACCCCGCGCGGCCGAGGGCGTCATCACGTCGTAGCTGACCCGCTCCGCCTTCATCTCAGGCCGCGTGAAGCAGGCGTAATCCCCCCGCACTCGCACTCTCACGCCATAGCTCATCCTCGCTTCTCCTTTCCGTCGAAATAGAGCGCCTCGGGCTCGAACACCTCGGACACCTCGACATTCAGACCCGTGCGCGGATCGTACGCGTCGTCGCGAATCAGAACGAAATAGCGTTCGTGAATCTGCTCCACCGCGCTCCCGAGCTTCGCCAGGTCCTGCGCGTAGACATTCACACTGAAGCGCTGGAGCTTGCGGAGGAGACCGCCCGACGGGCCATCGCGACGCAACGCAGCGATCAAGCCTCGCGCCTCCTCGTCGTAGGGCACGAGCACGGGCCAACCGTCATCACGAATCATGCGAAACTCGCGGGCAATGCCCTCAAACGGAATCCAGAGGGTCTTCAGATCGAATTCCCGAGTCCGCCTCAGGATTCCCGGCACATCCATGCGATCGGATTGCGTCCAGTAATGCCGCTCAAAGTAGGCACGCACGGCATCAAGGCTCAGCGGATCATCTGCGAAGAGCGGAAGAACGAGCTCGGCGGCTTGTGCGGCCTGCCGCAGGAGACCGGCGGGCGGCGGCTTCTCGCCCTGAAAGACGAATGTCTCTCCTCGATCGAGCCGTCCCTCGCGATTGCAGCGTCCGGCGGCCTGCGCGATCGAATCGAGTCCCGCCATGGCCCGGAACACAACCGGGAAATCAACATCCACGCCGGCCTCGATGAGTTGCGTGCTCACCACCCGACAAGCAGCGTTTGGCGTCGCCAAACGCTCCCTGATCGTCGCGATGACGGCCCGACGGTGCGTTGGACACATCAGTGCGCTTAAGTGGAAGCAGTCATCGCCGGCCAGCAGTCCATGAAGCTTCCGAGCATGCCGACGTGTGTTGACAATGCACAATGCGCGCGGATGTTTCCGCAACGCTTCACCCACTTCTTCATCGGTCTGCTTGCCCAGCACTCGCACATTGACGCGCTTCAGCTCAGCCGCGAGCGCAGAGGGATCGGGAATGATCTCGTGGACATGGTCAATCCCCTTGGGAAACTGCGCACACCGATTCAGCGCCGGCTGGGTTGCCGTGCAAAGAAGAACGGTCGCGCCATAGTCGGCAACGAGCTCCCGGAGAGCCTCCAGGCAGGGCTCCAGAAGGGCGACAGGCAGAGCCTGTGCCTCATCCAGGATGATCACGCTTCGCGCCAGATTGTGCAGCTTCCGGCAGGCGGACACTCGATTGCCGTGGATCGACTCAAAGAGCTGAACATTGGTCGTCACGACCACCGGCGCATCCCAGTTCTCCGTCGCGAGCTTCGCGACATCGTCACGTTCATCCGGGTCCAGGTTACTGTGGTGTTCGATCACACCATCCGCGCAATCGCCCAGAGCCTTGCGGAAGACATCCGCGTTCTGCTCGATGATGCTGGTGAACGGGAGAGCGTAGATGACCCGGCCGAGACCGTGCGTGCGGGCATGGCGCAACGCGAAGGCCAGTGATGACAACGTCTTTCCACCCCCCGTGGGCACCGTAAGCGAGAAAAAGCTGGGCGGCCAACTCGACGCCTGTACGCAGTCATGCAGGACGCGACGACGCGCATGACTAACGGCGGCCGAGCCTTTGGCCGGCAGCATCTCCAAGTACCGGAAAAGCCTTTTCTCCATTCGTCCAATGTCTGGAAGACCTCCTCGCGCCTTCGCTTGTTCGGGTTTCATGAAGGCTTCCGTGTTCAGGAAGTCCGCATCCACAAGACAGGAGAAGAGCATGCGAACGAAGAACGCGATCTGATAGAGGTATCGATCCTTGTCCAGCCAAGAGAGCTGTCTGGGCAGTGTCTTCGGCGAGAGAATGTCGGGTGGAACGAGCGAGAAGTCTTCGACAACCTTCCGCAAGCGCGCTTGAAGATCGGAACTTACGGCGGAAGAGCCGTTCGGCAACCCCCCGTGATGGCCGGCAATCACGTAGGCGATCAGCTTCCCTGCCTGAGGATCGATGTCACCGGCCACGGCATGTTGCGCACCTGCGGTCGAGTGGTCGACGTGCTCTGTCGAACCGTTCAGCCGCCGCTGGAATGCTTCTGAGTATTTTCCCAAGTCATGCCACAGCCCCGCCAGATATGCCCAATCCTCCGCCCCGAATGGCTTGGCAAACTTAGCGGCGAGTTCGGCGGTGCACTTGAGATGGTCCTCCAAGAGATGCCACCTTTTCGGCGGCGCGCTTTCCCGGCTATGGGCGTAGAATGGGCCCGGCATGTATGAATCTCCCCCTGTCTCTCCAAAGCCGATTCTCTCACGCCTGTCAAGCGGAGGGTTTCAGCAGGGAGATGGGATCGGCGTCAACTCGCGCCGGCGAGCTGGCCGAACTTGAGGGCGTCGCCGTCGGCGGTGACCTCGATGGCCTCGGAGCCGGCGAGGTGGCCGCTCAAGAGCTCTTCGGCGAGGGGATCCTCGAGGTATTTCTCCACAGCGCGGCGCATGGGCCGCGCGCCCAGGAGGGGATCGAATCCCTTGCCGATCAGGAACTTCCGGGCCGGGTCGGAGAGGTGCAGTTCGATATTCTTCGCCGCGAGGCGTTTCCGGATCTTGGCGACTTCGAGGTCGAGGATCTTCTCCATGTCCTCGATGCCGAGCTGCCGGAAGACGATGACTTCCTCGACGCGGTTGAGCAGTTCCGGCCGGAAGACGCGCTTGGCCTCGTCGAGCATCTGCCTCTTCAGCGCGTCGTAGTCCGCGGCGGCGTCGGTGCGGCTGAAGCCCATCGCCCCGCCCTTGCGCACGAACTCGGAGCCGAGGTTGGAGGTCATCAGCACGACCGTGTTGCGGAAGTCCACGCTGCGCCCGAGGCTGTCGGTCAGTTTGCCCTCCTCGAGGATCTGCAGGAGGATGTTCATCGTGTCCGGGTGGGCCTTCTCGATCTCGTCGAAGAGGACCACGCTGTAGGGCCGGCGCCGGACCTTCTCCGTGAGCTGCCCGCCCTCCTCGTACCCGACGTAGCCCGGCGGCGAGCCGACCATGCGCGAGACGTTGAACTTCTCCATGTACTCGGACATGTCGATCTGGATCAGCGCGTCGGGGTCGTCGAACATGAACTCGGCCAGGGCCTTGGCGAGCAGGGTCTTGCCGACGCCGGTGGGGCCGAGCAGGATGAACGAGCCGATCGGCCGGCGCGGGTCCTTGAGCTCGGCGCGGGAGCGGCGCAGGGCCTTGGAGATCGCGGCCACGGCGGCGTCCTGCCCGATGACGGTCTTGCGGATGTTCGCTTCCATCTGGAGGAGCTTCTTGGACTCGAGGTCGGCCATCTTGGTCAGCGGGACGCCGGTCCACTTGGATACGATGTGGCGGATGTCCTCGGCATCGACCGTGACGATCTTGCCGTCCTGCTCCTTGCGCCACGCCTCCATGGCCTTGTCGGCCTCCTCGCGGGCCTGGCGCTCCTGGTCGCGGAAGGCGGCGGCCTGCTCGAACTGCTGGAGCTTGATCGCCTCCTCCTTCTGCTTCCGGATCTCCTCGATCTTCTTCTCCTGCTCCTTGAGGTCGGGCGGCCGGGTCATCGCGGAGATGCGGCCGCGCGCGCCGGCCTCGTCCATGACGTCGATCGCCTTGTCCGGCAGGTAGCGCGAGGTCAGGTAGCGCGAGGAGAGGTGGACGGCCTCGACGATCGCCTCGTCGGTGATCTTCGCGTGGTGGTGCTCCTCGTAGCGCGGGCGGAGGCCGCGGAGGATCTCGACGGCCTCCTCGATCGTCGGCTCGCGCACGGTGATGGACTGGAAGCGGCGCTCGAGGGCGGCGTCCTTCTCGATGAACTTCCGGTACTCGGCCAGGGTCGTCGCGCCGACGCACTGCAGCTCGCCGCGGGAAAGCGCGGGCTTGATGATGTTGGACGCGTCCATCGCGCCCTCGGCCGAGCCCGCCCCGACGATGCTGTGCAGCTCGTCGATGAAGAGGATGACGTTCTTGTTCCGGCGGATCTCGTCCATGACGGCCTTGATCCGCTCCTCGAACTGGCCGCGGTACTTCGTGCCCGCGACCATCAGCGCCAGGTCAAGCGTGACCACGCGCTTGCCGCGCAGCAGCTCCGGCACGTCGCCGCGGGTGATGGCCTGGGCCAGGCCCTCGACGATCGCGGTCTTGCCGACGCCCGCCTCGCCGAGGAGCACGGGGTTGTTCTTGGTCCGGCGGCAGAGGATCTGGATCACGCGCTCGATCTCGTTGGCCCGGCCGATCACGGGGTCGAGCTGGCCCTTGTTCGCCAGGTCGGTCAGGTCGCGCCCGAACGTGCTCAACGCCGGGGTCTTGGAATCCTTGGCGGCGGCCGGCTTGCCCTCGGGGCCGGCGGGCCCGCCGGACGGCTCGCCGGGCGGCGGCTCCATGGACGGGTCGTAGCCGGGATCCAGCTCCTTCATGACCTCAACGCGGGTTTTTTCGAGGTCCACCTCGAGGTTCTTCAGCACGCGGGCGGCGGCGCCCTCGCCTTCGCGGAGCAGGCCGAGCAGGAGGTGCTCGGTGCCCACGTAGGCGTGGTTCAGGGCACGGGCCTCGCTGCCGGCCAGGGCCAGGACCTTCTTCATGCGGGGGGTGAAGGGCACATTGCCGGCGGTCTTGGTCGCCGGACCGACGCCGACGGCCTTCTCGACCTCCAGGCGCACGGTCTCGAGGTCGATGCCCATCTTGCGCAGGACGTTGACGGCCACGCCCTGCCCCAGCGCGACCAGGCCGAGGAGCAGGTGCTCCGTGCCGACGTAGCCGTGGTTGAACCGGTCGGCCTCCTTGCGGGCCAACTGGACCACCTGCTGCGCCCTGGGTGTAAAATTGTTCATGGCCAACCGCCTACGCCAGCTTCAAGCCGCTTTCCGCCAGGACCTGCCGCACCTGCTGCGCCCGCGCCACGTCCCGGTTGCGGGGCTTCAGCTTGCGCCCCTCCCTTTTCTGGAGGTGCGCGGGCTGCGTGACGACGAGCAGCTCGTCCAGCGGCCGCCGGTCCTTGCATTTCAATATACCCATTTCCAGGCCCAATCGCAAACCGGAAACCAGGTCCAGCGCCTCCTTGGAGGCCAGGATATGCGCGTTCTGCAGGATCCCGAGCGACCGCCCGACGTGGTCGCGCAGGACGGGCTCTTTCCGGTCCCGCAGACGGGCCCGCGCGTTCTTCTCGTGCTCGACGATCTCCAGCACGATCTGCTCCAGGCCGTGGACGATCTCGCCTTCCTTCTCGCCGAGGGTGATCTGGTTGGACACCTGGAACATGTTGCCGACAGCCTCCGTGCCCTCGCCCCACAGGCCGCGGACCGCCAGTCCGATCTTGGTGACGCCCTTGATCACGGGATTGATTTCGTTCATGAGCACGAGGCCCGGGACGTGCACCATCACGCTGGCGCGCAGGCCGGTGCCGACGTTGGACGGGCAGGCGGTCAGGTAGCCGAGGCGGGGCGAGAAGGCGTAGCGCACCCGGCCCCCGATCTCGTCGTCCAGCCGGTTCATGACCTCCCAGGCCTCGCGGATGTCGAGTCCCGGCCGGATCACCTGCAGGCGGAGGTGGTCCTCCTCGTTGACCATCACGGCCACGCGCTCGTCCGGCGTGCCGACCAGCCCGCTGCCGCGGCCCCGGCCGGCGTGCTCGTGGCTGATCAGGTGCCGCTCGAACAGGATCTGCCGGTCCAACTCGTCCAGCTCTTCCATCCCCACGGCGTAGGATCCGGAGAGGGTCGGCGCGGCCTGCAGCGTGGGGCGCAGGGACTGCCAGATCTTCTCGCACTCCTCCTCGCCGGCCCAGCCGGGGAAGGCGGCGTTGTGCAGGTTGCGCGCCAGCCGGATGCGGCTGCTGACCACCGGGTCGGACCCGCCCCCGGCATCCAGCCAGGCGGCCGGGCGGCCGATGAGATCGTCCACGTTCACGGGGCCTTCTCCCCGGCCGCGGCGCGCGCGGCCTGGATCCGGTCCCGCAGCCGCGCGGCCTCCTCGTACTGCTCCGCGGCGACGGCCTTCTCCAGCGCCCTCTGCAGCGCGGCCAGGTCGTCGCGGGCGGGGGCCGGCGGCGGCCGGGCGGGAACGCCGCCCGGCGTCTTGCCGACATGCTGCTCGCTGCGGTGCATGCCCTTGATGAGCGGCCCCAGCTCGACGGCAAACGCCTCGTAGCAGTCCGGGCAGCCCAGCCGGCCGGTCTTCTTGAAATCCGCCGTCCGCATGTGGCAGCGCGGGCAGGAGCGCTCGTCGACGGACGGCTTCTCCTTCTGCGGCTCGACCGCCTTGCCCAGGCCCATCAGCAGGTCGGAGATGGAGACCGGGCCGTGGACGTCGAGCCCCTTCTGGGCGGCGCACTCCTCGCAGAGGTGGACCTTCTTGACGGAATCGTCCACCACCTGCGTGAGGTGCACGGTGGCTTCCCGCTGCTGGCAGGATTCGCAAAGCACGGCCGTTCCTCCCGGCTCACTCGATCGGTGTGCCGGACCGCTGGGCGACCGCGTGGAAATGCTTCGCCAGCTTCCGGGTCATGGGGCCCGGCTTGCCGTTGCCGATCACGCGCTGGTCCACGTTGGTCACGCTGATGATCTCCGCCGCGGTTCCGGTCAGGAACACCTCGTCGGCGGTGTACAGGTCGTAGCGCGTCATCACGTTCTCGTTCACGGTCAGCCCGTGCTCGGGCGCGAGTTCCATCACCACGGCGCGCGTGATGCCCTCCAGCGAGCCGCACCACGGCGGCGGCGTGAGCAGCGTCTTGCCGCGCAGCGCGAACACGTTGTCGCCCGACGCCTCGGCCACGTAGCCCTGCGGGTTGAGCATGATGCACTCCATCACGCCGGCGTTCATGGCCTCGATCTTGGCGAGCACGTTGTTGAGATAGTTCAGGCTCTTGATGCGCGGGTTCACGGCCTCGGCCTGGTTGCGCATCGTGCCCACGGTGATGATGGACATCCCCGTCTCGTAGAGCTTCTTGGGGTAGAGCTGTATCCCGCCCGCGATGATGATCACCTGCGGCTTCTTGCACGTGAAGGGATTGAGCCCGAGCGTCCCCACGCCCCGGGTCACCACGAGCCGGATGTAGCCGTCCCGGACGCCGTTGGCCTTGCACGTCATCACCACGGCGCGGGCCAGGGCTTCCTTCGTCATCGGGATCACCAGGGCGATGGCCTTGGCGCTGCGGTACAGGCGGTCGAGGTGATCGTCGAGCTTGAACACGCGCCCGTTGTACGCGCGGATGCCCTCGAACACGCCGTCGCCGTAGAGCAACCCGTGGTCGAACACCGACACCATCGCCTTCGACTCGTCCACCAGCCTGCCGTCCAGATAGATCTTCATGTCCGCCGTTCTCCAATGGCGGGGAACTCTAGCACAACGGCGGGCCTATGCCAAACATCCATCTTTCAGGCGCAGGCGGCGGTCGCAGCGCCCGGCGACGGCGTCGTTGTGGGTCACCAGCACGAGGGTGCGGCCGCGCTCGCGGGTGAGCCCGAAGAGGTGGGCCAGGACCTGGTCCCCCGTCTCGGAATCCAGGTTGCCCGTGGGCTCGTCGGCGAGGATCAGGTCCGGATCGTTCATCAGGGCGCGGGCGAGCGCGGCGCGCTGCTGCTCGCCGCCGGAGAGCTCCGCCGGCCGGTGCGGCGCGCGGGCGGCCAGCCCGACGCGGTCCAGCAGCTCCGCGGCCCGCCGGCGCAGGCGGCCGGCCGCGCGCGCGGCGCCGAACCGGCTCATCGCCGGCAGCATCACGTTCTCCAGCACGTCCAGCTCGGGCAGGAGGTAGTAGGACTGGAACACGAAGCCGATCCGCGTCGCGCGGATCTCGGCCCGCGCGTTCTCGGAGAGGTCGTACAGGTTCTTCATCTCCAGCCGCACCGTGCCCCGGTCGGGCCGGTCCAGGCCGCCGAGCAGGTGCAGCAGCGTGCTCTTCCCCGCGCCGCTGGCCCCGGTCACCGCGACCGACTCGCCCGCCCGGACGTCGAGCGAGACGCCGCGCAGGACGGGGATCTCCGTCGCGCCGACGCGGTAGGTCTTGTGCAGGCCCTGCGCGCCCAGGAACAGGCCGCTGGCGGCGGGGTTACTCATAGCGCAGGGCCCTCACGGGATCGAGCTTCGCGGCGCGCCAGGCGGGGATCAGCCCGGCCAGCGTGCAGATGACCAGCACGGCCAGGGCAACGAGGCCGATGTCCGTCCACGAGATCACCGCGGGGATCTCGCTCAAGTGGTAGAGCTCCTTCGGCAGCAGCTCCAGCCCGAACCGGCGGTTGAGCCAGCCCATCAGCACGTTGCGGTACTGCAGCACCAGCAGGCCGGCGCCGATGCCCGCGACGGTGCCGATCAGGCCGTCGATCCAGCCCTGCCAGATGAACACGCGCATGATGCTGCCCGACGGGAACCCGAGGGCCTTGAGCAGGCCGATCTCGTGCGTCTTCTGCACGGTGATGGTGATGAGCGTGTTCGTGATGCCGAACGCGGCGACGACGGTGATGAAGATCAGCAGGAAGAACATCATGTTTTTCTCCACGCGGAGCGCGGCGAAGAGCTGGTGGTTCTGCTCCATCCAGGTGGTCACCCGCGTTCCGGGGCCGAGCTCTTCCTCGATCCGCGCGGCGACGACATCGGCATGGTAGGGATCGCCGGTCATCACCTGGATCCCGTGGACGCCCTGCTCCAGCCCGTACAGGTCGCGCGCCCGGGGCAGCGAGGCGAGCAGGAACCCGACGTCGAATTCCCACATGCCCAGCTCGAAGATCCCCGCGACGGTCAGCTCCTCGGGCAGGTAAATCTCGTCCGAGGCCGTGAAGTTCTGCGGCGAGTAGACCAGCAGGCGGTCGCCGGGGACGACGCCCAGTTGCCCGGCCAGGTCGCTGCCGATGACCACGTTGTCGTCCTCGACGTTGAACTCGCCGTCCACCATGTGGTCGGGGATCCGGCTGACGGTCCGCTCCTGCTCGGGGTCGATGCCGCGGGCCATCGGCGTGTACACGCGGTCGTTGTGCTGGACGAAGACGAGGCCCTGCACGAACGGCGCCGCGCCCGAGACGCCCTCGATCTTCCGCAGCCGCTCGACCAGCTCGTCCTCGTTCTCGATGACCTCCCAGCCGCCGACGGTGATGTGCGCGTTGAAGCTCAATATCTTCTCGCGCCACATCTCGTCGAAGCCGCTCATCACGGACAGGACGATGATCAGGACCGCGACGCCGAGGAGCACCCCGAGGACGGAGATCACCGTCACCACCGAGAGGAACGTCCGCTTCGGCTTCAGGTACTTCAGCGCCAGGTAGAGTGAAAACGGCAGGGCCATCGGATTAACCGCGGAGGCCGCAGAGGCTCGCAGAGGTCATGTTTTTGGCTTCAATTGCGGGAACAGGATCACGTCCCGGATCGCCTCGGCGCCGGTCAGGACCATCAGCAGGCGGTCGATACCGATGCCCATGCCGCCGGCCGGGGGCATGCCGTGCTCCAGCGCGGTCAGGAAATCGTGGTCCACCTTGGATTCGTCGCCCTTCGCCTGGGCCTCGAGCCGGCGGCGCTGCTCCAGCGGGTCGTTCAGCTCGCTGTAGGCCGGCGCGATCTCGCGGCCCTGCATGACCAGCTCGAAGACGTCCACCGTCGTCGGGTCGTCGGCGCAGGGCTTGGCCAGCGGGATCAGCTCCGCCGGGAACCGAGTGACGAAGACCGGCCCGGCCAGCGACTTCTCGACGAGCTTCTCGTAGATCTCGTGCGTCACGTCCAGCTTCGCCCACTCCGGCGCGATGGCGAGGCCCATCCCCTGCGCGCGCTCGCGCGCCCGGGGCAGGTCCAGGTCGAACCAGTCCGCGCCGGCTTTCTCGAGGATCAGCTCGCGGTACGTCTTCTCGGGCCAGGGCAGCGCCAGGTCGTACGGGCGCTCCACGCTGCCGACCTTCAGCGCGCCGAAGACGGTCTGCGCGACGTGCGTGACGAGGTCCTGCACGAGGCGCATCATCCCGCGCACGTCCGTGTAGGCCTCGTAGATTTCCAGCATCGTGAACTCGGGGTTATGCGACCGGTCGAGGCCCTCGTTGCGGAAGTTGCGGTTCAGCTCGAAGACCTTGTCGTAGCCGCCGACCAGGAGGCGCTTGAGGTACAGCTCCGGCGCGATGCGGAGGAACATGTCGTGGCCGAGCGCGTGGTAATGGGTCTTGAACGGGTTCGCCGTCGCGCCGCCGGCCATGGCCTGGATCATCGGCGTCTCGACCTCGCTGAAGCCCCGGTCCGAGAGGAACTTCCGGATCGCGGCGATGGCCTGCGTCCGGCGGTCGAAGAGCGAGCGCACCTCGGGGTTCGCGATCAGGTCCAGGTAGCGGTAGCGATAGCGCATCTCGACATCGTGCAGGCCGTGCCACTTCTCCGGCAGCGGCAGGAGGGCCTTGGAGAGCAGCGTCCAGGCGTTCACCTTCAGGCTCTGCTCGCCGGTCCGCGTGACGAACAGTTCCCCTTCGGCGCCGATCTGGTCGCCGAGGTCGAGGAGCTCGAAGGCCTCGAAGGCCTTTTCGCCGACGGCGTCCTTCTTGACGTAGACCTGGAGGCGCGCGGCGCCGTCCTGGAGGTGGGCGAAGATGCTCTTGCCCATCTGCCGTTTCGACACGATGCGGCCGGCGATCTTCGCGGGCTTCTGCTCGGCGAAGGCCGCGAGGATCTCGGCCAGCCGGCCCGTGCGCTCGAAGGGCGTGCCGAACGGCTCGTAGCCGAGGGATTGCAACCGGCACATGTTCTCGATGCGCTGCTGCCGGAACTCGTTTTCGCGCGGGCCCTGGTCCATGGTTCGTCTCCTGCGACGGTCCCAAAGGATAGGAGCCGCCTCCCGGCAAGTCAAGGAAGGGTCCAGCCCCGAATTCGTCGCTGACTCCGGCGCTCCGATGTCGTACCGTTCGCCTCCCATGTTGACGATCGCAAACATGTCCAAGGCCTTCGGCCCGGGCGTCCTGTTCGAGGACGCCGCGCTCCAGGTCGGACCGGGGGACCGGATCGGGCTGGTCGGGCCCAACGGGTCCGGCAAGTCCACGCTGTTCTCGCTGATCCTGGGTCATGACGCGCCGGACGCCGGCGAGGTGACGCTGGACCGCGGGCTCACCGTCGGGCACCTGCCCCAGGAAACCGCGCCGGCCGGCGATGAAACCGTGCTGCAACTCGCCACGGCGGTCTCGCCGGAGGTGGTGGAACTGCAGCGGCGGATCAAGGAGTTCGAGGCCGGGCGCCACACCGAGTCGCACGATTTCCACGAGGTGCAGGCGCGCTTCGACGCGCTCGGCGGCTACCGGCTCGAACCCCGGGCGAAGACTATTCTCCACGGCCTGGCGTTCCGCGAACGCGACTTCGACCGGCCGCTGCGGGAGATGAGCGGCGGGTGGATCATGCGGGCGCACCTCGCCCGGCTGCTCGTCCAGCAGCCCGACCTGCTCATGCTCGACGAGCCGACGAACCACCTCGACCTCGAGACCCTCCAGTGGTTCCAGGGCTATTTGAAGAGCTACCCCGGCGCGATCCTGCTGATCTCGCACGACCGCGACTTCCTGGATCAGGTCGTCGGGAGCATCGTCGAGATCCGCGCGCGGAAGCTGGTCCGCTACCGCGGCCACTACGAGGAGTACCTCCGCCAGCGCGACGCCCGGGACGAGCAGCAGCTGGCTGCGTTCAAGACGCAGCAGCGCAAAATCAAGCAATTGCAGGAATTCGCCGACCGGTTCCGCGCCAAGAACACCAAGGCTTCGCAGGCGCAGTCCAAGCTGAAGCAGATCGAGCGTATGGACAAGATCGAGGCGCCGGAGGCCGACCGGCGCGCCATCAAGTTCAAGTTTCCCCAGCCCGCGCGCAGCGGGCACCGGGTGATCGCGCTGAAGGACATCCACCACGCCTACGGCGAGAACATGGTCTACCGCGGCGTGAATTTCGAGGCCGAGCGCGGACAGCGGCTCGTGCTCGTCGGCCCCAACGGCGCGGGCAAGTCCACCCTGCTCAAGCTCCTCGCGGGCGTGCTGCCGGTCCAGTCCGGCGCGCGCGAGCTCGGGCTCCACGTGAAACCCGGCTACTACGCCCAGCACCGCGTCGAGATGCTTCAGCCCGATCGCACCGTGCTGGCCGAGGCGCTCGACACGCCGCGGGCGCTGACCGAGGAATTCGCGCGGACGGTGCTGGGGTCGTTCCTCTTCACCGGCGACGACGTGTTCAAGCAGGTCGCCGTCTTGAGCGGCGGGGAGAAAAGCCGGCTGGCGCTGGTCAAGCTGCTGCTCGACCCGCCGAACCTGCTGCTCATGGACGAGCCGACCACGCACCTCGATCTCTCCAGCGTCGAGGCGCTGGTCCGGGCGCTGGAGCCGTACGAGGGCACGCTGATCTTCATCAGCCACGACGTCTACTTCATCCGCCGCCTCGCTCGACAGGTCCTGCACGTGGACGCCGGGCGGCTGACGCTGTACCACGGCGATTACCAGTACTACCTCGACAAGACGGCCGCGCGGGCGGTCGCCGCGGCCGGAACGGCGAAGCCCGCGGCGCCGTCGGAGGAGAAGGCACGAAAGCGGCAGGAGGCCGAGGCGCGCCAGGCGCGCTCGCGCGAGAAACGGAAGCTGGAAAAAATGGTGGACGAGCTCGAAGCGGAGATCGCGCGGCTGGAGGCGCGACAGGCGGAACTGACCCGCGAACTGGAAGACCCGGCCACGTATGAGAATCCCGGCCGCGCCGTCGCCGTGAACCGCGAATCGCAGGACCTGGTCGAAGAGCTCGCGCGCGTCACGAAGGAGTGGGAGGACGCGGCGGAGCGGCTGGAGGCCTTGGCCTGAATCGGCGTGACCTGGCCGTCCCGGCCGTGCGCCGATGATCAGGGCTTCTCTGCCCGGATGCGGTAACTCGCGCCGCCCTGCGTCGGGGCCAAGTCGAACAGGACCTCGCCGCCTTCCAGCCGGTTGGTGCTCCGGAGGGAATCCCACGCCGCGCCGTCGGCCGGCGAGGCCGCCTGCTCCAGCGTGTAGACCCGGCCGGTATTCACATCTTCGCTGGACACGCGCAGCGCGCCGCCCTGCCAGGTCACCTCGGCGGCCAGGAACGAGTTGCTGTCCCGGGGATTGGATCCGGCGATCCATTCCTGGAGATTGCTGAACAGGTCGCCGTCCGAGTCCGCCGAGGGCGTGGCATTGGTCCCGCCGTCGAAGTGCAGTTGCTCCCACCAGCTCGGCAGGCCGTCGCCGTCCTGGTCCACGAGGACGACCATCGGCACGGCCTCGGAATCCGCGCCGTCGTTGTCGGCGGCGTAGACCCGCACGGTCCAGGTCCCCGCCGCATCAGGCATCCACTCGAATGTGCCCAGCGTGTTCGTCGCGTACAGCCCCGCGCCCGCCGGCGCGTTGCTGATCGTCAGCGTGACCGGATCGTTCTGCGTCGCGGTCGCCCGGGCCTCGAACCGCAGCCAGGCCCCCACCCCGCCGGTCTGGACGCCGATCGGCTGGAGCACCGGCGGCGTGGTCTCGGGATCGAAGATGCTGGCCACCCACTCCGGGTGATCGATGAACGGGTTGCGGTTGTACTGGTACACTTGAAAGATTTTTTCGTTCCGGTTGCTTTCCGCGAGGCTCGGCGGGTCGGCCTCGTGCCACGCCCGCAAGGTCGTCAGAACACCCATCCGCCCCTCGGATGGATCGCTCGAAGCGTCTTGCAGTTGGATATCCTCGGTGTTCGCCTCCAGCCCGTCGTACCGGACATCCATGTAGAAGAGCGCGCGGGCAAGGTCGCCCTTGACCTCGTCGGGCGGCTCCCACGAGTCGCTGTCCATGCTGGTCTGCGGAGCCGAGTTGGTCGTGGGATTCCGGTAGGAGGGATCGGCCGGGTTGCTCTCGTCGAAATAGAGGTTGCCGCGCAGGGCGTTGACCTTGACGTCGGCGGCGAAGAGGTTGTGTACGTCGTTCTGGTCCGGCCCGTCGCCGCCCAGACCCCTCGATTCCGGCCACGCATGCTCCTTGTTCCACCCGTTGGGATCATTATAGAGGCTTTTGGCGATCGGGACCCGGCGATAGAGGCAGATGATGTTGTTCGTGTCGGCCGGGTCGGTATCCAGGTCCTTCATCGCGGTGTTTTCCTGGTCGTCGGTAAGCTGCCGCGAGCCGGTCGAGATGATTTCGTGGAGGGCGGCGCGCAGTTCCGGGCCGGCCTGGCCTTCGGTCCCGTAGTAGTACGGCTTGTTCGAGAGCACCAGGATGGCGAGCGTCTGCCGATTGGTTCCGTCCTTGTCCCCCGCGTGGAAAACCACGGCGACGTGACCGGTTTGGGCCAGGGTCGGCGTCCAGGAGAACGTGCAGGCCAGGGGCGCCGCCCCGGTCGCCCCGGCAAACAAGGCGCCCGCCGGCAGGTTCGTCGCCCACAGGCGCAGTTCGTCGGCATCCGGCTCCGTCGCGGTGACGTCCACCTGCACAAGGTTGGTCGCGGACAGCACCACGCTGGTCGCCGGGGGGGTCAGGAATAGTTCCGGGGGATGCGTCCCGCCGCCCCCATACGGAGACCAAGCGATATTATCGATGATGACCTGTTTCGCCGTCGCGTCGTGCTGGGCGAATTTAAGGACGAAGCTCCCCGCCTGGTTTACCGCCACCGGACTGCTCGTGTACGTGTTGCCCGGGACACCGAGCCGGACCGCGCTGACCAGCGCGCCGTTGACGGTCACATCGAAACACACGTTGGTCCCATTGGAGTTCGTGGCGCTGAAGCCCATGCGCCACTGGAAAGTCAGCGTGCCGCAGCCACCCGCGATCGAGCCCGAGGTGATGTTCGCGGCCGTGGTTTCCTTGTTCATGCAGGGCGAAGGCGCCGTGATCACCCGATCGCCACGGCACAGGGCATAGGACCACGTCGAGCCGTCACGGCCCAGGAAGGTCCCGTTGGAGTAGGTCCCGCCGGTCACGGGAAAATTGACGAAATCCTCGTACCCGGCCAACGCCGAGCGCACGACGGCCAGCAGCAGGGCCAGGAAAACGGCCGGGGCGGTTCGCTTCGTGAGCATGCCGCTTTATACCCGCTTTCGCAGGAACTGTTCACGATCGAAATGGCGGCCCGGCTGGCCGCGCGCTCACGCGGACCGCCGGATCAGCCGGTCGACCGACCAGCGGCCCGCGCCCTTGAGCAGGAACAGGAGCGCGGCAAACAGGAAGAGCAGCGCCTTTTCCTTGACGTCGAACGGGTCAGCCGCATGGGCCACGAAGGCCGCGATGCTCATGGTGAAGACCAGCAGGAATGAGGCGATCGTCGTGAGCGCGCCGAGCAGGAGCAGCGCGGCGCCCACGCTCTCGGCCACGGCGGCCATGAAGCCCCACGCCACCGCCGGACCGGGCACCCCGATGGACCCCATCACTGCGCCCACTTTCTCCCAGAATTCCGGACCGCTTGTGATCTTCGGAATACCGTGCGTCAGCATCGCCGCGCCGACGAATACCCGCAGAACGAGCAGCCCGATATTGGGGTCGTCCGAGGTGATAAACAGGAACTTGAGCAGTTTCTTCATGACCGCCTCCCATTTTTCCGAAACGTACCGCAGGGAACCCGTTTCGCAAGGGAAGCTACAGCGGGCGGTTCCACACCCCTGCAAACGACTTCACCCGCTCCTCGTCCAACGGGCATTCCCAGTAGCCGCCCCGCTTCAGCGAGGAGCCCACGATCAGCCCGTCCGCGTACCGCGCGCACAGCGGCAGGTTCTCGATCGTCACGCCCGACCCGACCAGCAGCGGCGGCGACCAGGCGCGGCCCAGCGTCTTCGCGGTGTAGGCCTTCACCTTGTCGATGGCCTCGCGGGTCCACCGCAGGTCCTCCTCGGCCACTTCGCTCCCCGTGGCCTTGCCCGTGACGATCACGCCCTCGAGTTTCTGGAAAAGGATGTTGTCCAGCCACGGCTCGAGCGGTTCCAGTTCGGCCGGGAACACCGTGTGCTTCTTCTGCAGGTCCGCGTACACCTGCGGCCCGGCGCTTTTGCTGCCCTGTCGCGCCAAGAATTGCTGCCGCGCGATGTACAGCTTCGCCAGGTTGCCCCGGTTCGGCGTCCGGCCCTCGGGCCGCACGCCTTCGAAGAGAACGCTCTCGCACCGGATAAAATCCAGGCCGCACCGGCACGCGATATCCATCGCCCAGTCATCGGAGAACGCCAGGACCTGGAGCCCGATCCGCGCCTCCGGATACGCGACCCGCAGCCGCTCGGCCAGCGCCTGCATGACCCAGAAGATCACCGGGGGCTGCTCCCCCCGGACAAAATACGGGCCGGCCACGTTCTCCAGCATCAGCGCCGGGAAGCCATGCCGAACGTATACCGCCGCCTCGGCCAGCATCCGGTCCTCGATGAACGGAAAAAACGAAAGGGCCCGGACGCGCTGCGACCCGGCGCCCATGTCGTCTTCCGACAGCGCCAGTCCGGGGAACGGGGGCAGCGGATCGAGTTTCTCCAGGAGTTCCCAGTCCCGCGGCGCGGCGGCGGGCAGGCCCAGCGCGTCGCAGTGCGCGGGCGGCGAGGCCAGGATCGTGTTGACGGGCACATGCAGCATCCCCACCAGCATCGGTCGTGACACGCTCATGCCCTGACTGTCGCCGAACGATCCCGCCCCTGTCAAGAAAGCGAGGCTGTGAACCACGGGCTCGTGGGAACTCGCCCCTCCAAACTCCCTGCAAGCAAGATTTGGAGGGCGGAGCTCCAGCGACGCCGCCGGGTCAAGGAGACGGGATGAAGGAACACCACGGATTTCACGGATTACACGGACAAGGGACAGGCGATTATCCGTGTAATTCGTGATTCTTTCTGGATTACGCGTTGTACCGGTACCCCGCGCCGTGGACGGTCAGGATGATCGCCGGGCGGGCGGGATCTTTTTCGATTTTCTTGCGCAACTGCGCGACATGCTGGTCCAGCGTGCGCGTCGTGCCGAGGTAGTCGAGGCCCCAGACGGCGTTGAGGATGGCGTCGCGGCCGAGCACCTCGCCCGGACGGGCGTGAAAATATTCGACCAGCTTCACCTCGCGGGCCGTGAGCGCGTGGACCTTTTTCCCGCGGGCCGCGGTGAATTTCTTCCGGTCCACCTCGACCTCGCCGAAGCGCAGCACGTCCGGCAGTTCGGCCGTCGGCTCCGGGGGCGGTCCCTGCCGCCGCGCCCGGCGCAGGACGGCCGCGATCCGGGCCAGCAGTTCGCGCACGCCGAAGGGCTTGGTGATGTAATCGTCCGCGCCCAGCTCCAACCCGACGACCTTGTCGATCTCCTCGCCCTTGGCCGTGAGCATGACCACGGGCATGTCGGCGTTGACTTTGCGGATCTCCCGGCAGACGTCGTAGCCGTTGACGCCGGGCATCATGACGTCGAGGAGCACCAGGTCAAACGCCTCGCGCGCGAACCGGTCCAGCGCGGCCCGGCCGTCGCGCGCGACGACCGCCGCGTAACCCTCGCTCTCCAGCGCGTCCTCGAGCCCGCGCGCGATCGCGGCGTCGTCCTCGGCCACCAGGATCTTCACCCGTTTCATGACCCCGCCCTTTCCCGCGGAACTGCGAGTTCGAAGACGGCGCCCCCGCCCTCCCGCGGTTCAAACCGCACGTCGCCGCCCAGGTCGCGCATCATCCGGCGGGCGATGCTCAAGCCCAGCCCGCAACCGGGTTGCTTCGCCGAGAGCGAATCATCCACCCGGTAGAACTGCTCGAAGAGCCGCGCCCGGTGCGCGGACGGGATGCCCGGACCGCGGTCCAGGAACCGCGCGCGGCAGCCCTGTTCGTCCGCGCCGAACTCGACCCGCAGTTCCCCGCCCCCGGCCGCGTACTTGGCTGCGTTGTCGAGGATGTTCAGCACGGCCTGCGTCACCGCGTCGCGGTCGGCGACCACGGGACACGGCGCGGCCGGAGGCGCGATCTCGACCCGCAGGCCGGCCTCCTGCAGGCGCGTCCGCTGCGACTCGACGGTCTCGCCGACCGCCCCGGCCAGGTCGAACGGCTCCGGCCGGTACGCGCGGCGGCGCTGCTCCAGCCGGCTGAAATCGAGGACATTGTTCACGAGCCGGGTCAGCCGCTGGCTCTGGTCCACGATCACCTTGAGATAGTCCGCCCGCTTCACGTCATCCTTCACGCGGCCTTCGGCCAGCATCTCGGCGTACATGCGGATCGAGGTCAGCGGCGTCTTGAGCTCGTGCGAGACGTTCGAGACGAACGACGTTTTCCGGGCGGCGTCGCGCCAGTGCCGGTGCGCCTGCCACAGCAGCAGCGACCCGCCGAGGATGATCGCCAGCACGAACACCCCGACCTGGAGGCCGGTCAGCAGCAGAAACGTCCCCCGCGCCGCGGCCGTTGCGGTGCCGGTCCCGTAGGCGCCGACCTGCCAGTGAGGCAGGACCGCGCCCACCGGCACGGCCACGACCGGGACCGCGTTCGAGGCGAGGGCTCCCGACTGGAACACGACGCGCCCGTCGCCGTCCAGCAGGGCGTACGGCTCCCCCGCCCCGGCGAACGCGGGCGCCAGGCGCGAAAGCACCGCCGCCATTTCCAGTTCCACGCCGTACCGCGATCCGTCCGCGGGATCGAGCGCCCAGCCCAGCAGTTGAATCTGGTTGTCGGCGTACCAGGGGAGCCAGCCGGTCTGCACGGCAGGAACGCCGGCGCTGTCCGCGGACGACGACAAGGCCTTCTGCGCCACGGCCAGGCGGCTGAATTCCTGGCGCGCGGAAGCAGGGGCCGCCGGCTGCTCCGCCGCCGGCCCGGTCCAGGCCGCGCGGCCGGAGAAGAGCGCTTCGTACCGGCGGAGGAACCGCTCCTGCTCGCCGGTCATCGGCTCGGTCGGCGCCGGGTAGACGACCGCGCCCCGCGCATCGAGGACGAAGGAGTTCCGGATCAACGGATGGCCTTGCTCCCACTCGGCCAGCGTCACCGCGCGGTTCGCGGACGGAATCGCGGCCAGGTTCTCGCCCAGCTTCTGCTCCAACTCCTGAACGGACAAGGCCACTTCATCCGCGAGGAGTTGCGCCCCGCCCCGCGCCGCGGCCAGCCCGGCGGACTCCAGCCGGCTGTGCTCGCGGAGGAGCAGGCGGAACGCGCCCGCCCCCACCGCCAGCGCGGACACCAGCAAGATCAGCCAGTAGATAATGACCGCGGTGCGTTTCATCCCGGCCCCGATTATGGCAGTTCCCGGTCCAGGGTTTGAATGATTTCTTCGGTCAGGTCCGGCACGCTGGACGCGCTCCACACGATCAGGGACCAGTTATTTCTCTCCACCTGGGCGTCGTAAACCAGGGCATACGTTTCGCCATACCGGCGGGCGATATACCGGGTGAGGGCCTTCCTCGGATCGTTGCCCCGATTCCCCAGCGCACTGCGCAACATGTTGAGCTTGTTGTTGATGGACTGGAGTTGCGTCTGAAGGACGGCCTGCTTCGAATCGTCATCCTCCTTCAGGCATTGGACCATGAGCCGGTCCTGCGACCGGCGCAGGTTCAGGATTTCCGCCCTCGCCTCCTCGCCCATGTCGAGCCACATCAGCCGTTGATTACCCACGTCATTTTGAATCCGGTTCAGGTCCACGGACGCCACGGTGACAGGTCCCCCCGCCCGGACGCCGCCCGACAGCAAGCCGACCAGTATTACGATCGCCGATAGAATGGTCTTTTTCATGAAGGTTCCTCGATGCAATGAAATGCCGCTTCGACGCATGCCGCCGCGCGACGCCCGGGTGGGGCGCCGCGCGGACGGGCCCGTGCGCTATTGCTGCATCTGCTGGTTCCGGGTCTGGTAGCTGTCGGTGCGGTACCGCTTCCGGTCGCTCTTGTCCATGCCCACTGCGTCGAGCTCACTCGCCTCGCCGGACAACGCCTCGGTTTCCGTCAGGACTTCGACACTGACGTCGTACGTGGCGCCCAGTTCCTTGAGCTCCTCGCTCTTCTTGCGCAGGTCTTCCACAGCTTGCTGCCGCTCGCCGGCGTCCCACTGCTCGACGGCCTTGTCCTTGGCCACGGCGATCTCGTTGCGGATGTACTCCTCCTGCACGGCGACGTTGGCCGAGCGGCGCACGTCGTCCTCCCGCCGGCTGAACCGGGCCTCGACGCGGGAGCTGCTGGTGCGGTCGCGATCGGTCAGGGCGCTGCGATAGCGGCAGTCCGCCGCAGCGATCTCGAGGACCTGGTCCTCGGCGCCGGCGGGCACCTCGACCTCGACGAGGGCGTACTTCTGCTGGCCGCCGTAGAGCTGGTTGAGCTGGATCTCCACGCCGTCGCGCGTGACGCGCCCGTCGCGCCCGATGATGCGCACGGGGCGGACGCCGTTGAGGCAGTGGATCTTCAGCACCACGCGGCGCGCGACCACGCTCAACACGTCGCCCAGTTCCGCCGCGAAGATCCGCGGCAGGTCGCGGTAGTTCTCGACGAAGTACGTGTTGCCGTCGCTGTTCTGCGACAGGCGGGTCATCAGGTCCTCGTTGTAGTCGGTCCCGACGCCGACGGTCGTCACGGAGATGTCCTCCTTGAGCAGCGACGCCCCGAGCCGGCCCAGGTCGTCCGGCGAACTGGGGCCGACGTTGGCGAGTCCGTCGGAGAGCAGGATGATCCGGTGGACGTAGCGCCCCTCAAGGTTCCGCCGGACCTCCGCCGCGCCCTGGCTGACGCCGGCGAAGAGGGCCGTGTTGCCGCCCGGCCCGATCTCGCGGATGCGCGATTCCATCCACTCCGCGTTCCGGGCCTCCTGGGCCGGGATAACGGTCTCGACGCGGTCGTCGTAGATGACCAGCGAGAAGACGTCGCGCGGGCCGAGCCGGCGCAAGGCCTCGATGGCGGCCTCCTTGGCCTTCTCGATTTTCTCGCCGGACATCGAGCCCGACCGGTCCAGCACGATAGCCAGGTTCACGGGCGGCCGGTCCCCGTCGCGTTCCAGCGTGGGGGCGTCCAGCGTGACCTTCACCACGGCGCGCTGGGGCGCGTCGGCGGGCAGGACCCCGCGGTCCAGTTCGATACGGCACAGCACGTCGCGCGGCTCCGTCCGGGCGGCGCCCGCGACCGACGCGGCCGCCAACGCCAGGCCGGCCGCCCACAGTATGATCTTCGACTTCATGGCTTTTCTCCCATTGTTGGTTGTTCTATCCGGTCCGGTCAAGAGCGCGCGCTGCCCCAACCTTTCCGCACACCATTGGACCCCCACCACGCGGAAATGTCGTCACGGGCCTGCAAAACGTTTGTAAAAGAAATGTCATGCCCGGCGGCCCGCCAGCGCCCTCTTGTGCGGGGGCCGGGCCGGGGCTTATAGTGGCGCCGGGCATGAAACGGGGCCTCGTCATCCTGGTGCTGCTGGCTGCGCTCGGGCTGTTCTGGGGCGCGGGCCGCCTGAACCGACCGCTGCGCGAGGAGCGGGCGCGGCAGCACCTGAACCCCTCCGATCCCGTCGGCGACGCGCCGCCGCTGCTGACCTTCACCACGGTCGCGCTCGGCGGATTCCGCGGGATCCTCGCCGACCTGCTGTGGCTGCGCGCCGCTCGGCTGCAGGAGGAGGGCCAGTACTTCGAGCTGGTCCAACTCGCCACGTGGGTCACGCGGCTGGAGCCCCGGTTCCCGCAGGCATGGGCGTTCCACGCCTGGAACATGGCCTACAACATCAGCGTGCTGTTTGCCGAGCCCGCCAACCGCTGGCGCTGGGTGCGTCACGGCATCACCCTCCTGCGCGACGAGGGCCTGAAGTACAATCCCGGCGAAGCGCGGCTCTACCGCGAGCTGGGCTGGCTGTTCCAGCACAAGATCGGCGCCGCGATGGACCAGACCCACCTCTTCTACAAGGAGGCCTGGGCCCGCGAGATGGCCGCGCTGTTCGACGGGCCGGCCCCGGATTACGAGCGCCTCCGGCCCGAGGTCCGCCGGCGGATGGCGAACGAGTACCGCCTCGACCCGGACCTGATGCGGAAGGTGGAAGAGCAGTTCGGCCCGCTGGACTGGCGCCTGCCCCAGGCCCACGCCGTCTACTGGGCCTGGCGCGGCCGGCCGTTTGCCGCGGGCTTCGAGTTGCAGGCCTGCAACCGCATGATCTACCAGTCCCTGCGCGACGCCTTCCTGCAGGGCCGGCTGGCGTACGACACGGACGAAGGATTACTCCTGATGTTGCCCAACCTCGACGTGCTGCCCGGCCTGCTGCGCACGCTCGAAGAGTTCATCGCCATGCCCGCGTGGAGCGCGGAGATGCGCGACATCCGCCGCTCCATCCTCGGGGACGCCGCGCTGATGTACTACACGCTGAACCGCGAGGAGGAAGCCCGCCGCTATTTCGAAGAGTGGAAGGCCGGTGTCCCGTCCGAGGAGACGCCGCCGGACTTTGAGTCCTTCGTCTTCAAGAATTATGTCGGCGAAATCGAGGGTTCGGCCCCGCCGGACTACGGCGTGTTGATCGAACAGACCCTGTACCAAAGCCTGTACTGGCAGGCGCTCGGTTACGCGGATCGCGCCGCGGGCTACGAACGCCTGGCGGCGCTGTGCCGGGACCGGGCCGGGAGCGGATTCCCTCCGCTGGACGAGTTCCGGCGAAGCGTCCGGCAGCGGCTGCTGGGCGAGTTGAGAAGCGAACAGGCCAGGGCGCGGATCCGGGACGAGGCGGCCTGGTAGGGCGCGTTGGCCAACGCGCCGCCGCCTCCGGCGGCCTCTACCGGACGGGAAGGAGAGTGCCATGAGAAATATACTGGGTGTCGTCTGCATCCTGTTCGGCGCCCTGGGCTGGATCGGGCAGCTTATTTCGGCGGTGAACTACGCGTTGGCCCAACGACTCGGCCTCCAGGAAAAAAGCGAGGGCACCGATCCCCTGTTCCGGACGGCGGAGCGCAACGCTGCCCGGTGGGACAGCCTGGTGCTCTGGACCCTGATCCTCGCCGGCGTCCTGATGCTGCTGGACAGCCGGTGGTGGCCGCCGGTCGCGCTCGTCGCGGGCGGGATCTACCTCGATGGCGCGGGCCGGGAGGTCGCCAAGGTCTGGAGCCTGAAATCACAGGGCATCCGGATCGGCACGCCCGGCGCGCAGCGGGTGCAGAAGGTTTTTTTCACGATGATGGCCGCGATCGCGCTCGGGGTGCTGGCCTGCGCCTTCCGGCGCCTGGCCGGCTGACGGGCCCGGTTATTTCAGCAGCACCACCGGCCTGAACTTGGCGCCGGGCGCGACATGCAGGTCCGGCACGCGCTCGACGCGCAACTCGAGCGCGCCGGCGTACTGGCGGCGAAATTCGTCGATCACCGAGCGCTCGATGTCCGCGGTGAAGGCATCGCGCGCCACCACGCGCAGGCGGAACCGCGTCGGCGTTTCCTGCACAAGCTGGAACTGCTCAATGCCGGGCGTTCCAAACAGCGCCGCCCTCAAGGTCACACTGCTCACGCGCGAGCCGTCCGGCAGTTCCACGAGGTCGGTGGCCCGGCCCGACAGGGCCTTGAGCAACGGGTACGGCCGGCCGCACGGGCAGGGTCCGTCGGCCCATTCGGCCAGGTCGCCGAGCGCGTAGCGGATCAGCGGGAAGGCCCGCCGCCACAGCACGGTGCAGACGACGCGCCCTGCGCGGGCGGGACGGCCGGCCTCGTCCAGCAGTTCCACGATCACTCGGTCGCTGTGCACATGGTAGCCGTGGCGCTCCTCGCATTCCCAGGCGATGGGGCCTGTCTCAATCGAGCCGTAGATGTCCGTCACCTTCGCCCCCAGGCGTCGGCCGGCCCGCTCCCGAACGACCGGCCAGAGCATGCTCGATGTGCTGAACACGAGGGGGATATCGAGGACGGTGTCCGCGCGCTCGAGTTCGGCCGTGATCTCGTCCAGCGTGCTGGCCCAGCAGACCAGGGCCTGCGGCCGCGCGGCGCGCAGCGCCCGGATTTTTTCGGCGACCGGCTCCGTGGCCGCCACGTGGGTCCGCCGGAACAGCCCAAGGCGCTGGGCCAGGTAGCGCCGGGTCGGGATGCGCGACGGCAGCGCGATCTTCGCCTGCCGCTGCCAGGGGCGGAAGCCGGCGTCCGGGTAGACGCGAGCCCACAGGACGGAATCCAGCCAGCGTTCCAGCGGCAGCGTCGGGATGCCCAGGGGTTCGCCCGTGGTTCCGTGCGTGCTCCGCCGGGGGCAGTCCGCGAAGGAGAATTCATCGCTCAACAGGTCGGCGGCCCGCTCGCGCACGGCGGATTTTTCCAGGACGGGGAGCTTCCCCAGGTCTTCCGGCGCCCGGAAATCGTCCGGGCGAAGTCGCCGGGCGGTCATGGCATCGCGGTAGCAGGCCGAATGCCGGAAAGCATAGTCCAACAACGCGCGCAGGCGGCGGGCCTGGAGCCGGGCCAGCGCGCCCGGCGCGGCGGGGAACCGCGACCAGGCCGTCACGCCGGCCAGAAGCAGCTGAAAGCGTGTGCGGGGCCAGGCCATGCGCAGGAGCTCCAGACAAACCCCACCCTAGCACCCGCGCCGCCCGCAAGCAAACCGACGCTGCGTCCCGCCACCGCTCAATGCCGCACGCGGACCTTGTAAAACCGTGGCGCGCTGTCCGGCGGCTGGCCGACGTTGATGGTCATCTCGCCCGCCGTGCCCGCGATGTTCGTGTAGCCCGGCAAGGGACTCCACACGCTGCTCTGCAGGCCGGTGGACAGGTAGACGCAATAGGTGCGGCCCGTCGCGCCCGGCCAACTCATGGCGCCGTTGCCGGACGTACCGGCGGTCTCGGCGCTGAACAACGACTCCTCGTCCATCGGATCGGTCCCCGCAATGAACTCGGCCTCGTCTTCCGCCCCGTCGTCGTCGCTGTCCCGGTCGCCCGGCTCGCTCCCGAAGTCGCACTCCTCGCGGTTGCACAGGCCGTCGCCGTCGGCGTCCGCGCCAGCATCCGCGGCCGACCGGTAGTTCAGGCCGCGCGCGTTTTCCCACGCGTCCGACATCCCGTCGCCGTCGGTGTCCGGCGTCGCGATGGCCTCCACGCCCCAGGCCAGCGACTGGTCGTTGAACGTGAACCGGTAGCGGCCGCTTAGCGAACCGCTGATGATGAGGTTGGCGGCCCCGCTCTCCCCGCCACCGGCCATGGGCGGGGTGAACTGGGTCTGGTTCGTGTCGCCCCAGTTGACCGCCCAGCTCCCGTTGGCCGCGAACTTGAATTCGATGGCGCTCTCGCCGGAGAACGTGGCGTCGTAGCGCCATACGTGGTCCGCCACCAGGCACATGTTGGACGCCGCCGCGTTCCAGCCGTTGAACGTGCCGGGGACCGAGACGTAGTTGTAGTTGCCCGCGCGCGGATTCCAGACATGGGGATCGGTGCCGTTTCCGTACTCCTGGAGGTTCGTGTAGCCGTCGTAGTCCGGGTCTTCCGCGGCGTCCGCGCCGTTGTGCGGATTCAACTCGTGCGCCGTCTCCCAGGCATCGGGCATGCCGTCCAGGTCCGCGTCCGGCGCGGGCGTCGGCTCGAGACGGTAGCCGCGGGTGAGCTCGTTAAACGTGAACCGGTAGCTGCCGTCGAGCGTCCCCGCCACAACGATGTTGTCCGATTCCCAGTCGGCCAGCCCGCTGAACGGCGCGTTCGTGGCGAGCTGGTTGTACTCGCCCCAGTTCGTCGTCCACGAACCGTTCGCGGCGAACTTGAACAGCACGCCGGTCTGGTTGGTGAGGACGATGTCGGCCTGCCAGGCGCCGCCGCCGATCTTGCGAAGCGGGTGCGCCGTGGTGCTCCACTCGTTGAACGTCCCCGGCACGGCGATGGAACTGTGCGTGGAGGCGGGCGAATCGATCGTCTGCGGATCGAGACCGGCCCGGTACTCCTCCAGGTTCGAGTAGCTGTCGCCGTCGGGGTTCAGGCCCGCGTCGTCCGGATCGCCGGCGTCCAGCCCGTGGTCGGCTTCCCAGCCGTCCGCCATCGTATCGCCATCCGAGTCAACGCCTTGCGACGTGATGCGCAGGGACGGATCGCCGTACAGGTTGAAGGTGTAGAAGTTGTTCCACCAGTCGTCCATCTCCTCCTTCACCTCGGCCAGGGCACGGCCGTACGTGGTCTCGTTGCTGACCACCTTGCGGAAGAAGTCGTAGCCCATGGACGCGTTCATGCCCTTGGAATCCGCAGGCGACCAGGAGCAATAGTAGTACCATGACACGTTGGCGGCGGCGACGGACGCGATGCCGCCGTTGCGCAGCATCGAGTAGCCCAGGTTCTGGTCGTCGACCGGGTCGCCGCAGGAGCAGGACACCATGAACACGGAGGCCGGATGCTCGTCGTCGAGCATCGGGCACTGGTCGCTCTCGTAGAGCGTCCCGCCGGCATAGACCGAGGCGCCGCGCGACCAGCCGTGGCCCCACCAGAGGACCATGCCGTAGTCGTGATTCATCCAGCGCCGGGCCGTGCTGTCGTCGAGCAGTTCCTCGTCGGACGGGAAACTGGAATCGTAGATGGGATTGACGCTGCCCTGCTCGAAGAGCGTGTGCGCGCTGTAGCCCTTCGAGGACAGGTAGTTGGTCCGCGCGTACTCGCCGAGGTACGCGCCGTCGGTGTAGCTGTCCGACCAGCTCTCCGGGAGCAGCGCGGACTGGCGCCAGCCCGTATAGCCTTCCTGCTCGTACTTGATCGACTTCCAGACGATCCGCCGCAGCATCTCGCTCCAGGAGGGATCGGCGGTGTAGACGGGGATGCGGCCGACGTACACTTCCGGCACCCGGTCCACGCCGCCCACCGAACCCACATCGTTGGTTTCGTTCCCGTAGATCCCGTTGCCGTCGATGTCCCAGTTGCCCGTGAGATCGGCGTAGTAGCCGTCCGCCGGATAGACGTAGGCCTGGTAGGAGCAGTTCTTCATCGGCAGGTCGCCCCAGTCCGGCGCCGGGTTTCCGACCAGGAGAACATACTCGATCTGCATGCCGATATAATTGTTCTGCAGCCACTTGCGCATCCGGTCGGCCTTGCCGTCCGGATACTGGCCGGTGACCTCGTTCCAGCCGGTCGCGGCGGCGCTGCCGTCGAGTTTCGTTTCCGTGACCACGTGCACGGTGAAGCCCATGTCTTCCTTGTGCGTCGTCAGGCCATAGAGGGTCGGGCTGGCCGTGTAGATCTCGTCGGTCGTCATGATCAGGTAGGTATTGCCGGACGAGGTCGCGGTCTTCGTGCGTGTCGCATACCAGCCCCGGGCTGCATCGTCGTTCTCGACAAGGCCCAGCGCGGCGGCATCCATCACCGCGTCGCCCAGGGCTGCGGACTGCGTGGCGCGGCCGCGCGCAAAACGGATTTGGAAATCGAGATGTTCGACGATGCGGAGGGTTCCCTGCACCGGGTTGTACTGGGCGGGCGAGACGCGCACCCGGACCATCTTCCACTTGCGCATCTGCGAAAAGCCTTCGATCGTCGCGGGCGATACGGGATAGAAAGCGTCGCGGCCATAGACCTCCTGGTCCCTGCCGTCCACGACATTCACCGCGTCGCCCCAGGACACGGACGCCGCAGGATCCCCCGACACGCGCAGGGCCGGCCCGGGGCGGACCGGGCGATCCAGCGAAACGTCGCGGTACTCCGTCTTCGTGACCACAATAGAGACGGAGGCGGCGTCCACGTCGGGCGGGAGAGCGTAGAAGACAGACTTCCCGGGGAGCATCGGGCGGGCCGGTCGACCATCGGAATTCCGCCCCTCGGCCAGGACATCGACGAACCCACCTGTTTCGTTTCCAATGGAAACAGCGGGCATGTCCATGGACACGGAAATGGTCTCGGTTGCAGCCAACGAAGGCGCAATCAGTCCGACGAGCGCCACGATAATCGCTAGATGCTTTTTCATTTCCACCCCAAGTAAAACGCTTTACTTAATACTCGTTTCGTCAATGCCTGTATAGGCTTTTCAGTCCGGATTTCCGCTTCCGGATTCCGAAGCAGTATTTCTTTCCGAGGGAGATTGTTACGACTTGCCCATGCGGCGGGACAGCAGCCAGTCGATTATGGCGTGAGGAAGGAATCTGGCCAGCAAACTACCGGCGCACGCCGGCAGCGTCACGGGATAGCGCCGCCACGGCCGGCCGGATTCCAATGCGTGGACAATCCGCCGTGCGACGGCTTCGGGCGGCGCCGTGAAAGGATCCGAGCTGCGGAAATTCTTCGCGGCCCGGCGCGAGCCTTCGCTCCGATACCGCTCGGCGAACCGCGACTTCGAGATATCCAGGCGCTCCTGCCCCTGCTCGAAGGAGTTCTTCCGGAACGCCGTCTCGATCGGGCCGGGCTCGATGATGGACACCGCGATGCCGGTCCCGCGCAGTTCCACGCGAAGCGCGTCGGACAGCGATTCGAGGGCATGCTTGCTCGCGCAATAGGCGCCGAGGAACGGGAGCGTCAGGCGGCCGAGCACGGAGCTGACATTGACGACCCGGCCGTAGCCCTGCCCGCGCATGACGGGGAGAACAAGGTTGGTCAGGTCCTGCACGCCCAACACGTTTACCTCGAACTGCCGGCGCAGGGCTTCGCGGGTCAGGTCCTCCACCGCGCCCGGTTGGCCATAGCCCGCGTTGTTGACCAGCGCGCCGAGGCGGCCGCCACCCCGCTTCAACGCCTCCTCCGCGGCGCGGCAGACGGAGGCCGGATCGTACAGGTCCAGTTCGATGGGATTGAATCCCTCCGCGCGCAACCGGGCCAGGTCCTCCGCCTTCCGGGCGGTGGGCCAGGCGGCCCAGCCGCGTTCGCGCAACAGGCGGGCGGTCGCAAGGCCGATGCCGGTGGAACAACCGGTGACCAGGACGGTACGGGATTGGACCGGCGAGGCCTTCAAGGATACTCCAGCGTTCCCTGGAAAACATGCACGGCCGGGCCGCGCAGCGTGACCCCGGTCGCGCCGTCGGCCGCCGGCGCGAAGTTGACTTCCAGCGTGTCGCCGCCGGCGGTAAGGATGGAGACGGGAGGCCGCACGCGGCCCAGGCGCCCGGCCAGCAGGCCGCACGCGACGATGCCGGTGCCGCAGGCCAGGGTCTCGGCCTCGACGCCGCGCTCGTAGGTTCGAATGCGCAACGAGTGGGGGCCGGTGACCTGGATAAAGTTCGCGTTGGTCCCGCCCGGCGCAAAGGCCGGATGGTACCGCAATGCCCGGCCGAGTTCCTGCACGTTGACGGCGTCGAGGTCCGGGACTTCGACCATGACGTGCGGCACGCCGCTGTTGACGGAGTGCGCGTCGAGGATCTGCCCGGCGACCTCCAACTGCCGGTTCAACTGCCAGTCGCGGGGTTCGGTCAGGTGCAGCAGGATGCTGTCGCCGTCCACGGCGGCGCGGACGAGGCCGGCGCGGGTCTCGATACGCATCTCGCGCGGCGCGGCACCGAGCTCGTGCGCCAGCCGGGCGATGCAGCGCGCGCCGTTGCCGCACATGTCCACCTCGCCGCCGTCGGGATTGAAGAACCGCATCCGGAAATCGGCCCGGGCGGACGGCTGGATCAGCAGCACGCCCTCCGCCCCCACCCCGGTCCGGCGGGCCATGATCCGGGCCAGCCAGCCGCGATCGCCCGCGGGAAAGGTCCCGGCCCGGTCATCCGCCAGGATGAAATCGTTCGCCGCCCCGTGCATTTTCCAGAAAGGTATGCGCATGATTCCCACCGCCCGTGTCGATCCAGCCGCACTATACACGCCGCACGCGGCCTGTCCAGCGCCTCGGCCTTCTTGCGCCGGGGGAAAGTCCCGGCTACAATCAGGCGTATCGAGGTTCGGGAATCGGAAAGGAATTCCATGGCCTGGTTTCCGCGGGGGACATGGCGGTACGCGGTGATGATTCTGCTGCTGCTGGTGCTGGCCGCGGTCGCGGCCATGTCCACCCTGTCCTCGATCGAGAAGTTCCTGCTGACCGATGCCCGGTCCGCCACGCCTGAAGCCCTGCGCAGCTACCTGGGCATCATCACGCTGACGATCCTGGCGCTGACGATGGGCTTCCTGTTCCTGGCCGGCGCGATGGGCGTCTGGGCGATCCGGTCCACGGCGCAGGTGGAAAGCCGTCGCCGCGTCGGGCGGTTCGTGGACGCGATGGAGTACTTGAGCGACGGCCTGCTGGCGGTGGACCGGCGGGGCCGGATCACCGGGTCCAACCCGGCGGCCCGCCGTTTTGCGGGCGCCGAGCCCGACTCCAAGAGCCGGCTGCGGGACCTGTTCACCGCGCTGTCGGCCGAACAGGAGTCCCTGCTGCTGGGCGGCCGCGAACCCCAGGAAGTCGAATGCCTCGTGCGCGAGGCCGAGGGCCTGCGCGCGCTGCGTTTCCGCTCCCAGCCGTCCGAGGACGTCCAGCTGATCCTGGTCAGCGATGTCACCCAGCGGAAGGCGGAGGAAATCCGGTCGAGGCAGATGGCCACCTTGCAGCTCATCGGGCGCATCGCGCGCGGCGTCGCCCACGATTTCAACAACATCCTCTGCGCCATCTCGGGGCACGCCGAACTCGCCGGGCGGGGCGCCTCGGGCCCGGACCAGGCGGCCAGTCTGCAGGCCATCGCGCACGAGTCCCGGCGCGGCGCGTCCCTCGCCGCGCAGGTGCTGCGCTTGAGCCAGGCCGAGGCACGCGGCCAGCCCTGCACGCGCCTGGCCGACCAGCTCCAGCGCGCAACGCAACTGCTCACGGTGGGCCTTTCCAGCCGGTGGCGCGTGGCGGTGGACATCCAGGGAGGACTCGGTCCGACCCTGCTGACCGGAAACCAGATTGAGCAGATCATCTTGAGCCTGGCCCTGCTGGCCGCCGACGAACTCGGGCATCCCGGGCATCTCCACATCCGCGCGCGGCCGCCTGACGCCGCCGCCCCCCTGTTCGACGTCGGCACCCGGTGCGCCGCCGCCGTGTGGATCGCGGCGTCGGAAGCCGAGGACGCCTCGTCGGCGCCGGTCAAGGCCATCCCGCTGGAGGCCGGCGTGGTGGTGTCCGTCGTGCGCTCGATCCTCGGGGAAGCCGGGGGGCGGCTGGATGTCCTCGCACAGGAGGGCCGGCACGGGTACCGGCTGTGCCTGCCCAGCCTGCCGGTGGCCGAAAAGAGCATGGCCCTGGGCGCGCTCACGGCGGAGGAGGCCCTGCTCGTCTCCATGTGGAAAATCCTGGTGGCCGGCGCGCGCACGACCGCGCGGGACGATTGGGCGCGGCTGTTCCGCGACCTGAACATGGAAGTCCGCACGGCCGACGACATCGTCGCCACGCTCCAGGCCGTCGAGGCGCCCGGCGACCTGGCCGCGCTGGTGCTGGAGCGGAAGCTGCTGGGCGAGGAGGCCCCGGCCCTGCTGCGGGCCATTCGCAAGCTGCGCCCCCGGAGCGGGCTGATCCTGCTGACCGACGACCAGTCCTCGTGGGACCCCGCGCTGGGCATCGAGGTGATCCGGGAAACGGCCCCCGGCGCGGAAACGCTGCTGCGGGCCATGCTGCGGTCCGCCAGCGCCCGGCAGGGGACGGGGGCCTGAACGCCATGCCGTCCGATGAACCCCACCGCGGGGATCGCGAGCTGCTGTTCGGGCTGGACGACCGGCCGCCGTTCTGGATCGCGCTGTTCGCGGCTCTTCAGCACCTGCTGGCGGTCTTCGTGCCGATCATCACGCCGCCGCTGCTGATCTGCGGCGCGCTGAAATGCGATGTACCCACCACGACAACCATCGTCGGCCTGTCCTTGTTCATTTCGGGGGTCTCGACCTGGATCCAGGTCCGGAAGGTCGGCCCGCTCGGGTCAGGCCTGTTGAGCATCCAGGGCACCAGCTTCACCTTCGTCGGCGCGCTGATCGCGATCGGGCAGACCGGCGGGTTGCCGCTGATCTTCGGCGTGTGCCTTGCGGGCTCGGCCGTGGAGATGATCATCAGCCGGTTCATCCCGCTCGTGCGCCGGTTGATCCCGCCGCTGGTCAGCGGGATCGTGGTGACGCTGATCGGGTTGAGCCTGGTCGGGGCCGGCGCCTTCAACTGCGCGGGCGGCGGCGCGGCCATGGCGGACGGCTCGTTCGGCCACCTCCGGCACTTTGCGCTGGCGGGGCTGGTGCTCGCCGTGATCCTGGTCTTGAACCGCAGCCGGAACGCCCTCGTGCGCATGGGCTCCATCGTCGCGGGGCTGCTCGCCGGCTACGCGGTCGCGGCGCTGCTGGGTCGGGTGGATTTCCGGCCGATCGCGGAACTCGACCGCGTGGTTCTGCCGCTCCCCTTCCAGTACGGCCTGGCGTTCCGCTGGTCCGCCTTCATCCCCGTGGCCCTGCTCTATGTCGTCACGTCCATCGAAACCGTGGGCGACATCACCGCGACCTCCATCGTTTCCCGCCAGCCGATCGCGGGCCCGCTGTACCTGAAGCGCCTCGCGGGCGGGATGCTGGGCGACGGATTCAACTCCGCCCTCGCGTCGGTCTTCAACACGTTCCCGAACACCACGTTCAGCCAGAACAACGGCGTGATCCAGCTCACGGGCATCGCGAGCCGGACGGTGGGCCACTGGATCGCCGGCCTGCTGGTGCTGCTGGGTCTCTCGCCGCTGGTCTCGGGCGTGTTCGCCCTGATGCCCGAGCCGGTGTTGGGCGGCGGGACGCTGCTGATGTTCGGCACCGTGGCCGCGGCCGGCATCCGGATCATCGCGAGCCAGCCGCTCGACCGGCGGGCCCTGCTCATCCTCGCGGCGTCGCTGGGCACGGGCATGGGCGTGGTGCTCGCGCCGGACGCGCTCAAGGCCCTGCCGGAATGGGCGCGGCACGTCTTCGCTTCCGGCGCGGTCACGGGCGGACTGACTGCCGTGCTCTGCCACGCGCTGCTGCCGGCGGCGCGGGAGTAACCGTCAGCGGCACCGCTCGCTGATCCACCGGACCACGCGGGACGGGAACGCGAGAAGACGCCACACCGCGTGGACGCCGCTCCCCGGTTTCTTCAGCGCACCCTTCCAGGGAAACACGCGGTACAACCCGGCGACGCCCAGCGATACGACGGCCAGGAACCGGTTGCTCCACCGGCCGCGCCGGGTGTCCAGCCGGAAGTCGCCGCCCGGCCATTTCACGCGGACCACTCGCCCGAGAATCGCGGCATACGGGATCGGTTCATCGAGGCCGAGCACGGGATCGCCCTTGGTCACGAACTCCCGGCCCGCGCCGCGCGCCCGGGTGCCCACAACCCGGTGGCAGACCAGCTGGTCGCCGCGTTCGAAGACGAGGATGTCGCCGAAGCGGATGTCCCGCTCGGGCACGGCCCGGATGACGACGGCCTCGCCGCCGCGGATCGCGTGGCCCATGCTCAAGCCGGCGGTCCGCAGCATGACCTCGTTGCCCTCGGCAAGCAGCACGCGCTGAATATCGCGGGAATCCGCCACAACCATCCTCCGGGAGGCCCGGCGAGGGCGCCGGGGCTCCATCCGGTCAACCGTCCTTCAGCCCGGCCAGGCAGTCCAGCACCGACGCGTTGGGCACGAATCCCAGCTCGTAGCAGGGAACTTGCGTGGCGATATCAATGCACAGGCGCGTGGTCCGGTCCAGGCCGTCGGCATCCCAGAACGGCGGGAACGAGCGGGCGATCAGGTGCGTCGCGGCCAGCGCGGGCGCCCAGCGGACGGCTTCGTTGCGGGGCGCCTTCTTCAGGAAGTAGATGCGGCGGAGGGGGATCCCCATGTTCTCGCAGACATCCACTTCCCCGTGCCAAGGCGTGCCGAACATCCGGATGCCGCCCTCCATCTTCCGCAGGATGATCCGGTCGTCGCTCAATACCTTCCAGTCGGTGCCTTTCATGAGCACCTTGGAGATGGTGCTCTTCCCGGCGCCGGAGACGCCGACAAAGAGGTAGCCGCCATTCCCGTCCCCCGCGCCGCAGGAGTGGATGATCACGCCGTCGAAGGAGGGCAGCACGTTGATGTAGATCAGCTCTTCCAGCGGGTAGTTCAGGGGAAAGGACTGATCCAGGGCATTCCGGCAATAGACGGCGCCGGAGCGATAGTCCGGGGCCAGCACGGCCCGGCGGTTTTCCTCGTAGGGCGGCGTGGCGTTGAAAAAAGAGACCACGCGGGCGCCCGGCGCCTCGGACATGGACCACCAGGACGTGGAGTCGAACGTTTTCTTCAACCCCTCCAGGGACGGCCAGGGCCCGTCCACGGCCCGGAAGCGCAGGGCCGGCTCCTTGTCCGAGAGGAAGTGCTGGTGCGAGGGCCCGACATCCAATTCCGCGCCGCCCGGGGCCTTTTCTATCACATAGGTAATGCCGGCTATATCAAAGACAGCCTTCTGAACCATGCCCACCTCCCGTCGACAGCAAAACGAGGCCCTTGCTTCCGCAAAGGCCTCGTTGTTTTTTACCATCCTCGCCGCGGCTTCAGGAGCCGATAGAAGCACAGATATGCGAAACCGGCTGACAGCCCGAGACATCGGGACCGCTGACGCCCTGCGTTTTGCACGCCGCCAACACCGCTTCCGACGGGACCAGTTTCACCTTGCGAATCTCGGGTTTCCTGTAGGCCTTCTTCATCATGCTCCTCCCTCGGTGATCGCACGCTAGAGAAGCGCCCTGTACCGGTCAAGAAAAAAGGCCCCTGCCGAAGCGGAGGCCTCAAAAGAATTCAGGCGATCCCGATCCGAGTCAGGAACCGATGATAGAGCAAATCAGTGTGATGAAGCAGCCCGACTGCTGTCCCGGGCCGGCGGCTCCTGTCGTCTTGCAGGACTGCAACACGGCTTCCGACGGGACCAACTTCACCTTGCGAATCTCGGGTTTCTTGTAGGTCTTCTTCATGCTCGCTCTCCTTGTTGGACTCCCTGATCCAAGCGGGAATGGATATTCGCACAGAGCGCGCCGAGCGTCAACACAATATCAAGCGTTTCCGGACGCCGGGGGCGCTGAAGATCCTATCTTGTTCAGCCCGAAAGCGTTGGCCCGGGCATGGGCGATCCGGCAGAGGTACTCGACCGGCTCTTCCTCGTCCCCGCTGTACAGGTGGGCCCAGCCGGCGCATTGCCCGCACATGTTCCGGATGGGACAGGCGCCGCATTTCGTTACGCGGCTTTCCTTCTGCCCGAGCACCGTCGGCAGGAAGGTGTAGAAGGCCTCGTGGAAATTCCCGCTTCGCAGGTCGTATTGGTTCTGCCGGGCGAACATGCAGAGGGAGAGCTTGCCCTCGGGGTCGATGTGGAAGCTCCACTGCCCCGCCCCGCACTTGTACAGCCGCCCGTCGTCGGAGGCGAACGTGAACTTCTCGCAGAACTCGTCCCAGCTCTTCAGGCGCTCCGGGTCGCCCACATCCAGCGCCACGATTTCCTCGGGCGTGAGCATCAGCTCCTCCGGCTTGCGGGAGCCCGAGAGCGTGGGATTGAGCACCGGGTCAAACCGGTAGTTCAGCCCGCGGGATTGGGCGAATTCCCGGATGCGCGGCAGGTCGCCCTTGTTCTGCTGCAGGATCATGGATTTGAGCCGCAGCGGCACGCCGGCCTTCTGCAGCAGGTCGATCCCGCGCAGGACCTTCTCGAAGTTCTCGGCCCGCCCGGTGACCGCGCGGTACGTTTCCGGCGAGAAGCCGTAGAGGGTGATCTCCACCACGAACGGCTTGAGATCGCTCAAGACGCCCGCGATCCGCTCGTTCACCAGGCTTCCGTTGGTGAAGAGGGTGGTGACCAGCCCCTTCCGCCGGCAGTAGTTGTAAATGTCCGCGAAATCGCGCCGCAGCAGCGGCTCGCCGCCGGTCAGCAGCATCCAGAGGCATCCCTCGTCCGCCACCTGGTCCACCAGGCCGCGGATCTCCTCCAGCGAGAGCTCACGGCGGGGCGGCTCCTCGACGCAGTAGCAGTGGATGCACCGGAAATTGCAGGCGAAGGTGAGCTCGATCGAGCCGGAGAGCGGGAGGCGCTTGCGAAGGGACTGGTTGTGGACCCGCTCGCTGAAGTACTCGTAGCCGACCTCGGGAACCCGCGATTCCGTCATGTCAGGCTTCCGTGATCAGCTTTTCGGCCTTCAGCTGCTCGACGAAGTCGGCGAGGTCGCGGTCGAGCTCCTCCGGGGTCACGTCGTATTGCTGCAGCAGGATGTCGCGTATTTCGCCGAGCGTCTTCTGGCCGTCCAGCAGGTCCCAGATCTGGGCGGCGAGCGGGTTGATGGAATAGATGCTGTCCAACTCCTCGGCCGACTTGCGGACCGGGACAAGAATGATCTCGTCCGCGATCTGCCGCCGCACCACGTCTCCCGTCTTGGCCATCCTGGCTTTCTCTTTGGACATGAGCCCCTCCCCGGTTGAGCTGTTGCGGCGGCATCATGCCGGACCCCCGCCCCCCTGCTCAAGCCCGGAAATGGGCATGATTGCGCTTCCGTTTGCGGGCCGGCTGGTCTAATAGGGAGCCCAGCAGAAGATGAATCCGCCAGCCGATCAGCACCGCGAAGCCCGGTTCCTCGCGCAGATCGCCCGGACGCGGCCCGCCGACGCGGACATCGCGGCGGCGCGCGAGACGGCGGCCGGGGGGCTTGATCCCCTCCGCCTCCTGCCCCTGGTGGACCAGAACCGGCTGGCTCCCCTGCTCTACCGCAACCTGAAGGCCGCCGGGCTCGACGCGGTTTTGCCCCCCGGGACCATGTCCGCGCTCCAGCAAAGGCTCCTGCAGGAGATGCTGCGCGGCGCGCGGCTCGAACAGGAAACGCGCAACCTGCTGGAGCGCTTTCAAGCGCGGGGCCTCCGCGTCATCCTCCTGCGCGGCCTGGCCGTGGGCGAGGCGGTCTACGGCGACGGCTCGTTGCGCCCGTACAGCGATCTGGATCTCCTGCTGCTCAAGGAGGACCTGCCCGCCGCCAAGGAACAGCTGCGCGAGGCCGGGTACGGCGCGCCCGCGAAAGCGCTCGAGGACGGATACTACGAGCGGCAGCACCTGCACCTCCTGTACGTGCACCGGAAGACGGGCGTCATGGCGGAGATCCACTGGGCGCTGGACCACCGGTTCACGCCGTGGCTGGTGGACTACGCGGAGCTATTCCGCGACGCGCGGCCCGGCACAATCGCGGGCGCGCCGGCCCTCGCGCTCTCGCCGGAGGACATGCTGCTGTCGCTCGGCCTGCACCTCGTCAAGCACGGCCCCTGCGCCGAGCTGCTGCTCGACCGGCCAGCCGCCGCGGAACGGATCCTCGCGGCGGGCTGGTGGATCCACGTCCTCGACGTGGCCGAGGCCGTGGAGCGGGGGCGCGAAACGCTGGACTGGGCCCGCGTCGCCGACAAGGCGCGTCGCTGGAATATCGGGGCGGCCGTCCGGGCCAGCCTGCGTTGCGCCGGGCAGTTGCTCCGGGCCCCCATGCCGGCCGGGCTGATCGAGAGCCTGGGCGCGCCACGGGCCAGCGGACTCGCCCGCCGGCTCCAGGAATGGCAATTGCGCGCGCTCGCGCCCGACGCGGCGAAACCCTCGGGCCGCCTTGCCGGGTTCCGGCATGACATCGCGTTCCGGCCCGTGCGCCTGCTGGATGCCCTGCTCTACCTGTGGCCGGACGAAGCGTACCTGGCGCGGCGCTACCCGGAGCGGAGCCCGTTCACGCGCCGGGGGCGGCACCTCGCCGGGGGGATCGGAGAACTCGCCCGCGGCTTTGCGGACCTCCTGGTCAGCCAGTGGCGGCGCCGGGCTGCAGGATGAGCCTCATCCCCACGTCGCCGGGATGCAGCGTGGGATCGGAGAGCCCCTCCGCGGGACGGAACCCCAGCTTCTCGTACAGCCGGATCGCGGACGCGTTGCCGGCCCGCACGGACAGGCAGATCGTCCGAGCGCCCTCGGCCTTCAGGCGCCGGATCGCCTCCCGGGCCATGAGCTCGGCGAGGCCGCGGCGCCGGTAGAGCGGGCGGACCTCCATGCCGGCGATCCACCAATCCGGCCGGCCCTTTTGAAGATGCAGGAAGCCCGCCAGCCGATCCGGCCGCCGCGCATCGGCCGCCACGAGCACGCGGCGGAAATCGGGCGCAGCGTCCCGCAGCGCCTGCTCCCACGCCGCCCGCAACCGGGGCCGCAGCGCGGGCCGCAGCGCGGCGCCGAAGAGGGCCAACGCGTCCAGGTCGCGAACGGGATCGACGTCGCGGACGACCGGCCGCAGCGGCAGCGCGATTTTCAGGAGCGCGGCCGCGGGCAGCGAGCCCAGCGCGCGGCCGGCCAGCCAGGATATTCTCTGGAACAGCGTCGCGTTCATGGTCTTTTTGCCGCAGAGGACGCGGAGGGCGCAGAGGAAGGAAGAGAGATCCGCCCTCCGTGCACGCCGTTGTCTCCCTGTTCCATGGGCCTCTCCGGTTCAACCGCATCAATACTGCGTCAGCGTCCCGTCCCGGCGCGCGCGGCGCACGGCGCGGCGGAAGACATACAGGCTGGCGGGCAGCAGCACCGCGGCGAACAGCACAAGCGCGAGGATGTCGGGGAGCAGTTCGCCCCACGACGCGCCCCGCAGCATGGCCCGGCGCATCGCGCGCAGGGAGTACGTGAGGGGCAGGCACCAGGCGACCGGCTGCAGCCAGGCCGGCAGCACGGCGACGGGATAGAGCACGCCCCCGAGCAGGCTGAACACGACGCCCGAGAGCGCGTCGAGCGGATTGCCCTGCTTGAAGACCATGATGAAACTGGCCGACACGATCCCGAGCGCGCTGAAGGAGAGGATGGTCAGGCCCTGCACCACCAGCGCGGCGGAAAGGTTGGCATGGCTCAAGTCCACGCCGAAGCACAGCGCGCCGATGAGGAAGAAGAAGACCACGCGCAGCGAGGTGAAGGTGTAGTTCCACAGGCTCGACGAGATCAGGATCGTGGACAGGCGCGTGGGCGAGACCAGCATGGCCTCCAGCGTGCCCATCATCTGGCCCTCGCGGATGCTGGCGGCAAAGGAATTCATGGCGACCGTCATGTAGCCCGAGAACGCCAGGCCGACGAGGACGAAGGAGAAGTAGTCGCCGCCGTACTCCGCCAGGTGCGGGCTCGCGGCGCCGCCGAACACGCGCGAGACGAAGAAGAACATCAGGATCGTCGCGAAGATCCCGAAGAACTGGAGGAAGAAGGCCATCGGGTAGCTGATCAGGACCGTCAGGTCGCGCTTCACGAACGCCAGCGGTTTTCGCCAGCCCGTCACGACCCCGCCTCCGCCGCCGGCGCGGCGTCACGGGTGAACTTGCGGAACGCCGTCTCCAGGGCGGCTTCCGGCGTCTCGACGTCTTCGATCCGCCCGCCGGCGCCCACGACGCGATCGAGCAGGTTGGCCAGGGCTTCCCCGGCTTCGCCCTCGGCCGGCTGGAATTCCAGGACGAGGAGCCCCGGGTCCCCCGCCGGCTCCCGGATGGCCAGGCCGGGCCACCCCTTCACGAGGGCCGCGCCCTCCGCGTTCAATCCGCGCACCCGCAGGCGATAGTGCCGCACGCCGGCCTGGCGCCGCAGGGTCAAGGGGTCGGCCACGACGCGCAGCCGGCCCTTGTGCATGATCGCGATCCGGTCGCACAGGTCCTCGGCCTCGTGCAACTGGTGCGTCACCAGCACGACGGTATGCCCGCGCTCGCGGACCAACTGCTTGACGACGTCCCGGAGATGCGCGGCGGAGACCGGGTCCAGGCTCCGGGTCGGCTCGTCGAGGAACAGGATCGAGGGATCGTTCAGCAGGCCGCGGGCGATGCCGAGCCGCTGCTTCATGCCCGAGGAATAGCGGTCGAAACGGCGGTCCAGGAACTCGCCCAGTTCCAACCACTCCGCCGCGCGCGCGATCCGCCCGGCCGCCGCGCGCGCGGACAGGCCGTGCAGCGCGGCGAAGAACTCCAGGTTCTGCCGGCCCGTCAGCCGCCAGTAGAAGCTGCGGTCCTCGCCGCTGACCAGGCCGATGGAAGCCCGGACGCGGGCCTCGTCCGACAGGTCGAACCCGTTGACCTCCGCCCGGCCGGAATCGGGAAGGACCAGCGTGCAGAGCATCTTGACCAGCGTCGTCTTGCCGGCGCCGTTCGGGCCGAGCAGGCCGAACAGCTCGCCCTGCCGGATTTCCAGGCTGACGCGGTCCACCGCTGTCAGCGGCGCGCCGGACAGGCGCCGGAACGGATGCAGCGCCGCCTGCCGCAGCGAAACTTTCTGCGGGAAGCGCTTGGTCAACCCCTCTGTGACTATCGCGACGGGCACCGCCCCCCCCTTTTTCGCCCGGGCCTTGCCCGGGGCGGCTGTTTGTAGCATCCGACTCAGGCCGCGTCAAATGCTCCCCATCCTGCGGGCTTGCCGCCCATCTGCTTTCAGGGCAAGCTCACCGCCACGATGAATACGGAACACCCACCCCGCGAACTGGAACCCGATGCGGAAACGCTCCTGCTGTCGAACGAGGTGCAGTTGCTCCTGTCGGAGAAGCGGACCTGGCTGTCCGTGCTGCGCACGGGCATCGCGGTATTCGCGCTGCCCCTCTCGGTGTTGAGCATACTGATCACCACGTCCCGGTTGTACGACGTGTCCAAGGTCATAGTCTTCCTGACCCTGGTCCTCACCCTGTCCTTCGGGCTGGTGGTCCTGGGCGCTTACCTGGTGGCGCGGGCGATGAAAAAACTGCGCGCGCTGGACCGGCACATCCTGAAGTTGAAGGGCCGCTCCCGGATCATCGCGGACCTGGTCACCTGACCCGGCGGCCGCCGACCGGAGGACTCCGCCATGAAAAAAGTCCTCGTGATTTCATACCTGTTCCCGCCCCGCGGCGGGGTCGGCGTGATCCGGATCGCGAAGTTCTGCAAGTACCTGCCGGAACACGGCTGGCGCCCCATCGTGCTGACCACGGAAGCGCCCGCGGAAATGAGCCGCGATGCGGAGCTGCTCGCGGAAGTCGAGGCCTCGTCGGTCCTGGTCCGGATGCCCCTGCCGCCGGGCGGCCGGCGACGGGGCTTTCCGGAGGTATCCATCCGCTGGCGGCGGCCGGCCATCGCGCAAGCCCTCCGGCTGGCCCGGGAGGAAGGCGTCGCCGCGATTTTTTCCTCCGGCGATCCCGTCGTGAACCACCTGGTTGCCGGCGAGGCGGCCCGACGCTCCGGGCGGCCGTGGCTGGCGGATTTCCGGGACGAGTGGGCTGTGAACCCGGAATTTATCCGCTCCCCCTTCCAGCGCGCACGGGCGGACCGATGGGAACGGGACATCCTCGAAAAGGCTGATGCGGTCGTCTCCGTCACCGCGCCGGTCGTGGACATGCTGGTCGAAAAGGGCGGCGGGCCGGCGGCGAAGTACCACCTGATCCCGAACGGGTACGACGGCGCCGTCCTCTCCGCCCTGCCGTCCGCGCCGGCGCGGCGGGACCGGTTCACGATCACGTTCACGGGGCACCTGCCGAATCCCGCGGACATGCTGCCCGTCCTGAAGGCCCTGCGCCTGATGCTGTCCCTTCGGCTCGCGCGCGAGGATGAACTGCTCCTTCGGCTCGTGGGCGACTTCGAGCATTTCCGCCACGACGAGGCCATGGGGCTCTCCGGGCTCGTCCGGAAAATTCCGCCGGGCTCCCACCGCGAGGCGCTGCTCCGGCAGCAGGATTCGGACCTGCTGCTTTCCGTCAGCGACGCGCGGCGCGGCCGGTACGCCGTTTCCGTGAAGCTCTATGAGTACATGGCCAGCGGCCGGCCCGTGCTGGCCGTGGCCCCGGCCGGGAGCCTGATGGCGGACTACGTCGCGCGATCGCGGACCGGCCGCGCGGCCGACCCCGCGCGCCCCGACGAAATCGCGGATGCGATCGCGTATTTCTTCGCGCGATGGAAGCGCGGCAATCTTGCGGTCGAGCCCGACCGCGCCTTTCTGGAACACTTCGACCGGCGCCGGACAGCCGGCCAACTGGCCGGCCTACTGGACTCGCTCGCCGGCGCGCAATCCGTTTAGCAGGGCCGCCCAGCGTCCGGCCATGGCGCGGCTGCTGAAGCCGCGGATGTAGGCCCAGTCCGGGTCGGTCGTCAAAGTTCCATCTCGTCCACGGACATAGAGATCATAAACGGCGGCGGCCACTTCATCCACGCCCGCCGCGATGTCCACCACGGTTCCCGTCCGGCTGCGCAGGACCATCCGCGCCGCGACGCTGTCGGGCGGGACCAGCGCCAGGATCGGCGCGCCGGAAGCCATGTACTCGAATAGCCGGCTGGGAATGAACTCGCCAAGTTCCGCGGGCAGGGTCAGCAACAGCGCGGAAGCCCCGCGGTACAACCGCAACGCCTCCGCGTGCGGCACGTGGCCGAGGACGCGCGCCCCGGAAAGCCCGGCTTGCCCGCAAAGATTCGCGCCGGCCAGGGTGAAGCCGAACCGGGCCGGGTCCAGCTTGCCGAGGCGCGCGAGAAGATCCAGGGCCTTCGGCAGCGCGGCCGGCAGCATGCCGGGATAAAGGGTCCCGGCCTGGACGAGATGGAACCGGTCGGATGGCGGCTCCCTCTCCTGCGCGAAATCCGCCTCCTCGTAGCTCAACTCGATGCAACGAACCCGATCCCCGCCCCCGCGGCGGACGAAGCGTTCGGCCAGCGGCGAACTGACCGCGACCACGGCGTCCGCCGATGCGAGCGTTTCGCGCTCCAGCCGTCCGCTATCGGCCACGAAGGCGGCGGATCGCAGGGGGAATCGCGGGTCCTCGGTCCAGAGATCGCGAAACTCGGCCACCCACGGCACGCCGAAGCGCTCCCGCGCCATCCTCCCGAGCAGGACGGATGTGAAGGGAAAGGACGTGGTCACGACGGCATCGAAGCGATGCGCCGACAGGAGCTCCACCGCCCGCCGCCACGCGCGCGGCAGCCAGCGGACCAACGGGTCGGGGAAAACATGGCGGAACGATCCGCCGTGCTCGTCGCGGTGACCGAGGACACACCGCCGCAGCCAGGAATCCGGCAACTCACGGCCCGCGAATTCCGCCAGCTCCGCTTCATCGGCCAAGCCGGCCCGCAAGACGCGGCCCTCGTCCAACGCGGCCGGCAGATCGAGCGGATCCTCCATCGCGGCCGGCACGGCCCCCGGGACGCCGGTCAAAACGAAGGGATCCCAGTCGAACGAGCGGAGGTACTTGGCCAGGTAGAAGGCGTGATACATCCCCGAGGCGACGGCGGGCGGGAACTCGAAGGCGATGAGCAGGACCTTTTTCACCGGGGTTCGCTCCCCGAGGCGTACGGCTCCATGAAAAACCGGCGCAACCGGGCATCCTCCGGCGTGAAGCCGGGGACCCGGCCGTACCAGTCCCGTTGGACGCCCAACTGGGAATAGACCAGGGATTCCATGGCCAGGGGATGCAACTCGAACCGGGTGCCCGGGATCGCCTCCCCGATGCCGGCCGCGCGATCAATGGCCTCGCGGACTATCCGGACCGTGTGGCGGCGGAAAGAGTCCAGGCCGTAGTGTTCCCGGGCGCGGGCGAGGGCGCGTTCCGCCATGTTCCGGCGCAAGGCCGGGTCCGCCAGCAGCCGCCGGATCGCGGCGACGCCCGCCGGCGCGTCCACCCGCACGTCCGTATCCGCGACGCGCGTGGCCATGAGGACCCCGGTCTCGCCCGGCGCGACGGTGTCCTTCAGACCGCCCCATTCCGTGCCGACCACCGGTAGGCCGCAGGCCATCGCCTCCACGGCCGCGAACCCGAAATTCTCGTCGCGGTTGACCGTGGCCGTGACGAACACGTCGGCAGCCGAAAGGAGTTCCGCGAGCCGCGTGTCGTCCAGCGGCCCCGCGAAGACGACCGCGCCGCCCAGGTCCCGGGCCCGCGCGTCCAGTTCCTCGCGGTAGGAGTCAGCCTCCGAATCCAGCGGCTCCGGCCCGCCGGCGACGACCAGGCGGATGCCGGGGAATTCCGGCCGCAGCGCCGCAACCATGTCGAGGAGCAGATGGACGTTCTTCGGGCGGGTGACGCGGCCGGCGTAGACGAGGACCGGCGCGGCGGCCTGCAACCCGTGCGCCGCCCGGGCCGCCTCGCGCGCCGCCTCGCCAAGCGGGCGGAACACGTCGAGGTCCACGCCAAACGGGAGGAAAGAGGCCCCGATTTCGCGGCGCGGGAAAACCCGTTCGACGATCGCCTGGTCCGCCCGGCAGGAAATCAGGATGGAATCCGCGTTGCTCAAGTCGGCCAGCATCCGGAGGAACCGTAGCCCGCCGAGGGGCAGCGTGCCGAGGGCCAGGTGAAGGAATGGCTTGCGAAGCGAACCGGACCGGTCCGCGCGGATGGGATGCGGAACGACCACGGCCTCCACGCGGTCCAGGAACGCCCGCCACGCGACGCCCTCCGCTGCGCCGGGATAGCGAACCAGCTCGAATTCAGCGGCCAGCGCTTCTTCCAGCCGGCGCCAGACACGGTCGACGCTTTTCTGTTCGGCCGGGCCGGAGGCGGGCGTGATGAATCCTATCCGGATCATGCGGAAAGAAAAAAGGCCCTTGTCGAGTCGACAAAGGCCCCTAAGCTACTCCGAGCGATCCAATCAGGATCCGTATGCCGAGCAGATCCCGTTCATGGCCAGGCAACTGCCGCCGGCCGGGCCGGAGGCTCCGCGCGTCTTGCACGCCTGCAAAACGGCTTCCGACGGGACCAGTTTGATCTTCCGAATCTCGGGCTTCTGATAACGAGCCTTCATGCGGACCTCCCTTTCGCCATTCCTACCTTGGGCGGCAACCTACTTGAACAGGCCCGCTTACGTCAACGAAAAAACATCGAGAGCGGTATGGCATCTCCAGCACGCCCGCGAAGAATCGCCGTACAGTTCCCCCACCGTGGCGGCGCTGAAGCGCCGCTCAATCCCCCGGCGGAATTGAAGATAAAGGGCGTTGTGCGAGTCGGGATCCAGGTTCAGATGGCCGGCCCGCGTTCCTACCGGTATCGGCCAGCCAGAATGATGTCCTTGAGATAGTCCTTCTTCTTCAGGCTGGGCGGTTTCGCGCGCGGGTCCAGCCGGACGAATCCCAGCGGCCGCGCGCGCCCCTGCTTCCGGCCCTTCACCGGCGCGCCTTCCCACCGGCCGTTCAAGCCCGAGAGGGCCTGGCCTTTTTCGATCACCAGCATCCACGTGTCGGCGGACTTCATCTCCCGGTCTGCAACGAAGCGGAAGCCGCCGGCAACGGCATCGAGGGAAACGGTCAGGGGATCGGTTTTGCCGTCCAGGGTCAGGACGAAGACCTCCTTGCCATGCTCGTTCGCGTACGTGAGCTGGAGCGAGGCGCCGCGGCCGAAGGGAAAGGTCGCCGCGAAGCGCGTCCACGCGGCGGGGAAGCGCGGGCGCAGGACGATCCGGCCGTCCAGCAGCCGCGGCTCGAAGCCGCCGAAATCCTGGTAGCCGTTGCGCGCGAATTCCGCGGAGCTCCAGGCCTGCGCCCAACACCCGCTCAACACGAGCTTGCCCTTCGCGTCCGGCCAGGCGTCCACCAGTTCGCTCATCGCGCCGCGGCAGCCCTGTTCGAGAATTTGCGCCGCCAGGTTCCGCGCCAGTTGGCCCGCGAGCTCCGTCTGCCCGCACCGGCACAGCGCGGTGACGGCGGGCCCGGCGTTCCAGCCCCAGACGATGCCGTTGTGGTACGCCGCGTCGAAGTGGTAGGACTCTTCGCGGTGGTGAATCGGGTGAAAGTACGGATCGTCCTGACTCAATGAACCGATACCGTGCGGGTAGAGCAGCTCACCGCATGCGTTCGCCGTCACGCGCGCGGCCGTTGCGTCGTCCACGAGCGGCTCGATCATCGGCACGGAGATCGCCATCAACTGGTTTGGCCGGACCTTGAAATCCGCCGTGCCGTCCGGGCGCAGGCGGTCGGCCAGCCGCCGGCCGCGCGCGTCCCAGAACTTCTTCGCGAAACTTTTCCGCACCTTCGCGGCGAGGAGGGCCCACTCCCGGGCGGACTTCGCGTCGCCCACGAGGTCCGCGAGCCGCGCGCCGGCGAGCAGGGCGTTGAACCACAGCGCCTGGATTTCCACGGCTCGGCTGCCGCGCGCCGACCAGGGCTCTTTCCCTTCAATCCGGGCATCCATCCACGTATCGGCGTCGGCATGAGTCAGGAAGCCCTGTTTGTCGCCGTGGTGCTTCAGCGCGCCCGCGATCGCGGTCCTGACGAACGGGTACACTTCCTCCCCGAACGCGCGGTCGCCGGTGTAGCACAGGTATTCGTACAGCTCGCGGATCAGCCACGGCGTCCCATCCGCCGTGTTGTAGATCTTGTCCGCGGCGCGCGTCCCGGTCACCCGGTTGGGCACCCGGCCGTAGTCCGGGGAGTCCTTGTCCGTGTTCTGCCAGCGGACGAAGTTCCGGATGACCTCGCGCGCCTCGTCGAACATCCCGCTGACGAGCAGCGTGCCCGGCAGGGCGATGAAGGTGTCGCGGCCCCAGTTGTTCTTGAACCACGGCAGGCCGGCCCAGATCCCCTGGCCAAACTCGTTCTCGACGAGGAACAGGCTCGAGAGCTTGGCCCACATCAGGGCGCGGTTGTAGTCCTCGTCGTCGGTCCACAGGTGGCTGCGCGTGAGCAGGCCGAAGATTTCCGCCTTGTGCCGGCGCACGCCGTCGGCCTCGCGCAGGGCCAGCACCCGGCCCTGGGCGCGGCGCGGGTCGCGGTCGAACGCGAGGTACAGCGTGAACTCCGATTCGTCCTGCAGGGTGCGAAAGACGGGCGCGACCAGGCGGCCGCGCGTCACGGTCCCGTCGTGCCGGAACGGCTGGCTCGAACTGACCCCGACGCAGAACGTCTTCTTCCGGTCCGTGATGAAGCCGCCCCACGGTTTGGCCTGCACCACGAGGTGGCGCGGCGCAAGGTCCAGCAGCGGGGCCAGGGCCAGCGTCTGCGGTTGGCGGGAGAACGCGCGCAGGGCGACCGCCTGCTGCCGGCGCAGGAGCATCAGTTCGTCCCACCACGACGGGCCGTGGTCGTGCCGGATTCCGTACGGGTAGATCGCGGCGCCCTCGGCCTTGGTGCGCTCGTTGAACAACTCGCCGCGCCAGCTCAGGAAATCGCGGAACAACGCCCGGCCGTGCAGCAGGTAGCCGGCGCCTTCCGCGGTGCGGTGCGTCTGCCCCTCGAAGTACCCCTCGACGTTATCGCCGAAGAAATACGGCGCGGCGCGCCGCCGCGGCACGCGAATCGCAAGCGCCTCGAAAAGCTGTTCCTGTCCGAACGGCATGATCGCGCATCGTAGCGCAGAAGAGGGCCGGCCGCCACCGGAATTCAGGCCGGCCGCGCACGGGGAATGCCCGGCGAACGCCAGCACGGCGACCCGCTTGTTCATTGATGCTTGTCCGGCGCGAATCGCGCCACGGAACCGCGGCCAGGCACTGAAGCGGCGGGTTCGCCGGGCTACGGCTCTTTCAGATAACGCGTGAGCATAGCCTCCCCGCGCTCCAGCACACGGCCATCGTCTCCCCTGGCGGCCACGTGCTTCTCCAGAAAGGCAATGGAGTATCGTCGAATGACATCGAAGATCCGCGAATCGTCGGCGCCGGGACGCGAGGACGTACGCCCCGCGAAGGAATTGTTGAAGGACAAATGGTTCGCGCCCTTGACTTCGAGAAAATATTTCGGGACGGGCAGGTTTCTGTAAACCTTGCCTGAAAGCTCCGCCATCGTCCCGCTGCTTCCCCGCGCGGACTCCTTCTCCAACTCGCCGAGAAAGAGCATGGAGGGAATCCGAACCGCGGCCAGCTCGTCGTCGCTGAACAAGTATCCACCCGCCCCGGTCGAGAACAGGAGGACCGCCTTGATCCGGGGATCGAATCGCTCCGGGATTGTCCCGCACACCCCCAGCGCGGTAAAGCCGCCGAAGGAATGGCCGCCGACGGCCACACGGTTCGGATCCGTCAGTCGTCCGAAGGGCTCTGAATCCGACAGTCGGTCGAGAACAAGCTGCATTTCGTCCAAACGATACATGTAGTCGGCCCGGTCATGGCGGCCGGAAGCCGCGATCCGCATGGAATGCCGCAGAAGTCCGCGCCGGTCGTAGTCTTCCACCGGCCCCTCGCGTATGCGTACGGCCGAATGCCGGTCATGATGGTCCGGCGCCGCGACGATCCAACCGCGTGCCGCGAGCGCCTCGGCAAGGAACACCACCCCGAGGCCGCTGCCCCCGTAGCCGTGCGAAAAGACAAGCAGCGGATACGGGCCTCGCTCGGCATCCGGGGCCGCATCGACCGCCACGCGGCCCCGGGTGAGCCCGCCATAGTGGTGCGGCCTTGGCCGTGCCGCCGTGGGATACCATACGGCCACCGTAAGGGTATGCTCCACTCCTTCCTTGCGGCATGGAAGATCGAGGATCTGATACCCGACATGGAAGGCGGGACGATGGGGGTCCTCTCCGGCGCCCGCGCCGGCCACCGCACAGCCCAGGCTGACCATCACGGGGAACATGCGGCCGAAGCGACCGATCAGCCCGGACGCGGTTCCCGATCTCCAGTGTCCCGCCATATCGCCCCCCGCTTCTTTCCACCTGTTGCTCATCCGGCCATGAAAGGCCGGCCACCCCGCCCGGGGCGGCTACGCCGCCGCGCGCGCAAGCGCGTGGATGCTGTCGGCTATTTAGTAATATCTCCGCTCATGGTCAGCAGATATATGTTCGGGGTCATATAGGGCCATTCGAGGGTGGCGCCATTGCTCATGCTGAAGACGATCGCCTGGCCGTCCGGCCCCCAATCCAATTCAAGGCAGGCATTGGTGAAACGAAGGGGCTGGAACCTTTTTCGATGAGGATGCCCGGGCGTGTTGAAGTGCGTCAATGGAGTGGCGTCACTCCCGTCGCTGCGCATCAGCCAGAGTTCCACTTTCTTGCCCGGCTCCGGGTTGTCGTGATACGACCAGGCGATGGATTGCCCGTCCGGCGAGTACTCCATGTTTTCATTGCCCCGGCGAAGGGGCGCCGTCCGTGTCAGTCGCCGCAAGGAGCCGCCCTTCAGGTCGCTCACATACACATCGCCCCACCACATTTGCCCGTCCGTCTCCCCGAGGTGAGCCGCCTCCCAAATCAGGTGCCCGTCATCCGGGGTGAAACCCGATCCCTCGATCAGGCGAAAGCCGGGATGAAGGTGGTTGATAGGGACGATTCGGACAGGGGCGAGGCGGGGGCCGTTTGGGCTGAAGGCTATGTCCGCCATCTTGATCCGCCACAAGCCCCATTCTTCGCCCTTGGGATTGCGCTCTTTTTTCCACGGCGAGCCCATGCCCGGATGCGCCTCCATGGAATATTCCTCGTTCCAGTACACCTTCTTCCCATCGTGAGAGAAGCTTGGGCGAATCACGCCCCAGTTATCGGGGTTCCTGGTGATACGCCAATAACGCCGGCCATCCGCCGTCATGATCCATACATCGTGGTTATGTCCGATCCCGGGAAAGGAATCCATGTTGTGCTCGGTCGGCGTCGTGTGCTCATTCTGCGCGGTGAACACGATGAACCTGCCGCTCGGATGCCAATACGGCTGGCACTTGTGAAAGCCCGAAAGACCGACCGGGGCCTTGTCCGTTAGACACGTGACACTCGTCCCGTCCGGTTTCATGGTGAAAATTTCGTAGGTCCCGGGAAGCCTGTCCGTAAAAGCCTTTCCCGGACGCAGTTCATTGAAGACAATCAGGTTGTTCGCCTTGGACCATTTTGGGTAGAGCCCCCCGCGGTGGATCAGTTGAAGTTGCCATTCTCCTTCGAACGGACTTTGCGCGTAACCGGTTCGCACCAGGAGGATCATCACTCCGCAAGCGACAACCAGGAACGCCGGGACGCCCCCCCACCCGCCACCAGGAACGGTCTTGCGGAAGTCCGTGTTCATGGCATCTCCTTTACCGAGCGCGCGGCCCCTCCGAATCATCCACAACCCGAGCCGCGCGCAAAACCGCCCCCCATCGGGACAACAGGGACCCGGGTAACGGCGCCCGCTGGCTTCATCGTCCACGATCTGGCCCGGCGCCCCCTGCCCCGCCTCGCCGCTCCTGGAGAAGACCTTCATGCCGTTTCCCGCCCTTCAACATCGATAGTCGGCGCACGGGCTGATTCGGTTGCAGGAAATCGCTTCCTGCCTTTTTTCCGCAACCGCGCGCCGCTCGCGCGCGACTTCAAGGGTGGAGACGGGGACCGGCTCGCGACGGCGGACCGCGCGCTCCGGGATGTCATCGCGTCTGGCGCGGTAGTATCGCATCGTAGGCGGCCTGCAGTTTCGGCGCCTGTTGGGTGAGCGAATGCGCTTGGATTCGACGATCACGAAAGGCATCGTGGGGGAGCGGGAGATGTTCATGGAAGGCGCCGAGATCGAGACCGACGACCTCGAAACCATCCGCCGGATCCTGGAGGGGCGGGTGGATGAATTCGAACGCCTGCTGACCAAGTATCGCGCCCGCGTTTTCTCCATCGTGCTCAACCACGTGCCGCCGGATCACGCCGACGAGGTGGCGCACGAGACGTTTATCCGGGCCTTCCGGAGCCTGGCCGGGTACAGCCGGCGGCATCCCCTTGAGCATTGGATCAGCCGCATCGCGGTCCGAACCTGTTGTGACTACTGGCGGCGCCGGGGGCGTTGCCCGGAGATTCCCGTGAGCGCGCTATCGGAGGAGCACCGGGCCTGGCTCGAACGCGCCGGGGACGGCGGCTCGAAGGCCGAGTGCGAGGCCGCGGCGGCCCGCCGGGAGGCCGCGGAGGTTCTTGACCTTGCGCTGGCGCGAATCGATGCCGGCAGCCGCGCCATCGTGGTGATGCTGTACGCCGAGGGGCGCACGGTCTCGGAAGCGGCCAGGCTGCTGAACTGGAGCGCCGCCCGGGTCAAGGCCCGCGCGCACCGGGCCCGCCACGCGCTGCGAAAGATCATTCGACCCTGGATCCGTTGAAAAGGAGAATGGCCATGAAGGAGAAGCAAAGAATCGAGCATATCGAGACGGCCCTACTGGCCGCGCGCCACCTGCCGCCGGCGCACGAGCCGGCCCCCGACTGGCAGGACGGCGTCATGCGGGAGATCCGGCGCATCGCCCCTCCGGAAGGACAGGAACTCTGGACGGCCCCGATCGAAACGCCGTTGCGCTGGATGGTCCCGGCCTGCGCCGCGGCCCTGGTCCTGCTGCTCGGCCTCAATCTGTATTGGAACCGGACATCCGAACTGGACCGGATCGAGATGGTCCTGACGGACCCCGCGGCCCCGCCGCTCACCCGGGCCTTGTGGCTTCGGTCTATTCTGTAGGAAGGAGCACCCCATGAAAAAGTGGAAGATTTTTGCGGGCATCGCGCTCATCTTCGCCGCCGGATTCGTCTCCGGCATCACGGTGACGCGCGGCGTCGTCCGGCGCCGTGTCGCGCAATGGGCCACATGGAATCCGGAAGCCACGCGCCGGGCCGTCCTCGCCCACTTGACACGGGAGTTGAAGCTGACGCCCCGCCAACAAGACGCGATCGAGCCCATCCTCGCCGCTCTCCAGCAGGACCTGCAACACGTGCGCAGCCAACTCCAGCCGGAGGTCCACCGGATCGTCGTCGAGAAAGCGCGCGAAATGGCGCCTTACCTCACACCGGAGCAGCAGACCGGTTTGCGGCTTTTCCTCCTGCAACAACGCGCCCGCTGGACAGATCCCAAGTAGCCAAAGCGAATCGGGGTCAGAAGGGAATCGGGGTCAGGCCGTAACAATACACTTTTAATTGACAGTTCCTCTGGTTTCGGCTAGGTAGCAACGCATTATGGCCAGGCCACCGAGGAACGAATTCGAGAACGCGCTTTATCACGTGACCAGCCGGGGCAACGCCCGGCAGGTCATATTTCACACCGACGGCGATCGCCGTCGGTTTCTCCTGCAGTTGCAGGACAACCTGGAACAGTACGGCGTGGTCCTGTACGCCTGGGTCCTGATGTCGAACCACTACCACCTGGTGGTGCGAACGCCGCGGGCGAACCTGGGGCGGTTCATGCAGCGACTGAACAGCAGTTACAGCCTCTATTACCGGTACAAGCACGCGAAGACCGGGCATGCGTTCGGGGGGCGGTACAAAGCGCCGCTGGTGGAGTCGGGCGATTACCTGCTGGCCTTGACGCGGTATGTGCACCTGAACCCGGTGAAGACGCGAGCGGCAAAGGAGAAGACGGCAAAGGAGCGGATCCGGATGCTGGAAGAACACCCGTGGAGCAGCTACCCCGATTACGTGGGAAGCCGGCGAACCGCGAGCCGAATCGACCTCGCGGTCCTGCAGCACTACGGGCGGAGCCGGGAGGAGGCGCAGCGACGGTACCGGGCGTATGCGCAGGCGATGGTGGCGGAGGATGACGAACCGCTGAAGGGGCTGATGGCGCGCTCGACACATGCCTGGGGTAGCGAGGAGTTCGTCGAGAAGGTGGAAAAAGAGCTCTTGGGCGGGAAGACAGGCCGGGCCAGGGATGCGGACGTTCAGCGGCCATGGCGCGGCGTCGAGATGGCGGTTCTCGATGAGGTGGTAGCGAGGGCGTACGGGATCGAGGCCGGGACGCTGAAAAGGCACGGCCGCTCGGCGGGGGAGGCGAAGGCGGTAGCGGTGGAACTGGCCTCCCGATGGAGCGGCAGAACCCAGCGGGAGATCGGTGCGCACTACGGGGGGATCAGCGGGCAGGCCGTGCACATGATTCGCCGGCGACTCATCGACAAGAAGATCGACTGGCCCAAGTTGGAGGAGGCTCTAGCCTGAAAGTGTATTGTTACGGCCTGACCCCGATTTTCCTCCGATTTTCCTTCCGAAAGGCCTGGTCCAGGATGGATTGCACCGCCTCGGGGCAGGTACGGCATGCCGTTGAAGGACGGGATCACGACCGCCAGCCGTGGACGGCCGCTGGAAGACCGGTTCATGGGGATATCAGGATACGGCCGCGGCGGCCGCCCGGCAATCATAAGTGGCGCGTAACGCACCGGATGCGATATGATGCGCGGCCGGGTTGACGTGTTGGAAAAGGCGTTCCATGTAAAGGGAGGATTCGAACCATGAAGCCGCTCCGGATGATCCCCGCCGCGCTGATCCTGGCCTTGCTCGCATCCTGCTCGCCGCCCGCGCCGCCGGCCTCCGAAGGGGCGAAGGCGTTCCGGGTGGCGGCGGTGTTCCAGACCGCCATCGAGGAGCCGTGGGACGGCGTGATCCACCAGGCCTGCCTGAAGGCGAAGGAGGAACTCGGCGTCGAGTACGAGTTCACGGAGAAGGTCGCCGCCGCCGACTACGAGAAGGTGCTGCGGGAATACGCGGACCGCGGGTTCGACCTGATCGTGGGCGACGCGTTCCTCGCCGGCGAGGACCCCGTGCGGCGCGTGGCCAAGGATTACCCGGAGATCGCCTTCGCGTTCGGCTCGGAGTTCGGACCCGCCGCGCCGAACCTGTCCGTATTCGACAACTGGATCCACGAGCCCGCCTACCTCTGCGGCGTCATCGCCGGGAAACGGACGAAGACCGGGACGATCGGCGCGGTCGCCGCCCTGCCGATCGGCGAGGTCAACCGCCTGGTCAACGCGTTCCGCGAGGGCGCGCGCTCCGTGCGGCCGGACGTGAAGATGAAGGTCTCGTACATCGGCAGCTGGTTCGATCCCCCGAAGGCCAAGGAAGCCGCCATCGCCCAGATCGAGGCGGGCGCGGACCTGATCTTCGCCGAGCGGTTCGGCGTCTACGAAGCCTGCAAAGAGAAGGGCGTCCTCGCCTTCAGCAACATGTACGACCAGCACGGCATGGCGCCGGAGACGATCATCACCGGGCCGGTATGGGACATGGGCCCCACCATCCGGCACTGCATCGAGACCGTGCGAAAGGGCGCGTGGGTCGGCATGGACCTCAAGGACTGGTCCATGATGGCGCAGGGCGGCGCCAGGCTGGCCCCGTTGCACGATTTCGAGGCCCGGCTCCCGGCGGACGTCCTCGCGTCGGTCCGCGACCTGGAAGCGAAGATCGTCCAGGGCGCGTTCCGCGTGCCGGTGGATGAATCGAAGACGGTCTCGGATTGACGGCGGTCCTTTACCGCAACCGTGTGGCGACAAGCGGCGTGGCCGTGAAACGCTGGTTGCCGTAGATCAGCACCGGCAGGTCCAGCTCGCAGGGCACCGGATCAGGTCCGGGGATAAAATGCACGGGCTGGATTTCCCACTCCGTCGGAGCCGCCGGCGGCGCCATCAGCTTCAGGGTCAGCGCACATTCCTGTTCAGGCCACTCCTGCATCGGCGAGGTCACGCGGATGGTAATGGTGTAGTAGATCGAGTGGCCGCCCGGCGGCAGCAGCGCCACCGGGGTGCTGAACTCGATCAGCGCATGGGCTTCCGCGCCGAAGCCGGCCGGCATCGTGACCTGCGGATTCAGCACATTCACTTCCGCCACCGCGTCGCTTTCGGCGTTGACGGTCAGCGGGTATGCCGGGTTGCCGACGGCCTGGTTGTGCATCGTCACCTGCAGCACACCGCCCCCGGAACCGCCGGAGACGAGTTCGATGTCCAGGGTGAATTGCGGCCGGACGACCACGTCCAGCCCGTAGCCGACGGGAGCGCCGGGCATATCGGGGAACTGGTACCGGAGGAGGGAATAGGCCCCGGACGCGGCGTCCCAATCGGTCCACACGTGAACCGAGTGCCCCCCGTAGGGAACGAAGGGCATGGTCGTCAGCACTTTTTGCACCTCGATCCCGGGGTAGGACAACAGGTCGAAGTAGACCCGCGCGTTGCCGTTCATTGCAACGGTCGAGAAGATGCTCGCCTCGTCGCCGGGCAGGATATACACGGGCGACGGCACGGTCGTCACCTCAAGGCTTGGCGGAAGGACCGCGGCCGTCAGGTTCACCGTCTTCTCCACGCCCATGGCGCGGGCCTTGAGCGGCAGAACGTACTGGCCGGGCGCCATGTCCCTGCGCATGCGAACGGTGACATACGTGTAGCGCGTAACGCCCTTCTGCTGCAGGAGGAAGCCGCCGCTCCATGATTCCGGGGACGACGTCTGGTTGTCCAGGCTGAACCCGTCGGGCCAGTTCACCGGCACCAGGTTGACCAGCATCGGCGCGGACAGGTCCGCCGTGGTCAACTGGGCCTGGACCGTCAGGCGGCCGAAGGGATCGCCCTCGCCGTATCGGAATACGAGATTCGTGTCGCCCACCGTGAAGGTGAAGTCCGGCTTCCCGGTCGCCGGCGGGGCGACCACTTCGATCCAGTACGGCAGGGCGGCCGTCTTCCCGCGGCTGTCCCTGGCCACGACCGTAAGCTGCCGCTTACCCAGCGTCGTCGTCGGCGTCACGGCCACCGTCGCGTCGCCCGCATTGGTCAACCCCATGACGGTCAGGTGGAAATCATTCGTCCGCGGCGCCATACCGGCCGGCGCGTTGGCCGCAGTGACCCGCAGCCAGTTCCCCGCCCCGACGGTCAGCTTGCCGCGGATCGGGATGCGCCACTCCTGCGCGGCCCCGGAGGCCGGACGCGGGATCTTCAGGGGCGCGGCCGAGGAGAAGGCATACGGCAGCGACAAGGCAACCTGGGGCGGGTTCAGGTGCGGGATGAGCGTGGGATCGCCCAGGAGAATGTACTCGCGCGACCAGCTCTGCTCCCTCGCAAAGTGCATGAAGATGCTCCCCCAGTCCTCGCCCGCCCAAGCCGACAGGGTCTGAAATCCGGTGGGGAAGTTGTATCCCGACCCGGTGGTCGCGGCCATGGCGAAGAGCGGGTATTTCGTGTCGAACAGGTAGCTGCCCGCGAGGTAGTTCGTCTCCGTGAAATGGCCGCTCTGGCAGGTGTCGAGCAGGAGAAAGAAGGCCTTGGGATTGACGGCGTGGATCAGGTCGGACGCAATCCACGTGGGCGTAAGTTGGTGCGTCTTCGCCGAGGAATGGCAGTCGAGATAGACCAGCTCGTTGCCCGGCAGGGGCAGCAGCCGGTTCAGGTAGTCCGTGCCGCTGCTGGTGTCCGGCCATACGGTCTGGAAGGTGGGATAGAGTTTCCCGAAATCGTTGGCCGTGGTGTAGTTCTTGATGTCGTAATACACCAGCGCCGACTTGGGCAAGGTCAGCGTACCGGCGCGGTATTGGTGGTTTTTCTGGAAATACGCGCGCAGCAGGTCGATCCGCGTCTTGCTGTTGAACTTGATCGTGTCCGTGAAAAGCCGCCCCGCCCAGATGTCCGGCTGGAACCCGCCGAAGGCATAGTACGAATCCATGATTCCGTTCAGGTTCAGATCGTACCACTCGGCGTCGAAATCGGTGAAATAGGTGTCCACGGGAAAGGCATCCGGCGTGACCAGGTACTCGGAGTCCTGCTCGCACATGACGTACGGCACGCGGCCGGCGAGGATCACGCCAGCGAGGTTCCCGCCCTGGTAGTGGAGCGCCAGCAACAGGCGCAGCAGCGCCGGGTTGTCCGGTGGAATGGCATAGGCCTCGGCCTGGTACCGGCCCTCGGCGTTGACATCGGCCTTCCACTGGTTGACCTCGTTGGTGAGCGCCTGGTAGGCCTCGGTATCCATGAGCATGAACACTTTCTGGGGCGTCGTGCCGCCGAAGGCCGATAGCGTCAACAGGCCCAGGACAGATAGAAGGCAGAACGGGGCGCCGCGGGTTTTCATGATGGCTCCTTTCGTACGCCAACTTACTCGGGAGGCTGAAACGTTTCAAGCGATTTATGCAGCAGGGCGGGAAAGGATTGAGGTTTGCCCCCGTTCCGGATAAATAACCGGCGCGGCATGAACACCGACCCGACGCCCCTGATCGAGATGCGGGGAATCACGAAGCGATTCCTCGGCGTTCCGGCCAACCGCGGCGTGGACTTCCGCCTGGAGCCCGGCGAGATATGCGCCCTGCTCGGCGAAAACGGCGCCGGCAAAACCACGCTGATGAACATCCTCTTCGGCTACTACGCCTGCGACGAGGGCGAGATCCGGATCGGGGGTGAACGGGTGAACCTCTCCTCGCCCCGGGCCGCCGTCCGGCGCGGCGTCCGGATGATCCACCAGCACTTCGCGCTCGTGCCGTCCCTGTCGGTCCTGGAGAACGTCGCCGTCGGGCAGGAGGATCACCGCCTCGGGTTCCTGGACTGGAAGGCGGCGCGGAAGCGGCTGCTGGAACTGGAGCGGCGCTTCGGCATGACGCTCGATCCCGACGCGAAGGTCTGGACCCTCTCGGTCGGCGAGCAGCAGAAGGTCGAGATCCTCAAGGCGCTCTACCGCGAGTGCCGTGTCCTGATCATGGACGAGCCGACCGCCGTGCTGGTGCCGTCCGAGGTCCGGGAACTCTTCGCCATGCTCCGGACCTTCGCGGCGCAGGGGAACGGCGTGGTGTTCATCTCGCACAAGTTGCACGAGGTGATGGACATCTCGGACCGCATCGTCGTGCTGCGTAACGGCGAGGTCACGGCCGAGAAACAAACTCGCGACACGAATGCGCGGGAATTGGCCGGCCTGATGGTCGGGCGGGATTGGCCGGCCCGGAAGGAGCGCTCGCCGCGGGCGCCCGGCCGGCCCGCGCTCGAGATCGTCGGACTGTCCGCGACGAACGACAAGGGCCTGCCGGCGGTCCGGAACCTGGACCTGGCGGTCCGCGAGGGCGAGGTCCTCGGACTGGCCGGCGTCTCCGGCAACGGGCAGCGCGAGCTGGCCGAGGTGCTCTTCGGCGTACGGAAGCCGACGGCCGGCTCGGTCCGCATCGGCGGCGCCCCGACCCGGCCCGGCAGCCCGACGGCCGTCATCGCCGCGGGAGCGGCGCGCATCCCGGAAGACCGTATCGCGACGGGCTTGATGATGGACCTGTCGATCGCGGAAAACCTGATCCTGGAAAACCGGCGCTCGGCGGAGTTCCGCCGCCGCGGCCTGCTGGACCACGGCCGGATCCGCGAGCACGCCGGACGGCTGATCGGCCAGTTCGGCATCAAGGCGGCCGGGCCGTCGACGGCGGCGAAAAGCCTCTCCGGCGGCAACCTGCAGAAAGTGATCCTCGCGCGCGAATTGTCCGCCGGGCCGCGCCTGATCGTGGCGGCGCAGCCGACGCGCGGGCTGGACGTCGGCGCGGCGGAGTTCATCCGCGGCCGGATGCTCGAGGAGTGCGGGCGCGGCGCGGCGATCCTGCTGATCTCGGAGGACCTGGACGAGATCCTCTCCGTCAGCGACCGCGTGGCGGTGATGTACGAAGGCCGGGTCGTCGGGATCCGGGCCGTGAACGAAATCACCCGGGAGCAGATCGGGCTCTGGATGAGCGGGGTGGTTCCATGATCCGGCTGCGCCTGGAGAAACGTCCGCCGCTGCCCGACTGGGCGAAGGCGGCCATTCCCCTGGCGGCCGTCGCGGCCACGCTGTTGCTGGCGGCGGCGCCGATCCTCGCCGCCGGCGGGAACCTGTGGCGCTCCTACTACTACCTCTTCTACGGCGCGCTCGGGTCGCGCGTCAACCTGCTGGAGAGCTGCGTCAAGGCCAGCCCGCTGATCTTCACCGGGCTCGGCGTCGCGTTTGCGTTCCGGGCGCGCTTCTGGAACATCGGCGCGGAGGGCCAACTGATGGCCGGCGCCATCGTCGCCGGCTGGCTGGGCATCGCGCTGCCGATCCCCTCGCGGCTCCTGCACCTGGCCGTGATCATCGGCGCCGCGTTCCTCGCCGGCGGGTTGTGGGCGGCGATCCCGGCCTGGCTGAAATTCCGCCTGCGGGTGGACGACGTGGTCACCACGCTGCTGTTCAATTACATCATGATGCACGTCATGGGCGCGCTGCTCTTCGGCCCGCTCCAGCAGCCGGACTCCAGCTGGCCGCAATCGCCGGAGATCCGGGCCACGGCCCAGTACCCGGTCCTGGTCGCCCGCTCGCGCTTCCACCTGGGCATCCCGCTGGCGCTCGTCGCGGCGGGCCTGGTCTGGCTCATCCACCGCAAGACGGTGCTCGGCTACGAAAGCCGGGCCGTCGGCGCCAACCCCGTCGCGGCGCACTTCGGCGGCGTGCCGACGTCGTCCGTGCTGCTCAAGACGGCGGTCCTGTCGGGCGGGCTCGCCGCGATGGCGGGCGTCGGCGAGGTCTGCGCCGTGCAGCACCACCTCCTGATGGATCTCTCGCCGGGCTACGGCTACTCGGGGATCGTCGTCGCGATGCTCGGCAACCTGCACCCGGCCGGCGTCGTGCTCGCGGCGCTCTTCTTCAGCGCGGTCAGCGTCGGCTCGCAGACCATGAGCCGCATGACGGGCGTCCCCAGCTACATCTCCGAGGTGATCCAGGGCCTGGCCCTGGTCGTCATGCTGGTGGCCCTGCTGCTGACGGAATACCGCGTGCGGGTCCGGCGCGGCGCGGGGACGGGAGGCGGCCATGGATGACCTCTTGAGCCTCGCCTTCCTGACGGGCGTCCTCGCCGCCGCGTTGCGGATGGCGACGCCGATCCTGTTCGCCACGCTCGGCGAGATCGTCGGCGAGCGCGCCGGCGTGCTGAACCTCGGCATCGAGGGCACGATGCTGATGGGCGCGATGACGGGCTTCACGGTGGCCTTCAAGACCGGCCACCTGTGGCTCGGCGTCGCGGCGGCGGCCGGCGTCGGGATGCTCCTCGGGCTGATCATGGCCGTGCTGGTCGTCTACCTGGGCTTGAGCCAGCACGTCTCGGGGCTGGGGCTGACGCTCTTCGCCACCGGCCTCGCCATGTTCATTTACCGGCTCGTGTTCGGCTCGCCCGTCCTGCCCCCGACCGTGGAGCCCTTCCGGCCGGTGGCCGTCCCGCTCCTTGCGCGGCTCCCCGTCCTCGGGCCGGCCCTGTTCCACCAGTACGCGCTGGTTTACCTCTCGTGGCTGCTGATCCCGGCGGTCTCGATCCTGCTGTTCCGGACTCGCGCGGGCCTGCGGATCCGCACGGTCGGCGAGAATCCACTGGCGGCGGACACGGTCGGCATCAACGTCCACCGCACGCGCACCGTCAGCCTGGTGATCGGCGGCGCGCTGATGGGGATCGGCGGGGCCTTTCTCACGCTGGCCCACCAGAACATGTTCCTGATGGACGTCGTCGGGGGCCGGGGCTGGATCGCGATCGCGATGGTGATCTTCGGCAACTGGAGCCCGGCCAAGGGCGCGCTCGGCGCGCTGCTGTTCGGGCTGCTCGACGGCCTCCAGCTCCGCCTGCAGGCCGTGGGCCTCCACGTGCCCTTCCACGTCTTCCTGATCATCCCCTACATCATGACCGTGCTGGCCATGATCAGCGTGTCCCGGAAGGCGTCCGCCCCGGCCGGCCTGCTCAAACCCTACCGGCGCGAGGACAAGGGCGGCTGATCACGCCGCGCCCCGGCCGGCGCGGATTTCCGCCTCGAGCCCCGCGTAGGCCGCGCGCACTTTCTCCCGGAAGATCTCCAGGCTGTAGCGCTGCTCCACCCGTGCGCGGGCGGCCCGCGCCACGGCGCGGGCCCGGTCCGGGTCGCCCAGCGCGGCCAGGATGCCGCCGGCGAGTCCCTCGGGCGTAGGGTCGGCCAGGAACGCGCACGAGTCGTCGAGCACCTGCGTATGGGTGGGGACGCGGGTCGAGACGATGGGCCGGCCGCTCTGCATGTAGCCGTAGATTTTCATCGGCGGGTTCGTGCCCTGGTTGCGCGGCGTCGCGAGCAGGTCGGCGACGTTCAGGAAGGCGGTCATCTCGGCGGTCGGCCGCCGCCCGGCGAATACGCAGGCCGACCCCGCCCCGGCCTCGTCGGCGAGCCGGCGCATCTCCGCCACCTGGGCTTCCGTGCCGCCGGCGAACAGGAACCGGGCCTCCGGCCGCTGCCGGGCGACCAGGCCCGCGGCGCGCACGAGGTCGGCCACGCCCTGGTACCGCTCGAAGTTGCCGGTGTAGACGCACACGGGCGCGGCGCCCAGCGCGAACTCCTCCCGGATCCGCCGCGCGTCCTCCGGCGCCTCCCGGAAGGACGCCTCCAGCGGCGCGTCCTCCAGTTGCAGCACCTTCGTTCGCGGGGCCCATCGCCGCACGACGTCCGAGAGCACCGGCCCCACGGTCACCACATAGGAAGCGTTCCGCATGGCCGCGCGCTCGAGTCCTTCGACCAGGCGGATCACGGGCCGGGCCCGGACGAAGCCGGAAAATTGCAGCTGGTCCGAGATGAACGAATCCATGTTGTAGATCAGCCGGCACCGGAACAGCTTCTTCAGCGGCACGGCAAAAAACGCCGCCTCCTCCACCGCCTGGATCACGTCGTACCGGTTCCACAGGCACAGCCCGAACGCCTTGCAGAGCAGCAGGAAATCCATCGGGAACTTCGCCAGCGAGGGGCCGATGGCGACCTGGCGTAGGCCGGGCGGCCGGAACGTCCGGAGCACCCGGACCCCGGGCAGGTCCACCGGCTGCCCGAACGGGTAGCAGAGCACGTCCACGCGGTGCCCCATCCGGCTCAACACCTCGATCTGGTGGCGCGCGCGGATGGGCGTGCCGCGCTCCACGAAGAACGGCTGGGGGGCTATGAACAGTACTTTCACGTTGGGCTGATGATTCCCGCGCAGTCTGATGGAGTCTAGCGGCCGCGCCGCGGCGGGGCAATGGAAATGCTTGGCGCCACCCGTTTTTCTGGCCTGTCATCCGCGACCTGCTACACTGGCGGGCCGTGAACGAGCGCGACACCACCTTGCCGGATATCCCGGAGACCGCCGACGTCGAGACCTCCTCGCCCGGCTATGCTGCCCGTTTCGCCGGGCCCGCCGGCCGATGGATGCTGGGCGTGCAGGAGCGGATTGTCCTCGGCTGGATGGCGGATTTTCCCGGCGCGACCGTGCTCGACGTGGGCGGCGGCCACGGGCAGCTCGCGCTCCCGCTGGCGGGGAACGGATACCGCGTGACGGTGCTCGGCAGCGACGGGAGTTGTTGCTCGATGATCGACCGGCAGGTGACGGAGGGCCGGCTGGCCTTCGTCACCGGGTCGGTCGTGGCGTTGCCGTTCCCGGACCGGGCCTTCGACGTCGCGGTCAGCATACGGCTCCTGCCTCACTGCCGGGCCTGGCCGGCGCTGGTCCGCGAGTTGTGCCGCGTCGCGCGCCGCGCGGTAATCGTGGACTATCCCGCCCGCCGCAGCGTCAACGCGCTCTCGGGCCTCCTGTTCGGCCTCAAGCGCCGCGTGGAGGGGAACACCCGGCCGTTCACGCTGTTCGGCCACGACGAAATCGCGCGGGAACTCGAGCGCTCGGGCTTCGCGGTCGCCGGCCGCCGCGCGCAGTTCTTCTGGCCCATGGTGCTGCACCGGATGCTCGACCGGCCGCGGCTGTCCGCCGCGCTGGAAAGCCCGGCGCGCGGATTGGGATTGACGGCGCTCTTCGGGTCGCCGACATTGCTCCGCGCGGAGCGAAAGGAATGATGATGACCGAGTCGATCCAGTCCCTGCCGCGCGGCGCCCGGGTTCTCGTGACCGGGGCGACCGGGTTCACCGGCCAGGCGCTCACCCGCCAGTTGGCCGAGGCCGGGGCGGACATCCGCGCCATCGCACGCGCCTCCTCGAACCTCGCCCCGCTGGCCGACCTGCCGGTCCGCTGGTTCCGCGGCGACGTCTTCGAGCCCGCGGTGATCCGCGAGGCGGTCGCGGACGTCGAGTATGTTTTTCACGTGGCCGCGTTGTACCGCGAGGCGCGGCACCCCGACGAGCAGTACTGGAAGGTGCACGTGCAGAGCACGCAGGAGCTGGCCCGCGCGGTCCGGGGCCGGCCCGGATTCCGGCGGTTCGTCCACGTCTCCACCATCGGCGTGCACGGCCACATCGAGAACCCGCCAGCGGACGAAAACTATCCCTTCCACCCGGGCGACATCTACCAGAAGACCAAGGCGGAGGCGGAGCTCTGGCTGCGCGATTTTGCGGCAAAGGAGGGCCTGCCTTTCTCCGTCATCCGGCCCGCGGCCATTTACGGGCCGGGCGACCGGCGGTTGTTCAAGCTGTTCAAGATGGCCGCCCGGGGCTGGTTCCCGCTGCTGGGCCGCGGGAAATGCCTGTACCACCTGATCCACGTCGAGGACCTGGCCGCCGGGCTGCGGCTGGCCGCGGTCCATCCCGCCGCGGCGGGCGAGGTGTTCATCTGCGGAAACCCGGAGGCGATCCGCCTCGAGGACATGGGGCGGGCGATCGCGGCCGCGCTGGGCAGGCGGCTCCGCGTGATCCGCCTGCCGGTCGGGCCGGTGTTCGTGCTCGCCGACCTCTGCGAGCTGGCCTGCCGTCCGTTCGGCATCGAGCCGCCCCTCTACCGGCGGCGCGTGGCGTTCTACACCAAGGACCGCTCCTTCGACACGCGCAAGATCCGCGAGAAGCTGGGCTTCCAGTACCGCTACTCGTCGGAGGCCGGCCTGCGGCAGACGACGGAATGGTATGTCGGGGCGGGCTGGCTGCGGGGCGCGGGCCGACCGGCGGCATCCTGACCTTCACCGGCTCACGCCACGTTCGATTCCATCCACGCGCAGAACTCGTCGGCTTTCCGCTCGTAGGCCGCGCGCGAGTGTTGCGTCTCCGCCAGGCGGCGGGCGGCCTGGCCCAGGCGCTCCCGTAGGTCGGCGTCAGAAGCCAGCTTGACCATGGCCTCCGCCATCGCCTCCGGCTGCGGGGGCACGAGCACGGCGGCTTCGGGCGTCAGCACCTGGGTATGCGACGGGATGTCCGTGGCGAGGATGGCCTTGCCGGATTGCATGTAGCTGTAGATTTTCATCGGGGTGTTGGCGCCCCGGATGCGCGGCGAGATGAGCACGTCCGCCGCATCCAGGTACTGGACGGTCTCGTCCAGGGCGCAGGCGCCCGTGAAATGGACATGCCCGGCGAACCCGTGGCGGTTGCACCGGCGCTCGAGTTTCTCCACTTCCATCAGTTCGCCGCCCACGATGATCAGGCAGGCCTGGGCCATATGCGCCAGCGCCCGCTGGAAACTCTTCAACAGGAGGGAAATGCCCTGGTAGCCCTGAAGGTTGCCCACATATACAAAGGCTGGGCCCTCCACCTTCAGCCGTTCGCGCACATGATTCCGGGCCGGGTTCGGAGCGCCCCCGACCGGCGGATCGGGCAGCACGAACACCGGGCCGCGCGCCACGGCCCGGGCTTTGTCGGCCACCGCCTCGCAGACCGCCAGCACCGCGCGGGCGCGGCGCAGCATGTACGCTTCGAACCGGCGCATCACAGGCCGCACCAGGCGCCAGAACCGGTTTTTTTCCGCCAACTGGTCGGGCATCGAAGAATCCATGTCACAGACGAATGGAACGCCGGTCCGCGCGCTCAAGAGGGCCGCGATGAAAGCGCCCTCTTCCACGGCATGGATAAAATCGTAGCGTCGCGTCTTCAGGCGTTCCCGGGCGGCGAAGAAAAGCCGCACGTCGTGCCACAGTTTCCGCGCGGAAAGGCCCGGTTGAAGCGGGCGCGCGCCGGGGCGCAACGAGGTCTTGAAGAAACGAACCCCCGGGATCACGACGTCTCTCCCGCCCGGGAAGACCAGGACATCCACGCTCCATCCGCGCCTGCTGAACTGCTCCAGGAGCAGGCGCACCGCGATCGGGGTGCCCCGATCGAGATAGAAGGACTGCGGCGCCAGAAACAACACATTCATGGAGATAAATTCGATAAGTTACTACGTAGCAACATCTTTGTGTTGACATTTACAACATAATTACCCGTCCGATCAAGATTAAAAAGAGGCGGACCCGATTCGCCCGATACATGGAATGGCGCGGTTTAATCGAAGGGCTTTCTTGAACCGGCCGGGGGCTTCCGGTATAGGCCTATCGTATGCAGGAAGCAGGTACAGGCAAGGGGTTGATCGCGGATACACATGTTCATCTGTACCGCTGCTACGACATCCCCGACACGATCCGGAAGGCGATCGAACACCTGCGGGAGCTGGCCCGGGCCGCGCAACAGCCCGACGCCCTGCCGGTCCTGTGCCTCACCGAACGGCACGATCACCATGTCTTCGACGAGTTGAAATCCGGCCGACTGCGCCTCGACCCCGGAAAGGTGTCCGCCCTGCCGGACGAGCCGGCCGGGCTGCGAATTGACGGCGGGTCGGGCGAGGGGTGCGCGTATCTCCTGGCCGGCCGCCAGGTCATCACGCGGGAGCGGATCGAGGTGCTGGGCCTGGCCATGGCGTCGTTCGTGGAGGACGGCCTGCCGCTGGAGGATACCGTCGCCCGCGTCCGCGCGCAGGGCGGCCTGCCCGTGTTGAGCTGGGCGCCGGGCAAGTGGTTCTTCGGGCGGGGCCGGATCGTCGGCGCGTTCATCTCGCGGTCGGCGCCGGGCGATCTTCTCCTGGGCGACACCAGCTTGCGCCCGCTTTTCTGGGGCGAACCCCGGCTCATGCGCGCCGGCCGCCGGCGCGGGCTCCGCGTCGTGTCCGGTTCCGATCCCCTGCCCTTCGCCGAGGACGCCCGGTGGGCGGGACGGGTGGCCACCGTGTACGCGCCGGCGCCGATGGACGAGGCGCGCCCGGTGGCCGCGATCGCGCGGCGGCTCCTCCAGGATACGCCGTTGCGGGAACGCGCCGGCGCGCGGCTCTGCCCGTCGCAGGTGGCGCTCCGGCTCCTGCGGAACCGGAAGGCCCGGGGGATGCCGTGACGCAGGGCCGCCGGCTCCTGATTTCCCTCGCCGCCAGCCTGGCGTTCTGGACGCTCTTCTCCTGGCCGTTGCCCCGTCACCTGTTCGAGGCCATTCCCGCCTCGTCCCAGAACGTCGAGCAGGACCACGCGCGAGAGATGATCCCGGGCGATCACCTTCAACTGCTGTACCATTTCGAGCTCCTGCACGGGATGCTGGCGGGCCGCACGCCGTGGTTCCACAACGTGTACGAGTTCAACCTGGGCCGGGACGAGGACCGCTTCCTTCCCATCGCCTACTACGCCCCCTTCTCCCTGCTCTACGCCGCCTTCGCGGGCCTCGCGGGCCAGGCCTTCGCGTGGAACCTGGCGGGCTTCGTCAGCCTGTGGCTGACCTACTGGCTCACGTGGACGCTGGCGCGCCGCTTCGTCCGCTCCGAGGTCACCGCCGCGCTGGCGGCGCCCATCGGCATCCTGCTCCCCTACCGCTGGGTATGCCTGCTGGGCGGCAGCCCCACGGGCTTTGCCATGTTATGGGTGCCGGCCGTGTGGCTGGGGCTCGACCTCGCCGCGCGGGACGGGCGCATCGCGGGCGGGGCCCTGGCAGGCGCGGCGCTGCTGATGCTCTGCTGGACCGACATCCAGTCGCTGTTCTTCTGCGGCATGGCCACCCCGCTGTGGCTCCTGCTTGCCGCGCTCCCGGCCGGGCCGGCCGCGTGGCGCGAGCCGGCCTGGCGACGCCGGATCCTCCGCGCGCTGGCGCCCATCGCCCTCTTCGTCGCCCTGATCGTCCTCTACCGCTGGATGCGCCAGCATCATCTCTCCGCCGCCGACCTGGCCGCGCCCCGCACGATGGCCGAGGTCAGCAACTTCTCCCCGTCGCCGGCAGGCCTGGTGCGCTGGGCGTCTTCCGGCCTGGACAGCCACATCTATGTCGGCCTCCTGCTGCCCCTGCTCCTGCTCGCCGGGCTGGCCGGATTGCTGCGGCGGAGCGCATGGAAAACGCCGGGCGAGCGGCGGGCAGCCGTGGCGTTCTTGCTGCTGGGCGCCGCGACGGTGTTCGCCGTATTGTTGTCGCTCGGCGTCCAGGGGCCTCTCGGGGGCCGCCTGCTGGTGATCATCCGGCTCCTGGTGCCGCCGTACTCCCTGCTGCGGCAGACCGCCAAGGTCTACTGCCTCATGCCCGTTCTCCTGGCCGTCGCCGCGGGGCTGGCCGCGGAGATCGCCGGCCGGAAGCTTCGGCCAAAGAGCTTCGCGGCCGCCTTCGGGCTGCTGGTGGCCGGCCTGGTCTTCGAGTGGCGGGCCCAGGTGCGGCCGACCCTGTGCGTCCTGGCCGGCGAGCAGAAGGCCTACGCGGCCGTGGCGGAGGACGCGCGGGCGGCCGACGAGCTGCCGCGCGCCCTGGCGCTGCCGCTCTGGCCGGGACAGGACGCCTTCAGCTCCGTCTACGAGTACTTTGCCGAGAAGCACGGCATCCGGATGGTCAACGGCTACAGCCCCGTCCCCCGGCGGGCGTACGTCCGCGACGCGTATGGCGCGCTCCGCAGCCTCAACCAGGGCTGGGCGCCGGACGCCGCGCTGGATGACCTCCTGCGCCGGGGCGTCCGGTATCTGCTGCTGCACGAGAACCTGTTCCCCGAGCAGGTCAGCCCCTTCCCGGTCACAACCACGCTGAACCGCCTGCGCCGGCACCCGCGGCTGGATTTCCTGGCCCACGAGCGGACGGTCTGGGCGTTCCGCATCCGGCCCGCGCCTCGCGAAGCCGCGGCCGGCGAGCCCGGGCTGCCGGACGGCCCCGCGGTCTTCCCGGCCCGGCGCTGGGAACTGGAACGATGCTCGAACACGCTCTGCCGCGCGGTCGAGGATCTCGCGGCCTCAAGGGGCGGCGGCCTGGCCCTGGCGCAAGCCGGCGCCCGGGTCGAAACGCCATCGACCATGGCAAGCCCTATCCCCGGCCTGCGCTGGATGATCCGCGCGCGCGGCCCGGGCCTGCTCGGCGCCACCACGCTCGTCAACGGCCAGCCCGCGGGCCGGCACGACATCCCGGTCGCCGCCGACGCGTGGACCTGGCACGAAGCACCGATAAGCCTTGCGGACTTCTCCTCGCTGGCGCTGCGGCTGGACCGGGCCGAAGGGACCGTCGACGCGGACCTGGCGCTCCTCGCGGCCGGCGATTGGCGGGACCTGGCGCCCGGGGAAAGCCGGACCATCGCCGCCCCGTGCTTCTTCCACGGCGGCTACACGGAGCCGGCGGGAAACGGCGTCGTCGCGCTGCGGAAGTCATCGGACCCGTACGCCGCCATCCTCTACGGGCCCAAGCTGCCCCTCGCGCCGGGCCGCTACGCCGCCGAGCTGACCTTCGCGTCTCCGGCCCCGGCGGGCGCCGAACTGGGCCGGCTGTACGTGGAAGGGCGGGACGATGCGACGTCCACCCCCGTCGTGGCCGGGCGCGCTTCCGCCCGCATGGAATGGGACCAGCTCGACAACCTTCCGGTCAACCTGGTGTTCGTGTATTTCCGCAACGCGGACATGCGGATCGAATCCATCGCCATCCGGCGGCCGGGCCCGTGACCCGCCGCCAGCGGACTTCAGGGCACCAGGCCGCGGCGGACCAGGCCGTCCGCGATAGCCTCGCCTGCGCATCGGTGCCCGGCGGTCGTGGGATGCCAGCCGTCGTGCATGAGCTTTTCACCGGTCCTCGCGGCCCGCTCATCGAATATCGGCTGCAGATCGAGGTATTCGAATCCGTTCGATGCGCAGAGGTCGGTGATGCGCCGCAACCGCTCCGGCGAGCGGCGGTTCTCCCGCGGGGGGAACGCGGCCACCAGGACCCGGAACTTGTTCCGCTCCGCCGTTTCGCGCAGGAGCCGGAGGCTGGACTCGACGGTATCCTGTTTCAGCAGCATACGCTGCTCTTTCCGTTCCTTCTCGGCGGACGCCGACAGCCACTGGCTGTACACCACGCGATACAGGGCGCTGCGGGCCAGCCACGGCGACAGCATGCTCCGCTCGATACCCCCGTGCTCCTTCTTCTCCACGCGCAGCTTGGTCATGATGCCGCCGTTCATCTCCTCCACGTCGTTCAGGCAGTAGGCGAGGACCACGACATCCGGCCTGTAGAACAGGCCCTTCTCGATCAGCATGGCCACTTCCTGCCGGGTGTTGTAGCCGCTGACGCCGAAATTCATCACTTCGACCCGCTTCCCGCGCCCGGCCAGGGACTGCTCCAGGACGGAGGTGAACACGGCATCGGTCCGGTCCACGAACAGGCCCATGGTCAGGCTGTCCCCGAGCACGACGAGGCGGACGACTGCGGGCTCCTTCTCCAAGGTGTGGTCGCGGTCGCGGAACCCGAGGTTGTTGCTGCGGCCCTGGAACTCGAAATAGAGCCGCTTCTCGCCGTGGTGCTCGAAGTTCGGCGCCGGCTCGTAGCCGATCGCGGGATTCGGGGAAAGCCGGAATCGCCCGGCGGTGATCAGGGTCATCTCGGGCGCGCGGCCCGACCAGCGTGCAACCCACTCGCCGAACGCCAGGGCGACCAGCAACCCGGCCAGGACAAGCCCCGCGCGCTTAAGCATGGTCCACCTCGGCGCCAACCGGACACGGGCGGAAGCACCCGGCGAGATGCCGGCCCCATTCCACGACCTTCGCGCGAACTCGCCGGATCGCGTTCCACAGCGACTTGCCCGGCCACACGGGGACCCGGTGCGCCAGCGTGATCAGCGGCGCCAGCCGGGGCCACCGGACCAGGTCGCCGAAGATCGCGTGGTAGAACAGGACCTGTTTCCGCGTGACGGTCGGCTGGTTCACCGCGTAGTCGTTCTCGAAATAGCTCGCGACCCGGCGCCCGGTGAGCCAGCCGTTCGCCCGGCATACGTCGTGCGCCTGCGTGCCCGGGAACGGGTAGAAGACCGAGCAGAACGTCGTGGACGGCCGGATTTCCTGGTTCAGCCGGATCGTGTCGCGGATCGTCCCCGGGGTTTCGTGCGGCAGGCCGATCATGTTGAACGAATAGCCCTGGATACCGGCCTCCCGCAGCAGGCGGAAGGCGCGCACGATGTCCTCCCGGCGGACCTTCTTGCGCAGGACGTCCATGCGGAGGCGGTCGTTGCCGGACTCCACCCCGACACGCACCTCGTAGCATCCGGCCTTCTTCAGGCAGGCGACGGTGTCCTCGTTCAACAGGGTGGCCGTCGAATTGCACCAGAACGGAAGTTGGAACCGGGCCGGGTACTTCTCGCAGAACTCGGATAGCCAGCGGCGGCTCATCGTGAAAGTGTCATCGTGAAAGCCGAGCCACTCGATGCCGGGATAGTGCCGGACCACAGCGTCCATTTCATCCAGCAGACGGTCCACGCTCCGGTAGCGGACATAGGGGCCGTGGCCGCGATAGAGTTGAAGGAGGGAATGGTTAGCGCAGTAGGCGCACGGGTACGGGCATCCGCGGCTGCCCATGAACTCCGCCTCCGGAAAATCGCGGACCAGGTCGTCAAAACGAAAGACCTTCCGGTCGGGAAACGGCAGATCGTCGAGCCGCGAGAGCAGCGGGCGCAGTTCGTTGCGGTGGATGGTCCCGTTCCGCCGCACCCAGAGGTTGCGGATGCCGGCCGGGTCCGCGCCGCGCTCCAGGGCTTCGCACAGTTCGAGTATCGGGTATTCCCCCTCCCCGATGCAAATTGCGAACACCCCGTCCGCCGCGATGGACTCCTCGGGGCGGAGCGTGGGATGGATGCCGCCGAGGATCACGGGCAGGCGATGCTCGCGGCCGAGGATGCCGCCCATGGCGCAGGCCACATCGAACTCCGCGCTGGTCAGCGAAATCGCGGCCAGGCCCGGATTGAATCGCCGGACCGCCTCCGCGATCCGGTCCCGGTCCGGTTCCGAAAGCACCAGGAGCTCCACCTCGTGCCCTGCCTGCTTCAGCACCGCGCAAATCGAGCCGATGCCCTGCTGGTAGCGAAGCCGCTGCCAGCGGGCGGGCGGAACCGGGTATAGAAAAAGCACGCGCATAACAGTTTCTACGTAATAATTATCGATTGCGGAAGTTTATCACGTAATTATCGCCCGGCGTCAACAGATCACGGCAAGAAAAAACAGGCCGGGCCGCGCCCCGCGAAACGGGTAGGCCGTCGGCAGCAAAACGGAGCGAGCGGTCGCCGGATTTTCGTCTGGAAAAACGCGCCCGCCCGTATATGCTGTGTTTCCGGCGGTGGATGTAGCTCAGTTGGCAGAGCACCAGGTTGTGGCCCTGGGAGTCGCGGGTTCAAATCCCGTCATCCACCCCATCTTCATCCCGGCTGCAACAGGTAGAGCACCTGCACATCCTTGTTCATGGGGATGATCCAGCGCGCGTACAGTTCCCGGACCGAGGCCGCGCTTGCCGCGAGCTGCCCGGGGATGGCCTCGATTTCGCGGCTGTAGGTCGACGCCTTGTGCTCTACACGCTCCAGCACGCCCCTCTCCACGTCCGCGTTGGTGATGACCGCCCGGAGGCCGTCCGAGTCGCCGGCCCGGATCAAGGGATCGAAGGCGCCGGGCCTCGCGCGGCGCTTGCTTTCGGCGACGAACTTGCCGTAGTGGATGCGCTTGGACAGCGCCTGGAGCAGATGGACGTCGTTGACCGAGCTCGATCCCCATTGCCCGTCGTCGCCGGGCGCGCACAGGAACGGGATGATCTCGCCGACGTAGGCCGCCCAGATCCGGTCGTTGATGTTGAGGGTGTTCGGCCGGAGCGGATTGTCGTAGGCGGCGGCCGGCAGGATCGGCGCGGGCAGGTCATGGAAGAACGGGTGCTCGTCCGGGCTGGTGTAGCGGCGGACCTTGGCGTGCGAGCGCTCGCACTCGTGGAGCAGGAACTGCACCAGGCTTTCCCCGCCCAGGCCCCGCCCGACCCCGTCCGGCCGGTAGATCACGGCGTTCTGCCGGAACTGCGCGCGCTCGAGGACGCCGAAGAGGATCGTCTCCTCCAGGCGCACCAGGACGTTGCGGATGTTGTCCAGCGACAGGGTGTCCCTCGAATCGGCCATCGCGCGGCCATCGTGCCGCCCCGCGGCCCCGAATGCAAGACTTCGGAACGGGATTGACAAGGGCGGGGTGGAAGCTAAAGTTAGGCGCACAAAACATTTTATGGGCACCGCACCGCCAAAGAATATGGCTCCGGCCTTGAGCTCGAGCCTGGAGGACTACCTGGAGGCCATCCACCTCCTGACCGCCCACGGGGCGTCCGCGCGGGGACGCGACATCGCGGAGCGTCTCCAGGTGCGCCGCCCGTCCGTCACGCTGGCCCTCCGCGCCCTCTCGGCCCGGGGCCTCGTGAATTACGCCCCCTATGACCGCGTCACGCTGACCGCGAAGGGACGGACCGCCGCGCGCGACATCTCGCGGCGGCACGAGGCGCTGCGCCGGTTCTTCGTCAAGGTGCTCGAAGTGGAGGAGCGGGAGGCCGAGCAGGTCGCCTGCAAGATGGAGCACGCCCTCTCGCCCGCCATCCGGCGGCGGTTGACGGAGTTCGCCCGGCTGATGAAACGCTGCCCCCTCGGCGGCCCGCGCTGGATCAACGGAGGCGGCTTCCACTGCCCGGCGCCGGCCGCCCGGCGACCGCGAAGGACATCTCGGAAATGAGCGCGGGCCATACCCTGAAAGACCTGAAGCCCGGCGAGCGCGGCCGGATCGTCCGGCTGGACCGCCGCGGCGCGCTGGGCCAGCGGATGGCCGACATGGGGCTGATCCCCGGCTCGGTGGTCGAGGTCAAGCGGATCGCCCCGCTGGGGGACCCGCTGGAGGTCCAGGTCCGCGGCTACCGGCTCTCGCTCCGCAAGGCCGAGGCCGCCGGGGTGCAGGTGGAGAGGATGCCGCCGTGAGCCGCCCCCTGGTCGTCGCCCTCGCCGGCAATCCGAATTCCGGCAAGACCAGCCTGTTCAACGCGCTGACCGGCGCGCGCCAGCACGTGGGCAATTACCCGGGCGTGACGGTGGAGAAACGGGAGGGCCGCTGCCGCCACGGCGTCCGCGAGATCACCTTCGTGGACCTGCCGGGGGCGTACAGCCTGACGGCCTACTCCCCCGAGGAACTCGCCGCCCGCCATTTCCTGATCGAGGAGCGGCCCGACGTGGTCGTGGACGTGGTGGACGCGTCGAACCTGGAGCGCAACCTGTACCTCGCCGTGCAGCTCATGGAACTCGGCGCGCCGCTGGTGCTGGCGTTCAACATGAGCGACCGCGCCCGCGCGCGAGGCATCGAGTTCGACCTGGCGCGGCTCTCGGAACTCCTGGGCGTGCCGATCATCCAGACCGTCGGCCACCAGGGCCGCGGCCTCCGCGAATTGCTGGAGTCCATCGCCGCGGTCGCCGACCACCCCGCCCGCCGCCCGCCGCGCCGCTTCGAGTACGACGCCGAACTGAACGACGCCGTGGACGCCCTGGAGCGCCGGCTGGCGGAGCGCGCCGACCTCGCGCGCCGTTACAACGCCCGGTGGCTGGCCCTGAAACTCCTCGAGAACGATGCCGAGGCGCAGAAGCTCGCGAACGAGCCGGCGATCCTGGAGGAGGTCCGCCGCCGGGCCCGGGAGATCGAGCGCATCCGCGGCATGCCGCCCGAACAGGTCATCGCCGACCACCGGTACGGGTTCATCTCGGGGGCCTGCCAGGAGGCGGTCCACGCGACGACCGAGATCCGGCACACGATGTCCGACACGATCGACTCGATCGTCACGCACCGCGCACTGGGCCTGCCGATCTTCCTGGGGCTGATGTACGCGGTGTTCCTGCTGACCTTCACGCTGGGCGAGCCGCCCATGGCCTGGATCGAGCGGGGCGTGGAGGCGCTCGGCGCCCGGGTGAACGGATTCTGGCCGGCCGGGTCGGCCAGCCCGCTGCGCTCGCTGCTGGTGGACGGCATCATCGCCGGGGTCGGCGGCGTGCTGGTCTTCCTGCCCAACATCCTGCTGCTCTTCCTGGCGATCGCCTTCCTCGAGGATACGGGCTACATGGCGCGCGCCGCGTTCCTCATGGACCGGCTGATGCACAAGATCGGACTGCACGGCAAGAGTTTTATCCCCATGCTGATCGGGTTCGGCTGCACGGTGCCGGGGATCATGGCCACCCGCGTGCTCGAGACCCGGCGCGACCGGCTGACCACCATGCTGGTCCTGCCGCTGATGAGCTGCGGGGCGCGCCTGCCGATCTACATGCTGATCATCCCCGCCTTCTTCCCGGAGCGCTGGCGCGCGCCGATCCTGTGGATCATCTACCTCGTCGGCATCGGCCTGGCCATCGGCCTGGCCCGGCTGCTGCGCGCCACCGTGTTCCGGGGCGAGTCCATGCCGTTCGTCATGGAGCTGCCGCCGTACCACATGCCCACGTGGCGCGGCATGCTGCGTCACATGTGGATGCGCGGGGGCCTTTACATCCGGAAGGCCGGCACGCTGATCCTCGGCATCTCGATCGTCATGTGGGCCCTGACCAGCTACCCGAAGCTCGACCGCTTCCCGGACGGCCTGTCCGGGGCGGCCCGACAGGCCGAGGGGCTCGCCCACACGGCGGCCGGCCGCATCGGGCAGGCGATCGAGCCGGTCCTGCGGCCGCTGGGCTTCGACTGGCGGATCGGCACGGCGATGATCGGGGCCTTTGCCGCCAAGGAGGTCTTCGTGGCGCAACTGGGCATCGTGTACTCGGTCGGCTCGGACGAGGAGAACGTCGAGCCGCTCCGCGAGGCGCTGGCCCGCCACTACACGCCGCTGACGGGGTTCTGCATCATGCTCTTCATGCTGATCGCCATGCCCTGCATGGCCACCTTCGCCGTCGTCGGCCGGGAGAGCGGCTCCTGGAAATGGGCGGTCCTGCAGTCTGGAAGTCTGACGATCCTGGCGTACGTTATCACGGGGCTCGTTTACCAGGGCGGCCGGCTCCTGGGGATCGGCCTCTGAACAACCGGCGGGGACGCATGACGTGGGAACAGGCGGTGGTGGCCATGATCGTCGCGGGGGCAGCCGTCGCCCTGGCGCGGGCAGGCTGGCGGAGCGCCGCGCGGCGGCGCGAGAGCGCGGCCCGCTGCGCCGCCTGCGCCTGCCCGTTGAGCCGGCCCGGGGGACGATGCGCCCTCCCCGACCGCGGCCCGGAATGCCCGCCGTGAACCCCGACCGCCAGCGCATGAACAGGGCCATCGACGGATTTGTCGAGGCCCACTACTACAGCGAGGCCCCTGAATTTGAGAGCGCCCGCCGGGGTTTCGTCGACAGCCTTTGCGACGGGCTGCACGACCTGTACCGGCAGACCGTCCTCGACCGGCTCCGAGCGGATCCCTCGCTGGTCAACGTCCTGCTCTGCGCCGGCGGCGACATCCCCGGGGCCGGCCCCTGGCTGGCGGCGCGGCTCGACGGGGAAACGGGCACGTCCCCGCTCTCCCGCGCGCTGATCCGGGTGCTGGCGGACTATCCCGGCGAGGAGGCCTGCCGCGCCGTGGAGCGTTTCCTGGAATCGGACCAGCAGGCCGAGGCGCTGCAAGCCCTGGCCCGCCTGGACTGGCCGCGCGTCCTCCCCCGCCTGGTCGCCGCCTTCGAGAAGGCTTCCCTGCATCCGACGATCCTCCACATCTTGCACGCCCGGCGGAAAGCGGCGGGGCTGCCCACGCTGATCGAGGATCTCCGTCGCGGCGCCGCGACCTGGCCCGGTTGGGATGCCGAGGGATGGCAAAGGGTCTTCTCCGGCACGCCGGCACCCTACAATCCGTTCCATCCCGACGAACTCGCGGTGCTGATCAAGGCCGTTCGACCGGCTTGACGGCCATGGGGTCTCGGGCAGAATACAGACAACTCAGGAGGCCGCCATGAGCCTGTTGATCCGCCATGCCAAGGTGTTGCGCATCCTACCCGGGCCGCAGACGCGCGTGCTGAACGAGCAGGACGTACGGATCGAGGGTGCGCGTATCGCCTCGGTGGAGCCCGCAAGCGACAACCCGGCGCCGGCCGACGAAGTCCTCGACGCCCGCGGGATGCTGCTCATGCCGGGCCTGATCAACAGCCATTCCCACGTGCCGATGGTGATCTTCCGCGGGCTCGCGGAAGACGTCTCGCTGGAGAAGTGGTTCAACGAGTACATGTGGCCGCTCGAGAGCAACCTGCAGGAGGAGGACGTCTACTGGGGCATGCTGCTCGGCCTCGCGGAGATGATCGAGGCCGGCGTCACCTGCGTGGCCGACCACTACTTCTTCATGGACCGCGCCGCTGAGGCCGTGCAGCAGGCCGGCACCCGCGCGGCGCTCGGCTGGGCCGTGTTCGGCAACCAGGGGATCGAGGCCCTCGACCGCACCGCGCAATTCTGCCGGCGCTGGAACGGCGCGGCGAACGGCCGGATCACGACCTGGATGGCCCCGCACGCGCCGTACACGTGCGACGACGACTTCCTGGGCGCCGCGCGCGACCGGGCGGACGAACTCGGCGTCGGTATTCACATTCATGTGGCCGAAACCCGCGATCAGACCGCGGCCCACGTGAAGAAACGCGGCGTCACACCGATCCGATTGCTGGACGACCTCGGCCTGCTCCGCCTCCCGAGCCTCCTGGCCCACGCCGTCGGCGCGACGGAGGAGGACATCCGGCTGCTGGCCGACCGCCCCGCCGCCGTCGCGCACTGCCCCAAGACCTACCTCAAGCTCGCGATGGGCATCGCCCCGGTCGTCGCCATGCGGAAGGCCGGCGTCACCGTCGGGCTCGGCACGGACGGCGCGGTGAGCAACAACACGCTGGACGTCTGGGAGAGCCTGCGCCTGATGGCGATGACCCAGAAGCAAGCCACCGGCGCGGCCGAGAACATGACGCTGGCCGAGTCCCTGGAGATCGCCACGCGCGGCAGCGCGCGGGCGGTCGGGCTCGGGGACCGGATCGGCACGGTGGAGCCGGGTTATCTCGCCGACCTCATCCTCGTGGACCTCGGCGGACCGCATCACCAGCCCCTCCACAGCGTGCCGGCGAGCCTCGTCTACGCCGCGCGCGCGTCGGACGTGCAGACCGTGATCATCAACGGCCGGGTGATCATGCGCGACCGGCGGCTGCTGACGCTCGACAAGGCGGAGATCATCCGGCAGGTCAGCCGCTCCCTGGAGCGCCTCTCCCGCCGCGTGCCGGCGAGTCGGATCCAAGTCTACGCGCCCTGACATGCCACACTACGGCTCGGGTTCTGCCGGCTGTGTCTTCAGCCGGAAAAACAATGCCGCGGCCGAGGCGTTGGTGTAGCTCATGGTCGAACCCGTGCCCGGCTTGTCGGTGTAGCCGGGGACGGCCGCCCAGTCCCACAGATCGAGCGAGATCTCAACCGTGTAGAGGTTGTCGGCGCTGCTGGGCCAGGCCAGGCTGAAGTCCGAGCCGACAGCCTGCCGCGCCAGGCGCTCCGGCTGCGGAGCCGCCCCGTCCGGGGACAGCAGGGAGGCCATGAAATGGCTGTCGGGAGAGAAGGGATCGGTATCGGCCGCATCTTCTTCCATGTTCAACAGGCCGTCGCCGTCACTGTCTATGAACCGCTCATCGGAGGGCGGCGCGGGGAATTCCGCCTCGCTGGCCTCCTTGGTCTCGATGAGCACTTCGTCCACGTACAACTGGACGTGCTCGACTTGCGGCGAGGTCGTGAAGTAGGTGTCGCCGTGGGGCACAAGCACACCCGAACCGGTTTCCGCGGTCTCGACCGCTTCCCAGCGGTAGCTGTAAGACACGGAGAACGGATTCCGGATCCGCCAGTATCCGGCCCACACGGGATGCAACGTAATCCCGTGCTCGCGCGCATACACCACCTCCCCGGACGCCACGTTGCCGGCCGTGTCGTACGCCACGATCTCGACGACGTGATAGGCCCCGCGGACCCCGTGCACGGTATAGGCCCACTGGTCGCCGCCCACGCACGTCGCGTCGTGCTTGTTGACGGTCACCCGGGCCACGGCCACGTTGTCCGTAACGGTAATGAGCATGTCCAAGTGGTTGGTGGTCGTGACGAATCCGCTGGGCGGCTCGACGGAGACGATCACCGGGGGCCCGGTGTCCGGCGCCATCGACAAGTACAGCCCGGTTTCAAGAGTTTCCAGGCCCTCGACGACCACCGGGTGCGCATCGGCGGGTTTCGTCCAGCCCGCCACCTCGCTGAACACGATCGTATATTCGCCGGTCGCGAGGTTGTGCAGCACTTCACCGCTCTCATTCCAGTTCGTGTGCGGACCCTCGGGAACGCGCCAGCGGGCGCCCAGCGGGAGAACGGCCGACGGCTCCATGACGCATCGCAGGCTCCCGACGGGCATGGCGGCGGAGGAGTACTCGAACGCGCCCATGTCCACGGACGCCCCGCAGACCCTGGGCTGGCCATCGAGGTCCGTCTCGGCGGCCATCCAGGGCTGCGCCAAGCCCGTGTTGAGACACGGCGAAATTCCGGAGAGGCGGCCGTTGGCGTCGCCGAAGACCGGATCGGCGCTGATATTCCCGTCGAGCCAGTGCACCGGACCCAACCCGTGCGTCTCTATGGCGGCCAGGCCGCCCTGGAGGTCCGAGTACTCGACGGTGAGCGCCATGGCAAACCACCAGTCGTCGAATTCCACCTGCTGCGGGCTGTTGCCCCAGATGATCGAATTCCGAAGGACCGGCGCGCTGCTGTAGGAGACGTTCAGACCGCCGCCGTGGGCCGCGGAGTTGCTTACGACGGTGAGATTCTCCATCACCGGGTTCGCCGCATCGAAATGGATGCCCCCGGCCTTGGCCGGTGCCGTGTTGTCCGCCACCAACACATTCCTCATCAGCGGACTGGCATGGTAGAGGATCATCCCGCCGCCGTCGGACTGGGTAGCCGTATTGCTTTGCAGGCACACATTGACGAGGGACGGCTGACCGTAGTAGCAACCCATCCCGCCGCCGCCGCCCGCGGTGTTGTGGGCCACCTCCACGTCGCGCAGGGCGCTGGCGGAATGCTCGAGGTAGATGCCACCGCCCACGATGTCGGCGTGGTTTCCGGTGACCCGCACATGTTCAATACGGGGGCTGCCGTACTGGCACAGGATGCCGCCGCCGCGATTGAACGGATGGACGCCCACGGCGTGGCCGTTGACGATCGTGAATCCCTTCAACAGGGCATTGGTGGATTCGCCGCTCACCGCGCGCACGACGTTGCCCGTGCCCGTTCCGCGGATAATCGTCCCCGCGATGTCCGCCGGATCGCCGGTCAACTCGAACAGCGAGACGATCCGGATGTTCTTCCCCGTGAAGTCTATGTTCTCCCGGTACTCGGCGCTGGCGACCCAGACGGTGTCCCCGTCTTCCGCGGCCCCGATCGCCGCCTGGATGCTGCCCGCCGCCATCGCCCAGTTCGTGTACGGGTATTCGTCCGAACCCGTCAGCGCCACGTAGTGATCGTCCGGCACCGGCGGCGCGTTGGTGATCCATACCGGAAGCGCGCCCGACCACGCCGACACCACGTCCGCGCTCACCGCGCTGCGCGCCTGCGCCGCCACGGCGAACAGCCCCGTCGCCGACCACGCGTGAGCCGCCTCCGTGTTCGCGTCCCACCCCGAAAGATTCCCGTCGCCCCAGTCGAACCGGTATTCCACCCCGCCGCCCAGGCTCGAGGTCGAACCGCCCGTCACGTACGCCAGCGACGGCCCCGCCAGCCCCGACGCAGGTCCCGCCGGCGTCGCCGGCACGCTGACCGTCGGCACCGACGCCCCGTTCGGGTTCTCGTACGCCCCCAGGTCCACCTTCGGCCCCGCGATCCGCGGCGCCCCCGCCAGGTCCGCCGCTCCCGTCATCCAGTCGCGGTTGTCCCCCGCGTTGACACACGGTGAACCATCCAATAGCTGGAAATCCCCGGCGTCGAACATCGGGTCGGAGTCCAGGTTCCCCGCCCCCCAGTACACCGGCCCCTTCCCGTACGTCACCACGCCGTTCGACCCGCCCTGGACGTCCGAGTAATCCACCCGGATATCCATCCCGAACCACTGCGTGCAGAACCCGATGTTGTCCGGCGTGTTGCTCCATACGATCGAGTTCACCAGCCGCGGCGAGCTGCTGTACGAGATGTTCAACCCCCCGCCCGTCCGCGCCCGGTTCCCGTACACCGTCGTGTTCTCCAGCAGCACGTCGCTGTCGTCGAAGTGCATCCCCCCGCCGTCCTCGGTCGTGCTGTTGTTCACCACCAGCATGTTCCGGCAGGTCGCGTTGCAGTGGTAGAACAGGATGCCGCCGCCGTCCGAGCTCGACGCCACGTTGTCCCGCACCACCAGGTTCTCCAAGCTCGGTTTCCCATAGTAGAACCCCGCCCCCGCCGAACCCCCGCTGGATTGATTGTTCTCCACCACCACGTTATTCACCACGCTGGTCGCATGCTCCAGGTACAATCCCCCGCCCGTCGATGTGGCCCGGTTGCCCACGATCCGCAAATGCTCCAGCCGCGGCCGCGAAAATCGCACGCACACGCCGCCCCCGCGGTCATACTCCCCGTCCGCAGGCCCGTCCGCGTAGCCCCCCGTGACCGTGAACCCGATCAGCGCCGAATCCACCGTCTCCCCGCTCGTGATCCGCACCACGCTGCCCGAACCTATGCCCTGCAGGACGGTCGTCTCGATGTCCGCAGCATCCCCACTGACCGTGAACAGGGATGTCACCCGGATGTTCTTGCCGTTGAAACGCACGTTTCCCTCGTACGTGCCGTTGGTCACCCACACCGTGTCCCCGTGCGTCGCCGCGTCCACCGCGTCCTGCACCCGGTTCGCCGCCATCGCCCAGTTCGTGTACGGGTATTCGTCCGAACCCGTCAGCGCCACGTAGTGATCGTCCGGCACCGGCGGCGCGTTGGTGATCCATACCGGAAGCGCGCCCGACCACGCCGACACCACGTCCGCGCTCACCGCGCTGCGCGCCTGCGCCGCCACGGCGAACAGCCCCGTCGCCGACCACGCGTGAGCCGCCTCCGTGTTCGCGTCCCACCCCGAAAGATTCCCGTCGCCCCAGTCGAACCGGTATTCCACCCCGCCGCCCAGGCTCGAGGTCGAACCGCCCGTCACGTACGCCAGCGACGGCCCCGCCAGCCCCGACGCAGGTCCCGCCGGCGTCGCCGGCACGCTGACCGTCGGCACCGACGCCCCGTTCGGGTTCTCGTACGCCCCCAGGTCCACCTTCGGCCCCGCGATCCGCGGCGCCCCCGCCAGGTCCGCCGCTCCCGTCATCCAGTCGCGGTTGTCCCCCGCGTTGACACACGGTGAACCATCCAATAGCTGGAAATCCCCGGCGTCGAACATCGGGTCGGAGTCCAGGTTCCCCGCCCCCCAGTACACCGGCCCCTTCCCGTACGTCACCACGCCGTTCGACCCGCCCTGGACGTCCGAGTAATCCACCCGGATATCCATCCCGAACCACTGCGTGCAGAACCCGATGTTGTCCGGCGTGTTGCTCCATACGATCGAGTTCACCAGCCGCGGCGAGCTGCTGTACGAGATGTTCAACCCCCCGCCCGTCCGCGCCCGGTTCCCGTACACCGTCGTGTTCTCCAGCAGCACGTCGCTGTCGTCGAAGTGCATCCCCCCGCCGTCCTCGGTCGTGCTGTTGTTCACCACCAGCATGTTCCGGCAGGTCGCGTTGCAGTGGTAGAACAGGATGCCGCCGCCGTCCGAGCTCGACGCCACGTTGTCCCGCACCACCAGGTTCTCCAAGCTCGGTTTCCCATAGTAGAACCCCGCCCCCGCCGAACCCCCGCTGGATTGATTGTTCTCCACCACCACGTTATTCACCACGCTGGTCGCATGCTCCAGGTACAATCCCCCGCCCGTCGATGTGGCCCGGTTGCCCCGGATGCGCAGCGCCTCCAGGCGCGGGCCGGAAGCCGCCACGTACACACCGCCGCCCCTGTCGTACTCGCCCGTGGAGGATCCGTTCGCGTATCCGTTGGTGATCGTGAAGCCCATGAACCGGCCACTCGTTCCGACGCCGTTCACGATGCGCACGGCGCCGCCCGAACCGGTTCCGAGGATGACGGTGCTCTCCGCATCCGAGATGGCGCCGCTGTACAGGTACATGGACACCAGGGAAATCGTCTTGTTGCTGATCAGCACGTTTCCGCCATAAACCCCGTTGGTGACCAGGATCCAGTCGCCGTTCGTCGCCGAGTTGACCGCGGCCTGTATGGATGTCGCGGCCGTGGTCCAATTGGTGAAGGGCGGAACGTGCCCGCCGTTACCGGCTACGTACCGAGTGACGGCATGGGCAGGAACAAGGAACGCGCCAACGCCCAGAAGACCAAAGGCGAGCCGTACATGAAACAATTTCACGTTGTGCCTCTGCAGACCATCCAGGGACGGGTGTCGCACCCTGCCCGCTCCTCCCCCGATGCATTGTATACCCGGACGCGCCGACAGCGTCAACGCAGGGAGTGACGGAGAGGCTGATCAGGCTTCCCGGCTCCAAACAGCCGCGTGCCGGAGAGCCGGATCCAGCTGCATGCGCCCTGACAAAATCCTGTACGCCGACCGCGGAAAACCGTAGCATACGGCGCGCATAGTGTTGATACAGGCTGCCTGAAACCGTGAGGAGGGCCCATGCCGAAAGCGCCAGCCCCGTTTGCGTCCATGAAAAAGGGCTTCGACTATGGACAAGCCGTGGCGGAGGCCCAGCGCTGCCTGCTCTGCCACGACGCCCCCTGCTCCAAGGGCTGCCCCGGCGGGACCGATCCCGCGACCTTCATCCGCAAGCTCCGCTTCCAGAACCTGACCGGCGCCGTCCGCACGATCAAGCAGAACAACATCCTCGGCGGCAGCTGCGGCGAACTGTGCCCCACCCCGCAGCTCTGCGAGAAGGAATGCTCCGCCGCGGGCCTGGACCGTCCGATCCAGATCGGCAAGATCCAGCGGTTCCTCGTCGAGCACGCGTGGGCGACCGGCTTCAATCCCCTTGAAAAAGGATCGGCACGGAAGGAAAAAATCGCCGTGGTCGGCTCCGGCCCGGCCGGCTTGAGCTGCGCCGCCGAACTGGCCAAGGCCGGGTTCGGCGTCACGGTCTTCGAGGCCCGCGCCCGGGCCGGCGGCGTGCTGCGCTACGGCGTGCCGTCCTACCGCTTCTCCCCGGACTTCATCGACCGCGAACTGAAAGACCTGGCCCCGCTCGGCGTGAAGATCCAGTGCAGCAAGCCGATCCGCGGCAAGGGCGCCGTCGAGTCGCTGCTGAAGAAGGGATTTGCCGCCGTCTTCCTCGCGCCCGGCTGCTGGGAGCCGCTGCGGCTGAAAGTCAAAGCAAAGGTCCGCCAGGGCGTGTTCGCCTGGACCGATTTCCTGACGCCGCTCAAGGAGGGCCGGTTCGCCGCCATCGGGAAACAGCTCAAGGGCCGCCGCGTCGCGATCATCGGCGGCGGGTCGGTGGCCATGGACTGCGCGGAATCCGCGATCAAGCTGGGCGCCAAGGACGTCTACCTCGTCTACCGCCGCTCGTACAACGAGATGCCGGCCGAGGAGGACGAGAAGCAGGACGCCCTGCGGCAAGGCATGCACCTGTTGCTGCTGAACCAGCCGGTGGATTACTCGACCGATGCGAAGGGCCGGCTCAAGGCCATCCGACTGGTGCGCACGGAATTGAGCAAGCCCGACGCCTCCGGCCGGCGCAAGCCCGTCGAGATCCCGGGCTCCAACTGGGAACTGCCCATTGACGTCGCCATCGAGGCGATCGGCGCGCAACCGGCCCGTGACTCGATCGAGTGGTCTCGATCCATGAAGCTGTCGGACGGCAACCTGATCACGGTCAACCCGGACACCGGCGAGACGTCGGTCAAGCGGGTCTTCGCGGGCGGCGACATCGTCCGCGGCCCGGCGCTGATCATCGAGGCCGTCCGGGACGGCAAGACCGCCGCCCAGGCCATCATGAAACGCTTCGCGAAGAAGGAGAACGCCCATGAGTAAGCAGGCCGATCTCTCCGTCGAGTTCCTCGGGTTCAAGATGAAGAACCCGTTCATGCTGTCCTCGTCCCCGGTCTCGAACAGCGCGGAAATGGTCGGGCGCGCCTTCGACGCCGGCTGGGGCGGCGTGGCCTACAAGACCGTCGTGTCGGACCGGATCCCGATCATCCACCCCTCCCCCCGCATGGCGGCGTACCGGCCGGCGGGCAAGCGGCAGCTGGGCGTGCAGAACGTCGAGCAAACTTCCGACCGCGGGCTCAAGGCCAACCTGCTGGACATCATGTACCTCAAGAAGCGCTGGCCGGACCACCTGGTCATGGCCAGCATCATGGGATTCTCCAACCAGGAATGGGCTGACCTGGCCAAGGCCTGCGTCGACGCGGGCGCGGACATGCTGGAAGTCAACGTCTCCTGCCCGCACATGACCGTCGAGGGCTCCGGGGCCAAGGTCGGCCAGTGCCAGGAACTGGTGCAAAAATTCACGGAAACGGTGCGAAATTCCTGCAAGATACCGATCGTCGCCAAAATGACGCCGAACATCACGGACATCACCGTGCCCGCGATGTACGCCAAGAAGGGCGGCGCGGACGGGATCGCGGCGATCAATTCCGTGGCCGGCCTGTCGGGGATCGGCGCGGACGACTGGGTGCCCAGCCCGAACGTGTTCGGCAAGGGCGCAGCGTGCGGGTTCACCGGCCCGGCGATCAAGCCCATCGGCCTGCGCTGCATCTCCGAACTGGCCAAGTGCCATGACCTGCAACTCCCGCTCTCCGGCATCGGCGGCATCGAGACATGGGTGGACGCGCTGGAGTACCTGCTGGTCGGGGCAACAACGATTCAGGTGACCACGGGCATCATCCACTACGGCCAGGGCATCGTGGAGAACATGATCGAGGGGCTGTCCGATTACATGACGATCAAGGGGGTCAAGAGCCTGAAGGAGCTGATCGGCAAGGCCCTGCCCAACGTGCACGCGACGCACGACTTCGACCTCGCGCGGCAGGGCATCGCGCGGTACGACCTCGACCGCTGCGTCGGCTGCGGCCAGTGCTACGTCGTCTGCCGCGACGCCGGCGGCTGGGCGCTCGACTGGGACGCGAAGAAGCGGCGCCCGGCGCTCGACGAGAAAAAGTGCCTGAGCTGCATGGTCTGCAGCTTCGCCTGCCCCGTGGACGGCCTGATCACCTTTAAGGAAATGCCGAAATCGTACAGGCGCGCCGAGACCGTCACGCTGGGCAAGGAACTCGAAACCCAGCGGAGGTCATAAGCCCGGCGCGCAGGAGGCGCATTCATGAACGTGCTCTGGTTGGTGGGCGTGGCGCTGCCGGTGTTCTTCCTGGGCTATCGCTTTTATTCCCGGTATCTCCAGCGGGCGCTGACCGGCGGGACGGAGGAGCCGCCGCCGTCCGTCACGATGAAGGACGGCGTGGACTACGTCCCGAGCAGGACACCGGTCGTGTTCAGCCACCACTTCGCGTCCATCGCCGGCGCGGGGCCGATCGTCGGCCCGACCGTGGCGCTGATCTACGGGTACATCCCGGTCTGGCTGTGGGTGGTGCTCGGCTCCGTGTTCATCGGCGCGGTCCAGGATTACGCGAGCCTGTTCGTCAGCATGCGCGAGCAGGGCCACTCCATGGCGCAGGTCGCAAACCGGACAATGGGCCGGTTCGGGTTCTTCCTGGTCGTGTCGTTCTCGATCATCATGTTGCTGTTGCTGACCTCGGCCTTCCTGGGCCTGTCGGCCACGGCCCTGACCTCGCTGGTCCCGCTGGAGCAGCTTCGCATTGAGGCCGGGCGGACGTTCCTGCGGGTGGTCGCCGGCGCGGACGGCCTGGCGAGGGCCAAGGTCGGCGGCGTGGCCTCGACGTCGCTGATCATCATCACGCTCGGCGCGCCGCTGATCGGCTTTCTGGTCTACCGCCGCGGCATGACCATGCGCAGCATGTTCCCCCTCGCCATGGCCATCTGCCTGGCCTCGATCGCGGCGGGGCTGAAGTACCCGTTGACACTTTCCCCCATGGCCTGGATGCTGATCCTGACGTTCTACGTGATCCTCGCCTCCGGGCTGCCGGTCTGGGTCATCCTGCAGCCGCGCGACTTCATCAACTCGTTCCTCCTCTACGCCGGCATGGCCATCCTGATCATCGGGTCGGCGGCGGGCGGCGCCGGCGGCGCGGACCCGAACATGCCGGCCTGGAACCTGGCCGGCGGCCGGCAATCCCTCGGCATGGTCTGGCCGTTCCTGTTCATCACCGTCGCCTGCGGCGCGATCTCGGGTTTCCACGCGATGGTCACGGGCGGCACGACAGCGAAACAGCTGTCGAGCGAGCGCGCGGCGCGGGGCGTCGGCTATGGCGGCATGCTCCTCGAGGCGGTCCTGGCCGTGCTCGTGATCGTCGCCGTGGCGACCGGCCTGTCGCTGGAGCAGTACCAGGGGCTGGTCTATCCCGCGGCCAAGGGCGTCGGGAGCAATCCCGTGCTGGCCTTCGCCCTGGGCATGGGCTCGCTCGTGCATCGCGGCCTCGGCCTGCGGATGGAATACGGAACGGTGTTCGGCATGCTGATGGTCGAGGGGTTCATCGTCACCACGCTCGACACGGCCGCCCGGCTGAACCGCTACCTGCTGGAGGAGTTGTGGGCCGTGCTGTTCAAGCGCGCGCCGAGCCTGCTGCGCAGCCACCTGTTCAACGCCGTGGTGGTGTCGGGCCTGATGTTCGTCCTCTGCTACACGAACACGTTCAAGCACATCTGGCCCATCTTCGGCAGCGCCAACCAGCTGATGGCGGCGCTGACCCTGATCGTCGTCTCCGTCTGGCTGGCCGCGCGCTCCAGGCCCTCGTGGTTCGCCGTCGCGCCGGCTGTCTTCATGATGGCCACGACCCTGTTCTCGCTGTGGCAGCTGCTGACGGGCCAGTACCTCCCGAACCGGAATTACCCTTTGACGGTGACCGCTATCGTGCTGATGCTGCTGGCCGTTGGCGTCATGATCTTGACCCTGCGGCGATGGTCGCTGCGCCGGCAGCCGTCTTGAGTGGCGAATGGTCTCCGCGCAGAGATGCCGCGGTCAACGACCGCGGCTGCCACGCCGGGCTTACGGCACCAGGATGCCCGCGATGGTCGCCGTCATGAACGAGGCCAGCGAGCCGCCGATGAGCGCATAGATCCCCAGCCTCGCCAGGTCCCGCTTGCGGCTCGGGGCGATCGCGCCGATGCCGCCGATCTGGATGCCGATGGAGAGGAAATTGGAGAAGCCGCACAGAGCGTACGTGGCGATCACGTAAGAGCGGTACGCCAATCCCCCCGGGTGCGCGGCGGCGTGCTGCATCAGGCTGGTGTAGGCGACGAACTCGTTGAGCACGGTCTTCTCGCCCATCAACTGGCCCAGCACCTGGCAGTCCTTCCAGGGCGCGCCCATCACCCACGCCAGCGGCGCGAAGGCCCATCCGAAAAGCCGCTGCAGCGTCACGCCCTCCGGACCGAACCAGGCGATCGCATGCTGGAGGATCCAGTTGGCCATCGCCAGCAGCGACATGAAGGCCACCAGCATGGCCCCCACGTTGAAGGCCAGGTGCATGCCCATCGTGGCGCCGTTGGCCGCGGCCTCGATGACATTGACGCTCGGGTCCTTGTACGCGATGGCCACCGTGCCCCTCGTTTTCGGGTGGCCGGTCTCCGGGATCATGATCTTCGCCATCACCAGCGCCGCCGGCGCGGACATGACGCTGGCCGCCAGCAGGTGGCCCGCGATGTCCGGGAAATAGCCCTTCAGCATCCCCACGTACGCGGCCATCACTCCGCCCGCCACGGTGGCCATGCCGCCGGTCATCACGCACATCAGCTCGGACTCCGTCATGTCCTCGATGTACGGCCGGACCAGCAGCGGCGCCTCGGTCTGGCCGACGAAGATGTTGGCCGACGCGGACAGGGTCTCCGCGCCGGACGTCTGGCAGGTGACGAACATGATCCTCGCGAAGAACTGCACCACCTTCTGCATGATGCCGAGGTAGTACAGGACGGAGATGAGCGACGAGAAGAAGACGATCGTGGTCAGGACCTGGAAGGCGAAGAAGAAGCCCATCGAGCCCGGCTGCCCCACCGGGATCGACAGCGCGTTGAACACGAACTTGCCGCCCTCCTCCTGGAACGACAGGAGCTTGACGATGGCGTCGTTCATGAAATTGAACAGCCAGCGCCCGGGCGGCGTCTTGAGGACCAGCAGGGCGAAGATCAGTTGCAGGGCGGTGCCCCACAGGATCGTGCGCCAATGGACGCTCTTCCGGTGCTTGCAGAACAGCCAGCCGATGAAGAGCAGAATGACGGTGCCGAAGAAGCTGATGATCTGGTGCAGATCCATAACGGCGCTCCTCGGCGTCCGGTCAGCCCTTGAGCAGCGAATCCGGGTATTCCAGCGCCTTGTCGAGGATCGCCACGGCCTCGTCGATCTGCTCCGGCGTGATGATCAGCGGCGGCGCGAGGAAGATGTAGTCCCACTTGGCGAACGCCCAGAGGCCCATCTCCAAGAGGCGCTTGGTGAACTCGCCCATGACGTTGCGCTTCGCGTCGGCGTAGCCGGCCAGCGGCTCCCGGGTCTTGCGGTCGGCCACCAGCTCGAGACAGGCCCAGAGGCCCTTGCAGCGAACGTCGCCGATCGAAGGATGCCGCTCGTAGAGCGACCAGAGCTTGTTGTTCAGGTAGTCGCCGTTGATGCGGGACTTCTCGATCAGCCCTTCGCTCTTGTAGACCTCCAGATTCGCCACGCCCGCCGCGCAGGCCAGGGCATGCCCGTAGTAGGTCAGGCCGCTGATGAACGGCTTGTCCTTGAAGAAGTCCCAGAGCTTCTTGCTCCAGATCATCACGCCGAGCTGGACATAGCCCGAGGTCAGGCCCTTCGCCGCCGTGATGATGTCCGGCACGATCCCGAAGTGCTCGAAGCCAAACCACGTGCCCGAGCGGCCCCACCCCGCCATGACCTCGTCCATGACCAGCAGGATGCCGTGCTCGTCGCAGAGCTTCCGCACGCCCTTCATGAACTCCACGGGCGGGATGATGATGCCGTTGGTGCCGACGATCGGCTCCATGAAGATGCCCGCGATCGTCTTGGGCCCCTCGAGCATGATCTGCGTCTTCAGCGTTTCCAGGCACTGGATCCCGCAGCTTTTCTCGTCCTTGTACCCGAACGGGCAACGGTAGCAGTACGGCCCGAAGAACTTGCCGGCGCCGGGGATGCCCGGCTCGCACGGGATGCGCCGCGGGTCGCCGGTGAGCGTGATCGCGCCGGACGTCGCCCCGTGGTAGCCGCGCCAGTTGGAGTAGATCTTCTGGCGGCCGGTGAACCAGCGCACGGCCTTGATCGCGTTCTCCACGGCCTCCGCGCCGGCGTTCGTGAAGAAGACGTAGTCCAGGTCGCCCGGGGTCACCTCGGAAATCATCCTGGCCAGCTTGGCCTTGGGTTCGGTGGCAAAGACGGACGCCACGTAGCACAGCTTGTCCATCTGTGCCTTCATGGCGTCCAGTACGTGCTTGTTCCCGTGGCCGATGTTGATGTTCAGCAGGCCGGAGCAGAAGTCGATGTAGCGCTTGCCCTCGGCGTCATGCATGTGGATGCCCTCGGCGCGCTCCATGAGGATGGGGCGATACCAGCCCTGGGTCTTCCAAGGATAGATGACGTGCTCGGCGTCCCACTGCTTGATCTCGGCGATTTTGTCTTTGTTCATTTTTTAAGCCTTTGCTGTGGCCGCGATTGCCAACCGTAGCCCGCGGTCACCGATCGCGGCTACACCATTTTCCCCGCCGGCCCGCGGGCGATGAACCGGCCGGCCCCCTGCTCGCCCACGTACTGCCCATCCCGCACGGCGAACTTGCCGCGCAGCAGCACCGACTCCGGCAGGCCCTTCAGTTCCAGCCCCTCGTAGGCGCTGTAGTCCACGTTATGCTTCGTGGTCTTCGCGGACACCACGCCCTTGGCCTCCGGGTTGAAGATCACCACGTCCGCGTCGGAGCCGACCGCCAGCGTGCCCTTCCGAGGGTACATCCCGAAGATCTTCGCCGGCGCCGTGGCCACGACGTCCGCGAACCGCGTCAGGCTCATCCGCCCCTGCCCCACGCCGTACGTGTAGAGCAGGTTGAACCGGTCGCCGACGGACGGGATGCCGTTGGGGATTTTCGCGAAGCTGTCGCGGCCCATCTCCTTCTGGCCCTTGAAGTTGAACGAGCAGTGGTCGGTCGCCACGGTCTTGATGAAGCCCCGGCCCAGCCCCTCCCACATTTTCTCCAGGTGGTCCGCCGGGCGCAGCGGCGGCGACATGACCCACTTGGCGCCCTCGAAGTTCGGCCTGTAGTAGAGGTCGCTCGACAGCAGCAGGTACTGCGGGCACGTCTCCGCGATGACCGGGTAGCCGCGCGCCACGGCCTCCTTGACCTTCTCCAACCCGTCGGCGCTCGAGAGGTGCACGATGTAGATCGTCTGCTCCGTGAACCGGGCCAACTCGACGATCCGGTGCACGGCCTCCTCCTCCGCGATCGCCGGGTGCGCGAGCCAGTGGTATTCCGGCGTCTGCTTGCCCTCGGCGATGAAGCGCCGCGACAGCGTGTCGATCATGTCGCCGTTCTCGGCGTGCACCATGGACAGCCCGCCGTTCCGGCCGACGGTCTCCATGATGCCGATGATCTGCCCGTCGTCGATCTGCAGCGCGCCCTTGTAGGCCATGAAGAACTTGAAGGAGGAGACGCCCTGCTTGATAACCGCCGGGATTTCCGCCGCGACCGCGGGGGTGTAATCCACGATGCCCATGTGGAAGCCGAAGTCCGCCGCCGATTTCTTCGCCTTCTCATGCCAGGCCGCCAGCGAGGCCGCCAGCGGCTTGCCCTTGGCCTGCATGCAGAAATCGATGTAGGTCGTCGTCCCGCCGCACAGCGCCGCGACGGGGCCGGTCTTGAAGTCATCCGCGCTGACCGTCCCCATGAACGGCAGTTCGAAATGCGTATGAACATCCACACCGCCCGGGAAGAGGTAGCGGCCCTTCGCGGAGACGACCGTATCGCCGGCCTTGGCGGGAAGGTCCCGGCCGATCTCCACGATCTGTTCGCCGTCGATCCGCAGGTCCGCCGCGCAGAGGTCGCCCGCGGTCACGATCGTCCCGCCCTTGATCACGATGCTCATGGGATTCTCCTTCTTGAACCGGTGTGCCTTTTCTCCGTTCCCGGCGGAACTCACGGCAGCAATTTCGTCATGTCCCCGTACGTTTCCGGCCGGCGGTCCCGGAAGAACTGCCACTTGTCGCGGATCTCCCGGATCTGGTCGAGGTCCAGGTCGGCGACCACGAGTTCGTCCTTGTCCTCGCTGCCGACGGCCAGCATTTCTCCGCGGGGATCGACGAAGTAGCTGGTCCCGTAGAACCGACCGATGTTCCACGGGCGCTCCACGCCCACGCGGTTGTTGCAGCCCATGAAGATGCCGTTGGCCACGGCGTGTGCCGGCTGCTCCAGTTTCCAGATGTACTGGGAAATGCCGGCGCAAGTGGCGGAGGGGTTGAACACGATTTCCGCCCCGTTGAGCGCGAGCAGCCGCGCGCCCTCGGGGAAATGGCGGTCGTAGCAGATGTAGACCCCGACGTTCGCGTAGCGGGTCTGGAAGGTCGGGTAGCCCAGGTTGCCCGGCTTGAAGTAATATTTTTCCCAGAAGCCGCCAACCTGCGGGATGTGGTTTTTGCGGTACTTGCCCAGGTACGTCCCGTCGGCATCGATCACCGCGGCGGTGTTGTAGTACACGCCGGTCATCGCCTCCTCGTAGATCGGCACGACGATCACCATCTGATGCTTCGCGGCGTACTTCTGCATGAGCGCGACCGTGGGCCCGTCCGGTATCTTCTCGGCGGTGCGGAACCATTTGGGGTCCTGCGACGGACAGAAGTACGGGGTGGTGAAAATCTCCTGCAATCCCAGGATCTGCACTCCTTTCCGACCGGCTTCGTCGATCAGCGGAAGGTGCTTCTTCAGCATCGCGTCCTTGATTTCCTCCATCGACCCCTCGCCCTCGTGGAGGGGCAGCGAGCATTGGATCAGACCGGCTTTGACGATGCGCGCCATGGTGGGCCTCCTGTTCACGTTGCGCGTGTGGGCATACGGTTCTCCTGTCGCCCCATGATCGGAAAAACCGCCGGAATGTAAAGGGATTTTCGCCGTAGCCGGCATGATCCTCTCCGGCCATGACAGCATGAGCCGATGCCGGCGGACATGCGGATTTGATCACGGGGATTCGTGGCGGCCGCAAGGGCCCGCAGACAATGGAACCAAGGAGGAGCGCGGACGAAGGCAATACCCATGCAACACAACTATGCTCACACTTCTAGAAGTGTGAGCATGCGCAAATTACACATATTATACTCATTATTAATATGATGTATCATTACACGTAATTCGGCGTATCGTCTTCCATGCTCATACTTCTAGAAGTGTGAGCATGTGGGGCCCGACCGCCGGGAGTATCAGGAGACCTCGCGGCTTTTGAGGTTGTGAAACCGCCGCCCGAGTGCTACTCGTTGTCCCCGTATTCACGAAAGGACGGACCATGAGATACTCCAATTTGAGCAACTTCATCGACGGTAAATCCAGCAACCCCGGCGTGCCGCGGATGGAGCGGTACAGTCCTGTGGATGGCGAATTGCTTTCCAGCCTGCCCCTCTCCGATGCCAAGGAACTTGATAAGGCCGTGCAGGCCGCGAAGAAGGCGTTCGCCGACTGGTCGCAGTGGACCATCAAGGAGCGCACCGGCGTCTTCTACAAGTACTACGAATTGCTTAGCAAACGCCTGCCGGAGATCGCGGATATCCAGTACCACGAAATGGGCAAGATCCCCGCCGAAGCGCTCCAGGAAGTCGGGAAGAGCCTCGAGTTGACGGAGGTCGCCTGCTCGATGCCGCAGATGGCCACCGGCGATTTCGAGGAGGTCAGCCGGGGCGTGGAGTGCCACGACGTGCGCGTTCCCCTGGGGGTTGTCGCCTCGATCACCCCGTTCAATTTCCCGCACATGGTTCCACACTGGACCCTGCCGAACGCGTTGGTCTTGGGCAACACCATGATCCTCAAGCCGTCGCGCGAGGCGCCCTACACGGTCCTGAAAATCGGAGAGATGATGAAGGAAGCCGGCCTGCCGGACGGCGTGCTCAATATCGTCTGCGGCGGGCGCGAGGTCGTGAACGCCATTGTGGAGCACCCTAACATCCAGGGCATCACGTTCGTCGGCTCGACAAAGGTGGCCCAGATGGTCTATGCGAAGGGCTGTGCAAACTTCAAGCGGGTTCTGGCCCTGGGCAGCGCGAACAACCATCTGATCCTCCTGCCCGATGCGCATCCGGCCAACTCGGCGGCCAACATCGCAGCCTCGTACCTCGGTTGCGCGGGCCAGCGATGCATGTCCGCCTGCGTCCTGGTCGCCGTGGGCGACGTGGATCCCATCATCGCCAAGCTGGTCGAGGAGTCGAAGAAGTTCGTCCCCGGCGTGAACATGAGCGCCATCGTGAATACCGAGGCGAAGGCCAACATCATCGGCTACATCGATCGCGCGGAGAAGGATGGGGCGAATATCCTGCTCGATGGCCGCGGGGCGAAGCCGCCCGCGGGAAAGGAAAAAGGACAGTACCTGGGCCCGACCATCATCGAGGCGAAGGCCGGCTCGGAAATCGCCATGGAGGAGAATTTCGGGCCGATCCTCACGATCGTTCGGGCCCGCACGCTGGACGAGGCCCTGGATATCGCCAATTCCTCACCCTACGGCAACGGCGGCTCGATCTTCACGCAGAGCGGCCGCGCGGCAGAAATTTTCTGCAAGAAGATCCAGGCGGGTATGGTCGCCGTCAACGTCGGCGTCCCGGTGCCGCGCGAGCCGTTCTCCTTCGGCGGCTGGAAAAATTCCATCGTCGGAGGCGGCGACATTACGGGCAAGAGCTCATTCGGCTTCTGGACGAAGCTGAAGAAGATCTCGGTCAAGTGGAACCCGGACAAGCCCGTCAATTGGATGGCGTAACCGTCACGGCGGGCCCTGATCCTGCCCCTGCGGAGAGACGGCCGCCGGCGCCACCGGGGGCTTGGCCTTCACCAACTGCCCGCGCGGCAGGATCAGGGATTCGGCGGTTCCAGCCGGGATCACGTAGGTCCATCCGCGGAACCGCTTCTCCAATCGACCCCTTTCCTCGCGGCGGGCGGCGATCTCGGCTTCGTGGGCCTGAAGGCGCTCCCGGTATTCGGCCTGAACCTTCTCCACGCGGCCCGTGTCCGACCCGGCGCTCTCCGCCGCGACCGGAATGCTCTTAGCCACTTGTTCGAGAGTCGGCGGCGCCGGCTCCCGGTAGGCCACGTCGATGCGGAGGTACCGCGAACCCGCCTCCGGGCCCGCGCCGCCCAGTTGCAGCGTGTATTCCATGCGGTTGCGCGCGAGCACCGTGCAGCGGTCCGGCGCGCCGAAACCCGCGGCCTCGTCGGTCAGCGCCGGGTCGGCCACGGTCAGGCAGGACAGGGATTGCAGGGCTCCAACCAACCGGGCGGCGCCGGCCGGATCCGTTTCCTCGCCGTCCTTCAGGCCTTCGACCTCGTACTGGTTAGACCCCTTGATGAGCAACACGTGCTCGGCGTTGGAAACCGCCACCGTGACGCGATCCAGCTCGGGCGGCGCCACGTTCAACAACTCCTTCCGGATCCACTCTCCCGACGCGTCCGCGAAGGATTGCAGCGGGTCAGCGACCAGGACCACGGTCCCGCCCGCCGCGCGGAGATAGCGCCCGGACTCGTATCCCGCGAAGCCCTCCTGGGCGCCCTCCCGCTTCGTCGCGCCCAGTTCCAGCGCGGCGTGGAAGCCCGAAGCGCCGGACAGCGCGACCCGGAACACGGGGCTCGTCGCCGCCAGGCCGAATTCCTCCGGATACTGGCCGGCGTCCCGGACCACCTGCCCGACCTTGAGATCCGCCAGGCCGCGCAGCGCGTCCGCCACCTTTTGAAAATCAGCCGGGTGGCCGAACAGAGACGGCACCACCCACTGCCCGTCCCTGCGCTCGACCACGGAGGTGGCGGCCGCGGAAGCCACCTCGATCCGGTCAATCGCATTGACGTCGAGGCCGGGCAGGATGGCCGAACCGGGCGCCCGCTCCGTCCCGCCCGCCCGGGGATGCCCCTGCCACCAGACGAGCGCGACCAGGATCACCAGCAGAAGCGCGAGAGTTTTTGGAGACATGGGCTTTCCTCCTTCCGGGGCCGTTACGACGAGGCCTTCTTCTTCCGGCGCCAGCCGTGCAGCAGCCCGAAGAGCGCCACCGCCGCCGGCATCGCCGCCATGTTGAGTATTTTCACCTTCAGGCCGAGCCGCTCGATATCGCGGCGCAGGCTCTTTCGGACTTCCTTAAGCTGCCGCTGCGTCTCGAACCGCTCCTGGCGGAAATTCTCGATCTCCCGCTTCTGCTCGGGGGTCAAGATGTACTGCTGGTCTTCGTCCTTCGAGCGCTGCAGCTCGTTGAGCCGCGCCTGGGCTTCGCGGAGCTTCTCGACCAGTTTGAGTTCCTCCTCCTGCCACCGCTGCTGCGCCTGCTTTTCGAGCTCGACGACCCGGTCGAAGGGCCGGCCGTATGTGCCGCGGCTGCGCAGGCCGATGAGCGCTTCGTCGCCGGTGAGCTGCTCGACCATGTTCAGGCCGAAACTCAAGTTGTCGTTGACGGGCTGTAGCAGTCGCTGCCCGAGAAAATTCATTTCCTGCAGGCTGTTCCGGTCGTGCAGCATGTCGGCGTCGGCCACTAGGATCACGACGCTGTCCTTTTCGCCTTCCTTCAGGAACGCGGCCGGCGCCCCGTCGGGAAAGGCCGTCTTGAACCGGCCCTGCAGCCGCAGCGCCAGGACGAGGGAGCCCTCGGGCTTCGCCGCGCGCATTTTCTCCACGCCGGCCTGCGCGGCCTGAAAGGCGGGCAGCAGCGCGGCTTCATCGTAGGTCTGCGCCAGCGTGACCGCCGTCAGGCCCTCGGCCGCGGCGCCCTTGAACGCTCCCGCGAACGGCATCATCAGGTTTTCCAGCGCGGCGGTCGCGATCTCGTCCCGGTTGATGTTGTCCGGCCGCAGCGAGAGCCACGTGGGCAGCCGCTCGGAGCCCCGCCCGCCGAACGTCACGTAACTCGCCGCCTCGACGTCGGCGACGACCTGACCCGGGACCAGCTCGTAGCCCCAGGCCTTGGTCAGCCGGTTGAGGTCGGAGGACGCCGGGCCCGTGCCGTAGGGATCGGCCGCCAGGCCCGACTCGCGGTCGGCGACGCACAACGGATCGACGAAGGCCAGCAGCCGGCCGCCGCGGAGCACGAACTGGTCCAGCGCGAACAGCGTCTTGTCCGGGAGCCCCTTGGGATGGATCGCCAGGACGGTCTCGATGTCGGCGGGCACGGTCTCCAGTTCGTCGGTCAGCGGCACCAGTTCGCACTGCCGGGCCAGTTCCGTCATGATCTGCCAGCCGCCGGCCTCGTCCTGCGTCATGCCGAGCGGGCGCTGGGGCGGGCCCATCACGCGGAGGGCGCTCAAGACGCCGATCTTCGGCTTGCCAGCCCGCGTGACCTCGTGGATCAATCGCGTCACCAGGTATTCCAGCTGCGGCTCGGCGCCGGGCGAGAGGAACGGCAGGGCCGCCTCGCGCGTGCCCGAGACCGCGACCAGCCCGAAGTAGAAGTCCGGCTCCATGCCGTACCGGTCCAGGTTCTGGCCGGCGAGCCCGTAGCGCTGGGCCCACTCCTCCTCGTCCGAATCCGGCTGCGGGTCATAGGTCTCGAGCGCCACGCGCCCGCCGCCGTGCGCCTCGTACTCGCGCAGCAGGTCCGTCACGCGCCGGGCGTACTGCTTGAAGCCGACCGGCAGGTTCTCGTTGCCGCGCGAGAAGAACAGCTTGAGCGTCACGCCGCGCTCCAGGCCGCCCAGGAAGGCGCGGGTGCCGGGCGAAAGCGTGTAGATGCGTTCGGCGGTCAGGTCCTTGCGGACGCGCGCCGCGCCCAGGATGACGTTGACCGCGACGAGAATGGCCAGCACAATGAGCGCGCCGGCGGCGCCGCTCAACCCGATGCGAAGGGACTTTTTGCTCATGGTTCGAATCTCCTGTCCGGTCAGGCCCTCGAGGTCTGGCCCCGCACCACCAGCGTCGTCGCCAGCAGCATGAAGCCGATGACGCTCGCGAAGTAGGCGAAGTCGCGCAGGTCCAGCACGCCGCGCTGGAGCGTATCGAAATGCGGCATGAAGCTGAAGGCCGCCACGCCGTTGACCAGCCACTCGGGGGCCCACTGGGCCAGCAGGTCCGTCACCGGCGGGAAGCCCGCGAGGATCAGGAACAGGCCGAGCACGACCGCCAGCACGAAGCTCACCACCTGGTTCTTCGTCAGCGCCGAGGTGAACAGGCCGACGGCCAGGTAGGCGCCCGCGAGCAGGGCGCTGCCGACGTATCCCGAGATCACGGGCCCGAGGTCGGGCGACCCGAGGTACAGGGCCGTCAGGACCAGCGGGAAGGTCAGGCCCAGCGCCAGCAGCAGGAACAGCCCGGCGGCCAGGAACTTGCCCAGCAGCGCCTGCGCCGGGGTCACGGAGAGCGTCAGCAGCAGTTCCATGCTCCCCGACCGCCGCTCCTCCGCCCACAGCCGCATGGCGGCCGCCGGGACCAGGATCAGGTATAGCCACGGATGCCAGAAGAAGAAGCCCCGCAGGTCGGCCTGGCCCTCCTCGTAGAAGCGCGCCACCGAGAACGTGAAAAACCCGGCCAGCGCCAGGAAGATCACGATGAAGACGTAGGCGATCGGCGAGTTGAAGTAGGCGCTCCACTCGCGGCGCGCGATGGACCGGATATGCCGTAACGATTCCATGTTCAGCCTCCTCACGCGGCGTCGTCCGTCCGGGTGATCTGCTGGAAGACCTCGTCCAGCCGCCCGCCGTCGTTCTGCATGTCCGTGACCAGCCAGCCCCGCCCGCGGGCGAACTCCAGCGCGGCGGAGGCCAGCGGCTGCTGGTTCCGCGGCGCCAGCTGAAGCCGGCAGGCCCCGCCGTCCCGGCGCTCGAGCACCGCGACCCGCTCCACGTCCGGCAGGCCGCGGAAGCCCGCCTCGGCCTGGTCCGCGGGCGCCACCAGTTCCAGCGTCAGGGTGTTGAAGGAGCGGCTGCGCTGCTTCAGCGCGGCCGGGGTGCTGTCCGCCACGACCTTCCCGCGGCTGATGATGACGACGCGGGAGCAGACGGCCTCGACTTCCTCCAACACGTGGGTGGACAGCACGATGGTCTTCCGCGGGGCCATCCGCAGAATCATTTCCCGGACCACCTGCTTCTGGTTGGGATCGAGCCCGTTCGTCGGCTCGTCGAGCAGCAGCACCGGCGGATCGTGCAGCAGCGCCTGCGCGAAACACGTCCGCTGCCGGTATCCCTTCGACAGGGTCTCGATCGCCTGGCGCCGGACCGGGGCCAGCGCGCAGGACTCCATGGCCTCGCCGGCCTTGCGGTTGCGCTCCGCGCCGCGGAAGCCCCGGAGCTCCGCGATGAACCGCAGGAACTCCTCGACCGTCATCTCGTCGTAGAGCGGGGTGTTCTCCGGCATGTATCCGATGGAAGCCTGGGTGCGCGACGGTTCGGCCGCCACCTCGCGGCCGCAGACCTCCACCCGGCCGCCTGTCGGGCTTAAGAACCCGACGATGATCCGCATGGTGGTGGTCTTGCCGGCGCCGTTCGGCCCCAGGAACCCCAGCACCGTCCCAGGCTCCACGACGAAGGACACGTCGTCCACTGCCGCGCGGGCCCCAAACTTCTTAACGACATGCTCAACCTTGATCATGCAATCCTCCCAGCTCCGGCGGAACCCGGGGCCATCCTCTAGAGAAGGAAAGACCATCAGCGGGGCCGCGCGTTCAAATAAAAAAGCAAAAAGACGGCGGCGCCACACGCTCCGCGCATCTTATTTGCTTATAAGAGGTTGCGCAGAAGAAAGCCGGGGTCGGCCCGTCACGGCGCCGCCAGAACATAGGTCCTGGCCTCGACGCGGCCGGTCAGCACGCGGAGCGCGCCGGCGGCCATGGCGGCCATCTCGAGGTTGTCCGGGTAAACCATCACGGGGGCGAGGTGGCCGACGCGCTTCCGGATGAACCCCACGATCAGTTCGGAGCGGGCCAGGCCGCCGGACAGCACGATGGCTTCCGCGTCATGGCCGGCTGCCACGGCCATGGCGCCGATCTCCTTGGCGATCTGGTAGGCCATGGCCTCGAGGACATCCCGCGCCCGCGTGTCGCCCTGGGTTATGCGGTCCTGGATCTTCTCCACGTCCGACGTGCCCAGGTAGGACACCAGGCCGCCCCGCTTGGTGAGTTCGACGAACAGCTCTTCCTTCGAGAATTTTCCGTTGTAGCAAAGCTCCGCGAACTCCTTCGTCGGCAGGGCCCCGGCGCGCTGGGGCGTAAAGGGGCCGCCGCCGAGCAGGGCGATGTTGTTGTCCACGATCCGGCCGTTGCGAACCGCGGCGATCGTGATGCCGCCGCCCATGTGGGCGACCACGAGGCTGATCTCCTCCAGCGGGCGGCCGATCGCCTCGGCGGCCCGGCCGGCCAGGGCGCGCACGCTCAACACGTGCGCCGTGCTGCGGCGCGTGATCGGCGCGTAACCCGAGAGCTGCGCCAGCGGGTCGAACTCGTCGGAGACGACCGGATCCACCGTGAAGGCGGGCACGCCGTACTCGACGGCCAGCCGCGCCGCCATCGGGATGCCCAGGTTCGATGCATGGTCCATCTCGGGACAATCCCGCACGCCGCGAACGATATCCTCCTCGATCCGCACCCGCCCGTCCTGCACGGTCGCCACCCGGTACACCCCGCCCTCGAGCTGGCGGCCGCCGCGGTGGAGGAAGCCTCCGCGGCCGACCACGGCGTCGAGCCGGAGTTCCGCGTGGGCTTTGAGGAAGGCCTTCACCAACTCGAGGTAGCGGCCGACCTCCTCGTCGAAGGCCGCGCCCGCCAGCCGGCTCCTGTGCGGGTGCGACAACTCGTTGCTGTCCAGGCACTCCGCGTTCCGGAACAACGCCACCTTCACCGATGTCGAGCCCGGGTTGACGGCGAGGACGTGGAAGACCCGTTCCTCCTGCCGCGCCACGGCAACGCGCCGCTCCTGCTCCAGCTGTTTCTGTTTCCGGCGCTCGGCGTAGATGCAGCAGAGCGCCACGGAATCCAGCTTCGTCGCCTCCCCGTCGGCCCGGGAGAGGATGATGTACGGAACCTTCACCCCGGCGGTGATCCCGGCCGTCGCGGCGAGGCCGTGCTGCGTCATGGCCATGACCGTCTTGTAGAGGATGTTCGCGGCATCCAGGCCGGGGCAGACCAGGATGTCCGCGCGGCCCGCGACCTCGCGGAAGGCCGGGTCCTCGGAGGCGGCCAGCCCCTTGATGCGCACCGACTCGGGGTCGGTCGCCAGGTCGAACGAGAGCGGCCCGCATACGACGGCGTCCTCCCAGTATTTCCCCGCGAGCGCGGCCGCCATCTTCGTGGAGGCCAGCGACTCGATGACCTTCTCGTTGGCCGAGAGCAGCGCCACGCGCGGGCGCGCGATGCCCAGGACGTACTGCGCCACCTCGATCGCGTTACGGATGATCCCAGTCATCCGGCTGAACGTGCAGAGCGTCGTGACCCCGGCGTCGGTCAGGAGCACCGGCCGACCGCCGGCCAGTGACGGCGCCTGGAACATCGTCACCAGCGACATGGTGTCGCGGCTGCGGATGCGGCGCATTTCGCGGTTCAGGACGGGCGTGGAGATGTTGCCCTTGAGCAGGATCTCGCCCACGCCCTCCTCCACCAGGTCCACGGTTCGGCGGGCTGTTTCCTCGGGGCTGCCGGTCGCCAGGATGTCCTCGTCCGGCACCGCGAGGTCCACGAGCCGCGCGGCGTCCCGGATGGCGGCCCCGTCGCCGACCAGCACGCAGCGGCGCACGAAGGGCAGGCCTCGAAGGCTCCGGGCGACGTGCAGGTCCTCCTTGCGGTCGCCGCCGACGATGACCACGGTTTTCGGCGGCAGGCCGGACGCGACCTCCTGCAGGCGACCGACCGACACGGGGGGAGGTGAAACGGCGCGCTTTTTCATGGGAGGCAATCCTGTTGAGGAATATCATTCCTGCCGGTGGGGGACGCGGTCAAGCGGTATCTGGAAAAGAATGAACGCCGCGCGGCCCCGGACGGTCGTATCCTTCGCGAGGAGGCCGCCGTGACCGAGCCAGAGACAGCGACGCCGGCCCAGCCGGCCATCACGTGGTCCGAGCAACATCTGCCCACGCTGCTCCGGTTTTGGAAGGCCTTCGGCCGGGTCCCGCCACTGCCCGATCGCGCGGCGCAGTTCCTCACCGCGCTGTTGGGCATCCTCGGCCTGCTGGCTTTCGTGACCCTGATCGCGTACGCCGTGGAGATCACCTCGCGGCCCTGACCGGAGAAACCCATGAAACACGCCCGCCCGATCCTCGCGCTGCTCCTGGCCGCGATCCTGCCCGCGGCGGCCGACCCGGCGCCGAACCCGGAATACGTCGACGGCTACCAGACGATAAACCGGTTCGCGAAGCGGCTCGGCAAGCTGGTGCAGGCGAAAAGCGCGGTGCCCATGAAAGCCCTGATCGAGCAGGCGAAGACCTTCAAGCCCTGCGCCCTCGAGGCCCTGCCTTCCTCCGGCGCCGTTCAATCGCCGGAGGAGATCTACGCCTCCTGCCGCGACAGCGTCGTCCTGGTGGGCGCCGTGTATAAATGCAAGAAGTGCGCGCGCTGGCACCTGGCGAGCGCGACCGGGTTCGCCGTAAGCGACGACGGGCTGATCGTGACCTCCCGGCACGTCGTTTCCAGCAACTCGTTCTGCGAGGCCATGGGCATCCTGACGCGGGATGGCCGGCTCTTCCCTGTCAAGGAAGTGGCCGCCTCCGATCCGCGCAACGATCTCGTGATCCTGCGGACGGACGCGCAGGGCCTGCGGCCGCTCCCCGTCGCCGAGGACATCTCCGTGGGCGCCCCCGTCTATGCCATCCACCACGCCAACCCCAACCTCTACGCCTTCACCCAGGGCGCCGTCGTCGGCAAGTTCTTGAGCGGTCGGCTGAACCCGAAGGAGCCCTTGCGCACGCTGGCCATCTCGGCAGACTACGCGCCGGGCTCCAGCGGCGGGCCCATCTTCGACCAGCACGGCGCGGTGGCGGGGATCGTCTGCTCCGTCTCGCCCGTCATGGATCATGGCCATGACAGCACCAACGTGTGGGCCAGCATGATCTGGAAATACAGCGTCCCTTCGGACGCGTTGCTGGAACTGATGGAAGCCCCGGTGCCGCCGTAAGGACGACACGGCAACCCGCCCGACCCATGCGGGGAGCAGCCAACTTATGGACCCGTATCGGACGAACAGCGCAATTGAATCACTCGATCCGGCTTACGGCCCACTCCGCGCTGGCTGCAATCGAGGATGTACGCGCCCGCTTTCCCGCCGTAGCGCATTGACTCGGGCCAGGCCAATCCCTCCTGCCTTCTTTTGGCCTCCAGGATTTCGAAAGCGACAAAGTCCACGGCCACCGGGTCGAACCCGAAGATAAGCGCATTCTCCTTCCAGTGATACTTCGGCGCGTCGTGCGGACCCTTGTTGTACTGGCCCGCCAGGGCATCGCCGATGATCAGGCGTTGCTTCTTCTGGATCGGCTCCAGGCCGTTCAGTTCCGCGATGCCCGGGACTCCGGCGTTTTGATGACAAGACCACGGATTATGGATCGACCCGAAATGGTTCTTCAGAGCAAAGGTCATCCCCATGATGTGATGGTCCTTGAGCACGGGTATGCTGATAAGCGCGTCGCATTCCTCGACCGGGGCGTAGAATCTCGTTTTCAAGGAGCCTTGCTGCCGTTCCGGCCCCAACATTCCGCCCTCGACCACTTGCACGCTCCCCGCGTTGGTATTCAGGGCAAAACCGGCCGGGCCCAACTCATGGCGCCCTGGGCGGGGCATCCGGTCGAAGATGGTTATGTGGTCCGGGGAAATGCCGACTTGCTGAAGCAGATCAACGGTTTGCTGCACGAGAGCGGGCTTGGAGGAGGACATCCAATTCTTGGTGATCGCATTGACCTTGACGGCGATCCGCTCCCCGGGCTTGAAGAGTCGCTCAAAGGCGGCCCGCCCGGAAGAGGCCCCGGCAAGAGCCTGCAAGCCCATTTCCATCATCCGGCCTATTTCATCCGGATCCAAGTTGCCCTCGGAATCCCAGACCTGATCGTTTCTGACCACCACCACAACCGAAGACCGGATTTCTTCGGAAGCCGCCGGCCCCAGGGCTCCGCACAATAGAACGGCCGCCGCCCAAAACAGTTTTCGAAGGTCACTCATGTTTGCTCTTTGCTTTTTTAAAGCCGACGGCTTCACACGAAGCATCGTGTTCGCAGAAGGGGATCAATCCACCGGTCCGCACTGACCATGTTGGGCCATTCCCCGGCTGGCCGGCTTTAGGCGCGAGTAGTGAATGATCCAGTAAATCCCCGCGGCATACACCCCACCCATCAGCGTGGCCATGCCCCATATCCAAGGCCCCACCAGGAATGTGCCGCTCCCTCTCGCCCCAAGCCGCTTGCCGTCCGAAACAATGGCCAGCGCCAGGGAAACATGCACGACAGCGAAGAGAATGAACAGCGAAGTCCATATCCATGGATGCCCCGTGAGCAGTTTCCACATCTTCATCGCCCCCCCTTTTTTTACTTCACGGTTCCGACGCGGATGTTCAAATCCTCGCGACGTTCGAGGCGGTCCTGGCGGCCGTCCTTGATCCAGAGAATCCGGTCGGAGGTGGCGAGCATCTTGTGGTCGTGCGTGGCGGAAATGACGGTGACGCCCATGGAGCGGCTCAATTCGCTCAACAGCTGGATGATCTCCTCGCCCGTGTGCAGGTCGAGGTTGCCCGTGGGCTCGTCGGCGAGGACGATGGCCGGTTCGTTGGCCAGCGCGCGGGCGATGGCGACGCGCTGCTGCTGGCCGCCGGAAAGCTCGTCCGGCCGGTGCGTTAGCCGGTGGCCCAACCCGACGCGTTCGAGAATTTCCTTCGCGCGCGCCTGCGCCCGCTCCTCGCCCGCCCCGTTGAACACGAGCGGCATGGCGACGTTGTCCACGGCGCTGTAGGCGGGCAGGAGATTGAACGTCTGGAAGACGTACCCGATGTGCTTGCCCCGGAAGAAGGCCAGCTCGCGGCTGCTCAACGTGGCCAGGTCCACGCCGGCGATCGTGACCGTCCCGGACGTCGGCCGGTCCAGCGCGCCGATCATGTTGAACAGCGTGCTCTTGCCCGAGCCGGACGGGCCCATGATGGAGAGGTACTCGCCCCGGAAGATCTCCAGGTCCATGTCCCGCAGGGCGTGGACCTTGATCTTGCCGAGGTCGAAGACCTTGTTCACGCCGCGTATCTCTATCAGCACTTCCGCCATGCGCTTCTCCGCCTAGAACGGCAACGGTATGCTCGCCTTGCTCAAGAACGTGATCCCGACGCCCACGGTGGTGATCAGCCCCATGCCGCACGCGAAGCCGGCGCTGACCACCGGGATGTACTGCCGCCAGCGCAGGCCCAGCCGCTTCTGGAAATAGTACCGCCCGATCAGCGCGCCGATGAACTGGGGGATCACCCAGTGCGGCATCACGCCGCCGAGCCCGCGCACCACCCCGTAGGTCAGCATGATGGGCGCGCCCAGCGTGTTCATGGCCCCGAACAGCGCCACGCCGAACACCGCGCCGATGGCGATGTAGAGGACGTTGAACGCCTCCTCGAAGATCGAGTACTCGCCGAGCGTGGAGGAGAACATGATGCAGGCGTTCTCGGCGTTCAGCTTCCACATCATCTCCGCGTAGGGATAGACGGCGGACGGCACCTCGTTGAGGCTCCAGATGAAGTTCATGAAGAAGATGGAGCTCAACAGGATGATCGGGAACAGGATGACCTGGGTCTTCCAGATGCTCGGGAAGCGCGTGCCCGTCAACTCGCACTGCTTGTAGAAAATCGCCATCTGCCCGTAGTTGGCCATCGGGATCGGCAGGAACCACACGGCCACGCCGCGGTAGCCGCTCAAGATCAGCGCCGCCTCGCGGATGTAGGGCACCTCGACCACCTGCCCCACCATGCCCTCCAGGCGCGCCGTGACGTAGCTGATCACGGGGGTGTACACGAAGCCGAGGAACAGCAGCACGATCATGATCCCGCGGTGCCAGTCCACCATCCAGCCGGACACGAGGATATACGTGATCGTCACGAGGAAGTACACCACGACGACGATGAACGGCCGGATGTCGCCGCGTCCCGCCGGTGCCAGGCGGACCGGCTCGCCGCCGGCGGTCTTCCGGCGGCCCTGGAAGCTGCGGATGACCTGGTAGAAACCCGCCAGCGCGATCGCGAGGGCCAGGCCGATATTGAAGCTGAAGAAGAAATCGATGTTGTTCTTGTAGAGCGTCCCGATGGTCGAGTCGCCCGGCACCCAGTTGCGCAGCACGCCGACGGCGTGCAGCAGCGGGTTGAGGACGACCGTCGCGATCAGGCCGACGAAGCTGCCGACCATGGCGAAGAACGGCAGGACCATGCCGAAGATGATGTTGCCGAAGTCCCAGGACAGGCCCGTCGCGACGGCGGGCAGGTACTCGCCCGTCTGCGGCGTGAAGTCGCTGAACGGGATGGGGAAGAGCTGGATCGGGTTGCCCGTCAGCGCGCCCGTGAGCGTCGGGAGCAGCAGGTAGAGCGTGCCGAAGACCAGGCCCAGCGCGCCGCCGATGGAAAAGACGCGCCACCGCCAGCGCCCCTCGCCTTCCTCCGCGCCTTTCTCGTCGGAGTCTTCGGCCAGCGCCATCACGCCCTGCGCGCCGATCGGCGCCATCGGGAACGGCAGGCGCTCGATGTCGCTGGCGAGGCGGAAGAGGCCGTAGCCGAGGACCATGTTGGAGAGCTGGCCGAAGAACATGCCGAAGATCACCATGCCGATCACCGGCAGCCAGTCCTTGTGCATGAAGGTCCGCAGGGCGTACGACTCCGACCCCGCCGGCGGCGCGAACCAGCGCGGCAGGTGCTCGGCGATGCCCGCGGCGATGGCGGCGTCGCTGCACGCGAAGAACTGGTTCCAGATCAGCCCGGAGAACGGCATGCCGAGCGCCGCGGCCGCCATGAAGAACAGGACGAATATCTCGGCGCGCTTGAGCGTCTTCTGCGCGCGCTTGGCGACCTCGATGAAGAGGATGACGGTCACCCACTGGGAGGCCGACCCGATGTTCTCCACGCCGGCGAGCAGGCCCATGTAGATGGCCCCGGGCACCATCAGCAGCGCCACGAAGATCGCGCCCAGCAGGCTGGTCCAGTTGAAGCCCTCCTCGAAGGACGAGGGAACCTCCATCACCTGCCTGAATTCCTCGAGTTCCTTGTCGATGCGCTGGGCCATGGTCAGATCGTTTCCTTCGCTTGGCTAACCGGCGGAGGAGGCCCGCCGCCCTCCCTGTTCAGCGCCACCAGAGTCCGCCGGCGGTACTCTTCCATGGTTTCCTGCGGCAGCGAGCGCCAGAGCAGGAACTGGGTCCGCAGGTCGTCGAGCAGCACGCGGTTGAGCCGCTCCCAGTCCTTCGGCTGGCCCGATCGGCGGGTGAGCCGTATGTTGACCTCGTCGATGCCCTTGATTTCGCTGGGGGCGCTGCGCAGTTCGAAGAGCTGGGTCACCCCGAGGTCGAACGGCGCCAGCGCGAGCTGCGACGTCAGGCCCAGTTCGCCGCCCCCGAGAGAGCGCACCGCCGTCCCGCGCGCCATGAAGCTGCCCAGCCCGACGTCGCCGAAGTTGTCGAAGTGCTCCTTCAGGAAGCTCACCACGCCGGTCAGGTCGTAGGCGGAGACGGTGAAGGGGAAAACGATGTTGAAGATGTCGCCCTCGGGCGGCGGCAGGCGCCACAGCCGCATCAGGCCCGGATTCGCGCTCTTCGAGGCCTTGATCGCCGGGTAGATGGCGGAGACCAGCACGGTGGCCATGACGATGAGGATCGTGACGATCGCGTTTGTGGAGGAGTAGTTCATCTCCGGCACGCGGACCAGGCCGTAGTTGGCGGCGACGGTCAGGACCTTGAGCGTGCCCTGCGCGATCAGGTAGCCGCCGAGCCCGCCGATGACGGAGTAGACCATGGCCTCGGCGAAGAACAGGCTCGCGACGTGCGGCGGGGCCAGGCCGAGGGCGCTGAAGGTGTAGATCTCCTTCTCGCGGTCCGCGACGGAGCCGAGCATGGTGCCGAAGATCACCAGGCCGCCGAGCAGGATCGGGAAGAACAGGTCCCCCACCCCGCTGGCCGCGACGACCGTGCCCTGGACGTGCCGATAGACGCCGTCCATGCGCGTCGCCATCACCGGGTGCCGGTCGAGCATGCGGGCCAGCTCCTCGGCGATCCCCGCGGCCTCCTGCGCGTCCTTCGTGTAAAAGTGGACCAGGTGCGGCTTGCCGCCGAACAGCCGCGAGTTTTCCGAGGAGGTGATGACCACGGAATCCACCGGCAGGCTCGTCCACTTGGCCTGCTCGTCGAGGACGTTCTCGGTCACCTCGGCCGTCCCCGCGCTCGCGAGCTTCATCGTGGCGAAGTCCACGGGCAGAATGCTGCTGCCCTCCATCTCGCGCGCGGCGGAAAGATCGGCCGCGCTCAACAGGGGGCCGACCTCCAGGATCTTGCCCTTCAGGCAGACCCGGTCGCCGGGCTTGACCTTCAGCAGCGTCGCCACGGCCTCGGTCATCAGCACCATGCGGTCGATATCCGCCGGGTCGTTCAGCCGGAAAAGCTGTTTCAGGTCGGGCCGCGCCGCGATTTCCTCCGCCGGGATCCCCAGGACGGCCTTGAGCGAGACCGGCTTCGAGCCGTCCTCCAGCGCGATGACGAAGTCCGGGTCGTCCTTGAACTCCGGGCATATCCAGTAGCGCAGGCACAGGTTCACCTCGCGGCTCCAGCGGCTGCGCACGAGGTCCACGAACTCGGCGTTGAACGAGCCCCACGTCGGGTTGTTGAGCATCACGCCCGTGTACGGCGGCGCGGGCGCGACGAACAGCTTCACGATCCCGCGCTGCGTGTCGAACGACGCGAAGCCGAGGATCGTGAAGGTCAGCAGGATGATCGTCACCGCCGTCAGCGTCGTCCGCAGCGGCCGGCGCCGCATCGTCGAGATGCCCATCGCCATGGCGGCCATGACGGTGCTGAAGCGCGAGATGTCCGCCGCGTGCACGGTCGAGGTCATCCCCTGCAGCCGCTTCAGCTCGACCTGGAACTTCTGCATGATGATGACGATCACCAGGACGGACAGCACCACGACGGCGAAGCCCAGGAAGATGATGATCGGCGTCTGGGCGATCGCGAAGGCCGGGTGCGAGACGTAGAGCAGCAGGAACGTCGCCACGAAGAAACCGACGAACCAGGCCACCTGCTTGTAGATCAGCGAGGCCCCGATCAGCAGGCGCTCCAGCGCGAACGCGAACGGGATGCAGAGCGCCAGGAGCACGAGCACCGCCTTGACCAGGTCGTCCATGCTCTCGCGCACCTGCGTATAGACCGGCCGAGCCGCCTCGAAGGCCGACGCGCAGAGGGCCTCGTTGCGGACCAGCGACGGGCCGGCCGCGGCCTCGTCGAGCAGGTCGCGCACGCGCCCGTGGGCCTCCTCGAGCGCGCTGTTGAGAATGTCGCGGCTGCGCAGAATGGACAGGCGCGCTTCGTTGAGCCGCCAGAGGTCCCAGGCCGAGCCCTCCGTGTTGCGCAGGGTCGTCCACTCCGCGCTCCTCGGGTAGCCGCGCCCGTAGGGATCGGGCTTCTGCCCCTCGACGGGGACGTTGTTCAGCGCCACGAGGGCGTCCTTGCCGAACGCCTTGATGCCGGGCAGCTTCTCCTCGCCGTACCAGTACGCGACCCCGTCCGTGGTCTCGCCGTACGAATCCGTCGCGGTCGGCTGCGCCAGCGGCGCGTTGGCGCGCGCGCTCATGAAGGTCGCCTTCTGCGTCCAGTGCATCGGCGGCAGGACCAGCAGCCCGCCCGCGCACCGGAACATGTTCAGGCGCTGCCGGACCGTCTTGCGCGAGGTCATGTCGGTCACCTGGTTCACGAGCCCGCGCCCGTCGAACGCCGCGGCGAACGCGATCGGCGCCGGGTCCTGCGTCGGCAGGGCGTTCAGCGAGTAGGCGCCGTTCTGGTCGGTCATGACCACCGTGAAGGGATCGAAACCCGGCGCCTTGCTGTGCCGCCAGAAGACGCTGTTCCAGGGGTCCACGACCGAGACCTGGACCACCGCGCCGGGCACGGGCCGGTTGGGGATCGAGCTGCCGCGGTGCCGGCCCATCACCAGCGCCCCCTGCGTCCGCCCGCCGGAGAACTCGCTGACCACGTAATCGTTGTCCGCCATGATCGCCCGGCGCAGGGAGAGGCCGCGCTGGTCGGCCACGGCCTCGACGTCGCCGCTCGCGCCCTCGAGGCTGCCCACCGCCGCGAGCAGCAGCGCGACCTCCGCCGTGTTCTGCTCGATCCGGTCCGCGTCCAGCCGGTCCAGCGTGTCGTCCGGCGTGCCGAGCCGCGGCAGGGTCTCGTGCAGCGTCCCGAGGACCACGTTATACACGCCGTGCCGGCCGGCCAGCTCGCCGCCGTGGATCAGCATCGGCGCCGCCCAGAGCAGCCGCACGTCGCGCAGCGAGCCGTCCACCGAGACGGGCTCGAAGTGGGGCGCGCCGTTCCCGCGGCGCGCGAGCGAGCGATGGGCCTGCAGGAAGCTCCGCTGGACCCGGCCGTACAGGCCCGGAAGATCCTGCGTGGAGCGGATCTCCGAGTTGCCGCCGACGACCACGCCCCAGGTCGGCGTCCGGTCGCCCAGCATCATCGTCGCGTGCAGGGCGATCCAGCGCTCGCCCAGCAGGGCCTTGATCGCGGCCGAGGAGCGGAGCATCTGCTCCTCCTCGACCAGCTCCGCGCGGCGAAGGGCGATGTCCCGACGCACGCCGGCCAGGGCGGCGTCGAATTCCTCGCTCCCGGCGGCGTCGGCGCCGCCCTTCCCGAGCTTCCGGCGCAGTTCGTTCCAGCGATTGTACACCCCGTTGAGTTCGTCCTCGCGGGCCTGCAGGTCGGCGTAGGCCGGCGAATCGCGCCCAGCCTTCGAACGCGCCTCGCGCAGGTCCATCAGCCGCCCGCGGATCTCGTAGGCGCGGTCCGCCGCCTTGTTGCGCATCCGCAGCAGCAGTTCGCGGCCGGCGTCCCCCGCGTGGCCGGCCAGCGGGTTGGGCTGCGCGGCCAGTTTCTCGGTCTCGGCCAGGAACTCCGACTCGCCCTTCCACGCGGCCATCCGCTCCTCGATCGTCGCGTCGCGGGCCTTGGTTTCCAGGGCCTGGTAGAAGGCGGCGACGCCCGCGTGGTTGCGGCCGTGCCCGTCGAAGAAGGCCAGCAGCACGTGCCGGCGCGGCGGGGCCTTGGCCAGCATCCCGGCGAGCTTCAGGACGGCCGCCGCGTTGGCCGCCGGCTGCGCGCCCGGCGTCCGCTGCGGCACCTCGCCGAAGGTGTCCAACGGCGCCGCGATCAGGAGCACCTCCTCCTTGCCCAGGTCGAACAGCGGCACCTTGCCCTCGATGAACCCGAACACGTTGCGGCCGGTTGCCCGCTGCCAGGCCACCTCGCTGTGGATCGTGAGCTCCTGCCCGTCCGCGAGGTCGGATGCCGGCCCGTCGTAGTAAAAGCGCGGCAGGTTCGCGTTGGCCCGCACGTAATGGAAATGGAAGGCGTCGGCCGTTTCCTCCTTCACGAAAATAACGGCCTTCGCGCCGAGCCGGAACGCCTTGAGCCAGCGGTCCTCCGCGTTGTAGTTCATCACCACGATGCGGCCCCGCGGGTCCTCACGGTCGAAATCCCCGGGCTCCCCGCGGCCGAGGCGCAGGATCCTCCCCGTGATGCCCGCCGGCGGCGTCACGGGCGGCACGATGCCGTCCGGGCGCATGGGCAGCAGCGGGAACGTCCGCCCGTCCGCCGCGACCGCCTCGCACCGGCGGACGACGTTCTGGACCGTCGGGAACGTCTGGACCAGCACGTTCGTCACGCCCGCCTCGCGCAGGCGCTGTTCCACGTGCCGCGCGGCGTCGGCGTACTCCTCCGAGCCCGCCAGCCGGTGCGGGTGCCGCGTCAGCGCCTGGCAGTCGGCGAGGAACTCCGGGGATATCGCGCGGGCAGCGGTCGCCAGCAGCAAGGCGGCCAGCCAGCCAAGCGCGGTCGCGCTCCGCTTGCCCGCGCGCTCCAAAACGGCAACGGAATAAAATGACGCGCCGGCCCTCATGCCTAGTCGATTCCCGCCAGTTCCACGTGGACCTCGTCGCGGCGCGCAATGCGCTCGATGCTGCCGTCGCGGATCCACATCAGCCGGTCGCAGACGTTCATCATCCGGTGGTCGTGCGTCGCGCAGATGATCGTCACGCCGCATTCCTTGTTCAGCTTCTGCAAAATATCCAGGATCTCCTGGCCCGTGTGGTGGTCCAGGTTGGCCGTCGGCTCGTCGCAGAGCAGGATCGCGGGCTGGTTGGCCAGGGCCCGCGCGATGGCGACGCGCTGCTGCTGGCCGCCGGACATCTCGATGGGCCGGTGGAACCACCGCTCGCGCAGGCCGACGAGCCCGAGGATCTCCATGCCGCGCTTGCGGGCATCGTCGTCCGGCACGCCGCCGAACGCCATCGGGGTGGTCACGTTCTCGAGCGCGGTCATGTACTTGATCAGGTTGTAGCTCTGGAAGATGTAGCCGATCTTGCGGCAGCGCAGGAACGCCAGTTCCTCGGCGGTCAACTGCGCCACGTCCACCTCGTCGATGAACACGCGGCCCTCGCTCGGGCTGTCCAGCGCGCCGATCATGTTGAAGAACGTGCTCTTGCCCGAGCCGGACGGGCCCATGACCGAGATGAACTCGCCGGTGTAGATCTCCACGTCCACCCCGCGCAGGGCCGCGGTCTCCTGCCCGCCCTTGCGATAGAGCTTCTTCATGCCGATCGTGCGGATGATCACCCGCTTTTCGGCCGAATCCGGCGCTTGTTCTTTCTTCGCCATTTCTTCTTCGCCATCCGGTAGGGCGGCTTGGCTCAAGCCGCCGTCACCCCGGCGCGTTGAGCCAACGCGCCCTGCCGATATCCGTTTCTTACTCGATCCTCATCGCCTCCATCGGGGCCAGGCGCGCGGCGCGCAGCGACGGGTAGGCCGCCGCGACGGCCGCCAGCGCGATGCCCGTGACCATGGAGATGCCGGCGGCCTGGAGCAGCAGGCCCCCGGGGAACAGTTCCAGCAACAGGGATTGGAAGACCGCCAGCATGCGCCCGAGGCCCAGCACCAGCCCGATCAGCGTGCCGGCGACGCCGCCGACCAGCCCGAGGATCGCGGCCTCGATCAGGAAGACCGTCATGATGAACCCGTCGAGGGCGCCCAGGCACTTGAGCGTGGCGATCTCGCGGAAGCGCTCGGTGACGCTCATCAGCATGGCGTTGGCGATGCCCACGGTGCAGACCAGCATCGAGACGAAGGCCAGCCAGGTCATGCGCGGCCCGATGTTCATGAACCCGCCGCCGGTGCCCATGGTGATCAGCTCCGCGCGGACCATCAGCTTCGAGCGCCCGCGGGCGCGGGCCACCTCGTGCAGCCGGTCGCCGTCCAGGCCGGGCGGCGGCGAGGTGTGCTGCGCCAGCAGGTCCCGGTACCACGCCGCCGTGTCGGGATGGCCGAGCAGGCCCCAGATCATGTCCAGGCTTACGTCGCCGGGCAGGACGTCCTTGCGGGCGGCGACGGCCTTGCGGACCTCGGGGACGTTGAGGCTGTCCTCGATGAAGTGCCGGTGCTCGGACAGGCGAATCTGCTTCGCCAGCGAAGTCGCTTCTTCCGGCTCGAGCACGAATCCGGCCTGCCGGACAGCCTCCCCGAACGCCCCCTCCGCGTCCGCCAGCGCGGCCATGACAGTCCGCCCGTCCAGCTTCGCGTGCAGTTGTCCGATGCCCTGTCGCTGCCCCTCGCGCACGGCGGCCACGACCTCGCGCAGGGCAGGCCAGGAAGCGAGGAAGGCCCGGAAGCCGTCGGGCGTCGCGATGAAACGCACGGCCCGCATCTGGCCCAGGCTCTCGAAGAAGCGGGCCTGGGCCTCCGGATCCTGCAGCCGCTCGAAGATCCCGATGCCGGCGGCGTTGCCGATCAGCACGCGGCGGCGGCCGTAGTTGATGTCGTCGAAGAAGCGGAAGTACTCCCGGGCCTGCGCGGCCTGCTTGCCCGCCTGCTCGATCGCGGCCGGGTCCCGCCCGCTGAAGCGGGCCAGTTCGCGGGAGGCCGGGGTGCCCGGCTCGGCGGCCGCGAGGTCGTCGATGACCTCCTCCGCGGTCTGCGGCACGGACAGCCGGGCGATCCAGTGGTCCGCCTGCCGGCTGACGCGGATCTCGTCGCGGACGGCGACGGCCACCACGCGCTTGAACAGGCTTTCGCTCAAGATGTTCATCAGGAAGGCCATCGCCACGGCGATGACCGCGACGGTCACCAGGGCGCGGAACAGCCGGTACTGCACCCCGCGCAGCGCGATCGCGAAGGTGCGCCCGAAGCTCAAGACCGGCTGCGGCTGGACATCAATGTGCTTCATGAAAAAGGGAATAAGGTTCAGGATTCAGCATCGTGCTCCTGCTCGTGCTCTTGCTCGCGCTTCGTCTTTGCGTCCTTTGCGCCTTCTGTTCATTTCACCCCGGCATGATCAGAAACTGTTTCGGCTGGTCGCCGGTGACCAGGTAGTAGACCAGGCTGACCACCATGGGCACCATGCCGCCGAGCATCTCGCCGGCGATGACGCCGAACATGACCGGTTTCAACTTCTGGTAAATCGAGGCCCCGCCGTATTTCATCACGGACGACTTGATCAGCCAGCCCACGATGAAGGACTGGGCGAAACACTGGCCCGAGTAGGTGGACCAGACGAGGAACATCACCGGATGGAGCGGCCACCCGGCGAAGCGCAGGCGGAGGGCGGAGAACACCAGCACGAGCGCCGCGCCGGCGCCGAACGTGGTCAGGGCCAGCTTGTTCGGGCCCGCCCAGGCGAACCGCTTCAGGCCCGTCAGCGTGCCGGCCTCCTCCAGCTGGCCCTGCGCCTCGAGGCGCTGCATCACGCCGATGACCTCGTTGTAAGGGACCTTGGGCTGCTGGTTCTGCCACGCGGCCACGTCGAGGCCACGGTTGTACTGGAAGTAGAGCGTCACCGGGATGCCGACGGCCAGGCCGACGACGACGGCGAGGACCATGAGCCCGGCGGCGCGGCCGATCCGGACCTTGCAGTCCTCGCTCAACTTGAGGCTGTTGACGATGTAGGGCATCAGCGCCTCGCGGGTGTCGTAGAAGAGGATCACGCTCAACATGAACATGATCAGCAGCATCTGCGGCCCGAGCGCCCGGGCGCCCAGCAGCGCCCAGAGGATCGTCGCCGGCGTGCCGTAGGTGACGATGAAGAACAGGCCGGTCTCCGCGATCATGCGGCTCATGACGAGGTAGACGCCGATGATGCCGAGCCCGAACAGCAGGGCCAGCGGCCAGTCGAGCCGCGCGACGATCGCGGTATAGGCCACGAAGAGGGCCACCGCGGCCAGGAACACGCGCGCGCCCCACGCCAGCGCGGGCTCGACGGGGTCCTTCGTCCGCAGGCCGAGCGCCCGCGCGAAGACGGTCCGGTAGTACTGGCGGCCCGTGTAGAGGATCACCAGCAGCATGGCGAAGTAGGAGCCCATGACCACCATGCCCTCGCGCTGGATGCCGAACGGCCAGCTGCCCTGCCAGCCCGTCGAGGCGATGCCGTAGCTCGTCAGCACGCCCGCCACCAGCGTCCAGAAGAAGGGGCCGATGCCCAGCGAGAGGGAAACGTCCTTGGGCAGGAAGTACGCGATGGCCATCACGGAGAAGTAGAGCTGCCAGTAGCCGAGCAGCGCCTCGCCGCCGCCTTTCTTGAAGGTCGGGAACAGCTCGACCAGCGAGCGGAAATCCACGCCGACCGGGATCTTGCCCAGCGTCTGGTCCGGGAACCAGACGACGAGGTAATTGTAGGTGTGGATGGCGAAGGGCAGCAGCGCGCCGAGCCAGAACAACTTGTTCCCGAAGATCGGGCTGCGCCGGCCGTCCTCCTCGGGCAGCAGCGACTCCGTGAAGGTGACGATCGGGTACGGCAGGTGCTCGTGCGCGACCCATTGCCGGTGGACCACCACCGACAGCGCGACCATCGCCAGCCAGAGCGAGAGAATGATCGGCAGCCAGAAGGCGACCGGCCGGGCCCACGCCTTCCACGGCACCGCCCGGACGGGGATGGACTCGTTGGCGATGCTCAAGCCGCGGACGAAGCCGTTCAACACGCGCTCCTCGTCCCCGCTGACGTCCACCAGCATCCCGGGCGGGGTCAGGTCCATGACCTTCTGCTTCTCCCAGCCCGGCTCCGTGCGCTCGAACCGGTGCGGCAGGATAAGGGTCTGGGTGAAGAGGCGCAGCAGGTTCGAGCCGGGGATGGCGCAGGAAGCCAGCGTCATGACCAGGATCACGACGATCTCGCGCCGGCTCAACGCCAGGCGCCGGCTGATCTTCCGGAACAGCGGGTAGATGAACAGCAGGAAGACGACGAGCAGCCCGTAGACGGAGATGGGCATGTTGTTGCCCACGAAGAACGTCTGGCGCATGACGTGGTCGTTGAAATACGTGTAGGAGCAGACGAACGCCACCCCCAGCAGGCCCAGTATGATCGAGCGAATGGTCACGCGCAGGTCCCCGGCCGATTAAAGCGTTTCTTATACAGAAAAAGCGGGGAGGTTTCCACCTTCAAATTGACATGCCGGGGGCGCGCGCCGGACGGGCGGATGGCCGGGGTAAACCCGCCCCTGCCCGGCCTGACGGTCTCTGGGGCAAGGAAGCGGCCTACTCCTTCGGCCGCAGGTCCAGGACGCGCTTGGCCTTGCCCTCGGAGCGTTCGATGGTGCGGGGCTCGACCAGCTTGACGCTGGCCCGGATGCCCAGGACGTTCTCCAGCTTGTGCTCGATCTGGCGGTCGAGCTCGTTGAGCTTCTTCATCTCGTCCGCGAAGAACTCCTCGGAGACCTCGACCCGGACCTCCAGACGGTCCAACGCGCCCTCGCGGGAGACCACGAGCTGGTAGTGCGGCAGCGTGCCCTTGACATCGAGCAGCACCTCCTCGACCTGCGAGGGGTAGATGTTCGCGCCGCGGATGATGAGCATGTCGTCCGAGCGACCCGTGATCTTGGACATGCGCGCGCCGGTCCGCCCGCACGGGCAGGTCCCGGGCATCAGCATGCAGATGTCGCGCGTCCGGTAGCGGATCAGGGGGATCGCCTCCTTGGTCAGCGTCGTGAGCACCAGCTCGCCGCGCCGGTCGGGGCCCACGGGCTCGCAGGTGTCGGGATCGATGCGCTCCGGGTAGAAATGGTCCTCCGAGATGTGCATGCCGTTCTGGTGGACGCACTCGCCGGCGACGCCGGGGCCGATGATCTCGCTCAAGCCGTAGTTGTCCGTGGCGAAGAGGCCCAGCTTGGCCTGGATCTCCTCGCGCACCCGGTTCGACCACGCCTCCGCGCCGAAGAACCCGACGCGCAGCTTCAGGTCTCCGGGCTTCAGGCCCATGCCCTGCACGAGCTCGCCGAGATAGACGGCGTAGGACGGCGTGCAGACCAGCGCCGTGGAGCCGAAGTCCCTCATGATCTGGATCTGCCGCTCGCTGCGGCCGGCCGAGACGGGGATCACCGAGGCCCCCACCCGCTCCGCGCCGTAGTGCAGGCCGAAGCCGCCGGTGAACAGGCCGTACGAGAAGGCGATGTGCACGATGTCCTTCGACGTCAGGCCGCCGGCGACGAGGAAGCGCGCCACGACGTTGGTCCAGACCTCCATGTCCTTGCGCGTGTAACCGACCACGGTGGACTTGCCCGTCGTGCCGGACGAGGCGTGGATGCGCACGACCTTCTCCAGCGGCACGGCGAAGGCCTCGTAGGGATAGCAGAGCCGCAGGTCGTCCTTCGTGGTGAAGGGCAGCTTCCGGATGTCCTCGAGCGTTTTGATGTCCGACGGCGTCACGCCGACGACCTGCATCTTCTGCCGGTAGTACGGCACGTGGCCCCAAGCGCGCCGGACGACCTTGCGCAGACGCTCCAGCTGGAGTTCGCGCAGGGCGTCGACGTGCATGCATTCGAATTCAGGATCCCAAATGGCGGAAGGTATCATGGAGGAAGAGAGCGGTTCAGGACTCGGGGTTCAGGCCGTCACTATTCACGACTCACCATTCACGATTCACTTCATAGCTTGTAGACGGTCTCCGCGGGCAGGACGGAGATGCGGGCCCCGGCCAGCACCTTCAGGGCGGCCTCGGTTTCCTCGAACCGGAAAATGACCACCGCCTTGTCCGTCGCCTTCTCCACGAAGGCGTACATGTATTCCACGTTCACCCCGGCCTCGCGCAGCGGCGTCAGCACGCTGGCCAGCCCGCCCGGGTGGTCCGGCACCTCGACGGCCACCACGTCCGTCAGGGAGACGGTGTGCCCGGCCTTCCGCAGCACTTCGAGCGCCTTGTCCACCTGGCTGACGATCAGGCGCAGGATGCCGAAGTCGGACGTGTCCGCCAGCGACAGCGCCCGGATGTTGATCCCGGCGTCGCCCAGCGATTGCATGATCTCGGCCAGCCGCCCGGCCCGGTTTTCCATGAAGATGGACAGTTGCCTGACTTTCATCGTGGCCTCTCCTCCCGCCGCCTCGCGGCGCGGTTATTTCACTTCCCGCTTGTCGATCACCCGCTTCGCCTTGCCCAGCGTCCGCTCGATGGTCTTCGGCTCCACGAGCGTGATTTTCGCGCTCAAGCTCAACACGCTGCGCATCTCCTCGAAAATCCGGGCCCGCAATTCCTCGAGCTTGCGGATCTCGTCGGAGAACAGCTGCTCGGACACCTCCACCTTGATCTCCAACTCGTCCAGCGCGCCCGTCTTGTCCACAACGATGACGTAGTGGGGCTCAATGCCCTCGACCTTCATCAGCACGGTCTCGATCTGCGACGGGAACACGTTGACGCCGCGGATGATCAACATGTCGTCCGTGCGGCCCGTGATCCGGGCCATGCGCCGGCTCGTGCGCCCGCACGGACAGGGCTTCTCGTCCAGGCTGGAGATGTCGCGCGTCCGGTAGCGGAGCAGCGGCGTGGAGCGCTTCGTCAGGCAGGTGTAGACCAGCTCGCCCTTCTGGCCGGCGGCGACGGGCTCGCCGGTCGTCGGGTTGATGATCTCCGGGAAGTAGTGGTCCTCGAACACGTGCAGCCCGTCCTGCTCCAGGCATTCACTGGCCACGCCGGGGCCCATGACCTCGCTCAAGCCGTAGATGTCGATGGCCTTGACGGGCAGCCGCTCCTCGATCTTCGCCCGCATGGCCTCGGTCCAGGGCTCCGCGCCGAAGTACCCTACGCGCAGCTTGAGCGCCTTGAGGTCGATGTCGTCCGCGGCCGCCTCCTCCGCGATCTGCAGCGAGTAGGAGGGCGTGCAGGCCAGCAGCGTGGTGCCGAAATCCTGCATGAGCATGATCTGCTTCTTCGTGTTGCCGCCGGACATCGGGATGACCATGGCGCCGAGCTTCTCGCCGCCGTAGTGCAGGCCCAGGCCGCCGGTGAACAGGCCGTAACCGTAGGCCACCTGGAGGATGTCGTCCGCCGTGCCCCCGCCGCAACCCAGGGTGCGGGCGATGGTTTCGGCCCACGTGTCGATGTCTTCCTTCGTGTAGCCGACCACGGTCGGCTTGCCGGTGGTCCCGGACGAGGCGTGGACGCGGACGATCTCGCGGAGCGGCACGGCGAAAAGGCCGAAGGGGTACGTGTCCCGGAAATCCTCCTTCGTCGTGAAGGGCAGCTTGACGATGTCCTCGATGCCGTGGATGTCGGACGGCTTCACGCCGTGGGCATCCAGCCGGCTCCGGTAGAACGGGACATGCTCGTAGGCCCGTTTCACGGCATCGCGCAGGCGCTCGCCCTGGAGGTTCCGCAGCGCCGCGCGATCCATGCATTCGAAGGTCTTGTTGAAGATCATGGCGTCTTCTCCGTGTGTGGTTATTACTGGCGATTATCCCCGCGGCAGGCAATCTTTTTTTGGGCGCGCCGACCCGGCGGCCTGACGGCCGCGCGGCAAACGGTTTGTTCGTAGCCGCGCCGTAAGGCGCGGTGCGCCTGAAAAACAACGGGCCGCGGGGAGGATCCCCGCGGCCCGTCGCGTCAGGCTCCATTCAAGCGATCAGAACGCGTACATCAGCTCCCAGCGCAGGAAGTAGGCGGTGTCGTCGACGTTGTAGTAGTTGCCGGGCTCCAGGATTTCGGCCCAGAGATGGCCGGTCAGCTTGTCCTTGGAGGACAGCAGCTTCTCGGCGATCGTGATCTCGTCCTTGAGCACGAGCAGCATGCCGCGCTCATCCCCGCTGCCCGGGCCGTTGTCCTCGGGCGCGAGCAGGTAGCCGGCCATGGCCGTGAGCTTGCTCTTCTTGCAGGGCTTGAGCGACATCTGCACGTACGGCATCATCACGTTCTGCCACTTGCCGGCGGCGTCCGCGTCCCACGAGTAGATATAGAGCTCGCTGTACTGCGGGTAGCGGGCCCACAGGGGATTCCAGCTCTCGTTCTTGTCCGCCGTGTCCGGGTCGTCGCCGGAGAGGGCGTAGAAACCGACATCGGCCACGGGGGCCAGCGTGTCGGCGGCCATCGGGATCGTGTAGCTCAACGCGGTGTCGAGCATCCAGCCCTCGAGGTCCTTGTCTCCCTGCTCGCCCGCCTGGAAGGCGAACTCGAGGTTGCCCTTCAGGTCCTTGGCAAGCTGGGGCATGACGCGGAAGCCGACGGTGTGGATGTCCGACTCCGGAATGGCCACGGGAGCGTTGGTGCCGGCGACCTTGTCCCAGTCGCTCTCGTTCTTGTAGACGTAATAGAGCTCATAGGGGCATTTCTCGACGGACTTGTTCTTCAGGTAGAGGCCGGCGCCGCTCTCGGTGATGTCGTCGTTGGCGCTGGTGACGCCCGTCAGGTCGCGGTCGGCGTCGTTGATGGCCAGGTCATCGATGGAGGGATTGTAGATGCCGAAGACGTCGATCGTGGTCTTGGGCATGGCTTTCCACACCGCCTTGACGGCGTTGAAGTAGATCGTGCGGGAGCCGTCCTTGGGCGTGCCCTCGAGGATGACCTTGCCGGTGCCGTAGATCAGCTCCTGGCGGCCGACGCGCAGGTCGAGCTTGTCCCCGAGCAGGTTGCGCACGTCGAGGTACAAGTGGTCGAACACGTACTCGTCGGGGAACTCATAGTTCGAGCGCTGGGGCGCCGCATCCATGTCCGGCTTGTCATAGATCCGGAACTCGTTGACCAACCGGGCCCGCAAAGTCACGTTCTCCATCGCGTCGTATTCCGCCCAGATCCGGGGCCGGACGCGGAAGTAGTTGTTCTCCCCCCCGCGGGTGACGCCCGGCGGGTCGGCGATGATCGGGATGTTGTCGAAGTATTCCTCGCGCAGGCGCAAGTCGGCGCCGTAGCGGAACGCGGGCGGGGCCGCCTGTTCCGCCGGGGCGACCGCCTCGGTCTTCGCGGGTTCGTCGGCCTTCTTGGCCTTCTTCTTCGCCGCCCACGCGGGCTCCGCCGTCCACAGGACGGCCAGGGCCAGCAGGGCGCACTGCAACATGCGTACCGATGTCTTCATTCGTGCTCTCCTTTTCTTTTCAGGGGGCCGGCCACGCGCCCGGTCCCCAAATTGTTGTCACGCCTGTCGCGGGATCTACTCGGCCTTCGGCGGCGGTCCGCCGTAGCACCAGTCCACGTAGGTCTTGTCCATCGGCTTCGTGATCAGCGCCACGACGACGGCCGCGAGGATGGACAGCGGCAGCGCCACGATGAGCGGATCCACTACCGTCCACGTCACGCTCCAGGTCGGCGGGACGATGTGGTCCTTGCCGAAAATGAACTTGCAGAGGCCCAGGCCGGCCGCGGTCTTCCCGTTCACGAAGGCCAGCCAGAACGTGCTCGAGACGAAGCCGACCACCATCGAACTCACCGCCGCCGCCTTGTTCATGCGCCGCCAGAACAGGCCGCCGACAAACGCCGGCAGGAACGACGCGGCGCACAGGCCCATGAAGATCGCCGTGGCCAGGGCAATGATGTTCCCGCGGATGACCTTGCCCGCGATGACGGCCGCGAGCAGGCCGATACAGATGCCGAACCGCGTTACCAGGATCGACTTCTCCGTGTGGCGCTTGTGGGTCACCTCCTCGAACACATCGCGTCCGACGGCCGTGCCGATGGTGTGGAACTGGCTGGACAGCGTGCTCATGGCCGCCGAAAGCAGGGTCAGCAGGAAGACGACCGCAAACCAGTGCGGCAGCGCCGCCTTGACGTAGGTGGGGATGATCGTGTCGCTGTTGCCCCCCAAAGGCGTGCCCAGCGTCACGCTGCGCGCAACCGCCACCAGGTGCGGCTCCAGGATGTCCGGCGCGCCGTCCACGCCACGGGTAATCACCGTGCCCGGCGTCTGCATCACGTAGGAGAGGGGCTGCCTCTCCTCGTCGCCGGACAGCCGGTAACTGACGAACGGCTTGGCCCGCGCCTTGACCTCGTCCGCCGCGTTCTCGGGAACCAGCGTCAGCTTGGCCTTGCCGTCCGCCCCGGGATCCATCAACACGTTCTCGGCCACGATCCGGCACTCGATCTTCTCCCTCTGGGCGAAGTACACGTTGGACAGGGCCCCGACGATGAACGCCACGCCGGTCATGAAGAAGATGAAGATGCCCCCCATGATGACCGCGCGGTTGAGCGCCTGCTTGGACTTGACGGTCATGAAACGCACGATCAACTGGGGCTGGGCCAGCACGCCGATGCCGACGCCCATGACGATCGTCGTGACCATGACCCACCACAGGTTATGCCGCAGGGCGTCGGGCATGGGCGCCCCGGCCGCGGACCAGCCGAATTCGGGCATGGCGGTCCAGCCGCGATGGCCGATCGCCTGGAGCCCCTTCGGCACCAGGTCCTTCATGGCCGAGAGCGCTTCGTGGGCCGGCACGATGCCGCCGAGCATCGAATAGGTCGTGATGAAAAGGATGACCATGCCCACCAGCATGATCGCGCCCTGCAGGGCGTCCGTCAGCATCACGCCCTTCAGGCCCCCGGCGATGACGTAAGCGGCCACGATGAGCGCGAACAGATAGAGGCCCGTGTCGTACGAGACGCGGAAGATCGGCGCGATGAACTCCGCGCCGCCGATAATGACAGCCGTCGCGTAGAGCGGCATGAAGAAGAAAATGATCAGGGCGGAGAACACGTGAAGGAACTTGCTGTTATACCGCTTGCCCATGAGCTCCGGGAACGTATGGGCGTCGAGGTGGTGCCCCATCCGCCGCGTCGGGTTGCCAAACACCACGAAGGCGATGAAGATGCCCACAAAGATGTTCAGGAACGTCAGCCAGAGCAGGCCCATGCCGAAGCTGGCGGCGACGCCGCCGAAGCCGACGATGGCCGAGGTGCTGATGAACGTGGCCCCGTACGACAAGGCCATGACCACGGGATGCGCGCTGCGGCCCGCGACGAGGTAGTCCGCCGCGGTCTTGGTCTGCCGGTAGCCCTGGTAGCCCAGGTAGCCGGTGGCCAGCAAATACACCAGCACGATGATGATGCTGAAAAGATCCATGGGATCCCCCTTGATTGACCCGGCGCCGGGAACCGGCGACTTACAGGGTCTCCTCGACTTCTTCCTTCTCTTCCTTGGCCCACTGCACGTCCTCGGGCTGAACAGTCTCCTCGCCCTTGTTCCAATTGACCAACCCGTAGACCACGCACAGCAGCGTGCTCGCAATGCACAAGATGTACACGGTGCAGACCCAAGGATCCTCAAATCCGAGCAGCATGACCCTACCCTCCTTCGTTTCCCGTCCTTTTCGCAGAAGCGGCCAGTTCCTGATTGGATGTCCGGCCGCGGTTCCGAATAATGGCGGGGCGCACTCCGTTTGGCAAAGGAAAAAACGTTTTTTTTAGCCGGCGGGAGGAAGCCGGGCGGACAAACGCCATGAAGGCGCTTGAGGATGGCTGACGGCCCAATCCCGCGATACGCGGCTGCCGGGAACCCAAAGGATCTCCCCCTTGCACTCAATAACCGGGATACGCAGGCGCTGCTCCCGGGGGATTTTAAGGTCGACGAAAAGATCCTGAAGCTTCTTCGATCCCGCCAGACCAACGAGTCGGATCCGGTCGCCGGGCCGCCACGACCGGGCCATCAGTGGCGACCGCCCCACCCGCCCGGCATCCACCCAAGCCTCCAGGTTCCCGGCAGCGCTCGGCGCGGCATAACCGCGCCCGCGAACCACTCGCACTCGCCAGCCGCTCGCCAGCGAGCTGACGCCGGGAACTTTCAACCGCGTCGAATAAGAAGACGGCCCCGCGCGACCAGCTTTCTGAATCCGCAGCGCGCCGGCCTCCCGGGTCACCCGCCACCCCCCTGGCAGCGGCGCCGATCCCCCGCCTCGCCGACCCTCCGCCAGAGCCCGGACGCGCTCGATGGCCTCAAAATCGAGCGATTCGGGCGGAACACCCGTTTTACTTAGCCACGCCCGGAGGGCTCGCCGCGCCAGGGGCACCGGCAGGCCGGCCAACTGCGCCACGAACCCGTCGAACGCGAGCCGCGCCGCCTCCTGCTCCATCCAGCGGTTCTCTTCCCCCGCGAGCGAGGCGAGGCGGCACAGGGCCTCGCGCAGGCACGGGTTCAGGCGCGCCTCGAGCAGCGGAATGATTTCGTGCCGCACGCGGTTGCGGAGGTGCTCCGGGTTGCGGTTGGTCGAGTCCTCTCTCCACCCGAGGCCCCGGCGCTTCAGAAACGCCTCCACCTGCGCGCGGGTCGCGTCCAGCATCGGCCGGATCACCGGCACTCCGCCGTGTTCCGAGCGGTACGGAATGCCGGCCAGCCCCTGCGGCCCGGTTCCCCGGGCAAGCCGCAGGAGCACGGTCTCGGCCTGGTCGTCGGCGGTGTGCGCCGTGGCGATCGCGTCCGCGCCGGCCCGCCGGGCCGCGCGCGCCAGGAAATCGTATCGCGCCTCGCGGGCGGCCATTTCGATGGATATGCCCTTTTTCCTCGACAGGCCTGGGACATCCGCCCTACCCAGGACGAAACCGGCGCGCAGACGCCGGGCCAGCGCGCGCACGAACCGCGCGTCATCATCGGCCTCGGCGCCGCGGATGCCATGGTTCAGGTGGGCCAGGGTCAGTCGAAGATTCAGGGGAACGCGCAACCCGGCGAGGGCCGCGGCCAGGGCCGTGGAATCCGCCCCGCCCGAGACGGCGAGGAGCAGGCGCGTCCCGGGCGTCACCAGGTTCTGACGGCGGATCGCGCGCTGGATGATCTGGAGCACGGCGGAATCCTCGACCCCACCGGCCCCGCGGTCAATCCAGAACGGTCAGCCCGCCCAGGTACGGGTGCAGGGCCTCGGGCAGGACGATCGAGCCGTCGGCGCGCTGGCCGTTCTCCAGGAGGGCCACGACGAGGCGCGGCAGGGCCACGCCCGAGCCGTTGAGCGTGTGCACGAACGCCGCCTTGCCGTCCTTGTTCCGGTAGCGGATGCCGGCGCGCCGGGCCTGGAAGTCGCCAAAGTTGCTGCACGACGACACCTCGAGCCAAGCCTTCTGCGCCGGCGCCCACAGCTCGATATCGTAGGTATGGCTCGACGCGAAGCTCAAGTCACCCGCGCACAACTCCAGGATCCGGTAGACCAGGCCGAGCCGCTGGAGCACGTCCTCGGCGTCCGCGAGGAGCGTCTCCAGTTCCGCGTCGGACGTCTCGGGCTCGACGAACTTGACCAGCTCGACCTTGTCGAACTGATGCACGCGAATGAGCCCGCGGGTGTCGCGCCCGGCCGCGCCGGCCTCGCGGCGGAAGCAGGCCGAGTAGGCCGTGAGCTTGACCGGCAGCGGGTCGCGGATGATCTCCTCGCGGTAGAAGTTCGTCACGGGCACTTCCGCAGTCGGGATCAGGTAGAGATCGTCCGACGCGACGTGGTACATGTCCTCGGCGAGCTTCGGGAGTTGGCCGGTGCCGGTCATGGACGCGGCGTTGCAGAGGAAAGGCGGAGCGATCTCGCGGTAGCCGTGCTGCGTGGTGTGCAGGTCGAGCATGAATTGGATCAGTCCGCGCTCGAGGCGCGCGCCGCGCCCGGTGAAGAGCGGGAAACCGGCGCCGCTCATGCGCGCGCCGCGCTCGAGGTCGAACAGGCCGAGTTTCTCGCCCAGTTCCCAATGGGGCTTCGGCTCGAAGTCGAACGAGCGCGGCGTGCCGTGCTGGCGCACGACGCGGTTCTGCGCAGCGTCGTGCCCGGGCGGGACGGCGGGGTGCGGCAGGTTGGGCATGAACAGCAGGGCATTGTTCAGCTTCTCCTCCGCCTCGCGGACGATCCGGTCCAGTTCCGCGATGCGATCGCCCATGGCCCTCACCTCGGCCTGGCGGGCGGCGGTATCCTGGCCGGCCTTCTTGAGGGCGCCGATCTCCTTGGAGATCACGTTGCGCTGGTTCTTGAGCTGTTCGACCTCGGCCAGGCCGCTGCGGCGGTCGCGGTCGAGGGCCAGCACGGCGTCAAGGTCCACGCCGACGCCGCGCAGGTCGAGGGCGCGGCGCACGTCGGCCTCGCGCTCGCGGATGGTCCGGATATCCAGCATGGGCGGCCCGGCGGGTCAGGGGGTTTCCGCAATCGGTTCCGGCTCGCCGGCCTCGGCCGGGGCCGCCTGTTCCGGCGCGGCCGGTTCCGAGGCAGCCTCTTCCGGCACGGGCTCATCCGGGATCGGCGCGAAGGGCGAATCGGCCACGATCTTCAGCCCCCGCTCCACGGCCAGTTTCTGGATCCGCTCCAGGCAGGGAGGACAGTAGTTCCGGCCCTTCATGTCGAGTTCCTCGTCGTTGGAATAGAGCCACATCGCGCATTGGGGATTCGGGCAGGTTTCGAGGCCCATCAGGAGCCCGATGCTCATCATCACCTCGCGATCGAGCCGCCGGCCATATTGTTCCTCGTCTCCGCCGGCCGGCTTCAGCAGCCTCGCGTTCACGACGGCCGAGTTCTTCTCCTGGAGCCGGACTCCGTGGTTCGGCAGGTCCTCCGTGGGGACGGCTAGCACCACCAGGCACGTATCCTCCGGGCCCATCGCCTCGGCCGCGGCGTCGCCGATCTCGTTGAGGCTGGAGGCGGCCGCCGCCTCGCGCGGCTCAAGCAGGCGCACCGGAAGGGCCAGGTTCTCCTGCGCGAAGGCGCGCACGCGCTCCGCCATCGCCGGGTCCAGATCGCCGACGACCACCAGCGAAATCGCCGGATCCGCGGCCTGGGCCCAGGCCGTGGCGAACAGGCACAAACAGCCGATCAGCATGTGTTTCATGATCGTTCTCCTTGTTCTATTGCTCTTGTCCCGCGGGGCGGCGCTTCGGGACGCGGGTGGCCAGCAATTCCTGGTAGCGCGGATCCGCCTTGATCTTGGCCAGGTAGGGATCCTCCTCCTGCAGCCAGGTCCTCGTCTCCGCCGGGTAGTCGCGGATCAGGCCGGTCAGGATCGGCCAGGCCTCGTCGATCCGGCCGTTCTCGGCCAGCATGCAGGCCCGGGCAAATGATATCTGGGGATGGTTCGGAATCTGCGCGAAGGCGCGGTCCAGCAGCCCCAGCGCCTCCGTGTAGTTGCTGTCCTCGATGAGGATGTACCCGTAGTTGTACAGGACCTGGGGGTGCTCGGGGAACCGCTCGCTCAAGCCCTTCATGATGGCCCGCGCCTGGTCCCGATCGCCCTGCTCCATGACCGCCCGCGCCTGGTCCATCTCCAGCCCCATGGCCTGGAGGCCCAGCGCGCGGGCCTCCTGCACGATCGCCAGGACCTTGTCCCACTGCTGCAGCCGCTGGGCCTGGCCGAGGCGGCGCAAGACGCCCACCACATCGGACAGCTTGTCGCCCAGGCCTGCGCCCAGGGCGGTCTGGCAGGCCAGCGCGAACTGCTCCGCCGACATCAACTGCTGGTACTCGGTCTTGTCCGCCTCCAGCCAGTTGGCCACCTGGGCCAGGTCAAAGGTGAGCAGGTCGTTCCAGGCCTCCCCCTCCAGCGGCTCGTTGCGGATCACCTTCAGCAGCAGCCGGTTGAACCGCGCCAGCAGGTCGCCGGGCTGCAGCTCGAGGGCGCGGTCGGTCAGAATCTGCGCGGGGACGAACTGGCGCAGGCGGATCTGCACCGAGGCGCGCCCGTTCATGAAGGCCACGCTGTTCGGGTCCACCATCAGCAGCCGCCGGTAATAATCGTCCGCCGCCGTGTAATTCTTGGCCAGCGCCGCGACGGCCGATCCGCGCCGGAGGAGCAGCGCATTCTGCGGATCCGATTCGAGGCCTTTCTGGATTTCCTCCAGCGCCTTGTCCCATTCCTTCTTCTCGACAAACATGTTGGCGGCGCGGAGATGCTCCAGGGCCTTGCCCGCCGGGGGCAGCGCCACGCCGGGCGCCTTGGGCGCAGGAGCGACGGACGGCTGGGGCACCGGGCCTGCGGGGGGCGCATCACGCAAGGACATCGAGTTCGGCGCGGCGACCGGGGCCGCCGCTTCTTCCGAATCCGACTGCTTGTACTGGTCCACGAGCATGCCGTCCACGTAGTACGGATTTCCGGCCTGCCCCTGCGCCCGGGCCGAGATGCCCGCCAACAGGATGATCCCGGCTGCCCACGCCCAAGTCTTTTTCATGATCGCTTCCTCCACGTTGCCGTCGAGCCGCCACCTTATCGCCCGTGGGATAAAAAGACAATCCCGCAAACGCCGCGTTCAATCCCGGGCCAGCGCCTCCAGATCCTCCACGCGCAGAGCCTGGAGGGACTCCTGCACGCAATCGGCCGCCGCCAGCGGGCCGTGCGCGTGCGTCGTCCGCACCGCCAGGACCTTCAGCCCGGCGCCCCGGGCCGCCGCGATGCCCGCCGGCGTATCCTCGATCGCCACGCAACGGGACGCCGGGAATGTTCGATCGGGGAACCGAGCGGCCAGGCGGCGAAGCGCCTCCCGGTAGGACTCCGGGTCGGGCTTGCTTACGGAGACGTCTTCCGCCGTCACCATGACAGCGAAGCAGGCCTTGAGCCCGGCCCGCGCCAGGATGGGCTGGACGTCGGACCGGAGCGCCCCGCTGCACAGGGCCAGGGGGACGCGGCCCGCCAGTTCCCCGATCAGGCGCGCCGCCCCGGGATAGGGCTCGACGCCCTCGCTCTCGGCCAGCTTCGCAAAGGCCGCCGCCTTGGCGTCGATCAGTCCGGCCAGTCGTTCTTCCGCCAGCGGCCGCCCCGCGTCCCGGAACAACGCGCGGAAGGCGTCCCGGTCGTCGAATCCCATGTATTTCTGCCGGTACGCCTCCCACGCCAGCTCGATGCCGTGCGGCGAGGCGATCCGCCGGAACGCCTCGAAGTGGAGCGGCTCCGTATCCACGATCACGCCGTCGAAATCGAAGACCACCGCCGCCAGACTGTTGATCGCATGGGTCATCGCCGTCCTGCCGGTGCCGGCGCGCATGTTCCCACAGGCCGGGCGGCAAGGCAAGAAGGGCCGGAACGAACGTAACGTCCGACATTCAACACCCAACGTCCAACTTCCAGGGCCTTGGACGTTGATCGTCGGAAGTTGGGTGTTGGACGTTGCGGCCCTGTCACCGTCCCATGGTCTTCGCCAGCAGCGGCCGGAGTTGCTTCAGGGTCCGGGTGTTGAGGACGTCCTTCTTCTCCAGCCAGCCGCGGCGGGCCTGGCCGATGCCATAGCGCAGGTGGTCGAGTTCGGGGATCCCGTGGGCGTCCGTGTTGATGCTCACCAGCACGCCCGCCTCCTTCGCCATCCGGCAGAACGTGTCGTCGAGGTCGAGCCGCAGCGGGTGGGCGTTGAGCTCGATGAAGCAGCCCCGCTCCGCCGCGTGGCGGATGATCCGCGGCAGGTCGAGTTCATAGGGCTCGCGATCGAGCAGCAGCCGGCCGGTCGGGTGGGCCAGCATGGTGAAATGCGGCCGGTCCATGGCCCTCAACACGCGCTCGGTCTGCTTCGCCCCCGGCAGCCTGAAATGGCTGTGGATCGAGCCGATCACGAGATCGAGCGTCGCGAGGACCGCGTCCGGCAGGTCGAGCGCCCCGTCTTCGAGGATGTCCACTTCGATCCCGCGCAGGATCGCGATGCCCTCCAGTTCGTTGTTCAGTTCCCGGATCGCGTCCGCCTGCCGCGCCAGTTTCCGCCCGTCCAGGCCGCCGATCATCTTCAGGCGCGGGGAATGGTCCGTGATCGCGATGTATTTATAGCCGCGCTCCTTCGCGGCGAGGGCCATCTCGCGCAGGGTGTTCTTGCCGTCGGAGGCGTCCGTGTGCATGTGTAGGTCGCCGCGCAGGTGCTTCAGTTCGACCAGGTTCGGCAGCCGCCCCTCGCGCGCGGCCTCGATCTCGCCCGCGTCCTCGCGCAGTTCGGGCGGGATGAACGGCAGGCCGACGGCGGCGTACACGTCCTTCTCCGTGCGGCCGGCGAGGTACTCCTCGCCCCGGAAGACGCCGTACTCGTTGACCTTCAAGTCAAGCTGCTGACCCAGCCTGCGCACGGCGATGTTGTGGGCCTTGCTGCCGGTGAAGTAGTGCAGCGCGGCGCCGTAGCTCTTCTCCTCGACTACGCGCAGGTCCACCTGGATGCCGGAGCGCAGCACGACGGCGGACTTCGTGTCGCCGTGGGCCAGGACCTGGGCGACCTCGTCGTACGCGACGAACGCGTCCATGATCGTCCCGGCCGACTCGGCCGTCACGAGGATGTCCAGGTCGCCGACCGTCTCGCGGCCGCGCCGGTAGCTGCCCGCGACGGTCACCCGGCCCGCGCCCGGCAGCTTTTCCAGGTAGGCGGTCAGCGCCTCGGCGTAGGTCCGCGCGTGGGCCAGGAGAAAGCGGCGCCCGGTGTCCGCCTTCACCTGGATGGCCTGCAGGATGTTCTGCTCGGTCTTCTCGCCGAAGCCCGGCAGGTCCCGGATATTCCCCTCGCGCGCGGCGGCCTCGAGCTGGGCGAGCGACTCGATCTTCAGGTCGCCGTACAGGACCTTCACCCGCTTCGGCCCGAGGCCCGGGATGCGAAGCAGGTCGGTGACGCCCGGCGGGAACCGGGAGCGCAGCTTGGTGAGGGCGGTGCAGGCGCCGGTCTGGACCAGTTCAACAATCTTCTCGGCCAGGTCGTCCCCGATGCCCTGCAGCTTTTTCAGATCCTCGCCGGCCTCTACCATGTCGCGCAGCTCGCGGCCGAGGTCCTGGACCGTGCGCGCGGCGTTGCGGTAGGCGCGGATCCGGAACGGGTTTTCACCCTGGATATCGAGCAGGTCGGCGATCTCCGTGAAAACCGCCGAGATATCGGCGTTGTGGGTCGGCATGAAGAGAGTTTAACAGAAGGCTCGAAGGACGCAAAGGAAGAAGGTCGGCCCACAATGCCATGTATCACAGTTTATAAACTGTGATACATGCGCCGGTGATGCGAACGGCGCTTTTCAGCCTTTCACGCAGATCAACGGCGCCAGCCGGGCCACCTTGCGGGCGAGGCCGGCGGCCACCGTCGCCTCGACCACGCGGCGGACGTCCTTGTACGCGCCGGGCGCCTCCTCGGCGAGCCCGCGCATCGAGCGGCAGCGGATCAGCACACCGCGGCCCGCCAAGTCGTCCGCGACCTCCCGGCCCTGCCATTGCTTCGTCGCCTGGGTTCGGCTCATCTGCCGGCCCGCGCCGTGGCAGGCGGAGGCGAAGGCGCGGGTAGCGCCCGCGCGCGCGCCGGCGAGAATCCACGAGGCCGTGCCCATCGTGCCGCCGACCAGCACCGGCTGGCCCGCGGCGCGCAGGTCGTCCGGCAAATCCGGGTGGCCCGGCCCGAGCGCGCCCGTGGCACCCTTCCGATGGACGAACAGCGTCCGCGCGGCGCCCTCCACCTCGTGCGTCTCCTCGCGGCAGGTGTTGTGCGAGACGTCATAAAGCAGCGGCATTTCCTTTTCGCCGAAGACCGACCGAAAGGCCTGGCGGACGAGGTGCCCGAGGAGCTGCCGGTTGGCGAGGGCGCAGTTGATCGCGGCGCGCATGGCGCCGAGGTAGGCCTGTCCCTCCGGCGAACGGATCGGCGCGCAGGCCAGTTCGCGGTCGGGCAGGCTCAACCCGTGCCGCCGCGCGGCGTCGAGCATGCGCTTGGCGTAATCGGTCGCGACCTGGTGACCCAGCCCGCGCGAGCCGCAGTGGATGCTGACCACGACCTCGCCCTTCCGCAGGCCAAACGCGGCCGCGACAGCTTCGTCGTAGAGCTCCCGGATTTCCTGGACTTCCAGGTAGTGATTGCCGGAGCCCAGCGTGCCCATCTCTTCTTCCTGGCGCTTGCGCGCGCGGTCGGAAACGTCCTCCGGCCGGGCGCCCGGGACGGCGCCCCGCGACTCGATGCGTTCGAGGTCGCGCTCCGAGCCGAACCCCTGCCCCACGGCCCAGCGCGCGCCGCCGGTCAGCATCTCGCGCATGCGCCGGTCGTCCAGGCGAACAGGGCCGGTGCTGCCGACGCCGGCGGGAACCTTGTGGAAAAGGGCGTCGGCCAGGCGCTCGCGCGCTTTCACCACTTCGTCCCGGGCCAGCCCGGTCAGGTGGGTGCGCACGCCGCAGGAAATGTCGAATCCCACCCCGCCGCAGGAAACCACCCCGCCCCGGTCCGCGTCGAACGCCGCTACGCCGCCGATGGGAAAGCCATAGCCCCAGTGGGCGTCGGGCATCGCGTAGGAGGCTTGGACGATCCCGGGCAGCGCGGCGACGTTCGCGACCTGCTCGGTCACCTTGTCGTCCATTTCGGCCAGCAGCGTCTCGTCCGCGAAGAGCACGCCCGGCACGCGCATGGGGCCCGAAGGCTCGAGACGCCATTCGAAGTCCGAAACCCGGGCAAGGCGGGAGAGATTCATGATTTCAATGTCCAACAACCGACGCCCAACTTCCAACGTCCAACCCCTACACATCCACGACGCATTGGGCCGTCCAGCCGCCGTCGGGCTCCCGCCGGACCGCGAGGGCATGGTACGTGGCGGCCTTGACCTCGACGGCGGGGCGGTGCCGTTCCGGCTCGATGCTCTCACCCCAAGCCGTCGCCTGCAAGGAGGAACCCTCGACGCGCACCTCGAAGCGGGAGAAGACCATGCGGCGGGCGGCCATCTCGTAGACGAGGGCGTTGAGCCAGTCCACGAGCAGCGATTCCACGTCCGAAGCCGAGCAACGGAGCTCCACGGGCCGCTCGGCCCGGACGCGATCAGGATCGGTGACGACAGCGGTGAGCGCGAGGGCGATCTGCGCGAAGGCTTCGTCCGGCGTGCCGCCGCGGCCGCGCAGGCCGACATCGGCCTGGTGCTCGAAATGCTCCCAGCGGGCGGCGGTCATAAAGGAAAGGGCCGCGTCGACGCGCGGCCCTCCCCCATCCAGGTTGGATCAATAGTAGAACCGCAGGCCCATCTCGAACCGCGCGTCCCAGTTGTCGAGCTCGTCGTCCGCGATGTAGACGTCGTCGGAGGCGATGGACAGGACCGCCCGGATATCGAGGGCGACATTTTCCACGAGGTAGATCTTCGCGCCGGCCAGGCCGCTGACGGCCAGGGCGGTGGTGTCGTCGCCGTTCTGGATGTCCGTCATGAGCAGGGAGAGCCCGGCGCCCATGTACGGGACCACGATGGACTCGATGTCGAAATGGTACTCGCCGAACCCGCCGATGGAGTAGCTGTCGCCGGGGTCGCTCAAGGTGACCTCGCCGAGCAAGCCGGCCTCGACGTAGTCCCGGACGAAGTAGCCCCAGCCCAGGCCGAGATCGAGCACGGAGCCGCCCAGCCCCTCGAAGTCGAAACTGCCGTTCACCTGGATTTCCTGGGTGCCTTCCTCCAGCATGACGGCGGGAGCGGACACGGCCAGGCACAGCCCTGCGATCACGGACGCGACGATGCGTTGCACGATATGGTTCTCCATGTTGTGGTTGCCCTCCCGACCCGGGACGGGCGTGGGATTTATGTATGCGGATTCCGGCCGCCGCGCAATGCTTTTTTGAGGAGGCGCCGAACTTTCAGCTTGCACTCCGGAACGCAGGTCCTAACCTACCGCGCATTCGACGCAGGGCAGAATTGCCGAAACGTTCTACGAAAGGGTTTCGCCATGACTTTTGAACCGACCTCCATGCCGGACATCCGGATGCCGGAGGAGTTTTCCCGGCTGCGCGAGCTGGCCTATAACCTGTGGTGGTCGTGGACGCCGCGGGCGCGGGCGATGTTCAGCAACATCAGCCAGCCGCTGTGGGCGCTGTACCGCAACCCCGTCCAGCTGCTGATCGACATCGAGCCGCACCACTGGCAGACCCTGTTGAGCGACGGCGGCTCGTTCATGTCCGAGTACCGCCGGGTGATCCGCGAGTTCGACCGTTACATGGACCCCGAGGCGGACACGCCGTTCAAGAAGGCCTACCCCGATTACAAGGGCGGGCCGGTCGCGTACTTCAGCACGGAGTTCGGCCTGCACGAGAGCCTGGGCATCTACTGCGGCGGCTTGGGCGTGCTCTCCGGCGACCACGCGAAAGCCGCGAGCGACCTGGGCCTGCCGTTCATCGGCATCGGCCTGCTGTACCGTCACGGGTACTTCCGCCAGAACATCGACAACGACGGACGGCAGCACCACCTCTTCAACGAGTCCGACTTCTACCGCATGCCCCTGCGCCCCGTGCACACGGCCAGCGGCCGCAACCTCCTGATCGGCGTCGAGTTCCCGGGCCGCGAGGTCAAGGCGCGCGTCTGGCAGCTCATGATCGGGCGCGTGAAGCTCTACCTGCTGGATACGGACATCACGGAGAACGACGCCGCGGACCGCCCCATCACCTCGCAGCTCTACGTCCGCGGCCGCGAGATGCGCTTCTGCCAGGAGCTGCTCCTCGGCGTCGGCGGCGCGCGCATCCTGCGCGAGATGAAGATCAAGCCGGCCGTCTGGCACTTGAACGAGGGGCACTCCGCCTTCCTGCTGTTCGAGCGCCTGCGCGAGCTGATGAAGGCCGGCCGGACCTGGGACGACGCGATGAGCACCATCCGCAGGGACACGATGTTCACCACGCACACGCCCGTCCCGGCGGGCAACGAGGCGTTCGAGATGGATCTGGTCGAGAAGTACCTCGGCCCGCACGCGAAGGGCATGGGCGTGGCCATGGACCGGCTCCTGGAACTCGGCAAGGCCTACCCGGGCGGAGGCGGCCAGCCGTTCAACCTGACGGCCCTGGCGATCCGGATGAGTTCGTACTCGAACGGCGTCAGCCAACTGCACGGGGACGTGTCCAACGACATGTGGCGGCACCTGTTCCCGCAGGCGCCGCACGACAGCAAGCCGATCAAGGCGATCACCAACGGCGTCCACGTGGCGACCTGGCTCGGGCACGACATCCGCGAACTGGTCGAAGAATCCCTGGGCCACGGCTGGCAGGACCGGTGCTGCGACCCGGAATTCTGGCAGGGCGTGAAGAAGATCCGCGACGACGACCTGTGGGCGGCCCATATCCACCAGAAGGAGCGCCTGATCCGGCTGTTCCGCCACCGGCTGGTCGAGCAGTTCGCCCGGCACGGCAACAGCCCGGACGAGATGCGCGAGGTGGAGCGGATGCTCGATCCCAAGGTGCTGCTGATCGGGTTTGCGCGGCGCTTCGCCACGTACAAGCGCGCGGCGCTGATCTTCCGCGATTACAACCGGCTGCGCGCAATCCTGACGAATCCCGAGCGCCCGGTGCACATCCTGTTTTCCGGCAAGGCCCATCCAGCCGACCAGCCGGGCCAGGACCTCGTCCGGCACATCTACAACATCGCGTTCCATTCCGACCTGCGCGGCCACATCTACTTCGTCGAGGACTACGACATCCGCATCGCGCGGCACATGGTCCAGGGCGTCGAGATCTGGCTGAACACCCCGCGCCGCCCGCGCGAGGCCAGCGGTACCAGCGGGATGAAGGCCGGGATGAACGGCGCGCTGAACGTGAGCATCTCCGACGGCTGGTGGCCCGAGGCCGCCAACGGGCGCAACGGCTGGACCATCAACGCCGGCCGCTACTTCGACAACGAGGACATGCAGGACTACGAGGATTCGACCTCGTTCTACCACATCCTGGAAAACGAGATCGTACCCGCCTTCTACGACCACCGCCAGAAGGGCGTCCCGGCGAACTGGGTGGCGATGATGAAGGAGGCCATGGCCACCATCATCCCCGAGTTCAGCGCCGCACGGATGCTGCAGGACTACACCCGCGACGCGTACATGCCGCTGGCGGGCAGAAAGTAGGCCGGGCCTCTTATTCCACGTCCGCGTCCACGACGTTGTACGGCGTGGCGATCGCGTTGACCATGGGCCCCAGGTCCAGGGCCCGGCACCGGACGTGGGCGATCTGGCAGGATCCCGGGCCAAAGTTCGTGACCGCGCCGGCGAACGTGGAGGCGTAGATCACCGCGCCGCTCGAAACCATGATCCCGGCGCCCCACCGGCAGCCCTCCATCCGCCCGCCGAAGTTGCCTGTCCACGTGTCGGAATCCATCCAGCAGTTGTACAGGTTCCCCGTAATCTCATCGTTGTTGCCCCCGAACGAGCGCAGCCCGCCGCGGCAGCCGATGAAGGTGCCTGAACAGATTCCATCCATGCCGAACGACATGGCGCCGGCATGGCAGTTGATGAAGGTTCCCGACGCGTAACAGCCGAGATGGCTGCCGAAGCTGTCGTCTCCCGCCACGCAATTGAGGAAGAAACCGGAGGCGGCGCCTCCGCGGCTCCCAAAGCAATTGTTTCCCCCGATGCAATGGCTGAACGTCCCCCCCGCCGTGCCCCCCCCTCCCCCAAACGCGCTGTCGTCGCTGCGGCAATTCCGGTAGGTGCCGGTGGCATGACCTCCGCCGCCGAAGGCGTAGCTTCCCCCCGTGCAACGATCGAAGGTCCCCCGGGCGTCGGCCATCCCTCCGAAGCTGGCGGCGCCGCCTGTGCAGTCCATGAACATGCCCGAGGCCTCGCCCCCCGAACTGAAGCCAAAGCTGTAGTCGCCACCCGCGCAGTTCCGGAAGATTCCCGCCGCCTGCCCGCCCTTCCCCCCGAAACTGTGCTTCCCCCCCGCGCAGTCCTCGTAGGTCCCCGCGTACTCGATGCCGCAGCGCATGGACCAGGCGTTCGTGTCGTTGGCCTTGAACCGGCAGTTACGGATCACGGTGTTGGAAAGGCCTGACTCCGGGAAATACGCCGCCGGGTCGTCGGCATCCCCGACGGCGAGGCCGTTGCTGCGCGTGCACTCCACGAACAGGTTTTCGATCCGGACGTCGGAGGCCGACTGGAGAATGACCCCGAAATAGTCCACGTCGGCCGAGCCCGCGAGGCGCTGGTCGTCCCGGGCGGATGACACGCCCACCAGGTCCACGTATTCATCCGTGAGCTGGAGCGCTTCCGAGCCCAGGTTGTACACGCCGGGCGAAACGAGGAGCACTACGCGGTTGCTGGCGCTCCGGGCGCGGTTGTGCGGCCAGAGGTTGGTGGCCAGGGCATACGCGGCCAGCAGGTTCCGCCCGTTCAGCTCCTCGTCCCGGCAGGGCTTGACCGTCACGCTGGCCTCGCCGATCTCGAAGTGCGAGTCGTCGCGGAAGACGCCCTCGACCACGGACCGGAAGACCCGGCCGCTCAACGCGGTGATCACCGGCGCTTCCCAACGGCAGCCTTCCATGCGGCCGGAGAGCTGCCCGCCGGTCCAGTTGGTGCCCTTCATCCAGCAATGCAGGAAGAAGCCGCCGGCGCTGCCGCCCAGGGCGCCGAAGCTGTTCTCCTCCCCCGCGCAGCGGATGAACGTCCCCGAGGCCGAGGCATTGACGCCTCCGAAGCTGCCCGCCCCGCCCGTGCAATCCTCGAAGGTCCCGGACGCCGTCCCGAAAAAGGCGCCGAAGCTGCCCGCCCCGCCCGTGCACCGGCGGAACCGGCCGGAGGCCTGGGCGCTGAAGCCGCTGCCGAAGCTGAAATCGCCGCCGTCGCACTCGACGAACAGGCCGGAGGCGCGCCCGAACTGGCCGCCGCCGAAGGCGTACGCCTCGCCGGCGCAGTTCTCGTAGGCGCCGGCGTAGTCCACGCCCAGCCGCATGGACCAGCTCGCGCCCTCGCCCACGGCCTTGAAGCGGCAGTTGCGCACCACCGTGTTGGACCGGCCCGAATCCGGGAAATAGGCGGCGGGATCCGCGCTGTCCGCGTCCGTGCCGCCGCTGTAGCGGGTGCACTCCACGAACAGGTTCTCGATCCGCGCGTCGTCGGCCGTCTGCCGCAGGACGCCGGTGTTGTCGCCGTCCGACTCGCCCCGGATATGCTGGTCCTCGCGGGCCGAGGAAAGACCGACCAGGTCCACGAAGTCGCAGGACAGCGTGAGCTGGCCCGTCCCGAGGTCGTACCGGCCCGGCGGCACCAGCACGACCGCCCGGTTGACGGCGCTCAAGGGCAGCCCGTGCGGCCGCCGGTTCGTGGCGACCGTGTAGGCCGCCAGGAGGTTCTGCGCGTTCACGGTATCGCTGTTGGTCACGGACACGACGACGAACGCGTCGCCCCCGCGGTACGCCAGCGAGCCGAGGGGGCGCCCGCCGGATATGACGCGCTCGCGGGGCGCCAGGCGGACCCCGCCGATCTCGACCTCCAGGTACACCGGGTTGTTGGTCAAGGCCTCGGCGAGCGGAGTGCCGACGAAGTTGTCGCCGAGGAGCGTGGAATAGAATCCGTCGGCGACCGGGACATTCAGGTCCTGCTCGATGTAGATTTGAAAGCCGCCGGCCGGCAGGACGTAGAGGCGGAAGATCGGCGAGATCACGCCGTTGAAGAGGTTGGTCCCGTTCACGAGCCGGCCCTGGTAATTCAACAGGCTGGGAACCTGTGCCGAGGCGAGGCCGCAGCAGGAGAGAACGAGGGCCAGGAGCGGAAGCCGCGCCGGATGGATATTCATGATTCCCTCCCCGTGACGATCCACCACGATCATGTACAAGGCTTGTGGTGTCCCGCCGTCCGGCGCACCTCGCCGACACGAATCAAGGGCCGTCCGGCGGATTCACGACAATGCGGTAAAAACGTCTTTCGCCCGGCATCAGGCCTATCCAGAACGACCGGTCCCGGGAGGGGGTGATCGCCCCGCGCTGTATCCATTGGGAGCCCGGCATGAGATTGGTGGTGCTCTGAATATAGTTGGTCAGGCCGACGGTCAGGTTGGTCATGGCCATCACCCAGATGTTGCCCAGCCTGGTGGCCACGCGCATTTCCGGCACCGACATGGCTCCCGCCATGTAGCCGCAGGCCGCCGAGGACCACGCACTCGTGCCGTTCTCATTCACGCTGCGCACCCAGTAGTAATACCCGATCAGCCAGGACGGCGCCGGATCGGTCCAGGACACGTTGTTGGTCGTATGGCCGTCCCTGCGCGTGGCCGTGGCCGTGTCCTCGCTGGTGTTGCGCCAGACCTCATACCAGTCCGCGTCCAGGACCTTGTCCCAGGTTACGCCGATGTAGTTATTGTACACGCCCCGCGTGGCCTGCACGTTACCCGGGGCCGGGGGCGGGTTGTCCGCGCCGGCATAACCGGTGTCCACGTTGCTGAATCCGCTTGTGACCGACCCCGAAAAGGCCTTGGCCCAGTAGTAATACACCTGGCCCGGCGTGGCGCTGTAATCAATGTGATAGGGTTGGTTCTGGTTCGGCGCAATGCAGGTGGCCGCCGCGGAAGTATTGTTCGTATGGCGCCAAACGGAGGCATACGTGGTGCCCACGCCGTTCCACGACACCAGGACCGATCCCACGTGGGTACCATCCGAAGCCACCAGGTTGGTGGGCGCCGGCGTGCCGGGCATGGTGTATCCCTTGGCGCTGTCGCTGAAGGGGCCGCGGCCATATTGATTCGTGGCCGTGACAAAGTAGTAATTGGTCGTGCCGGGCTCCAGGTTGGAATCGGTGGCCGCCGACTCCGTGGGATCCAGAATGGCAAAGCACGTCGCGCCGGCCGGGTTGTCCACGGCATTGCGCCATATTTCATAGTGATACGCCGTCCGATACTCGACCGGGCAAAACTCGATCGTCACGCGGTCCAGGTATGTGCCCTGGCTGGCGGAGATGCAGGGCGGCTTCGCAGGCGCGTGGACCGCGTTGCTGGCATAGCCGCTGTCGCCGGGGCTGAACCCGCTCACGCCGTCGGCATTCCGGGCTTGAACCCAGTAAAAGTAATACAGGCCCGGGGTCACATCGAAGTCGCTGTACTCCCCGCTCGGGTGGTTTTCGACAATCTTGGCGGCGGCATCCACGTTATCCTGATAGGCGCGCCAGATATCAAATCCCGTGGTGTCCGGGGGGATCTGCATCATGAGATACACCTTGTTGGTGTACTTCCCGTCGCTGGCCCACAGCGTGTCGGGCGCCTCCGGCGGCGCGGCCGCGACCGCGACATGCCCTGAATCGCTGCCGCTGTAGGGCCCCCACCCGCCCTGGTTTTCCGCGCGCACCCAGTAGTAATAGCCCTGGCCGGGCGTGGCATCGTAATCGTTCGCGCTGTTCAGGTGCCCCGCCACGTTCTTGATGGACGCGGCGCCGTTCAAGCTGTTGGAATCGTTGCGCCAGACCTGGTACAGCGTGGCGCCGCCCACCGCGTTCCATTGAATCTCCACCCGGTCCTCGTGGGTGCCGTCGCTGGCCTTGACCCCGGTGGGCGCCGCCGGGACCGCCAGCGCGGCCCAGCCGGAGTTGCCCACGCTGTAATCGCTGTACCCGTCGTCGTTGCCGGCGCGCACAAAGTAGTAGTACTCCTGTTCCGGCACGGCGGTGTTGTCGGTGAAGCTCAAGTCCAGGTCGCGTTCCTTGATGCAGGAAGCGCCGTCGGTGTCGTTGATGGTGTTGCGCCAGACCTGGTAGAAGGTCGCGCCGGCGGCGGCGTCCCATTGCACGAGCACGTAGTTGACGTACGTCCCGTTGCTCGCGCGCACGTTGCCGGGTGTGGACGGCGGCGTGGCGCCGCCGACGGCGGGGTCGATGACCGTGACGGTGTAGTTGAAGGTCCGCGGCGCGCCCCCGATGATGACGTTACTGACTTCCACGGTGTAGTTGGAGTCCGTGGTCGGCTTGGTCCAGATGAAGGCATCCGAGACGCCCTGGGGTCTCCAGACAATGGTATTGTCGGCGTACAGGGTGGTCGTGCGGTCATCAAGGGACACGGTGATGGGGGTGCCGTTCGCCGTCATGGTGACCGACGCCGCCGAGAAATCGGCGTTGGAAACCGACAGGGACCAGCGGCCATAAACGGTCTGGTAAGGCACGTACCCCGCGGGAGGCCAGCTCACGAACCCGCCCCGGATGGCCTGGCGCGACCGGGCGCTGTCAAAGCCGTCCCAGGCGTAGAGCGCCATCCGGGCCCCGTAGGAACCCGTGGCGGGCACGCTGCCCGATCCCGTTTCCCGCATGCGCGGATCGAGAAGCCAGCGCCGGTGTCCGCAGAAGAAGTTGTCGGGTCCCCAGTCCCGCATCTGGTCCACGACGGCATCGTAACCCGTCGTCTGGCTCAAGTTCGAGCGCCACGACGCATTGGAGGACGCGTTGTCCATGCAGAGGCTGGAAGCCGGGGGGTGATGCTCGATGAAGTTGTTTCGGCTCTGCAACAAAGCGGCCTTCTGGCAATCGGCGACCCAGGCGGCATCCCAGGTCACCTCGGGCAAGCCGGCCATGACCCGGAACCAGTTCACGCGCAGCAGGGTGTCATCCTTGAAGGCCTGCGCCGTGTCGCCCTCGTTGCAGGCGGCGTGGTTGCCCGTCCAGTTGATGGCCGCATCGGAGGCCAGGTACACGTCGTTATAGAAATCGCGCACCGATTCCCGGCTATTAATGTCCACGGTCAGGGCGCGGGCGGACCACGGCAGGAGAAGGGCCAGCGCGAACCCCAACCGGCCGGCGGCGGAAAGCGGTATCATGAAAGCCTCCCTCTTACGGAGGCCATCCTGCGCCTTCGCAACCGGCGTGAAAAGTCTTTTCTGGCCGGGTCAGGATTCCCAGTAGGCCTTCAGCTTCGCCAGCCCCTCGCGGATGCGGTCCACGTTGATGCCGGAGAAAGCAAACCGGATGTAGACCCGGTCCTCGCCCGGCAGCGGCTTGCCGAAGTGGCTGCGCGAGCAGAAGGAGATGCCCGTCTCGCGCAAGGTGTCGAGGCGGAACTTCTGCTGGTCGCTGTACCCGCGGCGCTTGAACACCTCGGTGACGTCCGGGAACAGGTAGAAGGTGACCTCGGGGTTGTAGACCGTGACGCCCTTGATATCGCGCAGGGCCGCGACCAGCACGTCGCGCCGCTCCTTGAGCACGCGGTTGATCTCCAGCGCGCCGGACTGGTCGCCCTTCAGCGCCTCGACGCCGGCGTACTGGATGAACTGGCAGGAGCAGGACTCCTGGTTGACGTTGAGCTTGTTGATGACGTCGATCACGGCCTTCGGGCCCAGCGCGCCGCCGAGCCGCCAGCCGGTCATGGCATAGCGCTTGGAGAAGGACATCAGGATCACCGAGCGCTCCTGCATGCCGGGCAGGCTGGTGATGCTCTTGCTCTTGCCGGAGTAGCGCGTGTGGAAGTAGGGCTCGTCGGCAAGGACCCACAGGTTGTGCCGGATGCACAGGTCGGCCAGCCACTGCATTTCCTCGTCGGTCGACTCCGCGCCCAGCGGGTTCTGGCCGTTGTTGTACACGAAGAAGCGCGTCCGCTTCGTGATGGCGGCCTCGATCTTGTCCCGCTCCATCTCGAAGCCGTTCTTCGTCATCCGGTACCCGTACGGGACGGCCACGCCGCCGACGAACTGGATCTGCGACTCGTAGATCGGATAGCCCGGGTTCGGGTAGAGCACCTCGTCGCCCTCGTTCATGAGGGCCTGGAAGAACTTGCCGATCACCGGCTTGCCGCCGGGCTGGATGGACACGTTCTCCATCTTGAAGCTGATGCCGCGGTTCTTGCCCAGGTCGGCCGCGATGACCTCGCGCAGCTCCGGGATGCCGGCCGCGGGGCAGTAGCCCGTCTTGCCGTCCAGCATCGCCTTGTGCGCCGCCTCGATGATGTTCAGCGGCGTGCGGATGTTCATGTCGCCCAGGTGGAACGGGTACACGTCGTGTCCCTTCGCCGCCCACGCCCGCGCGTCCTCGGACACCGCGAACGCCGTCTCCGTGCCCAACCGCCCGATCCGATTCGCAATAGCCATGGTTGCCTCCCGCGCCTTGAGTTATGTAATGTTTCAGTTTACAGCAGAACCGGGAAAACTGTACAAGGTAAAAAACTGGAGAATGCCCATGTCATCGACTGTTTCCAAGCGCGCGGTCTGGATCAACATGGCCGAGAAGGCTGGCGACCTGCCCGCCATCTCCCAGAACGAACTCAATGCGTTCGAGTTCTTCGACCTCGTCTACCGGGCCCTCGTGGCGATCCTCTACAACTTCGTGCCGGGCTCCGGCCACCCCGGCGGCTCGATCTCGTCCGGGCGCATCGTCCAGTCGCTGATCTTCCACACCATGGACTACGACGTCTCCGACCCCGAGTCGCCGACCGCCGACCTGATCTCCTACGCGGCCGGCCACAAGGCCCTCGGCCTGTACGGGTTGTGGGCGCTGCGCAACGAGGTCGTCCGCATCGCGCGGCCCGACCTGCTGCCCGCCAACCCCCGGATGCAATTCCACCTCGAGGATCTGCTCGGGTTCCGGCGCAATCCCGTGAACGACACGCCTCTCTTCCGGCAGTTCGGCGCGCGGGCGCTCGACGGCCACCCCACCCCGGCCACGCCCTTCCTCAAGCTCTCCACCGGCGCCTCGGGCGTCGGCGACTGCTCGACCGCCGGCCTCGCGCTGGCCGCGATGGACATCTACCGCGACGACCCGCCGCGCGTGCACATGATCGAGGGCGAGGGCGGCATGACCCCCGGCCGCGTGTCCGAGGCCATGGCCTGCGCCGCGACCACCGGCTTGAAGAACCTCTTCATGCACCTCGACTGGAACCAGGCGTCCATCGACAGCAACCGCGTCTGCCGCGAGGACGGGAATCCCGGCGACTACGTCCAGTGGGACCCCGCCGAGTTCGCGTACGCGCAGGATTGGAACGTGGTCTACGTCCCCGACGGGAAGGACTTCCGCATGGTGCTCCTCGCCCAGCAGCGCGCCCTGGACTTCCTCGGCAGCGGCCAGCCGACGGCGATCGTGTACCGGACCGTAAAAGGCTGGCAGTACGGCATCGAGGGCAAGGCCTCGCACGGCGCCGGCCACAAGTTCTGCTCCGAGGGATTCCAGAATGCCATCGCGCCGCTGCTAGGCCAGGTCGGCGCGCGCCTGCCGCTGTGCCCCTTCGACGCCCAGCGATGCGCCGGCGTGGATCCGGTCACCATCGAGGCCTGCTACTGGGACGCGCTGAAGGTCGTCCGCGAGGTCCTCGAGGCCAACCGCGACAAGATCCAGATTCTGGGCGACAACCTCGCCATGTCCCGCGAGCGGCTGGAGAAGCGCGCGCGCAAGCCGCGCGCCAACGCCCCGCGCCTCGGCGTGCTCTTCGATCCGAAGGTCGTGGACCCGAACAAAGCGCCGGCGGAGCTCGAGCTCAAGCCGGGCGCCAAGCTCACCATTCGCGAGGCGCTGGGCAACACCCTCGGCTGGCTCAACCGGCAGTCCGGCGGCGCGGTCCTCGCCGCCGCGGCGGACCTGATGGGCTCGACCTCGACCTCGAACGTCGGCAAGGGCTTCCCGGAAGGCTTCCTCGATTTCCGCAAGAACCCGGACGCGCGGCTCGTCAGCATCGGCGGCATCTGCGAGGACGCGATCGCCGGCGTGCTCTCCGGCGTCGCCGCCTACGGCTGGCACTCGGGCGCGGGCTCGTCCTACGGCGCGTTCATGGCGCCCCTGTCGCACATCGCCGCGCGCCTCCACGCGATCGGCAGCCAGTCCCGGCAGCAGTTGCTGCCCGATTACAAGTTTCATCCCTTTTTCGTGGTCTGCGCCCACGCGGGGCTCAAGACCGGCGAGGACGGGCCGACCCACGCCTGCCCGCAGCCGCTCCAGCTGTTCCAGGAGAACTTCGCCCGTGGCACGATGATCACCCTGACGCCGTGGGAGCCGGCGGAAATCTGGCCGCTCGTCGCCGCCGCCTTGCGCGCGCGCCCGGCGGTGATCGCGCCGTTCGTCACGCGGCCGGCGGAAACCGTCCCCGACCGCGCCGCGCTGAAGTTCGCCCCGGCGACCGACGCGGCGAAGGGCTTCTACGCCCTGCGCCGCGCCGACCCGAAGCGGAAGAGCGACGGTACGATCGTCCTGCAGGAGAGCGGCGTGATGTACGCCTTCGCCGAGCAGGCCCTGCCGCGAATCGACCAGGAAGGCTTCAACCTGAACATCTTCTACGTCGCCAGCGCCGAGCTGTTCGACGCGCTCCCCGCCGCGGAACGCGACGCGATCTACCCGGAGGACCTCGCGCGCGAGGCCATGGGCATCACCGGCTTCACCCTGCCGACGATGTACCGGTGGATCCTCTCCCGGGCCGGGCGCGAGCGGACGCTCCACCCGTTCATGCGCGGACACTACCTCGGCAGCGGCCAGGCCGCCGCCGTGCTCAAGGAAGCGCGCCTGGACGGCGAGAACCAGTTCAAGGCCATCACGGATTACGTGCGAAGCCGACGGTAGTGGACGTCCGTTCGCCGGCCAGGAAGGAATGACATATCCGGCCTTCCGGTGAAAACGGACAGCCTTGGGCATGGGGAATGCCGCGCCATGCCTTCGATGCCCGGTCGTTCACGCAGGAGAAGTTGCACGGCAATTCTATTGGTGTTCGATTTGAATAATTTCCACACTTTGCAAAGTGTGGAAATTCCTGAACCATATTTCTGAAGCTGCAATAGGTTCTATCCAACTACTGGACTGCATATAACATCCATCGCGGTTCATGCCAGATTTTCATACTATGCAAAGTATGGACAACATGCCTGGGTCTTCACGTGATACTTCACCCGTTCTGGAGCGGGCCCTAGCTCGACCGCAACCAAGTCGTCACGGATTACGTCGCGCGCCCTGCCGGTAAATTTGCCGGCGCAATTGACTCGACCGGCCACGAACGGGATAATGGCTTCATAGCACGAGGTTGCCCCGCGGAGCCGGGGAGACAGGAGGCCCGCTATGAAAAGCACGTCCTGTAGCTTGGTTATCGCATGTGTGGCCCTCACTGGAATGCCGGCCGGCGCACAACTCCCGACGCTGATCAACTACCAGGGCCGACTCGTCAGCGGAACCAACCTGTACAGCGGAGCGGCGCAGGTCGTATTCCGCGTGTACTCCGATCCCACGAATACGGTCATGGTCCATTACCAGGACACGGATACCGTCTCGGTCGCGGACGGCCTGTATTCCACGTTCATCGGGGACGAGGGCGCGGCCAGCGACATGTCGTGGTTGTCGATGAGCGTGCCCGGCTTCTGGCTCGAAGTCGCGGTGAACGGCACGGCCCTCCGGCCGCGCGAACGGCTGGTCGCCGTCCCCTTCTCCCTGCTGGCGGGAGGCGTGACCAACGGGGCCATCACCACGATGATGATCGCGGACGGTTCGGTGATGGGCTACCACCTCAACAACAGCTCCGTGGACAGCACGAAGATCCAGGACGACAGCATCTCCTTCGCCGACATGAACCAGAACGGCGCGGCAAATGGCCAGGTCATGAAGTGGAGCGGCAGCGCATGGGTGGCATCGGACGACAATACGGGCGGTGGAGGCGGGTCGCTGCTCGGGTACCGGGAATACGGAACGTTCACCCCCTCGCCGAACGCGGCCGGCAGCGATGTGATCGCCATGGGCAAGGGATGCAGCGCGGGGGGCATGAACAGCATCGTGGGCGGCGGGGCCTACAACGTGGCGCTCGGCGCCGAGAATGCCGTCGTGGACGGCGGGGCGTACAATACGAATGCCGGCGGAGGAGCGGTTATCGGCGGAGGACAGTACAACCGCATCGCCTACGAGGGCAGCAATGCCGTGGTCGCCGGCGGCTGGATGAACGAGATCGACGGGTACAAGTCGGCCATCGGCGGAGGACAGGGGAACCGGATCCAAGTCCGCGCCGCGTACTCGGTCATCGGCGGGGGCGACAACAACCTGGTCGCCACCGGCTCCTACGGCTGCGTCGTCGCAGGCGGCCTGGGCAACAAGGTCCAACCGGGGATCTACCAGGGCTTCATCGGCGCGGGCGGCGGGAACCGGATGGACGACGGTGACTACGGATTCATCGGCGCCGGCCAGGCCAACCGGATCGGCGGCGACGCCTCGTGGGCTGTCGTCGGCGGCGGCCAGTACAACACGATCACCAACGACGCCGACTACGCGGCCATCCCCGGCGGCTTCTCGAACGTCGCCGCCGGCGCGGGGGCGTTCGCGGCGGGACGCGAAGCGCAAGCTCTCCACGCCGGCGCGTTCGTCTGGAACGGCTCGTCCTCCGGCAGCTTCCACTCCACGGCGGACGGCCAGTTCCTGGTGAACGCGCCGGGACGGGTGGGCATCAACGTCATGAATCCGCAGGCCGACCTGCACGTGGTCGGCGGCGCGGACATGGGCCGGCTCTTCGTGTGCCCGGACGCGCTCGGCACAGCGGGCGCGGAGCTGCAGCTCAACGAGTCCTTGTCGGGCAACTGGGGCATCGCGCTTCGCTACAACTTCGACTCGAACCAGCTCGAGATCCTTGGAATGACCCCGTCGGAGACCAATGGGCCTCACCTCGTCGTCACCCGCGACGAGGGTCGCGTGGGCATCGGCACGCAGAACCTGGAGACGAATTACCTGCTCTCCGTCGGCGGCGCGATCCGCTGCGAGGAGATCGTCGTGGAAACTGGCTGGGCCGACTTCGTGTTCGAGCCGGGCTATCCCCTCCCCCCGCTGAACGACGTCGAGCGCCACATCGCGGAACATGGCCGGCTTCCCGGCCTGCCCTCCGCCGCGGAAGTAGCGGCGCGCGGCGCGGGCGTCGGCGAAACCCAGGCCAAGCTGCTCCAGAAAATCGAGGAGCTGACCCTGTACACCATCCGCCAGCAGAAGGAGATCCGAGCGCTTCAACAGGAACTCGCGGAGCTGCGGCGGGAGAATTCCCGTGAATAGATGGTTCCTCGTGTTCCTGCTGGCGCTCGGCCTGCTCCCGCCGGACGCGAGCGCGGCCAGCCCGCGACCGGGCGCAGTCGACGCGGGGGACTTCTTCCTGACGCCGAAGAGCAGCCGCCCCCTGTGGCGGGTCGCCGGAATGGTCGCGTTGCGCGCGGAGACCGGCGCCGACGGGCAGGCCCTCGCGCGGCAACTGATCGCACGGGGCGGGCCGATCCAGGGCTACAGCCTGGGCCAGGATGTTGGGCACGGGTACCAACTGCTGGCCGCGCCCGAGGCGGAACGAATCCGGCTGGACTCCGAACCGGGCCGCCTGGATGCCGTGCTGGCAGCCGTCCGGGCCCAGCCCGGCGTGTCCTCGTTCAACCCCGTCTTCGTGGACCCGGACAGCGGCCTCAAGGGGCTCGTGACGCCGGACATGATCATCCGCCTCAAGCCGGGCGTGGAAGCGGACGCCTACTTCGGCGCCGACCGCGACCGCGTCCGCCCGCTGCGGCATACGACGGACCAGTTCCTCCTGACGCTGCCCATCACCGGGGCCGAGGACGTCCTGCGGGAAATCAACCGGCACGCGGGGGATCCGCGCGTCGAGTGGGCCCAGCCGGACTTTCTCGGCGAGGTCCGGCGCGCGTTCACGCCTTCCGATCCCCTGTTCACTAACCAGTGGCACCTCGGCAACACGGGCCAGAACGGGGCCAAGCCCGACGCCGACGTGGACGCGCCGGAGGCGTGGGACATCACGACGGGCAGCAACTCGATCGTGATCGCGATCATTGACGACGGCGTGGAATGGGAACACCCGGACATCATCGACAACCTTTTTGCAAACGAACCGGAAGGCATCCCCGGCGTGGACGGGGACGGCAACGGGTACACGAACGACCTGCACGGCTGGGACTTCGTTAATGACAACAACGACTCGGGCCCAAAGGACGCGGACGACCAGCACGGCATGTGTTGCGCAGGCGTCGCGGCGTCGGCGGGCAATAACGGGCTGGGCGTTGCCGGCATCGCCTATGGTTGCAACATCCTGCCGATCAAAGTGATCCACGGGACCAACTGGGTGACTCCGAGCGCCATGGCTTCGGCCATCCGGTATTCGGCGGGCTTGGACGTGGACGGCACAAACCGGTGGCGGGGAGCGGATGTGATCAGCATGAGCCTCGGATTCACCGCCCTGCCGGTAACCGATGCCGCCTTCGATGACGCGGTTACCAAGGGACGCGGGGGCAAAGGAACACCCGTCCTGGCCTCCTCCGGCAACAATGCGTCGGGGCACTCTTACTTCACCCGGAATCCGTCGGGTACCAACGGCACTCCGTGTTACATCGAATTCTGGTACCGGAAGAACGACAGCGTCACCAACGGGGAGGACGCCGTCTGGGTCTCGAGCGTCAAGCTGCCCGACGCGGGCGGCACCTGGGAGCGGTTCGACTCGCCCGACCTCCCGGCGGGATGGTCGGTCACCGGCGACGTGCCGTTCTCCATCGTGGACGATCCCTCGCACGCCTACGGGTCCGGCCGTTATGCGGCGCGATCCGGGGCCATCGGCGATTCCCAGGGCTCCTGCCTGCGCACGCCCGCGTTTTATACCGACAGGGACAAGGCGCTCGAGTTCCAGGCCTGGGTCTCGTCGGAAAAGACGAAGGACTGGCTGACGGTCGAATGGCATTACCTGAACACGGGCAACACCAACATCGAATACATCACCTCGGGCATCCCGGGAGATCGCATGTGGTTGCCCGGCGACCATGAAATCGACTACTACATCCACTACCCGGCTTCGCACTCTAACGTGATCGCCGTCGGGGCCAGCACGGACTTCGACTACCGGTCAGACTACAGCCAGTACGGCACGGGCCTGGAGTTTGTCGTGCCCAGTTCGGGCGGGCATTTGAGCCCCTTGGAAGACACCCACCAGATCGTCACGATCGATCGCACCTCGACCAACGGCTACAACACGGCGGAAGGGTCGGATGGCGACTACACGGCGACGTTCGGCGGCACTTCGGCGGCTTGCCCCCTCGCGGCGGGGATCGCGGCGCTGATCCTCTCGACCGACACGAACCTGACCTGGCAGGAGGTGCGGGACCGGATGCGCGCCTCCTGCGAGCGGATCGGACCCGTCCCCTACGACGAGAACGGCTGGAACGAGTACTACGGCTACGGCCGCCTGAACGCGTGGGCCGCAGTGGCGGGCATCCCGTGGGACCTCGTCCTCACCAACCCGGTCGTCACCGACACCCGCACGTACCGGGCCTTCAACACGATCACCGCCTTCGACCAGTTCCGCGTGCAGTCGCCGGGCGACGTGACGCTGAACGCGGGGAACAAGATCACCCTCGGGCCGGGCTTCCAGGCCGTGAGCGGCGCGGTATTCCGCACGCGGCTGGGCGAGGTCACGCCCTGACCCCGGCGCGCCTCCGGGCCGCGCCGGCGGTTTTTCCAGACATTGGAAAAAACAGCGGCCGGTTTTCCAACCATTGGAAAACCGGCCGCAAACGTCCCGGCGCGCGGGCGTTATTCCGCCAGCGGGGTGATGACGATCCCCGGCTCGCCGATGACGACGTTCATCCGCACCTTCTCGAGGATGTCCTTCCACTCCTCGGCGGACATCTCGGTGCGCATCATCGGAACCTCGATCGCGGAGTCCTGCTCCAGCAGGATGCGCTTGGTGATGTCGCGGTGGCCGGGCTTGCCGACGGTCAGGACGTGGTCGCCCTGGTAGACCTCGAAGTTCTCCAGCGGCGTGCTGCCGACGAGGATGCCGTCGATCTCAACCAGGGCCGGGTCGGCCGAGCTCTTGACGCTGATCTTCACGCGCGGGCGGGCGGCCTGCGCGGCCTGGCGCTGATCGAGCTTGGCCTTGAGCACCGGGACCACCTGGTCGACGGCCTTGTCCAGCAGGCCCAGGGCGTCGTCCTCCGAAAGGGAGGTGAAATGCTCGGCGGTCTGGCGGAACTGGCCGGCCGCGGCGCCGTCGGCCATGGCGATGACCGTGCCGTCGACGGGATCCACGGCCTCGACGCTGATCCGCAGGGAGAGCGTGACGAATTCCGTCTCGTAGCCGCCCTGCCGGACGGTCTGCTTGCCGGGCGAGAAGCTCAACAGGCTGCCGCGCAGGACCACGTCCATGTTCAGGGCCTGGGCGGCATGCAGGAAGGACGGCTTCGTGGGCGTCGGCGCGCCGCTGTCGGTGGGCTGGAGCTGCTCGATCTGGTTGATGAAGTCGCGCCGGTCCACGAGCACGAAGGTCTCGGCGTCGAGCAGGCGGCGGCCCAGCAGGTCGAGGCCCTTGTCGGCCAGGGCGCCGGACTTGATGGCGCCGCCGAGGAGCGCGTCGGAGGCCTGCCCGGTTCGGTCCTCGAAATCCAGGATGGCCACCTTCACGGGGTCCGCCCAGCCCGCCAGGGCGGGGATCATCATCAGCACGGCTGCAATCGCATGTTTCTTCATGGTTCTGTCCTCCAACACCTTTAGACGCCGGGGCGCCCGGCCTATTCAACGGTTATCATGCCCGGCGGGGCGGGCCTGCGCAATGCCGGAAAAGATAGGCTCGCGGGCCCGGCGGCTCCGTGTTAAAAAGGCGCGCTGAGAACATGAGATTCCCTGGGAATCAGATCCTGGCGGTCTGGCTGGCGGTCTGGGCCGGGCTTTCGGCGGCGGCCGAACCGGGCCGGCCGCCGGACTTTCCCACCGACTGGACCAACCTGAACGAACTGGCGCAGTTTCATGCCGAGGAGACGCAGTACCTGCTGGAACACAAGGATCTCGACGCGGCCAGCCTGGAGGTCCAGCAGGCCTTGAGCCTGGCGCCGGACCACCCGACGCTCCTGTGGTGGGCGGCGGACCTTTACACGAAGCGCGGCCAGTACGCGATGTCGGAGAGCTACTGGGCGCGGCTGTCCGAGCTGTATCCCTCCAACGCGTGGGTGTTTGCCCGCTGGGGAAACGTGTTCTTTGAACTGGACCGCTTCGACCGCGCCCAGGTCGCGCTGGCGCGGGCCATTGAACTCGATCCCGCCCAGCTGTCGTCGCGCTACCTGCTGGCCAGCATCCACCTGATGAACGGACGGCGCGACCTGGCCGAGCCGCTGCTTGAGGGCCTGCCGCTCGACGAGGTCCGGCAGATGGCGACCTGGATCCAAACCGATGCCGACCTGCTGGCCGGCAAGTTCGGGTACCGTCCGCTCGAGGCCCTGTGCCAGCTGGCGCTGGGCCGGAGGTCGGCCGGGCCGGCCGAATCGGGCTCCGAGCCGACGGTGGAGGAATGGAAGGCGCGGATGGGCTCCGTCGCCGTGGCGCTGGCCGGCGCGATGGAGGCCCTGACCAACCGGCAGTGGGCGGCCGTGCGGGACGGCCTGGAAGCGGCCAGGGAGGCCGGCCTGGAATCCCCGGACGCGACGCGGGACCATGCCCTGGCCCTGTACCGCCTGGGCGAAAAAACCCGGGCCATCGAGGAACTGGAGCAACTCATCGCGCAACGTCCGGAGTGGCCCGGCGCGCAGCGGATATACGGGCTGGTGCTGCTGGAGGAGCGCGAATATGACAAGGCCGTGGAGGCGCTCGTCGAAGCCCGGAAGATGGCCGACTCGGACGCGGAGACCGCCTTCGCGCTGATCTGCGCCTACAGCGCCGCCCGGCGCTTTACCGACGCGCGCGACACGGCGCGCGCCCTGCCCCCCGAGCAGGCGCGCCAGGTGGCCGCCTGGGCCGCGGGCGGACACCCCTACGATTCCCTCCTCGAGACCAACCGGGACTTGCGGACCTGGCTGCGGAACCTGGGCGCCGAGCCGCCGCCCGCCACGCCGGATTGAGGGGGCGACGCGCATGCTGGCCAGGGTCAGATCCGGGGCGGTGCTGGGCGTGGACGCCTTCGCGGTGGAGATCGAGGTCCACGCGGGCCGGGGCGACCCGGCGACGATCGTCGTCGGCCTGCCCGACGCCGCCGTCAAGGAGAGCAAGGACCGCGTCCACACCGCGCTGATCAACTCCGGCTTCATGCCGCCGCGCGGGCGCACCACGATCAACCTCGCCCCGGCGGATATCAAGAAGGAAGGGCCCAGCTTCGACCTGCCCATCGCCCTGGGCATGCTGGTCGCGGAGGAGGAACTCGCGCCCGGCCGGCTGGACGGCCTGTGCGTGCTCGGCGAACTGGCCTTGAGCGGAGAGATCCGCCGCGTCCGCGGCGTGCTGCCCATCGCCATGGAGGCCCGCGCGGCCGGGTGCCGGGGGCTGATGATCCCGGAGGACAACGCCGAGGAGGCTGCCGTCGTGGAAGGGCTGCCCGTGTATCCCGTGCGGACGCTCCGGCAGGCGGCGGATTTCCTGGCCGGGACGCTGGCCCTGGAGCCCTACCGCCTGGACGCGCGCGCGGTGTTCGACCAGGCGTCGCACGGCGACGAGGACTTCGCCGACGTCAAGGGCCAGGAGTCCGCCAAGCGCGCGTTCGAGGTGGCCGTGGCCGGGGGGCACAACATCCTGACGCTGGGCCCGCCGGGGACAGGCAAGACCATGCTGGCGCGGCGCGTCCCGTCGATCCTCCCGCCCATGACGCTGGAGGAGGCCCTGGAGACGACCAAGATTCACAGCATCGCCGGCATCCTGGCGGCGCACCAGGCGCTGGTGGCCCTGCGCCCGTTCCGCGCCCCGCACCACACGGTCTCGGACGCCGGCCTGCTGGGCGGCGGATCGCATCCCATGCCCGGCGAGGTCAGCCTGGCCCACAACGGCGTGCTGTTCCTGGATGAATTGCCCGAGTTCCACCGCAACGTCCTGGAGGTCCTGCGCCAGCCGATCGAGGACGGGCACGTCACGATCTCGCGGGCGGCGGCGAGCGTGACCTTTCCCTCCCGGTTCATGCTCGTGGCCGCGATGAATCCCTGCCCGTGCGGATACTTCGGGGACACGCGGAAGGAGTGCCGCTGCAGCCCGATCCAGATCGAGCGCTACCGGCACCGGATCTCCGGCCCGCTGCTGGACCGGATCGACATCCACGTCGAGGTCCCCGCGGTGGCGTACACGGAGCTGTCGCGGGCCGAGCCCGGCGAGCCCTCCTCCGCGATCCGCGGTCGCATCCTGTGCGCGCGGGAGCTCCAGCGGAAGCGGTTCGAGGGCGCCAGGCGGGTTTATTGCAACGCGATGATGCGCTCGCGCGACATCCACAAGCACTGCCCGATCGAGGACGAGGCCCAGCACCTGCTGAAGATGGCGCTGACGGAACTGCATTTCAGCGCGCGGACGTACGACCGGATCCTTAAGGTGGCGCGCACGATCGCGGACCTGGACGGGTCGGAGACGCTGCGCACGCCGCACGTGTCGGAGGCGATCCAGTACCGCTCGCTGGACCGCCGGTACTGGGTCTGATCAGGTCACGGAGCCTTGGGCTCGGCGAGCATGATGAGGGATTTCCCCTCCTGCTGCACCTGCCAGATGACGCGGCGGCCCGCCGTGCGCGGCTCGCGGTCCTCGACCTCGTTATAGCTCAAGCGGCCCGGCGTCGAGCCGACCTGGCCCTCCTCGTTGATCATGGCGATGTACTCGCCCTTGTCGAGGTCCCACGCGAAGATCTCGGAGTCCCAGTTGTCATAATAGGCCATCCAGCAGACGAGCCCGTCGCGGATGTCGGGGTTGACGTCGTCGTGGCGGTTGCTGGTGAGCTTCACGGACTTCACGCCGTCGAACAGGTAGATCTCGAAATCGTCTCCGTCGAAGCCCTGCCAGACCACCTTGCCGTTCCAGATGCGCGGGTTGGTGTCGTCCCACGGATTGTCGCTCAACCGCTGGAAGCGGCCCTCTTTCCAAAGGTACACTTCGGCGTCGGCGCCCGGGTAGGCCTCCCAGGCCACCTGACCGTCCCAGAGCACCGGCGAAACGTCGTCGTAGCGGTTGCTCGTGATCGCCATCGTGGTGCCGGCCGCAAAGTCGTGCAGGTAAATCTCGTAGTCGTTTCCGTCCCATCCGTACCAGGCGATCTGGGTTCCCTGGACCTGCGGGGCCATGTCGTAGAAGAAGTTGGTGGTCAGCTGGTACATGGTCCCGTCGTTCCACACCATGATTTCCCAGCCGAACGGGAAGCCCTTCGACTTCTGCCAGGCCAGGGTCCGCCCCCACAGGCTCACGCCGAAATCGTTGCGCCAGTCGTAGCTGATGCGCTTGATCTCGTCCCCGAACCAGGCCACCGATTCCATGACGCCGCTGGGATGCCGGCGGGCGGAATCAGGGCCGCCGACCTCCTCCGCGGCCGCCTCGTCCGCCGGCGCGCCGGGCGGAGGCTCTCCCGGCGTCTCCGCCGCCGGGGCATTCGTCACGGGCTCCGTCGGCACGGCGTTGGTGGTCATGTACTCCGGGAAGGCGACCAGCTCCTCGTACGGCGCATCGCGCACCTCGGCCGGCACTTCCTTCAGGACCCAGTTCCCCTCGCCCGTCTTCGGATAGGGGAAACTGCCGATCCAGGCCGCGGTGTTGCTGTACACGCAGGGCCGATAATGCGTCGTGCCGACGGGCACATTGCCCCCCGTGAGCGAGCGCTGCTGGCCGTTATCGTAGACGTGGATATCCGACGCGCTGTCCTCGCCGTCCTCGGAATGGTAGGCCGACCAGGCCGCGAAGCCCGTGTCGCTGATGACGGGATCGCGGCTGAAGAAATGGTCGTCCGACACCTGCTTGACCGTGTACTCCGCGGGCGCCGCCCACGCGAGGGGTGTCCAGGTTGCCAGCGAAAGCAACACCCCCCCCGCTGCGCTGCGACAACAGCGTTCTATGCGCTGCAAGCTCATGCCAAAATACGCAAACCCCGTTCCGCAAAGGGCATATTCGCGGACGGGCACACGTATAAAAGTGCTTGATACTAGTGCAGCCGCGGAAATAGTGCAATCCTTAGAATAGGGAAAGCGCAGCCAAATCGGCCGGAACCGGGTAAGACGTGTGACTCGGCATCACACCGGCTTGGTCAAGGCGTTGCCGGCGTTGCAGGGGCGGCCGGGCTGGCCGGAACTTCCGTGCCCGCGGCGGGTTCCGCCGGAACCGGGCTTTCCGCGGGGGCCGGAGTCTCGGAAGAGGATGTGAGCGGAGGCAGGTTGGTGGTGGCCGGGATGGGCCAGTCCGGCCCCCACTGGTGCTGCGCGCTCCAGTAATGCAGCGGGTAGGTCGTGGGGACCTCCGGATTGGAGTTCCTCAAGCGGGCATCGACCAGGCGGGGGTCGAGGCGCTCGTCCTCGATACCCTGCATGGCCGCCAGGTCGCGGCTCATGCGCTCGATGGATTTCAGGATCGCGTTGATCATCACCCGGTCGAACGTGGTGCCCATGCGGATGATGCTGAACTCCTGCTCCAGGGTAGCCTGTTCGAGCGTCTTGACCATCTCGAACGCCCACCAGTCGTACTCGGGCATGCCCCACTCGTTCATCTTCTTCACGCCGCCCCACTTGCTGCGCAGGGCGGCCTCGGAGGCCGTCTTCATGTCCGCGAACAGGTTGAGGGCGTACCGCGAGGAGCGCGGCGAGGGGGTCAGCACGAGGATGTCGCACCGGCCGTCGTTGTGGCCGAGGTACCCCTTGACCACGACGGCCTGCACGTGGTTGCGCAGTTGCGGCGGCACGGCCTGGCGCGGGTCCGGCAGGACGAGGCTGAAGTACAGGGGCTCCTGGAGATGGGCCACGAGCATCATGATCTCGCCGGAGAAGATGGAATCCAGGATCTGGCGCTGCCGCTCCGTGGCGGCCTCGTCGGCGCCGAACACGATGATGTCGCGGCCCAGGAACCCGATGGCGATGTTGCCCAGGGTCCAGAGGTCGTTGTCAATCTGCTGGAAGAAGTAGCCGTGGCGGTGGAAGCCGGGCCGCTTGCGCGCCGCCGGGAACCCGCCCACGGCGTGCACGATCACGTCGGCCACGCTGCCGTCGTCCTGCAGGTGATAGGTCACCAGCAGGGCCGTGACCTCGCCGGCGGTCAGGGTCGAGTCCTGGGCCATGCCCTGCTGCACGACCGACTTCAGGTGCTCGAGCAGTTCGGGGTTGTCGCCGAAGATCGTCTGGAGGTAGTCGACGGAGAACGTTTCGGAGGCCGGCTTCTCGCCGATGGTCTGCCCGGTCTCCACGAGGTAGCGCAGGCGCTCCTGGAAATCGGCGCCGACGGACCAGACCCGCGTCGCCCGGTACGCCACGCGCGCAAGCGTCCCGGCCACGACCAGCGCGGCGAGCAGGACGACCGCGACCGCCCATCTATTCCCGCGAATCCAGCGCATACGACTTCTCCAAAGAACTATCTATACCCGGAATCGGCCCTTTGATCAAGCCTTCTTCGACCTGCCGGCCGGCGGCCCGCGGGGCTCACAACGCGGCCTGGCAGCGCAGGTTATGGTCCAGCGCGGGCCGCAAGTCGGTTTCCAGGTATCGGGCCCAGGCCGCCCGCACGGTCGGCCACCGGGCCAGCCCGTCGACGGATTGCGCCAGCAGGGCCTCGAGGTAGCGCGGCACGTCGATGCCGGCCTCGGCGGCCGCGCGGAACGCGGTGGCCTTGTTCCGGCCCGCGTCGCTGCCGAGGGTTTTCCCGGCCGTCTCCGCGTCCCCGTGCGCATCCAGGAAATCGTCCGCCAGCTGGTACGCGGTCCCGACCAGGAAGCCGCTTTCCCGGAGCGCGTCGAGGGAAGGCGTCTCCGGGCCGGCGCCGGCGCCGGCCGCCAGGGCGAAGAGCGCGCCCGTCTTCCGCCGCGCGACGTCCACGCCCGCTTCCCACGTGGACGGGACTTCGCGCATCATCAGCTCCTGCTCGGATTCCGCCTCGCAGACTTCGCCGGTGAGACGGATGGCCTCCCCGAGCAGGGCGCGCTGCCCGGGCGCCGAGAGGAGCCGCAAGGCCTGGAACAGCATGAGGTCGCCGAGCAGGATCGCGCCCGGGATCCCCTGCTCCACCCAGAACGCCGGCAGGCCCCGGCGCAGGTAGCCCCCGTCGATCACGTCGTCGTGCAGCAGGCTGGCGGCATGGATCATTTCTATCGCGGCGCCGGCGTCCACCAGCATCGCCGGGTCGGCCTGCAGGGCCTCGCCCACGCGCCAGGCGAGGCGGCTGCGCAGCATCTTGCCCTGGACCAGCAGGCGCCGGTAGCCGGCCACCAGCGGGCCGACCGCCGTCGCCGTCATGACCTGCATGATGCGCGACCGGACGGCCTCCAGGTGCTCCTCGATCCGCGGCTCCCCCGCTCCAGACGCTTCCGCACTCATGCCGCCAAGCTACCCGACAATCCGGAGGCCGTCAACCGGCCCCTGATTCCGCCCTTGCGCGGGCCCGCCCGACGGGGCATATTGAGCGGCCCTGAAGGCGCGGCGCGGATGTCCGGCCGCGCGAACCCGGAGAATCAGCCATGGACACGTTGAAACCGCTCGCCGGCTGCCGCGGCCCGCAAGGCCCGGTGGTCCTGATGATCATGGACGGCGTCGGCATCGGCCGGTACGAGGAAGGCGATTTCGTCCGCGCCGCCTCCACGCCGCATCTGGACTGGCTCCGGGCCCACGTCCCGTTCACCCAGCTCAAGGCGCACGGGACCGCCGTCGGCATGCCCAGCGACGAGGATATGGGCAACAGCGAGATCGGCCACAATGCCATCGGCTGCGGCCGGGTCTTCGACCAGGGCGCCAGCCTCGTCAACAAGGCGATCGAGAGCCGCTCCCTGTTCGAGGGCGCCGCGTGGCGGGAACTGGTCCAGAACGGCCTCCAGAAAAGCTCCGCCCTGCACTTCCTCGGGCTCTTCTCCGACGGCAACGTGCACAGCCACATCAGCCACCTCGAGGCCATGCTCCGCGAGGCCCGGGCGGCCGGCGTGAAGAAGGCCTTCGTGCATATCCTGCTCGACGGGCGCGACGTGCCGCCGCAGTCCGCGCTGGTCTACGTGGACCGGTTGGAGGCCTTCCTGAAGGAGCTGAACGCCGGCGGCGCGACGGACTTCGCGATCGCCACCGGCGGCGGCCGCATGAAGATCACCATGGACCGCTACGAGGCGGACTGGGAAATGGTGAAGCGGGGCTGGGACATCCACGTCCGCGGCGCCGGCCCGGCCTTCCCCTCCGCGCGCGCGGCCATCGAGGCCGGCCGCGCGGCCAACCCGTCCGTGATCGACCAGGATCTCCCGCCCTTCGTGATCGTCCGGGACGGCCGGCCGGTCGGCCCGATCCGCGACGGCGACGGCGTGATCTTCTACAACTTCCGCGGCGACCGCGCCATCGAGATCAGCCGGGCCTTCGAGGAGGACGCTTTCGACAAGTTCGACCGCGGCCCGCGGCCGGCCGTGCTCTTCGCCGGCATGATGCAGTACGACGGCGACACGGGCATCCCCCACCGGTTCCTCGTGCCGCCCCCCGGCATCGACCGGACGATGGGCGAATACCTCTCCGCCACGGGCGTGCGGCAGATGGCGATCAGCGAGACGCAGAAGTTCGGGCACGTGACCTATTTCTTCAACGGCAACCGCTCCGGCAAGTTCGACGACAAGCTGGAGACCTACGTCGAGGTGCCCTCCGACCGCGTCCCGTTCGAGCATCGGCCCTGGATGAAGGCGGCGGAGATCACGGACAAGGTCATCGAGGCCATCGAGCGGAAGCGCAACAAGTTCCGCTTCATCCGGCTGAACTACGCCAACGGCGACATGGTGGGCCACACGGGGATTCCCCAGGCCGTGCAGGTCGCGGTCGAGACCGTGGACCTGTGCCTCGGGCGCGTGATGAAGGCCGTGGAAAAGGCCGGCGGCATCCTCGTGGTCACGGCGGACCACGGGAACGCGGACGACATGTACGAGCACGAGAAGAAGACCGGCGCGGTGGTCATGGACCCGCGCACGGGCCAGCCCAAGATCCGCACGGCGCACTCGCTCAACCCGGTGCCGTGCGGCATCTACGACCCGTCGGGCGCGTCGTGCGTCCGGCTGTCCGCGGCGGCGCAGGGCGGCGGGCTCGGCATCAGCAGCCTCGCGGCCACGTGCCTGACGCTGCTGGGGCACGAGCCGCCGGCGGACTACACGCCCTCGATCGTGGACGCGGGCTGATGCGTCGCGGCGCTACTTCGCGCCGGACATGCCGTAGATGCCCTTGCGCTGGGCCTTGGCCTGCGCGTTGACCTGGGCATAGCGTTCCTTGCGCGGATGCGGCTCCGGCCGCGGGTACACCAGCCCATTGCGCATCAGCATCTCGCAGATGTCCTTGCCGCCGACCTCGATGTAGGCCAGCACGCGGCCGAAGGAATCGTATTCCACCTTGCCGCGGGGGAACACGATCCTCACGTCCTTCCCCGTCAGCATGATATCCATCTGGCGGATGACGACCTGGCTGACCTGGAGCAGGGCCGCGGGCTTGATGCCGAGCATCTCGGCCTGCTCCCGCAGCTTCTTGTTCTCCTTGCTCTCGGGGGCGTCGATGCCCGCCATGCGGACCTTGTTGGTGCCGTAGAGCCAATGGATCACGATGGTATCCGTGTCCACCACGCGCAGGCACCGGGCCGGCATGGCCGACGACCCCGAGGCCTGCCAGCGCCGCGCGAGGTATCCGGCGGCGAACCCGATGCCGAGGCAGAGGAGGCAGAGCAGGATCGTGATGGCGGCCCCGCCTGATTTCCGGATGGAGTTCGGCTTCATCGGTCGGCGGTCAGCATACTCCGCGGGAGGCCGCGCGCCAACAGGGATTCGCGGGCCTGTCACATCCGCCGCCGGCTCTCCCGCGGCTGGCGGCGCAGCCCGTCGGCGATGCGCTCCGCCTCCGGCACGGCGTGGGCGAAGTACCGCTTGAACCCCCGGCAGAGGTAGTTGAGCCCCGGCTCGTCGTCCGCCGTGCGGAGGATCCGGTTCTTCGGGCACTCGCCCCAGCAGTCCTTGAGAAATTCGCACTGCCGGCACTGGTTCGGCAGGGCCTCGTTCTTCGCGTAGCCGAACTGCACCTGCGCCCGCGACAGCACCGTGTCGGCCAGCGGCTTCTCGTTCACGTGGCCGATCCGGTACTCCGGGTAGACGTAGTGGTCGCAGGCGTACACGCTGCCGTCCTGCTCCACCGCGACGCCCTTGCCGCAGAACTCGCCGTAGACGCAGAGCTGCGACGGCAGGCCCAGGTGCTGCGCCACGAGCGTCTCGAAGTGATTGACCAGCACCTTGCCGAGATCGCGGCTCCGCCACTCGTCGAACACCCGGCAGAGGAAGTAGCCCCAGTCGTCCGGGTCCACGGACCAGTCGGTCACGACCGAATCCGGGTGGCCCGGCCGGGCCTCCGGTTCGCCGTCCCGGGGCATCCGTTCCCAGTTCCATTTTTGCGGGGCCGTGCGCTCGAAGCCCTTGTACTCGACGATCGGGATGAACTGCAGGTAGGTGGATCCAAGCTCACGGCGCAGGAATCGATACACGTCCAGCGGGAAGCGGGCGTTCTCCCGGTGGACGCACGTCAGCGTGTTGAAGGGAATCCCGTGCTTCGCCAGCAGCCGGGCCGCGCGGAACACCTGGTCGAACGTCGGCGCCCCGTCTTTCGCCACGCGGTACCGGTCGTGGAGTTTCTTCGGGCCGTCGATGCTCAACCCCACGAGGAACCGGTTCGCCTTGAGGAACGCGCACCACTCCTCGGTGATCAGCGTGCCGTTGGTCTGCAGGTCGTTCTGGATCGTCTGGCCGGGGCGCGCGTGCTTCTTCTCCAGTTCGACCACCCGGCGGAAGAACTCCACCCCGAGGAGTGTCGGCTCGCCGCCCTGCCACGAGAACACGACCTCGTCCGCCGTCACGCCCTCGATGTACTGCTGGATGAAGCGCTCGAGGACCGCGTCGGACATCCGCCCGGCGCCCGGCCCGCCCGGCAGGTCGGCCTTGTGGAGGTAGAAGCAGTAGGCGCAGTTCAGGTTGCAGCGGCAGCCGACGGGCTTGATCATCACATGGAACCGGCGGCGCCCGCGGTCCGCCATCATCAGGGGCGCGTCGTACCGGTCGAGCGACGTGAACACCTCGACCGGCTGGCCGGGACCCGCCGGATGCCATACGTCCCTCCTGGGAACCTCGGCCACGCCTACTTGATCCTTTCAAAGTAGACCTCGAAGCGCTGCCCCATGACGGCCTGGTAGTAGAGGCCCTGCAACTGGTCGGCCGCCGGGTCGTAGGCCAGCGTGTACGTGGAGCCGGGGTAATTCTCGTCGCGGAGTTCGATGAACACGTTCAGGGCGCCGGCCTCCGTGAAGGCGCGGGCCACGGCCACGTGGATGGGTTTTGGGTTGAAGTACGCGGCCTCCAGCGCGCCGTCCTTCCCCACCGCCTTGATCTCCACCACGTAACCGCCGTCCGGCCTGACCCAGCGTCCGGCCAGCGTCCCGAAGTCCGGCGGCTTCGCCGGCTTTTCGAAATACCACCACGCGCCGCCGGCCGCCACGATCAGGACGATCGCCAGGATCGGCCCGATCCAGCCCCGCGTCCCCCTCCCGCTTCTTGCCGTGCTCATCCTTCGTCCAACCGGTTGCTGCTTCCTTCGATCCGGCCCGCCTGTGCTGCGTATTCATAGCACCAGAACGGACAACGACAAGGAGATATCGCAGGCGCAGGACTGCCGCTCGCACACGCGCCGATGGAAACGATTACGGCCCGACGCCCACAGATCCCTGCCGGAAATGCAAACCGTGGTTCACCCTGCGGCTGCGCAGGATGAACCACGGTGTCGAGGCGCTTATACGCGGCTAAAACTTCCAGAGGATGCCGGCGTTGGCGCCGATCCCGTCCAGATCCATGCCCATCTTCGTGGTCTGATGGACCGTATACCCGACGAGTTGGCCGTTTCGGTAAATGGGTCCCGACGTGCTCTCCTCATCGCTTTCCGCCCTGGTGTACTTCGCTTCCGCGAAGAACTCCATGTTCTTGCCCGTCGGCATCCTGATCCCGGCCACTCCATAGAAGCCGAAGGTGGCATCGGGCCCGTCCACCGGCCCCCACGGCGTGCTCATGCCGATGTCTTCGGGGATATAGTACCCGCCGCCCACCCCGGCATACAGAGACAGTCGCTCCAGCGGCAGGATGCCTACCACGCCCAGTTCCAGGGGAATGACGTACATATCGCTATCCGTCAGGTAGCCGGCACGCGCATCCATCCCGAACTTTCCGTTGAAGAGCCATTCGTACTTCAGACCCACGCCGAATGCATTCTCGTCGTTGGAGGTGAGCCAGGAGGCGAACGGACCAAGCCGACTCTCGCCATGCGCGACCCCTCCAAGGCACATCATACCGACCAACATAGCCGCCATCTTCTTCATTTGGATCTCTCCTTGTGTTTGTTTTGTTTCAACAATTCCCTGAATCACGGCACGAGCGCTTACATCCACACGCGGTCAATGCTGCCGGCGAACCTCCTTCCCCTGTAGCGATTATTCTCCAATCCTGGCCGATCTCGCGACCGCCCGGGCCCGCTCATTTCTCCCGGACCACCCGGTAGAACTTCAGCCCGCTCCCCGGGAATTGCGTGACCACATTGAAAGGCGGGCTCGCGGTGTATATTGCCGAGGCATTCGCGAAGGCCCCGGCCAGGTTGGTCGACACCTGAACGCGGTACTCGGCGTTGCTGATGCTCGCGTGCCGGAGGACGATCCCGCCGGCCACAGCTTCTGCGCTGATGTTGGAAAGAACCACGTCCTGGAAGGTGAACTCCGTGATGGCGCCGACGCTATCCAGGGTGCCGGCGGCCGCATTGGTCGCGGACGCGTACAGCCGGGAAACGGAATCGGACGCCGCGTTGGTCGCGTCCAGCGTGTAGCCGGAGAAGTTGTAATAGCCCGGCATACGGATCTCCACGAGCAGGTTTCCCTTCGTCCTGTCGTAGTGGAAAGGCCGATCGAAATAGGCATCCATCCAGAACTTGCCGAGGGCGGACGACCCGGCGAACTGCCAGTTGGTCCCCGCATAGACCAGCGTTTCATCCGCGCCCGGATTGTCCGCGAACGTGGCGCTCAATCCGTCGGGGTTGCGACTCGTCGTGGACAGCCGCACCTCCATCCACGTGCCGGACAGATAAAAGGTGCTCGTCGCGGTGCGATAGCGGAATCCGAGCCGGGTGATGAGCTGCGGGCTCTGGGCCGACGCAAACTCGCTGGCGGCATACACCTGCTGATATCGGCGGCACGCCGAGGACAGGCAGGGATAGCTCGTTCCGGTGTTTCCATAGGCAGCAGCGCCATTCGTCGGCACCACGTATTCAGCCGCCCGGATGCCGGTGGCCGTCGCGGACACCAGCATGAGCAGTCCCCAGGCCATCTTCCGAGACGGACGCATTCCGAACGACATCGCCGGCCAGTTGGTCAAGTTCATGGAGGCTCCTTTCATGGTCTATTCAATCAGTCGGATCAGAAGCGCGTTTCTTTCACTATTTTTCACTGGAGTCATCGCAATGCATCCTGCTTGCGCACAACATATTACGCGAGCGCTGGCGGGATACAGCCTGTGCAGGGATGCAGGCCGCGGGCTTTCGCGGACCTGCACCCCCCTCCTCCCCGCCGGCATCACAGGCAGCGGCGCGGAAGGATCAATCACCCCGTTCGACACGGGGCGCGATTTCCAGGACCACGGGAACTCGGTCCGACCCATCGGCAGGAAACACGAGCCACAGATAGCGAAGCGTCACCGGGCCATTGGTGGCCGCCGAATGGAAATCGACCCAATGATCGGCGTCTTCGCTGCACAGGCACTGCACGTTCGTGAGCGAATGAGCGCCCAGGGTCAGCTCCAGCTGGCTCGCCGTGATCTCCGGCTCATACGCAAGCGCCACCCACCACCCGTTGCCGCCGGGATTCCCGATCCAGGCTGTTTCATGGGACTGGTCAACCGCCGCCCAGCCCGTTGCGTCTTCGAAGGCGTTGCCGCTCGTCACGACATCCAGCGGGGCCGGGATTGAGAACGACATCGGATCCGGGCCGGGGGCCGCACGGTCAACCCCGTTCGCAGAGAAGGCCGTTGGCGCAGCCGTGCGGACAAGCAAGCCGCCTCCGTCCGCGGCGGCCGAGGCTTGTATGACCTCGATCCCGCTGACCATGGCGCAGTCCCTGGTGGCGTTGGTGAAGACGATCTGCAGGCCGTTACCGTCTGAAACCGCGACCGCATATTCCTTCACCAGGGACCGATTGATACCTCCGGCCTGAGACCACACATCCAGGCCGGCTTCCTTGCGCACTCCTTCGATCACCACATCGAACAGGCGTTGTCCCGCCTTCCACCAAACGGGCTCCGAGAAATGCAACCGGACCTTGTAAGCGCCATTCGGCACGTCGGCAAAAGCATAGCTGAAGGCGGCGCCGGCAGGCCCATATCGACAAGTCTGGTAGAGCGCTTGAGGAGTAACGCCGGCGCCGGCTATCACCGCCGCAGACTGGTAAACCTGACCCCCGACGCCGCCCCGGTCTACCGCGAAGTCGCCGATCCCGGCGCCGCCGCAGTTGATTCGCGGCAGGCTCACAGATTCCTGCACGATTTCGATGCCGCTGACCATCGCACAGTCCTTCACCGCCGCGAATTGCAGCTGCAGCCCGTTGCCATCCCGGACGGCAATCACCAGTTCAATCACCAGCGCGCGATTCCTTCCGCCGGCCCGCTTGACGACATCCAGGCCCGACAGTTTCCGCTGCCCCTCCGCATCGATATGGAACAACCGCAGTCCGGCCGCCGTCCAGAGAGGCTCCGAGAAGTGCAGCTTCACCTTGTAGTTGCCGTTGGGGACATCAGGAAAACTGTAGCCGAACGGGGTCGCACCCGGGCCATACCGGCAAGACTGGTAGACCGCTTGAGCAACGGCTCCCGCATTGGCGATGGGAGCGGTCACCACATAGGCCTGCCCCGCCAGACAACCGGTATCGGCCAGCCATCCTCCCGCCACCGCCGGGCCCCCGCAATTGATTTTCCGCATGAGGGGAGACGCGGCCGCGGAGACCACAACGATCGAGCTGTTGGTGGCCCCGAACCAACGGTAGCCCTCTTTCACCATCCTCCACGCGCAAGGCCGGCCGCCCACTTCGCGGGGCGTAACATCGAATTCAAAGACCTGCACGGCCCCCGAAGCCACCGTGTTGGTGACTTGAACCCGCGTCAGGCCCCACCGGTAAGTATCAACCGCCATTTCGGATCCCAGCTTGAACCCGCCCGCCAGGGTCCATGGGATCGTTCCCGTGTTCTGCATGGCCACTTTCACGCGGTAGGTCCGGCCGGAAATCATGGTTGCCGGGACCTCCATCCACGCCGCCGCCGCGCCGAGCACGCCCGCCGGCGTATTGGTGATGGCGACAAGCCGGGCCGCGGACCAGGCCGACGTCGCGTGGCCGCTGATGCAGCGGGCCTGGGAGACAACGCTATAGGACCCGGCCGCGCTCCACTTCCCGGTGGCCGTCCCCGCTGTCCAGGGCGACAAGGTCCCGTCGCCCCATCCGAAACGATACTGCACGGCGTGCCCGACGCTGCTCTTCGCCCCGCCCGCCGAAAACACCAGCGGCTGATTGGTCAATCCGGCAGACAGCCCCGCAGGGGTGGTTGGAGCGCTGACATTCTCGGCAATGGAATATCCAAGCGCAGCCAGCGCGTTGACAAGCCCCCAGCCTGAATCACGGTCAACACCGTCCGTTTCAATATCCCAGGCTGAACTCGTCATTGCCTGCCTGATCTGCGCCGGCGTGGTCAACCCGCTGTCGATCATGAGCGCAGCAATCCCGGCAGCATGTGGAGCAGCCGCAGAGGTTCCCTTAAACAGATTGAATCCCGGAGTGGAACAACTCACACCGTCTGCCGCAGCGATGTCTGGTTTCTGGCGCAGCGCTCCCCCTGTCGAGGAGAAATCACCGGGCGTAATTGGAGTTCCGTCAGCCATGTAAAATATCCGCCTGGGTCCGTCAGAGCTAAACCTCTCCACTGGGTTTGCCGCGCCTCCAACGAAAACCCCTCCGCCCGCTGTGGCGACATCTACGGCAGCGACGCTCAAGGCTGATGCAGCAGCCGAATGCCCGCCGATTTGCCCCGCCGTCGACCGGGAGAAGCGCCCTCTGTTTGCGCTCAGATGCAGGAAACGCGTTTTACCGCCGGTCTTCTGGATAATTACCAGGGTGTTGCCTGTATCATTGAATTTGAAGCTGTCGATAGACTCGTAAGGGTCATCATTGCCATCCTGCAAATCGACAGAATAATCGTATATTGTCGTGCGTGTTGAGTTGAGAAGATATAGGTCGTAGTCATTCGCGGATGCCCCCAAAGCGTCCGCCCATTTCAAGTTGAAGAAAGAAGGGGAATCAACTGTGATAGTGTTGTAGTTGATCCCAGCACCGAAATCGTGAGCGGTGCCACTTGTAATTGGCGTCGGACGGCCGGCTGCTGCCACGAAATCGCCTTCCCACACGCCGGATGTTCCGTCGTTTAGGTTGCCCTCGTTGCCCGCCGCGGAGAAGTAGATGCAGCCCGCGGCAGTGACTATTTCAACGGCCTGCGCAATGATCCCGTCTTGAAAGACTGGTTCTTCGTAGTAGCTACAGTCATCCACGATCACCTTACACCCAACGGCCTGCAAGGCCAGTATGTTCTGCGCAAACTGTGCCTGTCCGCCGTTTGCCGTGGCGAAATAGAGGCCTGCACCAGGAGCGATATCGTGCACGATCTCCAACATCGCCGTCCCCTCGCTACGACCGCTACCGGCCTGCCCTGAAAGTACGGTTACCCCTGCAGGAAGATCGCCGGATGCCTGAAGGGAGGCGAGAGATTCCACACTGTCAGAGAGGATGCCAACGCGGACACCCGTACCATCAACGCCGTAGCTTGTACGCGCACTATCGGCACAATGCGTCACCACTCCCTGTGAAGTGTCGACTTTGTGGGTTGTCAGTTTATCAGATGGCTTAATGGATTTGACGGCTGTCTCTCCCGCCAAGATCTCCAGTTGCGCAATGGGGACGAGAGCGCGAATTGAGCTGTATCGCACATGGCTGTTAATCACTTGACCACCAAGGTGTTGAATGCGACGCAGCAGCCCATCACTCACTTCGGCCTTGATGTCCACAAGTGTAAGTCCTGCGGCGTCGACCTCCACGGCAGAGCGTATCTCGGGCAAACCTGCAGTGATTGGCCGTCCAAGCCGTTGTCTTGTCTCAAGAAGAAGCTTCGAACTAATTTTCCGCTGGACGGGAGTCCAAGAGTTCTTCTCTCGCCCCATTGCAGCAATCTGTTCCATCACCGTCGCCGAGGCAAATGCTTCGCCGTGCGCGGATGCAGCTTTCTGGGCCAGTGCTATATGGGGGAGTCCCAGGCCGGCAATCATAATCGTCCTCAGCATCACAATCGAACGCGGCCGGCTCGCTTTTCCAACTCGACAAAATAGGTCTGGGCGCCTCAGGGGTGACGCCTCAACAATCAAAGAAGGACTTAGTTGAGCCCATTGCGGGTGCGAGATAAGGAACACCGAAATCCCGCCCTTGACCATTGATATTGTCGTGGTGATGCTTGCCCAAGTCCTTGCGAGTAGATTTGCACTTTTCATTGTTCTTCTCCTTTTCTGCCTAGCTAGTCGGATGCAAAACGCCTTTCTTTCAAAAATAATTTGCAAATGATGCGCGAGCATTACCTGCTGTATACGAACAGGTTACGCGGGCTTTCATGGCGAGCGACAAACGGCCAGTTCGGGAATCGGCGGCGCAAGGAGGGCGCGCCTTCTCTATTCGGGGTGTTAATGCGAAGCAGAACCATGCCGCGCTGAAACCAAAAGGCTTGGTTGTTGGGCTGGCGACTGTCCAGACTACTTCATTGGCGACGATCCCGACGGCACAGCGGGATCCACGGGTGAAGCTACATCCAGGCTGGTTTCTCGACGCTGCTTGAATTGATTCCAACGAGCCACTGCGCAGTCTTTCTCCGCTGGACTGGAAGCCGCTTCGTAAGCACGCTTCAGCATGGCTTCTGAAGATTCCAACTGACCCATCTTTTCATAAACAGCAGCCAGTTGCCAGAAACGAGCCAACATCACCCTGGAGCCCGCTTCTTGTTGAACAAGATCCTTTAAAATCGCCTGGGCTTTCGTCAGATCGCCAAGCTTCTCATAAATCCCGGCGAGATAAGCTTCCGGGTCGGGATTGGCGGAGGCGACCTCGTGGGCCCAAGCGAGCGCCTTGTTGGTCGCGCCCATTTCCGCACAAAGGATGGCCAGGCGGGCCGCCAGGATCTGCCGCGAGGAGGGCTCCCTGGCCATAATGATTTCGTAGATATCCGCGGCGGCCTGCTTTTCCCCGGCCTGCTCGTGCTGCTGGGCCAGTGTTTTAAGCTGTGTCACGTCCAGGGCCACCCCATCGGCATCCTGACCGCGCCCGATCCTGCCCGTCACACCGACTAGAAGCGCCGCAAGATGGATAGCTTTTCGCCACGTGGCCACCGGAGCGCGCCCTGCCCAGCCGTGCCGTTTCATGATGCCCATGGCATTAGCCCACCTAGGGGGCGGGAGGATACAGCACAATGCGGTAGCAGCAGCCCTGAACCGCGTTGGTGTCCGTCCATGACATGGTGGTCTGGCCGGCCGACGCCGTCTGCGGGCCATGGACGCGGACCCAGTCGCCCGGCACCAGGGTGGCGGCTCGCTCCACGGCGTAGTCCCGGCCGGAGGCGGCCGGCCACGTGAGCGTGAAGCCTGTCGCCGCCGCCGCGGGCGCCTGATAGTACATGAACAAACTGGCGCCGTTGGTCGGATGGGTGTTAGCCCAATATTCTTCCTCATTGGATTGGCCGTCGCCGTCGGCATCGCCGCCGGGATCCACGGCCCCGGTGAAATACAAATCGCGCCAGGCATCCGGCAAACCGGCGCCCGAACTGTCCACGGGGACCATCCACACGGTCCCCCAGTTTGTAGAATTGCCCGCCGCGATACCAGCTCCCGCAATGCTCTTCACGGCATTGGAGTAGCCCGCCTTGGCCAGCGTCACGGCCCAGTTGACCGTGGCCACGCGCACCCCGCCGGGGAGCCCTCCGCCGACCTGCGAATACCAGTTGCTCGCGCTGGTCTGTCCAGCAATCCGTCCGCTGGTCGCCTGGAACGACAGGGCCGCTCCATCCAGCCATTCCCCGGTCCACGCGTCTCGCACCGTTCCCGTTATGCCAAAGCACGGCAGGAGCACGAATTGCGCGTAGTACGCCTTGCCCGGCGTGTTGGGCACGGTGACGTTCTGGGCCGCCGGGTAGCCCTGTACATAGTACCAGCCCGCAGGAACTCCGGTCAGCGTCACCGTGTGCGTCCCGTTGTCGGGACCCACGAAATCAACGGAATAGGCCCCATTGAATGGCAGGTCTGAACCCGCCATATGCGCCTTGACCCCGGTCGGCACGGCCCCCGCCGTCAGGCCGTTCATCGCCAGGACCAGCAGATGGTCGAAGGGCCCCCCGATATCTATCGTCAAGGCCAGTTCATAGCCTCCGGGTTCCGTGAAATTCGTTGAGCTCACCCTGGCGAAGTAGACCCCATTGCTCGGATACCATCCCCAGGACTCGCCCTGGTCCGGGTCCCACTGGTCCACGTGCTGGATCAAGGTCAAGGCCCCGTCATCGCCCTCCTGGTAAATATCCAGCACCGTGTCCACCGTGTTGGTCAAATGATCCGTCCGGATCGTGTGGAAGTAGTTGGTCTGGTCTCCCACGAAAAACACGGCCCAGTCCACATCGTTGGACACGTGAAGCGTTCGCGTCTGGGTCTCGCCGACGAGCAGGGGCTTCGCCTGTTCCGGCAGGTCGTCCGTTTCATATTCGTCGGCGTCCACGCCATTCCCCTCGCGCGTGCGGATCACGGCCTGCCGAGGCGACGAGATTTCGCCGCCCCGATCCCCGGCGTAGAAGGTGCAGGCGTATACCCCTGTCGCGGAAAAGCCGCTGTAATCCGTCTCGTATCGCTGCGTTCCAGCGTTCCACGCCAGGACCACCTCCACGACGCCGGTGCGGCCGTTGTATCCGGGTTCGGTGATCACACACCAGACGTTCGAGACGCCGTCCGCGTCCACCACGTCCTGCGCCCACAGCATGAACCGGTTGGTCCCGGTCAATTCCGTGTCCGGCGTCACGGCGCCAATGACGGGCGCATCATTGCCCGTTCGGAAAGCCGGCCCGATGTATCGCAGCTGGGCGATCAACCGGTCCTGGGATTTTTCATTCGCCAGGCCATTGCCGTTGTCGTCCAGCTGGGCCGTCTGCCCCCATGAACCCGAGGCCATCCAGACCGCCCGCCGCGCCTGGTCGAACGCCGTTCCGATGCTGCTGCCCTGGAACACCGCCCGCCAGAAGAAGCGCGAAAAGCTCAAGGCGCCCGCGCCTTCTCGCAGGCACGGCGCGCCGGCCCGCGTGCTGGCCAGATTGATCCGCTCCCGCTCCACCGGCGGCGCCAATTGCGGAATCCACGCCCCCGACCCGGCAAAGTCCATGATCACATTCACGGTCCGGTTGGAGGCCTGGAACAGGTCCAACGATTGATCCAACTGGGAGGCCGCCAACCACTCCCCCGAGTTCAGGCGCAGTTGGCTGTTGGCGCCCTGTCCCACGATGTAGACGGTCAGCCTATCCGCCGGTCCGCCCCAGTTGGTCGTGCCCGCCCAGTTGGTAATGGCATAGGAGATCGCGGAGAGGGAGGGCGAGGTGGCGACCTGCGAAGCCGCTTCGTGGCTCAAGTAACGCAGCCGGTTCGTCGCGAAACCCCGTTCCAGCAGGCTGTGCCAGGCATCGTTCGCCATGTTCCGGATGGACGCCCCGTCGGCCGCGTTGGTGGCGTCGCCGGCCACCAGGAGCACCCGCTCGTCGTAACTCGCCTGGTCCACGTAGCTCTGCCGCGGCAGGGACACGCTGCCCCAGATGTCCTTGGCGTAGTAGATGATCTTATAGGTTCCCTCTTCGCTGAACCCGTTGTAGTCCTGGTGGTAACGCCCGGGGTCGTTGGTGTAGACGAGGGCGAGTTCCGGTATGTCCTGCACCGGATCCGCCGCGTTGGTCGGATTGTGGCTGGGCGGCACCACCATGCACCAGACCCGCTCGATCGGATAGGACGACACGACATCGCGCGCCCACAGGTTTGCCGTCGTCCCGTCCATCAGCAGCTGGCGGCCGCACACCAGCCCGATCTGCGGAATATCCTTCCCCGCCACGAACGTCGCCCCCAGCCAGACATTGGTTCCCTCGGTTCCGCTCCCGTTGTCCGTGTAGGCCGGGCCCTGGTAGGTCAGCATGGCACTGCGCGCCTGTTCGTAGGCCCGCAGCACGTCGTAGCCGAGCATGATGCCGCCGAAGAAGGCGTCGGAAAAACTCACCAGCCCGCCCCCGATGAAATACGCCGGCTCGTTGGTCCCGGAGGAGGCGATCAGAATCCGCCTGGCGACCCCCGTGTAGCTCAACTGGTTGATCAGGGTCCCGGCATAGCAGCAATCCACCACCACCGTGACTTCCGTGGTGTAGGCGTTCTGGATGTCGTCCAGCCAGCCTTTCAGCGTTGTGCCCGGCAGCGTCTCCCCGGCATTGAGCCGGAAGTACCCGTTGGTGGAGGCCGCCTCGCCGTGATCCACAAGGTAGACAAAGAGTCTATGCGTATTGCCAGCCCAATTGGTGAAGGTCAGGCGCGCGTTGCCGAGGGTCGATTCAAGATCAATATCGTCGGCCGTTCCATTGCCGTCCACGTCGCGCCCAGGGACCGGGTTGAGGTACTGCACATGCTCCTTCCCGTAGCCCCGGTACAGCAACGTATTGAACGCATTGTTGGCCAGGTAGTCCGTCGCCGGCCACAACGGATCATCGGCGCCTTTGCGGCCCGCCACGATGATCGCCTTGCCCGCCGCCGCCACTTCCGCCGGGCTGATCACGTTCAAGTACGCGCGACCGAACATATTCCCGCCGTCCCAGGCCTCGACGATGTCCACGCAATCGGAAGTCGCGCCCGCCTGGTACGTCACGGACGTGGGGCTGGTCACCGTAATCGTTCCGCCGCTCGGCCGCTCGATCATGAACCAGGTGATGGGATTTGTTGAACCTTGTGCGGTCATCACCTGTGTGCTTTGCGCTACCAATGTCTTTCGTGGAGGACTGACCACCAGTTGCGGATAAAGAATAACCTCGCCGTTGGGGACGGAGGTGACTCGGCCCATGTTGTTGGTGACGAAGTACAGGTCGTTTGAAATAGCCCGGCCCTGGAGGCCGGCCCCCCAGCAAAGAAGCGCTAAAGCTGCCAGTACTTTTTTCATACATCCCCCTCGCAGGACTGGGCTCATTGTATTCACAGCCATGTCAAATCGACACATGAATCCGGCACCCGCATGTGGCCAATCAAGGCCATCTCCGCAACCTCTTCCGACCTAGCTCACGGCTCGTTTGTGCTCACAAACCCATCCAGATTGAAATCCCCGGCCAGATAACCCGTCTGTCCTTCCTGCCCCTCGCACATTGCCTTGTCCACCGCCGTGATCTTCCCATCCCCATCCGCATCGCCCGCGATCATCCCCCACGCGCCCGGCTCCAGTTCAACCGCGCCATTAGTTCCGGCATAATACTGGTCCGAACTGCTCGTGAAATCGAACGAGATTTGCTGGTTAGTGAAAATAATGGGTTGGGCGGACATGGCGGAAAGATGGTTGCGGTGGGAGACGACCAAGTAATTGGTCGTCAGCGGCGAGACCTCGATCAGTAGATTTGTATCGCCCTGATCCGAAAGAATCCTGCCATCATTTCGGAGGAACAGCGATCGAGCGTAAACAGGATTATTGGTAATGCCCGGCCGAACCTGCAACATAATCCAATCCGTGACATTGGACGGTATGTTTCCAACTGTCCGCGCATCGGCCACATAAGGAGAAGTTGGTGGAACATTGCTGCTCAACAATGTCGCCATCAAGTGGGCATTCGTGTCATACGGCCCCTGGAGAACCGCCTTCAGATTTCCGTCGAAATGAAATTCATACGCCCCCATGTCCACTGTTCCATTGACACTGCGCGGGCTGCCATCTAAATCACAGGCCCCAACCATCCACTGCTGGTTCTGGCCCCGATCGACACACGGAGAATTTGCAGCCAGATGAAAATCATTTGATGCTCTGAAATGGGGGGTATCCGTGATGTTTCCCGTCCCAGACGGCATCGGCGTTGTACAACTGTATTGAATAGTTCCCTGCACATAGTTTCCGCCAGTGTTGTTAAATATGATGCAATTGTTCGCCGAGCCCTGAAGCGTCCCGCCTGCGCTTGCGGCTCGATTGCCCACAACCGTGCAGTTGAAGAGAGTGCTTTGGAATGCCCCACCACCCGAGTCCGTGGCCGAATTGCCCAACAGTGTGCAGTTGAACAGGATACTTTGTATAACACCACCCCCTTCGCGGGCCGCGTTATCAACGAGAATGCAGCCGTCGAGCATGCTTTGATATGCGCCCCCTGCTTCGCCGGTGGCGGAGTTGTTCGAAAGAATGCAGCTATGGAGAAAGCTAACGTAGGTGCCGCCGGCGCCGCTCGCGGAATTTCCAGAAACAGTGCAATTGAACAAAGATCCCTGCGCCACCCCACCACCCGCCGAAGAAGCCGAATTGCCCGTTATCACGCAATTGGACACCACGGCCTGACTCTCGCACCACACGCCCCCGCCGCATCGCTCCGTGCGTTCATCCGTCATTGCCATTGTGCAACCACCTGTCAGGGAGAACCCCGCCAATTCAGCGTTTCGGCCGACGTACGCACAGCGCACCGCTCCATTGCCGATCGGGCCCCTCCCCCGGATGAACGTTACCAACGGTCCGTTCACGCTTCGCACAACGACCGGTTTATCGATGACAACCCGGTTGGTCATGTCTCCGTTTATTACGCGACCACCGGTATCATAAAGCCCGTTGGTCACCAGAATGGTTGCCCCTGGAACCGTGGCTGCATCGACCGCCTCTTGAATGGTGGTCGCTGCTGTGTGCCATGATGTGAAGGGGGAGTCGGGGAAAGTATTCGACTGGTTGACATAGTGTACAGGCGCAAGCACCACGTTGACCGTTGCCGAAGCCGAATTGCCAGCAGGATAACTTTCGTTGATCGCCTTCAGGATTACCACATACGTTCCGGTCGAAGCCCACGAGTGGTTAATTATGGGTCTATTGCTGACCACACCGTCCATCCCAAGAATCCACCAACTCTCTGCGGGATGGCCTTCTATCTGCGCAGTGAATTCAACCGGGAACCCCACCGCGAAGTTTGTATATTTTGCCATGATGGCGACGGATATATCGCCTGTCACGGAGCCGGATCGTTCATCACAACCCATGGAGGGAGGAGTAGCCCATGATTCACCATCTATATCCACACCGCTGGCATACGCAGCGCTACCTCGGCCGATACACGGCGATGCGCCACCAAGGCGCCAGGCGCTGGCAAGCAGGGGATCGCAGCCTAGGTTGCCCTCGCCTGGCGGGATCGGCATGGTGCAACAGTAGTTGAGTGTGCCTCCATTCCAGTTGGCCCCGCTAGCTGCGGAGTTGAACCAGATAATGCAGTTTCGAAGCCGGCCCGACTCAGTTCCACCACCGCCCAATCGCGCACAGTTTGCGAAGAGGGTGCAGTTGTTCAGTTCACCTTGCGATGATCCACCGCCCCAGTTAGCGGAGTTATCGGTCAGTGAACAATTATACAACTCCCCCCCGAACGATCCACCACCGACATCGGCATAGTTCCTGGAAAGTATGCAGTTGTAGAGCGCTCCGCCCAAGGTTCCACCCCCACCCTCGGAGGAATTGCCGGTGACTGTACAGTTGGAGAGCGAGCAGAAGTAGGCACCGCCGCCGTTCGCGAATGAGGAATTCGATGAAACGGTGGAGTCATGCAGCGCACTTTTATACGCTCCGCCGCCCCACCAACCTGCGTAATTCCCATCGACTGTGCAGTTGTGGAGCGAGCCTTGGTATACCCCACCACCGTGTGAGGCCGCAGAGTTTCCGGTGATCACGCAATTCGATATTTCACCGCCCGGTTCGCACCATAAGCCACCACCGCTTTGCGAAATAAATTCGTCACCGCTTGACCATGTCGCGCCGTTCGTCAACGTAAATCCCACTAGACTCGCATGGGCACCCACATAGGCGCACCGCACAGCATTGCTCCCAACGGGGCCCGCGCCCTGAAGGATGGTTACGGTGGGGCCGTTGATGCTTTGAACCGTCACCGCATTGGTAATCATCACACGGTTGGTCATGGCTCCATATACCACCCGCCCCCCGGTTGCATACACCCCATTGCTCACCAGTACTTCGTCACCATCAGAAGCCGCATCAATCGCATCCTGGATATTCGTCGCGGCAAAAACCCAGTTCGTGAACGGCGTCTGGTGCAGCCCGTTGGTGGAGACATAGTGCGTATCCGCCGATGCGGCAGTGATCAATAACCGGCAAATTATCACCGCTGAAAACAGCAGCTTTTCGCAATTATTCATTCGTCGTCACCACACCATCCAAATTGAAATCACCGGCGAGATAGCCTGTTCGTCCGACTTGCGATGTACAAACGGATCGGTCAACGGCCGTGATCTTCCCGTCCCCGTCCGCGTCGCCGGCGATCATGCCCCAGGCGCCGGGCGTGACTTCCACGAGGCTGTTCGTTCCGTCTCGCGCCTTTTCGGGGCCTGTGGTGAAATCATAGAAAACAGTGGCGTTGGTGTAATCCAGCGGCTGCGCGGACATGACGGATAGATGGTTCCGATGCTTGATCGTGAGGAAGTAGGAGCCGGGAGACGCTTCCAGATGAAGACCTGCACCCCCTTGGTCGCTAAGGACTGTGCCGTCGCAGCGCAATATCGCCTGTTCCGCGGCCATCGACACGCCTGACTGGGGATCCAAGAGTTCAACCAGAATCCAGTCCGTTGCATTCGAAGGCATTTCACCGCGAGGTATCTGGGTTGCGGCATAGAGTGAATGCATCGGCACGTAACCAAGTCGAGCCAGGTCGGTTCGCATGTCACCGGAAAATGGCCCTGATGCTCCCGCCAATTTCACGCGGATGTCGGTTTCCATGACGTACTCATAAGCTCCAATATCCGGCCGATGAAACACACGTGGCCGGCCGTCGTAATCGGACAACCCCTCAATCCCCTCAAAAAATACGCCCGCATCAACGCAGGACGAATGCCACGCGAGATGATAATCACCACCGGTGTCATCAGCGAACTCCGGCGGGGAGGATATGTTGCCCGCATCGGCGGGATGTGGCGTGGTGCAAGAGCCCGAGAAGGTGCTGGCAGAGTATCTGTTGGTCGTGTAATTGTGTCCCCACTGGGCCTGCGAAGCTGTGTTGTAATAGACAATGGAGTTCACAACCCGACAATTGTCCACGCCGCCAATCAAGGCGGCCGAATTGCTGATCACCGTACACCCATAAAGGCTACTTCTGTACGCGCCGCCGCCAGAGGCTGAAATGCCCTTGTCTTCGTATCCGGTGAAGGCTCGATTGTTCCTGACGATGCAGTTGAAGAGCTGGCTGCTGCCCGCGCCTCCGCCCCCGTCTTCCGCAAGGTTATCTTCTATCCAACAGCGGTGAAGCATGGCCTGGTTGACGCCACCGCCATATCCGCTGCCGTCGAAGATGACACCCCAGATAACGTAATTCAGGGCACGGTTCCCGAAGAATCCACAATTGTAGTACTCGCCGAAGTGGGCGCCGCCCGCGGTCCGTGCGGAGTTACCCGTGATGATACAATTAGTAACAATCCCCCCGGAAGCAAAGATGCCGCCGCCCGACTTGTCGGCGGCGATCACACCATCCGTAAAACGCGTGTGACCATTGGTGATTGTAAATCCGTCGAGGCGGCCCTGATTGGACAGAAAAACACCCCGCATGGCATTGCTCCCCAACGGCCCTGCGCCCACAATGAAAGTCGAATCCGGCCCGTTCACGCTTCGCAACGCTACACCATTGGTGATCACCACCCGGTTCGACAATATGCCCTGCGGCGTAATCGCGCCGCCAGCGTTATAAATGCCGTCGGTTACCAGCACGAGACTGCCAGGGATCGCAGCGTTCACTGCCGACTGAATCGTTGTCGCGGCAGTGGTCCAGTTGGTAAAGGGATATGCGGGTGAAGGCGAATGCACATTAACGTAATGGACAGGGTGATCCACCACCATAATCGTCGCGGCGGCCGTGACTCCGGTTGGGTGGTTCAGATTGTAGGCCGTGACGGATACGGTGTATAGCCCTCCGCTTGACCAGGCATGGCTGGCATGCAGATAGTTTGTTAGCCGCACGCCGTCACCGAAATCCCAGAGATTTGAGGCCACGGCGGAGAGGGTGTCCGCACGAAAGACAACCGCAAAATCCGTTGCCGCCTGCGCGAATTCTCCGATAACGGACAGGATGACAGAGCCCGTTAGATTCGCAGGATACAACTCGTCACAACCCATGGCCGGAGGGATGCGCCACGGCTCCCCATCCAGATCCGCGCCCACCATGTACTCCTCGCTGCCGGCACCCAGGCAAGGGGAGGAGGAGGCCAGGCGGAAGGGAGTAACGAGGTGAGGCGCCGCGCTCATATTCCCCGACGCCGAAATCGCGGGTGTGGTGCATGAGTAGGCGGTATCACCACCTTCGTGATTCGGCTGGACGGGCGCATCGTTGTCGTAAATGATGCAATTGCGCGACCATGAAAACCGAACCCCGCCCCCGGAGCCGCTCGCTGTATTGGCCACAATGCTGCAGTTCCAGTTCGACGAACTCTGAGTCCCTCCGCCCCACTGCGCCTGGTTGTTATAGACCGCGCAACTGAAGAGGGATCCGCCGCTTGCGCCACCACCAGTGCCTGTAGCAACATTGTGCTCCAGTCGGCAGGAATACAGGCGCGCTGCTCCTGCGCCGCCCCCATATTGGGCAATGTTGGAGGACAGAACACTGGCATGCACCTCACAATCTTCCCCCACACCTCCTCCAGCCAGCGCGCTGTTATTGGCAATCTGGCTGCGAAAGATTGTTGCGCCGTAAACCCCTCCACCATATGAAATTGCGGTGTTCCCTCGAAGCTCACTGTCATAGATGGTTCCACCTATTGCTCCGCCACCGGAGTTCGTGGCCAGGTTTCCAATAACGCGGCAGTTGTAAAGAGTGCAACTCCTGGCGCCGCCTCCCCACGCTGCTGTATTCGCCTCGATAGTGCAGTTGGACAGGACGCTGTAGATTGCGCCGCCGCCCCATTTCCCGGCTGTGTTTCCCTTGAGCCAGCAGTCGTAGAGCATGCCACCGTGGACCCCTCCTCCATAATCATTAGCATGGCTGGAAGCGACAATGCAGTTTGAGAGAACCCCGCTCTCAATATAGGCGCCGCCACCAGCGGTTCCAAACATAGTGGCGGTATGCCCATTGGTGAGGGTGAATCCCGAAACCAGCGCGCCGGGATGGTTCAGGTACAAGCAACGCACAGCCGAAGTCCCCAGCGGTCCTTGTCCCACGATCGCGGCAGCGGACGGCCCATTGACACTGGCGACGGTTATGCTTTGCGTTACGATGACTCGATTGACCGGGCTGACTCCAGGGAGCGTCCGCCCCCCTGCGACATACATGCCATTGCTGACTAGTACAGTGTCGCCATCGGAAGCCTCGTCGATGGCGGCCTGGATACTATTCGCCGCGCCGGGCCAGTTGGTGAACGGTGGAAGAGGGGTCGGGTTGTAGAGGTCAACGTAATGGGTGTCGGCATAAAGAGTAAGCATTGACCCCCGAGCCGTCATCAGCAACATTGCAAACCACAGAATTCTCGGCCCAGAACTGGAACGATGAACACTCGACTGTGGGCTAATCCTCATCCGTCACGACCCCATCCAAGGTGAAATCACCAGCCAAGTAGCCAGCCTGCGCCCGTTGCGACTCACATATCGATCTGTCCGCGGCCGTAATCTTTCCATCCCCATCCGCATCCCCGGCCATCATCCCCCACACGCCGGGCTCTAGTTGCGCGGCAGCGTTGGTCCCGCCGTAGTACTGGCCCGATCCGGTGGTGAACGAGTATTGTACCGCCTGGTTCGTGAAAACGATGGGCTGGGCCGACATGGCGGACAGGTGATTTCGGTGGCTGATGACCAGGTAGTTCGTTGTCCCTGGCGACACCTCGATGATGATATTCGTTTCGCCTGCCGCATTGATAATCCGTCCATCGTTTCTCAGAAAGGCGCTTTCGGAGAAGATCGCCGAATTGCTCGGGTCGGAACGCATCTCCAGCAAAACCCAATCGGTCACATTGGACGGAATCTGCAAAACGGCGCGCGGATCTCCGGCATACGGAGCGGAAAAGGGCATATTGCTCGGCAGGATTACCTTCATGGTGTGCAAGGTTGTGCAGTAAGGGCCCTGCAGAAATGCCTGCAAAGTGGCATTATAATGGAACTCATAAGCTCCCATATCGACCTTGCCATTGATGATCCGCGATACCCCAGCTAAATCCCTTGTCTCGGCCATGCCTTCCTGATTCACGCCCGCATCGATGCAGGGAGAATTCGCCGTAAGTTCAAATTGGTCTGTAAGCTTGGGGTCGCTAGTTATGTTACTGCATGCGGCCAACGCAGGAATTGTGCAACTGTTATTGATTCTGATGAACACGGAATCGTTGTGATTTGAGCCTGTCGGTGCAGCATTGGAGTAGACAATGCAATTGTTCAGTTCCCCATCATATACCCCGCCACCTTCACTTGAAGCGGTATTGCCAACCACGGTACAGTTGTTTAAACTGCACAAGTACGCGCCCCCTCCTGTGCGGGCAGAATTGTGAACAAGTAAACAATTATTTAGTGTTCCATAGAGAGCGCCGCCCCCCTGGTCCCCTGAATAGTTCTCGCTCAGTATACACCTATTCAGCGTGCCACCACCTGAGCCGCCACCACCAAACCATCCTACGAGGCCTCCAAGCGCCATGTTTCCCGTTAGGAGGCAATCGTTTATGGTTCCGCCATCGCAGCCTCCGTCAAAATACGCCGTGTTCCCGGCCACAATGCAATTGGATACAATGCTGCCCGCTTCACACCATACACCCCCGCCTCGATAGTCGCTGGGATAGTCGCCTTCGGTGCGTGTTGAGCCGTTCGTTAGCGTGAAGCCCGACATGATAGCATGCGCCCCCAAATAGGCACACCGCACCGCCGAATTACCATTAGTCGTGAATGGATCATGCGCCCCTTGTATGACAGTCACGGCCGGACCATTAACGCTTTGCAGCGTGATGCGTTTGATTACGACCACGCGATTGGTCAAAGCCCCATAGATCATCCGGCCACCCGTTGCGTAGATGCCATTTGTTACAAGGACCAATGCGCCAATCTGAGAAACAGCATCAATGGCGTCCTGAATATTGGTTGCAGCAGTCTCCCAAGATTCAAACGGCGCCGAAGGGGTCTCGCTGTTGAGGTTCACATAGTGAACCATACGACTCGCAACATGAACTGAAACGCCGGCAGCAACCCCTGATGGCTTGCTTTCATTATAAACACGAAATACCACTTCGTAGTCGGCAGTAGAGGTGAAAACATGCTCGGCATACACTTGATTGCTAGACACCACCCCATCGCCCCATTCCCACACACTAGCCGTTGTCCGACCGACAGCATCTGCTCGGAACTGCACAGGTATCCCGACCGCAACATTGGTATAGGAAGCCCATATGCTGACATTCAACGCCCCGGTGATGGAGCCAATATGCAATTCATCGCACCCCATCGACGGGGGGCTTAGCCAAGGCTCTCTATCGATGTCATATCCTGATGCGTACAAGCTGCTGCCGGCGCCCTTGCAAGGCGATGCCAATGCCAAATGAGACGCGCTTGCCAAGCCAGGTTCACGACTAATGTTCCCGGGGCCGCTCGGCAGCGGCGCAGAACAACTGTGCTCAAACGTCGAACCGCCATGATTGGGCCCCGAGGGAGCATCATTGTAATATACAATGCAGTTGTACAGACGATCCCCATGCGATCCCCCATCATATTCAGCGGAATTCCCGACCACCGTGCAATTGTTCAGAGTGCATTCATAAGAGCCGCCACCTAGAAACGCCGTATTTCCGCTAAGAAAGCAATTGCATAATGTGCTTTCACTGGCAGCACCGCCATAGTCGGCGCGATTCCCCGACAGCATGCAGTTTTGTAAGACGCTTCCATCGGCGCCACCCCCATTACTTCCATAGAGGCCGTCCGAGGCCCAATTTCCATCGAATGCACTGGCAAGCACCGCGCTCCCATACACTCCCCCGCCATAGCTCGCTCTGTTCGACGTGATTGCGCAATGGATTAAAGTGCCGCCATAACTCCCGCCGCCAATACCGGCGGCCGAATTCCCTTTTAACACGCAATTGGATATCACCGCGTTTGTGCTTTGGCAAAAAGCGCCACTACCGTACGCATTATCATCAGCGCCAATCGATGTCCTCGTCGAGCCTCCTTCGATTGTAAAGCCCACAATGATCGAGCCGTCTACCATCCAGACACCGCGCACAGCAGCATCGCCATATCCATCACTACTTGGATCTTTTGATCCCATAATGATTGTGTGTTCGGGACCTCCTACAGCCTGCAGAGTGATGGGCTTGTCAATTATCACGCGATTGGTCAGCACATGCTCACCGCCCGCCTCCCGTCCACCTAAGTTGTAAATCCCGTTGCTCACCAAAATCATGTCGCCATCTGTTGCCGCATCGACTGCATCCTGGATAGTGCGTGCAGCGATCATCCAGTTCGTGAACGGCGTCTGGTGAAGGCCGTTGGTCGAGACGTAAAGCGTGTCGGCTGATGCCGCAGTGATCAGATACATGCAGATTATCACCGCCGAAAACAGCAGCTTTTCGCCATTATTCATTTGTCGTAAACAATACCATCCAAATCAAAATCGCCGCCGAGATAACCGGTCCTCCCGACCTGCGACGTGCAAATCGATCGGTCAACCGCCGTGATTTTTCCATCCCCATCCGCATCCCCGGCCATCAGGCCCCAGACTCCGGGTTCCAGTTGCGCGGCGGCGTTGGTCCCGCCGTAGTACTGGCCCGCTCCGGTGGTGAACGAGTATTGCACCGCCTGGTTCGTGAACACAATGGGCGCGGCCGACAGGGCCGAGAGATGGTTGCGATGGCTGATCGCCAGGTAGTTGGTCGTCCCCGGCGACACCTCGACAACCAGGCTGGTCTCGCCGGCGGAGGACACCACGGCGCCATCGCTGCGCAAGAAGGCGCTGCGGGTAAATGTGGGCGCGTTGGTGAGCCCCGGGCGCGCCTGGACCAGCACCCAATCCACTACATTGGATGGAATTTCCGTAACGGCGGCGGGGTCGGCGGCATAGGGCGAGGCAAACGGAAGGTTGCTCGCCAGGGCTGTGGTCATGGCGTCCAGGTTCGAGCTGTACGGCCCCTGGAGGAACACCCGCAGGGCGGCGCCGAAATGGAATTCATAGGCCCCCAGGTCAATCCGTCCGTTCACAATGCGGGGGGCGCCTTCCACGTCGATCGCGACTTCCCGCCAGGACTGGTTCATGCCCCGGTCGATGCAGGGCGACCAGGGCTGCAGCCGATAGGTGTGCGCCGGCCCGTCCGCGAAGCCGGGCGCGGAGGACTGGTTTTCCGTTCCGTTGGTCGGCATCGGTGTCGTGCACGAGTAGAAAAAAGCCGTGCCGCTGTAATTGGAGGCGCCCCACGCGTCCATGTTGTCGACGACAATCGAGTTTTCCGCCTCGCCCAGCAGCGTCCCGCCGGCCAGGAGGGCCGCCCTGTTCCCGGCAACCGTGCAGTTGCGAAGGATGCCCGCGCACGCCCCGCCCCCCGCCGATGCGTGGTTGCTGAAAACGACCGAGTCCGAAATACGCACATTGAACACGCCGCCCCCGTAGTTGGTCGCGGTGTTGCGGAAGATCATGCACCGCTCGGCGGTCCCCTCGCTGCAGCCGCCTCCCCAACCGGCCGAGTTGTCATGGACGAGGCAATCGCGCAGCATGCTGCCGAATGCGCCGCCCCCGAATTGCGCGGCCGTGTTGCTGCCGATTGTGCATCCGGCCAGCGTGCCCCCGAAGCTCCCCCCGCCATCGTGCGCGGCATTTCCCGCGATCAGGCAATTCGACACCGTTCCGCCGCCGTCGCAGAAGACCCCGCCGCCCGCCAGTTCGCCATCCCCCAGCGCGCCCTCCGCGCGGGTGTGGCCTTCCGTCAGCGTGACACCTTCCAGCACGGCGCCGGCCGTGAGGTAGGCGCACCGTATTGCGCTGGTTCCCAGGGGCCCCTGCCCCCTGATGACCGTCGCCCATGGCGTCGGATCCAGGGCCCGAACCGTCATCGGCTTGTCGATCCCGAAGCGGCACCGCATGAGCGCCGTCAGGTAGCTCCCCTGCTCGTAGACGCCCGTCGCCAGCATGGTGACACCGCCCGCCACCTGCACGGCGTCCACCGCCGCCTGGATGGACGTGGCGGCCGACGCCCAGTTCGTGTAGGGGGGAAGGTGCCCGCCCCTCGGAGAGGCGTAGTTGGTGAAGCCGGCCAAAATGGCGACCGTCGTCGTCGCGCAGCATGCCGCGCCCGTGTTCCAGGCGCGAAGGACCACCGGGAAGGTTCCGGTGACACTCCAATTCCGCGCGACCACCGGCGCGCCGGGCAACGAACTGCCGGCCAGGATCCATTCGTATCCCTCGGCGCGCCCCGCGATGACGGAGCGGAAGCGTAGTTCATAGCCCGTTATCGCCTGCGTAGATACCGCGGAGATCGCGACGGACAGGGCCCCGGTGATGCCGCCGGACCAGACCTCATCGCATCCCATGTCCACGCGTGAACCTTCGATGCGGCCCTCTCCGTCGCAATCCGCGTCGCCCGCGACCAGGCCATTGTCTCCGGCATCGATGCAGGGCGAAGTCGACACGAGATGGGGATTGTCGAAGCTCAAGATGCCGGGCTCGTCGGAGATGTTGCCGTCGCCCGGCGGCAGCGGCAGGGTGCAGCAGTACGAGAGCGTCCCCGGCTGCCAGTTCGGGTCCGAACTGGCGACGTTGTAATAGACGATGCTGTTGGCGATGGTCCCCGCGCTGATGCCGCCGCCGGCATGGAATGCGCGGTTGTTGACCACCGTGCAGTTTTCGACCCGGCTGCTGCAGGCGCCGCCCCCGGTATTGGCTTCGTTGCCGCAGAGCATGCTGTCCCGCACGGCGCCGCCATACACGCCGCCGCCATAGCCGGCCACGTTGCTGGAGATGACGCAGAGGCGCACGAGGCCGCCGGTTTCGCACCAGGCGCCGCCGCCGCTCAATTCGTGATGCCGATCTCCCGTTATATGGGTCCCCCCGCCGGCCAGGGTGAAGCCCTCCAGCGTTGCATTACTGCCCACGTAGACGCAACGGACGCTGTTGCTGCCGAGCGAGGCCCCCCGGCCCGCAATGGCGGCGGACTGGGCGCCGTTGACGCTGCGGACCACGATGGGCTTGTCGATGGCTACCCGGTTGGTCATGGTCCCAAAGACCGCGCGGCCGCCCTGGGTATAGACGCCGTCGGCGACCAGCACGGTGTCGCCCGGCGCCGCCTCGTCGACGGCGTCCTGAATGCTCGACGCCGCGTGCGCCCAATTGGTGTAGGGAGCCAGCGGCGCGGACCCGCTGGCGCTGACAAAGTGCGTGTCGGCCAGCGCCGCACAGGGGATTAGCAAGCAACCAGCTAAACACGTCGCCCGCGCCGACGCGGCGGCTCCAAGCTGTCGAACACTTTTCATCGTTTTCTTGTCGATGGATTCACGAAGAAAACCTTCTATTCACCAGCCCGGGGGCCTCTCTTCGCGCGCACGCGGCCAACTCCTGTTGGTCAGGATGTCGGGAGCCTAGGGATAGTCCAAGCCGGGGGTCTCAATCTGCACGGCATCTTCCAGGAACGGCGTGCCTATGGTCCAATCCTGAACGAATGTAAGCTCTTTCACACGCAAACGATCAAAATCCGCGGGAGCCATGGTGCTGAAGTCAATGCTGTAGTTTCGAAATCCCTCTTCCAGAAGCACGACAACCTGCCCCATGTGTTCATCTCCATCCCTATACGTCACTCGCATTCGCGCTCCTGCTGTGCCCTTGGCTGCAAACGTGTAGATGGCTGGGAGGCGAAAGAGGAGCACCCCCCCGCGATGGATTGCAACGTATGCAAACGCGCCGGGATCCGCAGTCAGATCATATTCATAGCGGAATCCGCGCGCTTCCGGCATGCCCGTGGCGACGATAATTCCGTTCGACCCTTCCTCGCTCGTATTCCCTCCGTCTGGCACCCATGCCGGGTAGTACGAGCCGAATGACGACAGCGCGTTGGTGTCGTAGGCCGTCCCGGACAGCAGAATATTCGACTTCTGGTCGTATGGAACTCCCTTCGTCCGGACATTCACCAACCCGCTCGCCCGGGACCAGCCGGCCACCGCGCCGTCTACCACAACCGCGATGGCTCGGATGTGCCCCGGATCGAAGCCGCTGCCGCCGGCCGCGAGCAGTTCGGCCGCCGGCACCCTGTAATTCCGTTCATTACGGCTTAATGCGCCGAGTATGACCACCGCCTTCCGGCCGCCCGTATCCGTGGCCTCCAGTTTGACTTCGGTTGTGCCGGACGCGGACAAGCCGAGCACAATGCCATTGACGGACGCATCGAACGGGGTCCCGTCGAACCACAGCATGCCGCCGGCCCAATCGGTATTAGCCCTGGAACTTCCATTGGCCAGGTTGAACCGGAATTCAAACCGCTCGGAAGACAGCAGGTCCAGAGCCGTCAGCGTGTACGCGCCGCCGGGATGCAGCCGGTACAGCAGGGGCTGCAGGGCCGTGAAGTCCGTCACCGCGTCGGAGGTCCAATGCTCGTTGGTCTCGCCGCCGCCCGCCGCCCCGGAGATCGGAAGCTGAACGCGCAGCCGGTAGAAGCGGTTGGTCTCCCGGTCATGATCGAGAAGCCAGATGGTGCCGTCGCCAGACGGTTGCACGGAGAACCAGTTCGACCAGGTTCCGGAAACCAGGGAGTCCTGCACGTCGAAGTGATAGCGGCGCAGACGCGACCCCTCGCAGAAGACGGCCGCGTTGGGGCCGGCCGTGGCCACTCCCACCAGGGGCAGCGAGTCCGGGTCGCGCGGGTCCGTGTCGGCCCAGTATTCCTGCTCCAGCGTATAGCCGTCGCCGTCCTCGTCCGAACCGGGGGCCGCGTTGGTGGGCGCGCCGTAGCGCCCTTCTTCCCAGGCGTCCGGGATCGTGTTGGCATTCGTGTCCACCCCGCGCACGTCCACGGCCAGCGGCGTGCCGGCGCCGCTGGTCTCGCGCCAACGGACGTCCACGAGGCCCTCCACGTAGACGGACACATCCGAAGTCCGCGCCCCGGACCCGATGGCGGCCCATTGCACGCGCAGCACCACTTCGTCCATGGAGTCCGAGAGATCCTGCGTCTGGAGGGCCGCGATCCGGGTATAGCCCTTGGAGAACGAGGCCGCGTCGGCCTGGAAATAGGAATAGAAGGGCGTGCTCGGGCTGGGCGTAACGTCGAGGATGCGCAGCACATCGGGCTCGTAGACGAGAACGATCTGGAACGCGCCCGGGTTCCGGTCCGGCGCCCGGATGCGCAGGTCCGTGGTGAATTCCCAATTGGTGGCCGCGTAGACGGGATTGGGTTCGAACAGGAACTCCGTGGGGCCGGCCCAGGCGCCGTCCGTGCCCGCGGCGAGAAACGCGACCGCGAAGGCCGCGCCAGCGCGGCAGCGAGAAAGGATGCTCATACGGCCCCCCTTATCCCGGCGCCGTTGTCCGGGCAGGCCGCCCGCGCGGGCCTGGAGGTCCAGTACACGAGCGCGCTGCCGAACAGGAAACTGAAGAGGATCGGGCTGGAATAGAGCGTCCACCGGGAATCCAGGGCCAGGCTGCCGGCCAACAGGGCCGCGCCGAAAGCCGTGCTCGGCAGCATGGCGCGGAAACATTCCGCGAACGTCCGTTCCGGCACGGCCTCCTTGCGCATCGGCCGCCAGCTTCGCGCGGTCCAGGGCGCCAGCAGGATGAAGATGGAGTCGTAGAACAGGTTGTTCAAGAGCACGGCCGTGCCGGTCGCGGCATCCCGCAACACCAGCAGCGCCTCGCGGAGGCCGCGCGCGAAGCGCTGTTTGTAGGCCCACATGAGGCCCACGGTGGCCACCGAGATACCCCCCATTTCGAAATCCAGCGCCGCCGACCCGCCCAGGAACACGGCCTGTGTTTTCAGCAGCGGGCCCGCCAAGCTGTTGTGGGCCAGCAGGCCCAGGAGCACCCAGAGCAGGAACACGGGCTGCACGATGTAGATGTAGTTGGCCAGGGCGAGATGAAACCGCGTGCCGAGCGTAAGCCGGCGGCGGAACAGCAGGGGCCAGGCCTCCAGGGTGCCCACGATCCATCGCCGGCTCCGCCGGCGGAACTCGAGATAGTCGGCCGGGAACATTTCGTGCGTATGCACGTCGGAGCAGAAGGCGATGCCCCACCCCGCGCGGTCGATGGCCGCCGTGTCCCACAGATCGTGGCTGAGCACGGCGGCCGGCACGCGCAGCCGGGCGAACGGGGCGCGCCGGATGAGCGCGCCGTGGCCATAGTAGGGCGACTGGCCGAAGAGGGCGAAGTTCACCTCGCAGAAGGCCTTCTGCACGATGTTCTGACCCGGCTCAAGAAAACGGGCAAACCGCGTCCGGCTGCCCGCGATCTGCAGGTGGGATTGGAACACCATGAACCGGCGATTGGCCGGATGCTCCGCCTTGGCCACCAGCCGGGCGACGGCGCCGGGATAGAGAATGGAGTCGGCGTCGCAGACAATGAAATAGTCGTATTCGCGGTGGGCGCGCGCCCATTGCGCGATGGCCACATGCTTCCGGCCGAGGGGGTTGGAGCCCGGTCGGTAATGGTGCGCGCGATGCGGCCCGAACTCCTCGCGCAGCGCCCGAACGACGCGCTCCTCGCTCCGCCGCAGCGCCTCGTCGTCGGAATTCGATATCAGCCACAGCTCGTTGAGCGGGCCGTCGTTGCCGGCCATCGTTTGCCGCATACGCCCGGCGAAATCGCCGGGTTCGTTCTTGACGACATACAGGATGGCGGTGCGGACGGCGCGGACCGGCTCCGCCTCCGGCAGGCGGCGGGCGCGCAGCCGGATCGAGACGAGGCAAACCACCACGAGGTAGCACAGATTCAGCGCGACGAAAAAGAAGCCGACGATCCACAGGGCGCCGATCAGCGGGCTCCCCTGCCGCCATTCGAGCATTCCGGCCAGCAGGATGGTCAGCAACAAGGCCAGCCATCCGATGGCTCCCAAATACAACGAATCGCGCCTCATCATGCCCCTCGTCTGCACGCGTTTTATCGGAAGCCCACGTCGTCCACCCACAGGCTTCCCGACATCCGATCCCACTCGAACGTCATTTCCATGTTTTCCACATGGGTCAAATCAATGCCGCGGGCGGCGAAATCGGCCAGGGGCAGGCAAACCACGGCCCAGCCCGTGCTGATGCCGCTGTATTTTTCGACATCCAGGCCGCGCTTCACCACGCCGTCGCCCAGGTACACGTTGGGCTTCTCTCCGCCCTCCTGGCCGCGCAGCCGCATCTCGAGGACCTGGTATCCGGACAGGTCCAGCCCGCCCAGCCGGGCGCCCCAACCGCAGTACGAGAACCCATCCGGCCCCAGATCGAGCCCGATGCTGCCGCCATACGCCACCATAAGGCTGCGGCCCTGGTCGTCTCCCGCCCGGGCGGCGATGGAACTGCAGCGAATGCCGGCCGCCCCGTTTTCAAACGTGTAGCACCGCCCCCCCATCAGGTTCCGCTCCCAAGCCGCGCCCTCGAAATCGGCCACCGCCAGTTCAGGAGCGGGCGAAGAGTCCTGCGGCTCGAACCGCACGTTGTCCAGCAGCACCCGTCCCTTTCGGACCTCCTGCCGATCGGAAAAGCCAAAAGCCACGACGGCCACGCGTTCGATATCCACCGATTCGGAGAATCCTTGCAGCGGGATGCGCGCCCTGGACCATCCGTCCCCGCCCGCGCTCGAGACATACCGGCCCATGGAAATCGCGGTCTCCCGCCCGTCCGCGTCTTTCAGCGAAACAGCCGGCCGAAGTCCTTCGTCGCACCGGATGTCAAAACAGAGCCAGTCGTAGCCCCGCAGGTCGCGGTCCCCCAGGCCGGACCAGTAGCCTCCGTAGGCCCCGCGGCGGCTCACATCCACGTCCAGCGCCAGGCAGGAGCCGGTCTGCGAGTTCGCCTGCGCGCGGGAAGACTGGCAGGCCTGCCCGTCCGAACCATAGGACGCCGCCGGAAGCCCGAGCCGATTGCGGCCGTCGTCGCGATCATAGTCGTCCAAACACAGAACGGCGCCGTCGTGTTCCCGGCCGCCGGCCGCCAGGCGTATGCGGTCAAGCCAGAACGTCGCGTCACGCCTGTTCCGGCCGAACTCCAGGGCCATGTATCCGCCCACGTCCCAATCGGCGAAGATGATTTCCTCCACCTGCGTGTGCCGGGTTTTCCTTCGCAGGAAGCGAGCCAGATCCACGCTCGCCGAGCGCCATTGACCGTCCGCCATGATGCCGGGGATGGCCCCGAGCGTCGAAATATTGAGATCCTGGCCACAGGTATCAACCGGGTCATCGGTGAACCGCAGGCGGTGCCAGCGCCCGTGAACCCGCAAATAGATGTCGATCTTGATATCCTGGTCGATGCGGTAATCGAAAGAGAACTGCGGGTACTCGCGGACGTCGAACGGGCGATCCAGCACCGTAAACGAGAAATTGCCGCCGAACCGCTCTTTCTTCAACTCCAGGCATCCGTCGCCGGCGGCGCGCTCCACCCGGGCTAATGCCGCGCCGACCAGCCGATCCCGCGGCCGGATGGAGCCCAAGTCCCGATCGAACGTGTTGTCGAGCAGGATACCGGGCCCCGCCGGGATGAGCGGCTCCGGGGGCGAGATGGCCTGCGCTACGGTGGATCGGCCTGGCGTCGCATCCGCGGCGAGCGCGTAGACCGCATCCGGCGCGGGCAGTTCCTGAAGGATCGTCCGGTATGTCTTTCCGGATTCGTCGCGATCCGTCGGGAGCCAGATCCACGCCTGTGTTGTCGCATCATACCGGCAGAGGCCCGTCCTGTCCGGGGCCGCCGTCCCGCCGGGGGGGGCGGCGAATTCGAGCACGATGTCCTTGATGAATTTCTCCCCCGGCTCCCTCACCCGGTACGGCTCCGTCAGCAACTGCATGCCCGCCGGCGCCTCCGGAACGGGCCGGTCGAGCTCGGAAAACGGCAGGATCGTGAAGACGCGGAACTTGTCCAGCAGGCCCTGCTCCGGGAAGCGCATCGTCGCGACGCCATCGGGGCTGACCACACGGCCCGGGAGGCATTGCGCGATGGCCCGGCCCACCTCGCATGTCACGCGATCTTCAACCGTCTGCCCGTCCTTCCCCTCGACGACCAGGCGCACGGTGTAGGCGCCGTTGAGATCGGTCGGGTCGTCCGCCGGATGCCACGGCAGGTGCTCCCAGTTCTTGAGCCCCGTATTCCACGTGGCCAGGTTGCCGCGGAGATCCAGGTCGCCCTGCATCCAGGACACGTCCCGCAAATCGGGAGGGCTCTCTTCCGCGTGGTCTGAAGAACGGAGCAGATGCCACTCCGCCGGATCGCGGCCGCGCCCGAATTCCACGCGGAAGCGCGCGAAATTCCGCCCGCCGGCGTAGCCGTAAACCGGGATATCCGATCGCAACAGGCTGCCGTCGGGCGGCACGATGATCCTGGCCGCCAGCCCGCGGTCCTGCGGATCGAATGCCGCTTCGCCGCCTATGACCGCTGATCCGGCCGGCGGCTGCACGAACGTGGGACAGTAGCCATAGCCCGTCATGGCCCGGACGGCGTACTTCCCGCCGATGGCGGCCGACCGGCTGCTGGTCGTCGGCGTTGCGTGCGTGATGTTGCCGGCGCCGAAGGAGGCGCCTCCGTCCGCGCCCGATAGGCTGTACGCCCATTGCATCTGCACGCTGACCGTGCTCACGTAGACGACGGCCTCGGCCACCGCCAGCACGGCGTCCAGTATCGCGCCGCTGAACGTCAGCGCCGCCTCCCCCATGGCCCGGTAGATCTCGACCATGTCGCCGACGCCAAGACCGGTGCGGTCCACAAACTGGAGGGGTGAATTGCGCGCATAGGCGTAGATATTGATGCCACCCGCCATCCCCATCGGATCGACGGACAGGAACCGGCCCATGTCCGGCGAGTAGTACCGCGCCCGGTGGTATTGCAGGCCCGTCACGTCATCGTAGGCCAATCCGCCGTATCGCCACGGATTGCTGTTCGTGCCGTGCCCCAACGGTTCTCCGAAGGGCGCGTATCGATATTCCTCGCACAGCCCCCCCGAGGCATCGGTCAAGCCCACGACGCTCTGCCGGGCGTCCTGGGCATAATAGGTGCGCGCCGCGCCCCGGTCCATGCGCACAACCTCGTCCGGGACGGCGCCCCACACCCACCGGCCCAGCGTGCCGTGCGCCGCGCTTTCCTCGAGGACCACCTGCCCGCCGCTCCAAAGCTGATAAACCGCGCCCGTCCCGTTCCGGATGAGGACACGGCAGCCCAGGGGATCGTAACCGTATTCGTTCGTCACCGAGGCGGTTTCCACGCGCACGAGGCGGTTTTCGGCATCGAACGTGTAGCGGTTCGTCACGCCGGCCGCCTGGCGTTGCGCCAGGTTCCCGTTGGCATCGTAGCTGCAGGCGGAGGCGCCGATATTGGTGTACTGGTTGAGATTATTGACCCCGTAGGCCCACTCGCTCTGACCGTCGAAAGACGACGTGCGATTGCCCATCGCGTCGTAGGCATAGCGGCGCATCCAGCTGTCGCGAGACCCCGTCGCGTTCGTCAACTGGCCGATCTCGTCATAGGCGTAGTACTCGATGCCCTCGAGCGTATCGCAGGAACTCACGTTGCCGCGCGGATCGTAGCTATAGGAGAACCGGATCAGAAGGTTCGTGGTCGGACCGTAGTGCAGGATCGCGGACAACCGGTTGAGGGCATCATAGCGGTAGTCCGCAAACGTCCCGTTCCCCAGGCGCTTTCTGGTCACGCGCCCGCCGGCATCCCGGTCATAGGCCGCCACCAGGGCGCCTGTTGCGTCTTCGCGAATGGCGCTCAAGAATCCGAAGCGGTCATAGGCATACCCGAGATTCCTGCCGTCGGGATCCGTCATGCCCGCTTGCCGGTCCCCGCCGTCATACGCGTAGACGAACGACCGCCCCCCCGGATAGGTCACGCGCACAAGGCGGTCGGCCTCGTCGTACACGTTCGAGATCGCCCAAATCGTGTTGGAAGCTTGCGCCAGCCGTCCGGCCGCATCGTACTCATACATGTCGCGCGCGCCGCCGGGATAGGTCCTGGAGAGAAGGACGCCGCGCCCATCATACGCGTAGGACATGACCGCTCCCGAGCGGGTGGTCTTGGACGTCGGCAATCCCCGGGCATTGTAGACGTACGTCTCCTCGGTTCCGTCGGCGAAGACGGCCTTCAGAAGATTCCCGAGGGCGTCGTAGACGAAGCGCGACAGCGCGCCGCGGCTGTCCCGCAGTTCCAGCAGCTTGTGGGTGTCCGCGTCGTAGCGGAACGCGAAGGCGTGTCCCGCCGCGTCCACCATGTTCGTCATGTTCCCGTTCGCGTCATAGGCGTAACGGGTGGGGCGGCCGAAAGCATCCCACTCCTCGATGCGGTTGAACAGGGCGTCGTAGCGGTTCGAAATCGAGTGGCCCAGCGCATCGGTGAAAAGGACCGGCTGGCGCCGGACGGTATAGGCCGCGATCGTTTCGTTCGAAAAAACGTCGCGGATGCGCGTGACGCCGTCCGCCTCGTACGCAAACGTTACGGCATTGACGCCATCCTTTCCCGTGGTCCGGACAACCCGGCCCTGCTCGTCGTACTCGTAGTGCGCCTCCGTGCCGTCCGCGAACGTCACGGACTTCAACCGGTCGTTGATGTAGTAGTGGGCGTTCGTGTAGTAGGAGCAGGTTGTCGTGTCGCCGCCCGGGCCGGTCACCCGGACGAGATGCTGGCCGCCGGCGTCGTACTCGTAAAGGGTCACGCGCCCCACGTGGTCCACCAGGTTGGTGATCCGGCCCTGGCTGTTGTAGCGCACGGTCAGGGCGTCGCCGGAGGAATGAAGCACGTTGGTGACCCGCCCCTGCTCGTCGTAACCGAACGTCAGCCGGTTCCCGTTCCGGTCTTCCATGAAAAGCGCCTGCAGGTCGTCCCTGAACTGGTAGGCGAGGCCCGACTTCTCCTCGAGCCGGAAACAGCCGCCGGTGAAGGTCAGCGTCGAGTAGTCTCCCACGGGGGATTCGTAGGATCCGTCCGGCCGGCTCCGATAGTACCGATGGAAGGGCGCGCGGCCGTGGAAGAGCACCGTGCCGTCGGCGAACTCATCGAGCTTCACCGCGAAATCCGGCTTCCAGGAACGCCCGAACGGCCCCAGCAGGGGATAGCTGTTATGCCCGTCGCCGATGAAGCGCCGGAGCTGCAGCGGGAATCCGGCGCCCGGGCACTGCGCATCCACCGCGTCGGCAATCGACGGAGGCCCGAAGCTGGGATGCGCCAGCGCCACGACCTGCTCCGCCTCATCGTCTCCGATCGTCACGCGGACGACGTAATCGGCGGCCGGGAGCGCGGCCAGCGTGTCCCAGTGGAAGAGATACGACCGCTGGCCGGCCACGAGGGACATGGGCTGAACTCCGGAGTCATAGCCGGCGCTCTCCGACCGTATGCGGATCGTCCCGTTGGTCGCGGCCGCCGGGAAGAAGGACTCGAACGCCTGGACGACAAGCATGCTGCCCGCTTCAAAGACACGAGTCCCCCCGAACGGGGTGTCCACGTAAACGATAAGCGATTCCCCGCCCAGGTGCCGGGCGATGATGAAGGCGTCGTCGACGTCGATCTTTCCGTCCTGGGAGGCGTCGGCAGCATTGGTTTCGGCAAGCGGGACCTCGTGAACCAAGTACTGGAGGACGTGGCGCACGTCCTCCATGTCGACTATTCCATCGTCGTTGGCATCGCCCGGCTCCGTCGCCGCCCTGGCGGCGTCCCATGGCGCGGCCAGCGCCAGGGCGGCAAGGATCACCACGGCTTGGAGGCTCCCCCTCATGTTTTTGCTGCTCATCACGCGGACGCCGACGTCAACCACTCCTTCTGCCTGCCATTTACCAGAAGAAAGCCCTGAATGAAAGCCCGCGCCGCAGCCGAAATGGCCGCCGGCCGTCCTGTCGCGCCGGATCACGGCTCCTCCCCGGCCTCGGCGCGCGCGGCGATCCGCTGCGCCAGGGCCTCCAAGGCCGGTTCCCAGGTCCCGCCGGCGACCACGATGGACATCCGGTAGTCGCGCAAGGGGCGCAGCGCGCGGGCGCCGCCGGGTTCCGCAGGCCAGAGGAGAGGGTCCGCCACGCGCCCCCCCGCCGAGGCGTCCCGGAGCCATCGCGCGAGCTGCGCGCGCACGACCGGCGCGTCGGAAGCCACCCGGAAGGGCACGCGCTGGATGGGTTGAGCGACGCGGAGTCCGGAAGGGTTCCAATCGCGCAGGTCGCTACTCGACAGCGCCTCCGGGAATGCCGCGACCACCGCCGTCTTCAGGCGCTGAAGAGGCCGGGGGGCCGGCAACGGCGCCATGGCCCGAGGCACGGAATAACCCAGTTCAAAGACGGTGGCTTTGCGGCCGACGTCGTCCGTGAACCGCCCCTCTTCGTACACCGGCAGGACGTGGACGGCCGTGGCGGGCACGTCCGGGAGGGCGGACGCCAGCGCTGTTTTCACATCCGCGGCCATCCGGGGCGCGGTGAATCGGCCGATGACGGCCGCCCGTTGGCCCAGGTCCCGCTCATAGCTCCTGACCCCGTGAACGACGAGCGCCGTGCCGCCCGTCGTCGACCACGCGCCGTGGCTGAATGTCCACGGCTGGCCCGGATCGGCGAGCGCAACGTTATCCGGGCTGACCCACGCTTCGTAGCGGCATTCGCACGAGACCCTCTCGACGTCACCGGAATGCCGCTCGAATGTGACGCCCACCGACAGGGGGCCCGACTGGAGGGGCCCGGCAAACTCCAAACCCCAGGAGTCATCGAAGAGCACCAGCCCCTCGGGCGAAAGGCGGACGCGCACCGGGTATTTCCGGCCCGGCACGGACTGCGAATCGATAACCCGTCCAAACACACGCCCGGCGTTCCAGGTGTAAAAGTAAGCGATGGAATGGGAAGTCGGATTGACGATTTCCACTTCGAGGTCAAGCGCCACGGAGCTGGCCGCGAGCGGTTGCCCGGGCAAGGCGACCGGCGGGTTCCGCGGAGGCGTCCGGAGGCCGAATACATCCCACACAAAAAGGGCTGTCGTGGCGCCCATGAGCAGCGCCGCCCCGCCCCAGGCTATGACGCGCACCCCGTTCATCTCTTTTCCTGGCCCAGCGTTCTTCTTTTCAGAAATGGTATATGCACGACACGTACACCTGATGTTCGCGCATATCGGTGCTCAATCCTTCTTGCTCGGGCACCAGCGTGCCGAGCACGTCGTCGCCCCAGGAATAGGCATAGGCCACGTCGAGGATCAGCTTGCCCGGATCCTTGCCCAGCGACAGGCCCGTCCCCGCGTTGACTCCGTAGAATTCGTCCGGCGCGCCGACCGCCGGGCGCTGCTCCCACGAGAGGCCCGCCCGGAGCGGGATCTCGGTGGCGCGCAGGACCCAGATGTATTCGGCGCCCAGGCGGACGGCCCAGCAGTCGTCCAGCCGGTTGGCCTCATAGGCGCGGCCGTCGAGCGGATTGATCTTCTCCTCGCCGTCCGCCCGGTAGTAGAAGTCCGACCAGCGGGTCTGGCTCACGTCCAGGGCGGTGGAAAGCACGTTGTTCCACTTCCACACCGCGCCGACTGACCAGAACAGCGGGAACCGGAATTCCACGTCCTTCCGCTCCGTGACGACATATTCCGAGCGATCGAGCACCACGGTCCTGGAGGCATCGTACGCGGTCTCCCGGCTCCGGATGGTTTGTTCCTGCTCCGCTTCCGCCAGCCAGGGGAGATCCACGGAGCCGCCCAGGCTCAAGTGCCGGGAGACACTCCACAGGCCGCCCAGGGTCAGGTTCCAGCCGTGGAGGTCGTCAAAGCGGTTCTCCTCGCTGTATTCGCCGTCGAAGACGATGCCATCCGAACCGCCTCCGCTGCCGCTGTCCGAGAAGGGCGGGTAAACGCCTTCCCCCGAAATGGGCACAGGCGGAATGGGCACCACGATCCCGGGCATGATCTCTATCGGGGCGGGGGTCCAGGTGCCTTCGTAGGTATAGGTCCCCGTCGTTTCGCGGGTGTCCCGCGTCTGCACGCGACTGCTGGACGCCCCGGAATACGAAGCCCGGCTGGAGGAGCCAATGGGCCGGTTCCCGAACAGATCGTCCTGGTAGATATTCAGGGCCCCGCCCACCGAAAGCCCGGGGATCACCTCGACGGCCAGGGCGGGAGAGACGGCATCGATGATCCCCTCCTGCTCAAACGAGATATCGGTGAGCATGTCGGACTGCAGGAGCTGCCGCATCTGGCTGGTCAGGCGGGTCGTCAGCTCGCTGGTGATCGTCACGTCCAGCACGCCGTCCGAAAAGTGATCCACCTGGGTGTCGGAAGTGGCGCTTTGCCTCGACTCCTCCTCGCGGCGGGAACTGCGCCCCAGCTGGTCGGCATGGAAACGCATCTCGAAATCGTACGCCTCCTGGTAGTTGAGCGACACGACGCAAGGGCGGTTGAATGCCTTCACCGGCAGGACCGCGCTCAAGTAGTTGAGGTTCTGGCCCTCGTATTCGTCGCGGCCCACCTGGTAGTCCGCGTCGTCCGAGGCGTGGCGGCTCTCGTGGGCGGAGTAGCGCAGCACGAAGGACGCCTCGGGTCGCTCCAGTTGCACGAGGCCCCCGGGGTTCCAGGAAGCCGCCGTGGCATCGTCGGCCACGGCCGTGAAGGCCCCCAGCCCCAGGGCCCGGGCGCCGGACCCGCTGGGCAGCGGGGCCGAGAAGATGCTGGGCGGCCGGAAGGGCGGCACGCTGGGTTCCCCCGGCGAGACGAGCCCGCCTTCCGGGCCGACGTGGCTCAACTCGATCGGGATCGCCCCGCCCACGGGCAGGCTGATGATGAACGTCTCCGCCCGCCCCGCCCGCGCGCCCGCCAGCCATGAGATCAGCCACGGCAGGAAAAGCGCGCGGGCAGCCCCGATCGCGCGCCGCCGCCGCGGACCGTCCATCCCCCTGCCGCTCGTCTCCGCGAGTCTTTTCACGGTCGATTCCCTCATCGCGTGTAAACCGCATCGCCCGGATCAATGAGTTCCGCCGCCGCGCGAGGCTTGACGAGACCCAGGCAATCCTTTCCGCCCGTTCGCGTCACCTCGATTTCAGCAGGCTGGCTCTCGTGATAGAGAACTTGGCCCTGCCTTCTGTCGCCACCGGCCCCTGTCTTGAGGACCAGCAGGCGCGTCCCCGCGCGCACCCCCCGTTCTGTCCCGGCGTCCATGGTGATGCGCTCCCCGTCGATCCGGATCACGGTGGCGTCCAGGAGGGGAAACGCCTGCTTGAGCTTCAGGGCCAGGGCGTCCACCTGTTCCTCGAGGGCGCGCTCGGGTTCATCGCAATAGATATCCCCGGCCCACGCGCGGGTGCCCTCCGAGGTGTCCACCAGCCGGGCGAACACGGTCACGCCGCGCTCGTGCCGAATGACGGACGACAGCAGCAGCAGTTCGGCCGGCATCATTTTGCCGATGCGCAGCGCGGCGGAGCAGTCCGCGAGATCCGAAAGGCTGATCTCCTGCTCCTGCACGATGCGCGCCCAGGCCCGGTCATCCCGCTCCACCATGGCGAACCGGGCAGGTGAGCGCAGGACGGCCGCTTCCATATAGGCGCCGACGGCCTCCGCCGTGTCGCCGCCCCCGCTGCACGGCGCCAACGCCACCCGCAGCCGGTGTTTCTGATCAAGATAATCAGGCTGCAAGCGGATGACGGTCACTTCTTTTTCCGTCTTGTTGCCGGCGCGATCCCTGGCGGCCAGGACGAACCGGTTGGTCCCCACATCCAGCGCCAGCCGACGGGCAAACAGTTTCTGCACGCCGCCTTTCTCCGGGCCGGTCATCAGGCTCTCGCCGTTGATGCTCAATGCCGCCAGCCCTCCCGGGTCGGACGCCAGGCCCTCGAGGTAGTATTCCTCGTCGTAGACCGCCACCTCGGGCGCGGAGATGTGCAGCGTCAAGGAAGGCCTCATGCGATCTTCGGGAGCCGGCTCCTCCGGCTCCGTCCCGTCGGCGGCTGAAGCGATCCACCCCGCGGAGGCATACCGCGGGGGGAGGCGGCGGAAGACATCGTCCCCCTCCCCCAGCGGCACAACACTTCGCAACGTGTTGCCGGCCACGTCGGCGGCTTCGATGGCCAGGGCGTCCCGGGATGACATCGGCACCACAAACTCCCGGGAAACCGGCGCTTCCGATCCGGGGACGGTTTTCACAAGGACCGTCCCATCGATGGCCAGGTACGCCAACCCGTAATTGTCGGAGGCCGTGCCGCGGACGAATCGACCGCTGTTGCTTTCGGAAATGCCGGCGATGACGACGCCGGGCGGGGTCCGGTCCGACCAGACCGTGACGTTCGTGGCGGCGACCTGCCCGGCGAGGTCCTCGGCCAGGCAGGCGATCACGTTGCTCCCTTCGCGAAGGGGCACCACTTGATCGAACGCGATCTCTTTCTCGGCCAGCTCCACGAAAACGGGCTGGCCGTTGACCGCTACCCGGCCGATCCTGGCTTCGGCGGCCGCCAGCCCCGAAAGCCGCACCTCGCGATCCCGCACGGGCCTTTCCTGCGATGGGCCGTGAATGGTTATCTGGGGGGGGGACGCGGGGTGTTTCCTGGCCTGCCGCGACCGGGCCAGGTTCAGGAAGAACTTGGCCCGGCTGGACGGCTCCTGCTCGAGGGACCGGACCAGTAACGGGATGGCCTCCTCGTCCTGGCCCAACCGGTACCGGCACACCCCCAACTCCCGGTGCGGAAAATAATCTTCCACGAAATGCAGGCCGTAGGTCCGGGCCCGCCACATTTCGCGGGCGAAACCGAACCGGGCCCCGGGTTTCAGGCCCAGCGTCCGCTCGAATTCCAGCGACGCGCCCTCGTAGTTCCCCGCCCGCATGAGTTCCAGTCCGCGCTCATAGCAGTTCCACCAGTTGTGATAGAACGTTGTTTCCCGGCCCGCTTCCGGAGGACTTTCCAAATGTCCGCACGAAAACAGGATCAGGCCAAGGGCCGCCCCCGCTGCCAGCCCGATATGGTTCCGAGGTCTATTCAAGCCTCCCCCGCGCGTTTCCCTGTCTCTATGCCGCCGAGGCTACGGCTGCACATCGAGGTCCAGGTCCGGACCCTTGATGCCATCCCAGTTAAAGCCCGCCGCGCCCTGGATGGAGAGATCGTTGCCCCAGCCGGACTGGTCCCGCCCGGTTTTGTCATCAAACGGCCAGTATCCCACCAGGTTGGGATCGCCCTCGCCGACCAGCAATTGCCAGGAGACCTGAACGGTATTCCCGCCCCGGTCGCTCACCTCGGCGCGTACCTGGTGGGGCCCGACCATACCTGAACTCGTCGCCACGACGCAGTTGGTCGCGGTGGAAGCCTGGAGCGCGCCGTCCAGGTACCATCGATATGTCAGGGCCGTTCCCTCGGGATCGCGGGCGCCGATCGCGAACCGCGCCGAGGCGCCCGGGGTCACGAAGACAAGCGCATTCGTCGGGGCCCGGGATTCGATGACGGGCGGGTTGTTGGCGGCGGAGGCCATCACGGCGGCATAGGCGTTGACCCGGCCGCGTCCCGTATAGATGTCGAAGCCAGGCTGTTCCATATCGACGGCCGTCTCCTGAAGCACCCGCTTGACCTCGGCCGCAGTCAACTGCGGATTGGCCGCAAGGACCAGGGCGGCCACGCCGGCGGCCGCGGGCGTAGCGGCCGATGTGCCGGAAAAGTTGGTGCAGTACGCTGTTGTCGAGTACCCGTTGGCGCCGGTGCGATCGGTGGTGACGATGCCCAGCGTGCCGCCGCCGCTCGGGGCCACGAGATCGAGCTCCGGCCCGTACTGGCTATAGCTGGAGTGAGCTCCGAGATTGCCGCAGGCGCCCACGGCAATGCTGTTGGAGTAGCTGGCAGGAAAGCCGACGTATGCGCCGTAGTAGCACTTGTAGGCGATCCAGCGCGAGCTGTAATAATAAAGCGCGTAGAGAGTCTGGCCCGCGGCCGGACCAACCCAGCAGGAGAAACTGTAGTTGCCGGGAACGGAGTAATTCTTTTGCACGTACAAGCGCGACCAGCCGTCCGGGCCGATCTGCCCCGCCCGCGCGGAGCGGCTGTCGCCGATGGCGTGTTCGGCGTCGCTGACCGTCGTCCACGGCATCGTGCCGGCGCCGCTCCAGCCGGATGGGAGCGTCGGCGGGGTAGTGCCGGAGAACCGCTCTACCGAACCATCCTGCAATGTCACATTGTCCAGCCAGGCGTCGTTGAGGGCGCCCGTGGGACTGTCGTCTGTCCGATACTCCCAGCCCACGACAAATGTGCCGGCCGGCGCGCCGGTTAGGCCGAAGGTCGTCCATCCGCGGGCGGCGTCGTTCCCCGCGGCGACGAACACGGGAGAGCCGCGCCCCCCGCGACCCCGCGTGACGGCATAGTCAATCGCATCCATGATGCTCTCGGACAGGCTGTAGGTCCAACTGCAACTGAGAATATCCGCGTGGTCCGCCGCGTACACGATCGCGTCATGAACGGCCGCGTCATTGGCGAAGCCCGTGTCCGTGGACGTGATCTTGATCGGCAGCACCGCGGCTCCGCAGGCCACGCCCGCAACGCCTTTGGCGTTGTTGCCGCGTGCGGCCGCGACCCCCGCGCATGCGGTTCCGTGGCTGCCCCCGGGGGAAGGGTTGTTGTCCATGCTGTAGAAGTCCCAGCCACGGTAGTCGTCCACGTAGCCGTTTCCGTCATCGTCGATGCCATTACTCTCGCGCCCGCTGCCGGACTCGCCGGGGTTCTGCCAGATCACGAGGTCCTCGTGCGACAGGTCCACGCCGGAATCCACAATCGCGATCACGATGTTAGAGCCCGTGACGCCCAGGGCCCACGCCTCCGGCGCACGCACGTCGGTCCCTGCAAGGCCACCGCTTTGGCCCGTGTTGTGCAGGTGCCATTGTGAAGCATAGTACGGGTCGTTGCTTTGAAGCCGGATCTCCATCTCGAAACTCGGCTGCGCCCACAGCACCCCTGGTTGACCATGGAGCGTATTGGCCACATCGAGGGCCGTCTGCGAACGGGGGTCGTCCAAGCGGAGCAGCCACGTATTGCTTCTGCCGCGCAGGCGCCGGACCGATGCGAGGCCATGTTCCGCGGCGAAAAGCGCAACCTTCGCGTCGTCATAATCGCTCGCGAAACAGACAAGAATCTCATCGGTGACCAGGATCTGGCCGAGCCCGACCGCAGGCGCAAACACCGGGTTGGCGTACTCCACACCCTTGGCCCTGCCGGCATCGCGCAGGCGGGTCCGGCCGAGGGCATGGCCGGACTTCGGGCGCACTTCCACGATCACGAGGCCCTTTTCGGCCACCTCCTGCTCCAGAGACACATCGGCCTCCGCGTCGGAGAAGCCCAGGGCATCGCGCAAAGCCGCGCTGTGCGCGGACGTCGCGCCTCGTGGCTGCCGGCCCATCTCTGACTGATAGGCCTCGCGCGCCTGCTTCGTCAGCTTGACGGCCATGCGCTGGGCATCGCGGCGCAGAGGGATTCTCTGGCCTCGAACCAAGTAGTAGTCGGATTCGGACAGGTAGAGGTCTTCGGCCGACGTCAAGGCTGATGCCGCCGGCACGGTTCCGCCTTGGTCCATCGCAGCGACAGAGACCGTGTTGTCCTGGCCCGGTGTCTGTGCCCGGGCAAGGGGAAGCAGGGCCATCAGGGCGACGGCGCCCAGCCAGGTCAGGCGTTTCATGTGATAATCCTTCCGGCTTCCAGGCGGCCAAGTTGGTGGCCGGCGGCCTGGCTGGTCATGATGCCCGATCCCGTTGTCGAGGACGTACGAAGAACGGTCGCCGGGAAATCGAAGATAGGTTCTCATTCATTCCTCCTACGGCTTGGTTACCGTAACCCGATAGAAGACCTGGTTCGTGGGATTGGCCGCCACGCTGACCACGAAAGGCCCGGTTTGTGCGCAGGGGACGGGAGAACTGGCCGCCACCCACGCTTGCGTGGTGATCAGCCTGGACCGGGTCCATACCTGGTACACGCGCCCGGCCACGCCATCCACCTCGAATTCCAGCTTGTTTCCCGCCGTTTTCCACTGCCCGCCCCCCGGCCGCATGTCCCACGCCCGAAAGTACGAGTAGGGATTGGTGGGATCCGTGCCCGCCACGGACTCGTCTCGATTGACGAAGGAGTCCTTGTCCAGGTCGACATTGGGATCGCCGCTGTACCGGTCGCCGAAGTACCGGGCCGCCCAGGCGTCGTCCACGCCATCGTTGTTGCCGTCCGGATCGTTGCCGTCAATCAGGCCGTCCTTGTCCAGGTCCGGCGCGGCGGCCAACAGGGCCTGCACGGTGGCGGTGTCCGCCTTTTTGACCCAGACCCGAACCTCGTCAATCCGGCCCTTCAACGCATGGGATCCGTCGGGGGGATACGTGTCGCCCAGGATCATCGGAAGACTGCCGCCCCGCGGGCGGGCCAGCACGGCGGAACTCTCCAATCGACCGTCCATCCACAAGGTGGCCGTGCCGTTGGTCTCCCATTGCGCCGCCACGTGATGGAACCAGCCGGTCTTGATGTTGCTGGCGGCCACGACTTGCTTCGGGCTCCCGGCGCCGGTGGATTCCAGGAACAGCTTGCCGGCCGAATTCACGCCGAGCAACCATTCCGAGGCATTGGTGTTTCCCGCCTGGTACTTGCCCGCGATCCCGGCGAACCCGGCGGTCGCGGTCGGCAAACGGTTGCAGCGGATCCAGGCCGACAGGAAAAATGTCTGGGTCGGTTGCGGAGACAGCAGGGAGGCCGTGACCGCGACATTCGCCGGGCCGGCCGCCAGCGTCGCCTGCGGGCCCAGGGCCTCCAGTTCGGCGCCCCGGTATCTCGGCGCCGGCGCTTCGCGGGTTATCACGAGGCCTTCCGGGGGAACTGCGCGCGCGGCGCGCTCCAGGTCGGCCCGTGTCACGCCTGGGGGCAAAGGGGCCTCCGGCGCCTGCCCGCGACGTAACCCGGCGCAGCCTCCGACGCAGACGATCAGGCCCACCCCGCCAATCCATGCCATACCCATCCGGCTCATGCGGCCAGTTTTCATTACATTATCCTCGGTTTCGCGGGCACATTCCCCGCCCTACGGAGCAAGCTCTTCCAACCACAATTCGCCCGGCGCCCATTCCGCCGGCACTTCGCCCGACATCATGGTGAGGACGCTCTGCTTTTCACCCAGTTCCGTGATGGCCGCCATCCCTGCGACGCTCTCCTGCTCGGCCGTCGTGCGGCGAAGCAGCTGAAATTGGACGCCGGCCCGGGCCCCGTGCAGGCGTCCGACGGCGGCGCGAAGGCGCCCCTTCTCGACCGATTCCACGCACGCCGTCAGCGGGACCTGCTCTATCAACCGGGTTATCATGGCGCCCGCGATCCGACCCGCGGCAGCCATGACATCTTCCTGCGGGCCGACCGCTTGCGAAAATGACCCCAGGGCCAGCGTCGTCTCCGTATCCACCAGCCGCATCAACAGCTGCTGCGAGTCTCCACGAGAGAGGAGCGTGCCGAGCAGCAAATAGCTGGCGGGCAGGACCTTTCCGATCGCGGTGCGCGCATCCGGCTCCGCCAGCTCCGAGGCTCCCAGGTCCATCTCCTGCAGGACGGTTTCCAGCGCATCCCGCTCCACGACCCGAACCCGCCCATCGTCTTCCAGGGCCGCGCGCAGTGAGATGCGATATAACAGGGCGTCGGCCTCGTCGTCGCTCCCCCCGCGCAGGCTGTCGGGCCCCATGCAAGCCACGATGCGGGGGCGGGCCGCGCCCAAATCCGCCGGCTGGGCGTTGTGCTTCCGCTCCTCCAGTTGCCGGATCAACCCGCGCAGTTCTTCGCGGCTATTCTGTTCCCTTTCCCGGTCCAGGTAGTCGGCGACAGCCTCCAGCAAGGCCGCATTGCTTGAACCGGCGGGGGTCATCGCCAGCAGGCGATGGGCCGCACCCGTGGCGCCCTGTTGACTCAAGAGCGCGGCATCGCGCAACAGTTCCCGCGAGGACGGCGCCGCGGCCGCTTCGGGCCCGCGGACGGACTGCCCGGCGGCCGGGACGGCCACCGCCTCTTCCGGAATGGAAGCGCCCTGGCGGACGAAGACAAACTCGCCGCCGGCATGGGAGACCACCGACAGGGGCCCCATCCGCGGCATCTGCGCGGTAAGCGTGCTGACCTGCTCCCGGATGGACACGCCCACATCCGAGGCCGAGAACACGTCCTTCTTGGGATACTGGAGGTAGTTGAGAAGCGCCTGGCAGAAAATGCTGTGCCTCGCCCCGGTATCCAGCACGGGCTCCAGGTCCCCGCTCGTGATCAGGTAGCGGGAAGGCGTCGTGATGGCCCGGGCATACCACGTCAGGTCCGGCTTGACGCTTTCCAATCCTTCGCCGCGGAAAAGGGATCCGCCGTAACAGGAATCGGCCACCACCAGGATATGCCGCGCCTGTGAGGCCCCGATGATCTTGGTGAGCACGGAGTTCCAAATCCAATCCTGGCTGGTGGACTTGGCCCCTGCCTTGCGGCGGGCATCCGCGGGGATCCAGAATCCTTCGCCGAGATTCGGATCAAAGAACCCGTGCCCGGCATAGTAGACCAATACCGCGTCATCAATCGTATACTCCGCCAAATCGTCGAGGGCGCTCATGATCGCCGCGCGGGTGGCCTGTTCATCGTACAGGGTTCGCACCTCGAATCCGTAGTCCTTCGACAGGATCCCGGCCACCGCTTCGGCGTCCTGCCGAGCCGTCGCCAGCGACTCCCAGCCCACCGGGGGAGGCGCCTGATACTGGTTGATGCCGATGACCAGGGCGTGGTAGCGAGGGATGCGGTTGGAGATGACGGAAGGGGTCCAGGACAGATCCCGGCCGCGGCTCCAACCGCGAAAGGTCGCCTCCTCCTGGGCCAGCCCCGAAAGCGGCAGGCAACCCGCCAGCGCGCCGGCCAGGCATCCGATCCATTGCGATCTGTTCATCGCTCCCTATCCTTCCCGACATCCGCTTTCGGTGGCGCCTCCCGCGCCAGTTCGCCGGCAATCCGCCCGGCTAACCCATCGACAGCGCGGGCCAGTTCCCCTTCGTCCTTGAAAAAATTCTCCCATTCCTTCTGAAGACCCGATGGTTCATGCCGGGCGGCGATCACCACCGACAGCCAGCCGGTCGGCAGCTCGCGAACGGAGGCCTTGAACTTCCACGCAGGCCTGAACCACGCGGCCCGCTTGATGCCGGCGCGACGGCACTCCCGCTTGAGGCTCCGCTCCAATATGGAGAGCTGCCGGGAGACAAGTTGCGGATCATGAAGACGCGCGGCAGGGGGCGCCCCCTCCTCTCCGCGGGCGACGGCCAACTCGATGCGGGCTCGCTCCCAGCCTACGACCGGCGCGGAGTATATCCCGATGAAGCCCGCCAGGATGACCAGGGCCGCAACGGCCGCCCATGCCAGGGGAGGACCGGATGCCCGGCTCCACCACTCGCGGAAGCCAAGCACGAACCCCGACTCGGGCTGTTCTCTCTCGGGAGAATCGGCCGTGGCGCTCTCTTCCTGCGCCAACTGCTGCACGATCCGATCTTCTATTTCCGCCCACGGCTGGCCGGCCAGGGGCACCAGCTCATGCAGGATCCGATCCGTCTGGCGAATCTCCTCCGCCCGCTCCTCCCACTCGGGATGCCGGCGTAAAGCCTCCTTCAGCGCCACGCCCTCCTCGGGGGTGAGCCGCGCGTGCGCCTGCTTCCAAAGCAGGGACACAATATGGATTGGAACGGTCATTTCTACTCCAGTAAGTCGGAAGCCGATCGGAAAAAATTTCTGAAAACAGCATTCATCCTGATCAGCCGCCTCGCTTTCTCGAGGCATCGGAACAGCCGGACGCCGACGGTACTGGCCGGAAGGGCCAGTTTTGCAGCTATTTCCTCGTAGGCCAGGTCATCCCGGTAAAACGATTGTATAACCTGCTGGCACAGAGCGCCCAGCTGGCCCAGCAGCTTGGAAAGCATCTCGCTGGTTTCGGCAAGCAGGATCGGCCGCCTCGGATCCCATTCCTTCCCCGCCGGAGCATCGCGGAGGGGATCCGCTTGGTCCTCTTCCGGTTTCTCGAAAAGGGGCACCAGCACCGCCCGCTCGCTGACCTGCCGGCGGACCTCGTCGATGCATCGGCGCACGGCAATCCGCCGGATGAGGGTCTTGATCAGGGCCGCCGGCTGGTCCGGTGTGACCGCCTTGACGACATCCTCGCGGATACGCTGGCCCAGGTCTTCCTGAACAGGCTGCGCGAACCGCCACTTGGGCCAGCGGACCACAAAGAAGATGAGACCGTCATAGTCCCGGAAGAATTGCCTCCACGGGTCGGGAGCCGTAGAAAACGCATTCATCACAAGCTATCGGCAAGACTCGTTGATGGCCCCATGCGACCCTTGTTCTTTAGTGTCATGTCCACGCCAGCGTGGTCCCTCCCAAAGTATAATTGGACTATCTCTTTTCGACTCTCGTCAAGTCAAGCCATTACGGGGACTGACATCCTGATGCCATTAAGGATAATGGCCCTTTCGCCGCGAGGGGAAAGGCGTCGAGAGTTGGAGCCCGCTCCCGGATTCGAACCGGGTTCTTGTGCCGCTCCGCCTTTCTTCACGTCCTGCGCAACGCTAAAGATGGTAATCTCCGGCCGCTTCGGGCTGGTAGAGCACCTTCTCAATGACGATGCGCCGTTCTCCGGCAGGAACGTGCCATGTAATGGTATCGCCTTCCGAATAACCCAGGACCGCCGTCCCGATGGGGGAAAGGACGGACATCCGCCCGGACTCGATGTCCGCCTCGGCCGGGAACACCAGGGTCGCCTCCATGCAGGACTTGTCATCGAGATCCCGCAGTCGGAACCGGGTATTCATGGTAACCACCTTGGCCGGGATAGCTCGTGAATCCACAATTTCAGCCCGGCGCAACTCCCCTTCCAAGGATTGGAGATCGTTCCGCTCGCGATAGTTGAAGGTTTCGGCCACGGCCAGCAGTTCCTCCAGCCGCTTGGCGTCCGCCGCCGTGATGAAAATGTGCCGCTTGTTCATGATGCGCTCCTTTCTTTCTACCAATGGGGCTGATTGCCCACTTCCACACCGGTTACGTCATCCGCCTCCATAATGGCGATGAATACGCTGGGATCGATTTCCGTGGCCACTCGTTTCAGCGCGGAAACGGACCGGCGCGGAACCACGGAATACAGCAAGGGCCGTTCCGTGCCCTGGTAACCGCCCTGCCCATGCAGCAGGGTCACCCCGAAACGATGAACCGTCGTCAGGGCTTCGGTGATGGCCTTCCACTGGTCGGAAATGATCAGCGCCGTACGCCGCTTGGCCAGGCCGTGAAAGACCTCGTCCGTGACCTGCTTGCCCACAAACACAAAAACCAGCGTATAGAGAACCTTGTCGATCGGGAAGAGTAGCGCCGAAAGAGTCAGCACGACCGCATTAATCAGCATCGAGCCCGTGCCGAGGGTCATGTTGAACAACTTCGTCATGACCACGCACAGGATATCCGACCCGCCGCTGGAGCCGTACGACTTCAAGATCACCGCGGAACCCAGGCCCGAGAGGGCGCCGGCCATCACCGCCGCCAGCATGGGATCCGGAATCGGGATCTCCCAATCCATGAGGGACAGGGCCAGGGAGTAAATCGCCATGCCCCAGAGGGAATAGGCCACGAACCGGCGGCCGACAAAGCGCCACCCCAAAACGAAGACGGGGATATTGATGAGCAGGTACAGCAAGCCTATCGGCAGGACAGACCACTTGTAGTAGATGAGCAGGGCCAAGCCGGTCAGCCCCCTCGCCAGGAAATCGTGCGGCATGATCATAGACCGCACGGCCACCGCGCAAAGCAGACTGCCCACCGCCAACAGCATGGACTGATACAGAAACCCGACCGCTTTTTTCATCATGGCATTTATCCCGACCACATGGCTATCCAGACGCGGAGAGAACGCCCACCACCCCGCAGGGATTCATTCGACAAAAGAGGGCCCGGGATACCGCTCCGCCCGTCACTGGATTGTATAGCAGCGCACGGGAAATTCGGCAATCAGGAAAGGGATATCAAAAAGCTTTTCGGTCCTTTGGCCGTGGTCCAGCGGCGGGCCGCTGGCCCCGCGCAGCGCGGGACAAGGCGTGATCAACCGGCGGAACGGTTACCACGACCAGGGCGCGGCGAGCAAGGCGTGGTAAAGCCCGCCGGAGGCGGGCAAACTCCGCAACGCTTTCCTTGAACCCGCGCGAGGCAGCCTGGGGCCACGCGCGGCGCGGGAAAATCCCCTCCCCCTGGGGAGCTTCCCCCCATCCTTTGGACAGTTTCAAGGGTAGCATAAGCTAATGGTTC